>Ga0326597_10000186_pt1 | contig 114923 bp, 120 predicted proteins | sample RVTome_12_FD_203789 | JGI IMG/M metagenome (GOLD analysis project Ga0326597, IMG submission 203789) | Soil microbial communities from uranium-contaminated site in the Upper Colorado River Basin, Wyoming, United States - RVT100D185 | ecosystem: Environmental > Terrestrial > Soil > Contaminated...
AATGGGTCCGCCAGCGGCCGTCCGCAAGCCCCCAAATCACACGATCTCCATCAATTCGGCACTTGTTTTGGGAACTACTACTCGAGCTGCCTCCATAATGGGTTGTGTACACAACACCTCCGCGCCGATCCGTTACCCGAATGTTCTCCATCTTCCAGTTCATTAGTGCAGATAGAGCAGCACGACACACGATTGCATCGTCAGGTGTATACGATTCAGCAGTAGAAGCGAACAACGTTGTCGCCAGTGCTGCTACGGCAACTAGATGCAAAGATAGACTTTTTCTCTTGTTCATTTCTTTGCTCTCAAGTGTCAAAAACTATCCGCTCCTGATGGGCTTTACCCCACCGGATTTCGCTGGACGAGCTGGCGGGCGATGATGATGCGTTGCAGCTCGTTGGTGCCCTCGCCGATGGCCATGAGGGGCGCGTCGCGGTAGTAGCGCTCGATGTTGTACTCCTTGGAGTAGCCATAGGCGCCGTGGATGCGCATGGCCTCCAGGGAGTTGTAGATGGCCGCCTCGGAGGCGAACAGCTTGGCCATGCCGGCCTCCATGTCGCAGCGCTCGCCCTTGTCGTAGGCGCGGGCGGCCGATTCCACCAGCAGCTTGGCCGCCTCGACCTTGGTGGCCATGTCGGCCAGCTTGATCTGGATGGCCTGGTGCTGGGCGATGGGTACGCCGAAGGTCTTGCGCACTTGCGCGTAGGCCACCGAATCCTCCAGCGCCGCGCGGGCCACGCCCACGCCGCGGGCGGCCACATTGATGCGGCCCAGTTCCAGCCCGCCCAGGGCATGGCGCAGGCCCCAGCCCTCCTCCAGACCGATCAGGCGATCCTTGGGCACGCGGTAGTTCTCGAAGACCAGCTCCGCGCTGTCGATGCCCTTGTAGCCGATCTTCTCCAGCTTGCGGCTGACGGTGAAGCCCGGGCCCTTCTCGGCCAGGAAGAAGCTGGTGCCCTTGTGGCGTGGCTCGGCGTTGGGATCGGTCTTCACCAGCAGGGCGAAGCAGGTGCCGTAGATGCCGTTGCTGATCCAGGTCTTGGTGCCGTTGATGATGTAGTCGTCCCCATCGCGCTTGGCCACCGTGCGGATGGCCTGGAGGTCGGTGCCGCAGTCGGGCTCGGTGAGCGCCAGCCCCCCGCGCATTTCAGCCGAGGCGAAGCGGGGCAGCCACTCGCGCTTCTGCTCCTCCGTGCCGAAGCGCTGCACGGCCGCGGCCATGATCAGATGGGAATTGAAGATGCCGCTGAGGGACATCCACACCGCCGAGACGCGCTCCACGATCTTGGCGTAGGTGGAGCAGGACAGGCCCAGCCCGCCGTATTCCTGGTCGATGATGGAGCCGAACAGGCCCAGCTCCTTCATGCCCTCCACGATCTTTTCCGGATAGGTATCGTCGTGCTCCAGGTCGTGGGCATAGGGCCGCACTTCCCGTTCCAGGAACTTGTCGACGGCGTCGAGAATCAGGGTTTCGTCCTGCACGTCGGCAGTGGCATGGGCGGTCATGGCTGTCTTCCTCTACGGGTTGCTGGGGGGGGTCGCGCGCTTGCGCGTCAGATGGCGGCCAGGCCCTCGGCCAGCATGGCGGCATCGGGCAGCCGGTCCAGGCTGAGCACCAGGTCGCGAATTTCCGTCACACGGTCCGGCCCACAGGCCAGCGCCGCATTGGCGTTGAATTTCTCCACGATCTCGTCGTTGCTGATGGGCCGCTCGGCGGCGCCGCGGTTGATCTGTTCCCGGTGCCGCAGGGTGCGCCCGTCCTTGGTCTCCACGATCACTTCGCCCGAATAGGCCTGGGGGAAGGCCGTGTCCGGGTCGGGCCCGTATTCCACCAGTTGGGCCAGGGCCAGAATGGCCGGATCGCTGAGCGAGCCGGGCAGCAGCTCGGCCAGGCCGAAGCGCCCGCGGGAAAGGCACGCCGCCACGACGAATTGCACGCTGAACTTGGCGTCGTAGTCGCTCACGGGGCGCTGCTTGTTGGCCTTGGGCTCGCCCACGATCTCCATGGTTTCCGCCGGGATCAGCGCGCGGATGTGGGCCACATTCTCCGGCTTGAGCCCCTGCTCGTGCACCAGGGCCAGGGCCGCATCGGCACAGCCATGCACGAAATGGCACACAGGGAAGGGCTTGATGGAGACCACGTCGATCTCCCACTGCTCCTTCAGCCCGCGCGTGGCGATGCTGTAGTCGCACTGGTCGGCGATGCCGTGCATGTGCGTGTTGTACAGGCCGTAGCGCCCCTCGTAGCTGGCCTTGGGGCCGATGAAACCCTGGCGCGCCAGGGCCACATTCGTGATGGCCGCCTGGCCGGCCCAGCCGGGATGCATGCGCTTGGTCCAGGCCCCGTCCTGCAGAAATTCCTGGGCGCCGCTGGCGGTGCTCAGCGTGATGCCCTGGGCCATGGTGAGCTGCTCCTCGGTCAACCCGAACAGCCGGCCCGCCGCCAGAGCGCAACCGAAGGCACCCACCAGCCCCGTGGGATGGAAGCCCACCTCGTGAAAGCCGCCCTTGGCCGTGGTGGCCAACCGCGTGGCCGCCTCCATGCCGGCCACGTAGGCCGTCAGCAGGTCCTCCCCCGAGGCCCCCGTGTGCTCCCCGGCGCCCAGCACGGTGGGAAAGATGCTCGCCGTTGCATGGATGATGCCCGGCAGGTGCGTATCGTCATAGTCCAGCCCGTGCACCAGCACCCCGTTGAGCAGCACGGCATCGCGCAGGGGCAGCCGCGCGGGGAGCCCGATCACCGCGCTGTCCCCGGCCCCGGCCAGCCCTTGCAGCGCGGTCAGGGTGCGGTGGGCATACTCATAGCGCGTGGAGGCCAGGGCCGTGCCCACCGAGTCCAGGATCAGGTGCTTGGCCCGCTCGCGGACGGCGGCGGGAATGTCCTCGAATTGCAGCTCGGCGGTGAAGCGCGCCAGGGTCTGGGAGATGGTGGTCGTCTCGGCCGCCACGGCCTGTTCCGACACCGCTTGGCTGGTGGCTGACATGGGGCTGCTCCTCTATTGCCGCTGCAGGCTCTGGTGCCGATGCCGGACGGCCCGCCGCGCCGCCGCCTGCCGGGGGCGCCACCGGGTGTCCACAGGGGCTACGAGCCTACCAATCCCGCGGTTGCATGGGAAGAACAAGGGGAACCGCTGAGCGACGGCGCGGCCCCGCGAATACGACGGGGATGGCCTAATAGTCGATCTTGTCTTCCAGGCCGTGGCCGCGCTTGGGGACGAGAATCTTGCGCTCAAAGGACATGAATTCGGTGCCGTCGGCCTTGGTCCCGCGGGTGCGCACGGTGACGATGCCCTGGGTGGGGCGGGACTTGCTCTCCCGCTTCTCGGTCACCTCCGTCTCCGCGTAGATCGTGTCCCCGGCGAAGACCGGGGCGGTGAGCTTGATGTCATTCCAGCCCAGGTTGCCGATGGCCTTGTAGCTCACATCGCTCACCGACATGCCGGTGACCACGGACAGCGTGAGCGCACTGTTGATCAACGGCTTGCCGAACTCACTGTGGCTGCCGTACTCCAGGTCGAAGTGCAGGGGGTGATTGTTCATGGTCAGCAGCGTGAACCAGGTGTTGTCCACCTGGGTCAGCGTCCGCCCCGGGCGATGCTCGTACACGTCGCCCACGTGAAAGTCCTCGAAGTAGCGGCCGTAGGTTTCGCGGTAGCGCTGCTCGCCGACCTGCTTATACTCCACACCCATCTCCGTCTCTCCCGTTTGTCGTTTCGCGGAACGCCGTGCTTCCGCCCCATCCGCGCCAAGGGGCCTGGCCCGCCGCCCGACCCCGTCACGGGGCCTTGCCGGCATGTGCCGCCCAGCCAGGCGCCTGCCGCTGCGCATAGCACAGCGCTCTTAACACAGCGGGCGCCGCACTGTCTCTCCCTGTGGGCGGCCATACGGTCCTCCTTCGGCAGAAGCGCAATGCTGGCCTGCTTGGCGCGAACCCGGCGCCGTGCCAAGATGATCGGCGTCACGTGACGACCCGCGACCGCCAACTTTGGAGCAGCCCATGGCCGAAAGCAGGGAGAAAGTGACCTTCCCCGGTGCGCTGGGGGCAAATCTGGCGGCACGGCTGGAGCTGCCCGTGGGGCCGCCCCTGGCCTATGCCCTGTTCGCCCACTGCTTCACCTGCTCCAAGGATGTCTTCGCCGCCGCGCGCATCGCCCAGGGGCTGGCCGCGGAAGGCATCGCCGTGCTGCGTTTCGACTTCACGGGGCTGGGCAACAGCGAGGGCGACTTCGCCAACACCAATTTCTCCTCCAATGTGCAAGACCTGGTGGCTGCGGCCGACTGGCTGCGGGAGCAGCACCAGGCGCCGGCCATCCTGATCGGGCACAGCCTGGGCGGCGCCGCCGTGCTGGCCGCCGCGGCCAAGATCCCCGAGGCGGTCGCCGTGGCCACGGTCAATGCCCCCCATGATCCGGCACACCTGGAGTCCCTGTTCACCGGCGACCGGGCCAGGATCGAGGCGGAAGGGGAGGCCGAGGTGACCATCGCCGGGCGGCCCTTCCGCATCAAGCAGCAGTTCCTGGAGGACATCGCCGCCCAGTCCATGGATGCGGCCATCGGCAAGCTGCGCAAGGCGCTGCTGGTGTTCCATGCCCCCCTGGACGACACGGTGGGCATCGACAATGCCGGGTTGATCTTTCAGGCAGCCAAGCACCCCAAGAGCTTCGTGTCCCTGGACGGGGCCGACCATCTGCTGACCCGCAAGGCCGATGCGACCTATGTGGCCACCGTGCTGGCCGCCTGGGCCTCGCGCTATCTGGCCCAGGCCCCGGCAGCCCCGGCGGAGCCGCCGCCGCCCGAGGGCTGGCTGCGCGTGAGCGAGAACGGCGACGGCCCCTTCGGCAACCGGGTGCAGGTGCGGCATCACGATCTGCTCGCCGACGAACCCGTCGCGGTGGGGGGCAAGGACAAGGGCCTCTCGCCCTATGACTTCCTGCTGGCGGGCCTGGGCGCCTGCACCGCCATGACCCTGCGGCTGTATGCCCAGCGCAAGCAACTGCCCCTTGAGCGCGTCACCGTCTCCCTGAACCACGACAAGATCCACGCCAAGGACTGCGCGGACTGCGAGACGCGGGAGGGCAAGGTGGACCAGATTCAGCGGATCATCACGCTTGAGGGGGAGTTGAGCGACGAGCAGCGGGAGAGCCTGATGGCCATCGCCGACAAGTGCCCCGTGCACCGTACGCTGCATTCGGAAATCCGCATCAACACCACGCTGGAAGCATAGCGCATCCGGCCCGCCGGGCCGGCCACGTCAATCATCAGGGCTCCATGCACCATCTGCGACAACGCATCGACCACGGCTTCGAGGCTTTTGCCCGTGCCCTGTACGAGCATCAGTACAAGACACTGCTGGTGATGATTCTCATCATCGCGGCGTTTCTGTCCCAGTTGCCCAAACTGACCTTCGATACGTCCAACGAGAGCTACTTTCATCGCACCGACCCCACGCTGGTGGACTACGACCACTTCCGCGAGCAGTTCGGCCGAGAGGAGGTGCTGATCCTGGGCATTACGCCGCCCAACGTGTTCGACGCGGGCTTTCTGGAGAAGTTGACGGCGCTGCACCGGGACATCGAGGACAATGCGCCCTACCTGAAGGACGTGACCAGCCTGGTCAACGTGCGGGACACCCGCGGCGAGGGCAATCGGCTCATCGTGGAGGACCTGCTGGAGCAAATCCCGCGCATGCCCCAGGCCATGGCCGTATTCCGCGAACGGGTAATGGCCAGCGAGTTGTACCGCGACTTCCTCATTTCGGAGGATGGGCGCATGACCGCCATCGTGGTGGAAACGCTGTCCTTCTCGCCCCAGGCGGCCGAGGGTGACGACGGCTTCGGCGAGATCGACGAGAAGGATGTGGACACCACCCTGGGGCTGGACGAACCGCGCGTCCATCTGACCCCGCAGGAAAACGACGCATTCGTCGCGGCCGTGCGCGACATCGTCGCCAAGTACGAGGGGCCCGACTTCACCGTGGCCATGGCCGGCGGGCCGGCGCTGGACGAGTTCTTCGGCAATGCCATGCAGCAGGACATGGGGCGCTTTCTGAGTCTGGCGGTGCTGGTCATCGGCCTGTTCCTGTTCGTGCTCTTCCGCCGCATCTCGGGGGTGATCATGCCGTTGCTGGTGGTCGTGCTCTCCCTGCTGTCCACGGTGGGGCTGATGGCCGCCACGGGCGTGCCGTTCACCATTCCCACGACCATCCTGCCTTCGTTCCTGCTGGCCGTGGGCGTGGGAGCATCGGTGCATATCCTGGCCATCTTCTTTCATGACTACCGGCAGCACGGGGACAAGGAACGGTCGATCATTTACGCCCTGGGCCATTCCGGCCTGCCCATCCTGATGACCGGGCTCACGACCGCGGCGGGCCTGTATTCCTTCTCGCGGGCGGAGATGGCCCCTGTGGCGCATCTGGGGATTTTCGGCGGCACCGGTGTGCTGATTTCCCTGGTGTACACGCTGGTGCTGGTGCCGGCGCTGCTGGCCATTCTGCCCGTGCGGCAGGCGGCCCTGTTCGGCAAGGGGCGGCGCGCCGGGGGCATAGACCGGCTGCTGGAGGGGATCGCACGCTTTGCCACGCAGCGGGCGCTGGGCATCGTGGTGGTCACGGGCATCCTGGTCGCCGTGTCCGTGGTGGGGCTGTTCCGGCTGCACTTCTCCATGAACTTCCTCAAGTGGATACCCACCAGTCTGACCATCCGCCAGGACATCGACACCATCGATGAGGCGATGAAGGGCTCCACGACCCTGGAGATCGTGCTGGACACGGGCCGGGAAAACGGACTCTACGAGCCAGCCATCATGAACGGGATGCAGGCCCTGGCCGATTTCGCGCAGACCCAGCACAATGCCGCCGGCCGGCAGATCGTGGGCAAGACCAACTCCGTGCTCAATGTACTCAAGGAAACCAACCGCGCGCTCAACGAAAACCGCGAGGCCTTCTACCGCATTCCCCAGGAGCGGGAGCTGATCGCCCAGGAGTTGCTGCTCTTCGAGAACAGCGGGAGCGACGATCTGGAGCGCATCGTGGACAGCCAGTTCAGCAAGGCGCGCCTGTCGCTGATCGTGCCCTTCGACGATGCGGCGGTGTACGTGGACTTCGTGAACCACATGGAGGACGAGGCCGACCGCATCTTCGGCGGACAGGCTGACATCACGGCCACCGGCACCCTGCGCCTGTTCACCAAGATGATCGTAGCCATGATGCACAGCATGGCGGAAAGCTACGTCATCGCCGCCGTGGTGATCACGCTGATGATGATCGGGCTCATCGGCAGCCTGCGCATCGGACTGCTGAGCATGGTGGCCAACTTCACGCCGATCATGGCCACCATGGGCATCGTAATGGGCTTCGGCGGGATTCGCCTGGACGCCTTCACCCTGCTCATCGGCAGTATCGCCCTGGGGTTGGCCGTGGACGACACGATTCACTTCTTCCACAATTTCCGGCGCTATTTCGGCCAGGGCATGAGCGCCGAGGAGGCCGTGCGCCAGACCATGCTCACCGCCGGACGGGCCATGCTGTTCACTTCGCTGGTGCTCATCACGGGCTTCTGGATGTTCATGCTGGCCACCCTGAACAATGTGTTCTACTTCGGGCTGTTGACCGGTGTGGCGCTGCTGCTGGCCCTGGCGGCGGACTTTCTGCTGGCCCCGGCCATGATGATCCTGGTGATCCGCACCCGCTATGGACGCTCGCTCACCCGCAAGTGGAGCGGCGCGCATGTGGCGGCGTGAGTCCGGGACACCGGCAGGGCGCGCTGCTCGTGTCCCGCTTGACCCGGTCGCCCTTCCTTCCGTAGAAGAAGCCATGTGCCCTGCCCGTCCGACCCCCGGGCGCCGGCGCGGTGCGCGCTCAACAGGAGGAGTACAGCATGGATTTCGCGGTGGTGGTGCCAACGAAGATCGATGATGTGGGCTATGTGGCCCATGCGGAAAACCTGGGCTACACCCATGCCTGGGTGGCCGACAGCCAGATGATCTGGTCGGATGTCTACGCCTACATGGCGCTGGCGGCCGAGCGGACGCGCAAGATCAAGCTCGGCGCCGGCGTGGCCATCCCCGGCACCCGCATCGCCCCCGTGACCGCGAACAGCATAGCCACCATCAACCGCCTGGCGCCGGGGCGCGTGATCCTGGGCATGGGCACGGGCAACACCGCCATGGGCCTCATGGGGCAGAAGCCCTACAAGATGAAGGCCTTCGGCGAGTACCTGCACACGGTGCGCGACCTGCTGGACGGCAAGGAGGTGCAATACACCTACGATGGCCGCACCAAGCCCATCCAGATCCTGATGAAGGAATACAACTTCATCAACCTGGAAGACCGCATTCCCATCTATATCTCGGCCTTCGGCCCCAAGGGGCAGGCGCTGGCCGGCGCGTTCTGCGACGGGCTGATCATCTCCCTGCCGCGGGGCGGGCCGTTGCCCGTGGCCATGGAGCGTGTGCGCGCGGCCGGGAAAAAGGCGGGGCGCTCCATGGACGACTTCTACACGGCCGCCCTGGTCACCATGGTCGTGCAGGAGCCGGGGGAGAGCATCACCTCCGAGCGCATCGTGCGGGACTACGGCCCGTCCATCTTCGCCACGGTGCACTACGTCTACGACAAGGTGACGCGGGAAGGGGGCGAGCCGCCGGACTACGTGAAGGGCATCTGGAAGCAGTATGCGGACTTCGTCCGGGAAGTGCCGGAGAGTCACCGGCACATCGCCCTGCACAACAACCACTACATGTACCTGCACCCCGCGGAGGCGGAGATGGTCACGGAGGAGCTGATCCGTGCCACATGCATCGTGGGCCAGCCGGAGGAGATCGCGGAGCAGCTGCAGGAGCTGGAGCGGCAGGGCCTGAATCAGGTCATGTTCTGCCCGCCGGTGAGCTCCCAGTATCGCCTCTCCGAGGATATCGCCCGGCGGGTCATGTCGCGCATGTAGTCAATGCCGCGCCGCGCCGCGCTCAGGCCGCGCGGGCCGCCGCCCCGGCAAGCCGTCGCCGGAACAGGGAGAACACGCGCTCCCACTGGCGCTCGGAGGCCTCCTTGACGTAGCAGGCCCGCTCGGGAAATACGAAGCCATGCAGCGTGCCCGGGTGTACCTCGATCTCGTGGGCCACCCCCTTGGCCTTGAGCACCTTGCCCAGCGCGTCCACCTCGCTCAGCGGCACGTGGGGATCGTCCTCGGCGAAGCCGAAGTAGAGCTCGCCGCTGATCCTGTCGGCCAGCAGGTGGGGCGAATCGGGCTTGTCGGTGATGTTGCCCACGCCGTGCAGGGAAGCGCCGGCCAGGAACTGCTCGGGCATGGTGCCCATGATGGAAATGACGAACTGGCCGCTCATGCAGTAGCCGATGCAGCCCATGGGCGACTTGGCCGCCTCGGGCTGGGCCTTGATCCAGTCCAGCATGACGCGGGTGTCGCTGAGCACCTTCTCGTTGGTCAGCTCCTTGAGCAGACCCATCATCTTTTCCTGCTCGGCAGCGGGCCGATTATTCGTGGTGAAGCTGATGCCGCCCCAGCGGTACCACAGGTTGGGCATCACGACGTAATAGCCCACTGTGGCGATGCGACGTGCCATGTCCCGCAGTTCCTCGCGGATGCCCGGGGCATCCATGTAGAAGATCACCACCGGATGCGGCCCTTCGCGCTCGGGACAGGTCACGAACAGGGGAATCTCTCCGTCCGGGCCGGGCAGGTTCAGCGTTTTCTCCAGCATGGCGTGTCTCCACCGATCGGTTGCACAATACCCATTGAACACGGGTGCGGCCGCCTTGCCCCAGCGGGCACCGGCGGCGTTTCTGGCACCATAGCGACCACGCCCCAGCGGAGCAAGCCGCCCGCGCCGGGGAATTTGACTTGCCCGCTGCCGGGCGCTAGGCAAAGCGACGGGGGCTGCCTCGCCGGATGCATCGCGGCAGCCATCTTGCCCATTCAGCCCTTGGAGCCGAGAGCAATGCCGGACTGGTTCGAAAAAATTCCCGTGGGCGAATTGCCCGCCTGGGCCGCTACCCGCTGGGCGGAGCGCGAGGCCCTGGTCTTTGCCGGGCGCCGCTGGCGCTTCGGCGAGCTGGCCACAGCGGTGGATGCGGCGGCCAAGGGCTTCATGGCGCTGGGCATCGCGCCGGGGGAGCGGGTGGGCCTGTGGGCCGTGAACAGTCCCACATGGATGGTGGCCATGTTCGCCCTGGCCAAGATCGGCGCAATCTTCGTGCCCATCAACAGCCGCCTGCGCACCACGGACGTGGCCTACATCCTGGGACAATCGGAGAGCTGCGCCGTACTGATCAATGCCCGCTCGGGGCCGGTGGACTATCTGGCCATGGTGCGGGAGATGGGCGCGGACGCCGCGGAACTGCCCCACCTGCGGCACACCGTGCTGCTGGACGAAGCCGCCCAGCCCGGCACCATCGGTTGGCCCGAGCTGCACGAGCAGGGCCGCGCCATCAGCGATGCCGCCCTGGCCGAGCGCGCGGCGGCGGTCGATCCCGACGGGCTGCTGTACATCATGTACACCTCCGGCACCACGGGCTTTCCCAAGGGCGCGATGCACACCCACAACGTGGTGCGCAACGTGGTGGATCAGTGCAACCGCATGGCCGTGACGTTCAATGACGTGCTGCTCACCAACATGCCCCTGTTCCATGTGCTGGCCTATTTCGAAGGGCCCCTGCTGTCCATGGTCAGCGGCGCCCGGCAGGTGCTGATGGAAGGCTTCGAGCCGGAGGAGAGCCTGGACCTGATCGCCCAGGAGAGCGTGACCATGTTTCACGGCTTCGATTTCAACTTCAAGGCCCTGCTTGCCGCGCAAGCGCGCAAACCCCGCGACATGAGCAGCCTGCGCATGGGCATCTGCGGCGCGGGCATGGCCAGTTCCACCGAGGTCGCCTACCAGGCCAACGAGGTGTTCATGCCCACCGTCTCGGGCTTCGGCATGACCGAGATCGGCATCGGCGCGGCCCTGGGCACCCTCACCGACACGCCCGAGCAGCGTTGCGAGACCTCGGGCTATCCCCTGCCGGGGTACGAGTTCCGCATCGTCGACCCGGCCACGGATGCGCCGCTGCCCGCGGGCACGGAAGGGGAGATCCAACTGCGTGGCTACATGGTCACCCAGGGTTACTACAAGAAGCCGGAGGAAACGGAGCGGGCCTTTGCCCCCGGCCGCTGGCTGCGCACGGGGGACATGGGCTATCTGCGGCCCGACGGCTATGTGCGCCTGCTGGGCCGCTACAAGGACATGATCAAGGTGGGTGGGGAGAATGTGGACCCGCTGGAGGTGGAAAACTTCCTGTTGAGCCATCCCGCCGTGCAGCAGGTGGCCGTGGTCAGCGCGCCGGACGAGAAACTGACGGAGGTGGGCGTGGCATTCGTCGTGCCCGAACCGGGCCACACCCTCACGGCCGCCGACGTGGACCGCTTCTGCCGCGGCAAGCTGGCCGGCTTCAAGATCCCCCGCCACCTGGTGCTGGTGGAGAGCTTTCCCTTCACCGGCTCGGGCAAGGTGCAGAAGTTCAAGCTGCGCGAGCAGGCCCTGGCCGCGTTGGGCAAGGGCTGAGCGCCGCAAGGCGCCGCGCGCTCAGGAAGCTCGGCGCTGCCCCCACACATAGCGGTAGCCATCCCACAGGCGTGGCACCAGGGCATAGCCCGTCGCCGCCGCGAACGCCGCAATGGCCAGATTCCAGACGGATGCGCCCAGCTTGTAGGCCCGACCGCGCCAGTTGGGGTCGAATTCGGAATGATGAAACAGGGCGCCGCCCAGCGTGGCGCTGCGGATGATGTCTGCGCCGGCATCCGTGGCGGCCCGCTCCAGGGCCGTGCGCGCCATGGCGGCCAGGTTGTGGCGCGAGAGCATGCCCTGGGCGCACACGGGGAGCAGCCAGCGCATGGGCGCCGGGGTCAGGTCGGGTACGGCGATCAGCACCGTGCCACCCGGCCTGGCGTAGCGGTAGTGCACGGCGATGGCCTCGGCAAAATTGTCGAAGTGCTCGATGAAGCCATAGGACGTGACCACATCGTAGCTGCCGAAGCGCTCGCCTCCCGCGCGGAAGTCGGCCAGGATCACCTCGCCCTCGATGCCCTCGGCGGCGTAGGTCTCCCGCGTGCGCTGGATACCGTCCTCGCTGTAGTCCAGGCAGTCGAAGCGCACGTCGGGCCGCATGCGATGGTAGCGCGCAATCATAGCACCGGGTGCCCCGCCGATCTCCAGCCAGCGCGCCCCCTGGGGCACCTGGGCCAGGACGGCGCGGTGCAACCGGTCGAATTCCCGGTTGAACAGCCGCATGCTCAGCCCCAGGCCCCGGCGGGGCACCCAGCGCTGCCAGCCGCTGTCCCAGGATTCCCGGGTCGTCAGTTCCTTCACCGCATCTCCATGGCCATCATTGGATTGAGCAGCGGCGCGAGCCGGGCCGGCGCCGCTGCCTCAGCATATCAGGCCCATGCCATGGGCGGAAACCGCAGGGCGAATCTTTGGGAGCGCAACAGGATGCAACAGGCAAGGCTGACCGATGCACCGCGGGGTGCATCGGACAAACCGACGGACGGACCGCCCAAGGTCAGGCGACCTTGGACATGATGCGGCGGGAGAAGTCCTCCACCACCCGGTATGCGGTGGTCATGGAGGGCAGCAGGATGATCTGATCCAGCCCGGCATCGGCCAGAATCTTCACCTGCTCCAGCACCTCGCCTTCCGTGCCTGCGATGCAGGTGGTCTTGATCAACTCCGGCGTGAGGAACTTGGCCTCCTCGGGGAGCAGATAGGTGCAGTGCCCGTCATGGACGCGCATGTGGCGCCGCTCCGGCGGAATGGGGTCGAGCATGGCGCAATATTCCTTCCAGAAGCTGCGCATGTGCGGCGGCGGATCCCCGCCCTGCTCCTTGATCTTCTCGTAGATGTAATGCACCGACGACATGACGAAGGCCCCGCATTCCTCCTTGATGCGATCGGAATCCAGCGGCTCGCCCTTCTCCTGAACCACCACGGTGGTCAGGGAGCTGGTGTACATGTGCCCGCCGATGTCCCGCCCGATCTCGTCGGCGCCGGCCTTGGTGGCGGACATGGCGCGGGTCATGAAGGCGGGATTGGGCGGAATGGAGACCACCAGCGCATCGCCGTACTTGCCCGCGATGCCCTGGGCCCGCGGCCCGAAGCCGGAGACATGCATGGGCACGGGCGGATCGCATTCCATGAACTTCAGGTCCTGCATGAGAAACTTGATGGGGAACGTCTTGCCCTTGTAGGTGTAGTCCACCTCCTCGCCATGCAGCAGGGCGCGCACGACACGCAAGTATTCCTCATACTCCTTCATCAGCACCGGGCGCTGGCCCATCAGGCGCTGCGCGGTGTTGCCCGTGCCCAGCCCCAGGAACGTGCGTCCCGGAGCGATGCGGTTGATCGTGGCGATGCTGTGCGCCGTGACCGGGGCCGTGCGCGTACCGACCACGGAGACGCCTGTCCCGATATTGATCTTGCGCGTCTGCTGAGCCGCCAAGGCCATGAATGCGTAGCAATCCGACCAGATCATCTGGCTGTCCGGCACCCAGGCATGGGAGTAGCCCAGGTTTTCCGCGTGGGACACGATGCCCACTTCATCGATTTTGGTGAGGACACAGACGCCGAAATCCATGCAAGTTCCTTTCGGTGATGGCTGATAGGACGGCAATTGCCCCTTTCCCTCTCGTTGCGGGACATACCATTGTCCGCCGCGCATGAAAAGCCGTCCCCGCCCCGTAACCACCGGTGACGCATGGCCGGCATCCAGGGCGTATGCTATGGGGATAGGGCCGGGGGGGATGGGGCCGGGCGTGGGCCGGCACCCTGGGCACGGAACCTCCGCCCGACAGCACAGGTCACGGCATCAACCAGGAGCGGCACATGGCGAGGGTGGTGGTGTTGGGGGCCGGGGTGGTGGGCGTGACCACGGCCTACTATCTGGGCCTGGGCGGGCATGAGGTGACCGTGGTGGAGCGGCAGCCCGCGGCGGGCCTGGAGACCAGCTTTGCCAATGCGGGGCTGCTCACCCCCGGCCACGCGGTGCCCCTGGCGGGACCGGGCGTGCCCTGGAAGACGCTCAAGTGGCTGGGGCGGGTGGATGCGCCCCTGCGCTTCCGCCTGTTTGCCGATCCCGAGCAATGGCGCTGGCTGCTGGCCTTCTTGCGCAATTGCACCCATGCGCGCTTCGAGGCCCACACGCGCCGTCTGGCGGCGCTGGCCCTGTACAGCGCCGAACTGCTGGCCCAGTTGCGCGAGCGCACGGGCATCCAGTACGACGGCGCCGCGGCGGGCCTGCTGCACATCTTCGCCGATGAGGAGGCATACCGGGCGGCCCTGCCCCATGCGCGCTTCATGAGCGAGCTGGGTGTGAAGCAGCTCCCCGTCACCCGCGCCGAGTGCCTGACCCTGGAGCCGGCGCTGGCGGGCAGTCACACACCCATCGTGGGCGGCATTCACACCCCCGGCGACGAGAGCGGCGATGCCATGCACTTCTCCCAGGCCCTGGCCGGACTGGCGGCACAGGGGGGCGTCACCTTCCGCCATGGCTGCACGGTGCAGCGCCTCGACCGTGACGGCACACGCATCGCGACCGTGCACACCGACCAGGGGCCGTTGCAGGCGGACTGGGTGGTGCTCAGCCTGGGCAGCTACAGCACGGCCATGGCGCGGCCCCTGGGGCTGCGCCTGCCGGTGCACCCGGTGAAGGGCTATTCGGTGACGATTCCCGTGGAGGCCGACGCCCCCGCGCCGCGCATGAGCCTGTACGACGAGGCACACAAGATCGGCATCTCCCGGCTGGGCGACCGCCTGCGCGCCGGCGGGACGGCGGAGTTCGCCGGCTTCGACACCAGCGTCGATTCGCGGCGCGCCCGGGCGCTGGAACTGGCCGTGGAGGCGCTGGTGCCCACCGGCCTGCGGCGGGAGGAAACCTCCCGCTGGGCGGGCCTGCGTCCCATGACGCCGGACGGTATGCCCATCCTGGGCCATACGCCCATCAGCAACCTGCTGCTGAACACGGGCCACGGCACCCTGGGCTGGACGCTGGCCTGTGCATCGGGGCAGTTGATCGCCGACCTGATCGCCGACCGCGCCCCGGCGGTGGACGCGGACGGCTTCAGCCTTGCGCGCTTCTGAGGCGTCCGCTCAAGCGCCCATCATCCGGGCATGCCTGACGACTGCTTGCACGGCCGGCGCCTTCGCGGCACAGTAGGGGCTGGGCCCGGGAGCGCCATGGGCCGCCCGTCGCCGGAGTCTCATCCCCGCGGTTGCACAGCCGACTACCGAAGCTATGGTTTACTGGAGCTATGGTTTACTGGGTCTATTCGCTGGATGATGCCGGGGAGGTGGTGTTCTATGGCACGACCACCGCGCCGAAGCAGCAGGAGTCCGAGCACCGGGGCGAGGGCAAAGTCTTCGAGAAGCTGACCCTGCACGAGAAACTGCGCACGGCGGAGGAAGCCCTGTACTGGAAGCGCGTGTACCTTTCCACCTACCGCCGCCGACACGAAGGCCGCAGCCCCAAATACAACCTCACGCTGGCCGGCTAGCGGCCCACGTAGGCGGGCTTGCGCTTTTCCATGAAGGCGTTCACGCCCTCCTTGTGGTCCGCGGTCTCCCCGCAACGCAGATGGGTCTCGGCCTCGCGGTCGAGCATGGTGCGGAAGTCACAGGTCACGGACATGTTCAGGTTGGCCTTCATGTAGCGGTAGCTCACCAGCGGCCCGTGGGCGATGCGCTCCGCCATGGACATGGCCTCCTCCATCACCTTGTCCTGGGGCACCACGCGGTTGACCAGCCCGATGCGCGCCGCCTCCTCGGCCGTGAACACGTCGGGCAGAAAGAACAGTTCCTTGGCCTTGGCCAGCCCCACCAGTTGGGCCAGTTGCCAGGTCGTCCCGTAATCCCCGCCGAAGCCCACGTTGGCATAGGCCGTGGTGAACTTGGCCTTGTCCGAGGCCACCCGCAGATCACAGGACATGGCGATACCCATGCCCGCACCCGCGCAGGCGCCATTGACCGCGGCGATGGTCACCTTGGGCATGTGGTGCAGCAGCCAGGGGAAGGAATGGCCCGCCCGCAGGCCGTCGATCTTCTGCTCCAGGGACTTGTTCTTGTCGTCGAATTCCCCCGATCCCTTCTGCATGTTGCCCACGTCGCCCCCGGCGCTGAAGCCCCGCCCCGCCCCGGTCAGCAGCACACAGCCCACGTCCGGGTTCCGCGTGGCTTCCTCCAGGGCCTCGGTGGCGGCGTTGCTCATCTCGGCGGTGAGCGCATTGAGCACGTCGGGGCGGTTCATGGTCAGAATGGCCACGCGATTGCGGATTTCGACCAGCAGTTCGTCGGACATGGTGCCTCCTCCAGGGAATCAGCTGTTGGCGCCGGGGCGCATTTTCGCTTCGCACCATAGCAAAGGCGCGGGCCTATAGGGAGACACACGCGCCGGCCGGGGCAGCGCGAGGGCAACACACCGCGGTTCGCATTACCGTCCATACGGCTTGGCCGTCGATACGGCCTTGCCGTCCCGAGCGGCCCGGCTGTTGGTGGACGGGCTGTCGGCGGCAGGGTTATCAGCGACGGGGCTATGAGAGACGGGGCGCGGCCAGCCCTCAGGCCCAGGGGGCCGGCGCCGCCAGACGGGGGCCTATGCGGCCGCGGGCGCACCGTAGCTGCCCGAGGTGCGCAGGTTCTCCAGCATCAGCATGATCTGATCGACGATGTAACGGTCCTGTTCCGTGGCCGAGGTCACGTGACCACCGCCCAGGGCCTCCCGGTAGCGGGCCCGCTGCTGGGCCAGGAAGGTCTTGCTGTCCAGGGCCGGGCCGACGCGGAAGACCACCGTGTCCTGAATCGGCCGCTCGTCCTCCATGCGCTCCTGCACGGGCAGCGTGTTGCCCTCCATGCTGACCAGATACACCGTGTCGAAGGCCTGGATGTAGGACACCGTCTCGGGCACGGGCTCGTTGCCGGCCGTGGGCTTCCAGCGGCCACCGAGGGGAAAGAGCACGAAGATATAGCCCTCGCGCTTGAGCCGAATGAGCTGGCGAAAGGCCGCACGGTTGATGCGCGCTGCATCCGCCTCGAACGCCTCGCGCGCGGCAAGCTCCTCCGGCGTGGGGTCGGGCAGCTCCGGCGGAAAATCGCGCTTGGGCACGATGACGAGGCGGGAGTATTTCTCCGTGAACATCTTGATGAAATCGGACGACTCGTTGAGCTTGCGTCCGGCCACGTAGACCAGCTTGTCCAACAGGTCGCCGTAGCGCGGGTCCGCCTCGCGCACCAGCACGTTGAACGAAGGGGCGTCCAGGTTGCCGCGGTGCTCGGAGAGAAACAGCACCGTGCGCCCGGCGGCCAGCTCGGCCAGACAGTGGTCCAGATGCTCCCTGCCTTCCAGCCGGGAACCGTCGAGCAGCAGGCGGCGCACGAAGGTTTCCAGCACGTCCCGCCCTTCCCGCACGGCGGGCTGGAAGACGTTCTCCGGCGTCACGATGCGGTCGCGGCCGGGCTCGTACACGGCCTGCAGCTTCTGGATCGTATCCAGGGTGTACAGGTTGATCTCGTCCTGGGTCAGACGCGTCACGCGGAACCCCCAAAGCACTCTGCTGACATGACTGTGCGGCAGGGGCCCGCGGCGCCTCCAGGGCGCCGGCCCGGGCCAGGGCACTGTCGCGAAGGGGACGAGGATACCACAGGTGCGGCGGCCCGTTCAAAAACGGCGGCGCCGTGCGCGGGGATTCAGTTCGACATGATTCTCATTGGGCAGGATCGGGACATTGCGCCGGCCAGGCCAGGGTGCGCCACAAGGGGCATTCCTTTTTCCGTTGAGCCTCACCCCCGCCAGGGCGGGGGCGAGGCAAAGCCGGTGGCATGGCCCCTTCATTCCCCATGGACGGCGGGCCTGTCATGTTTCTGGTAAGCCAAGAGAAATTCAAATTGAGTCACACCCGCGCCGTGGCGGTAAGGCGGGTGCGCCGCTCAGGAGGGGCGCAGCAGGTACTGCCCATTGCCGTACCAACGCCCGCCGCCGCTGGCGAACACGGCAACGCAGATGCGCAGGTACAAGTCCCAGACCTTGAGCACGTGCTCCTCCAGCTTGCCGGTCTGGCGGAGGGACGGAAGATTGGCGTGAAAGTTGTCCAGCCATGCCTCCAGGGTGCGGCGGTAGTTCATGCCGTTGAGAAACCAGTACTTTTCAACGGTGAGGGCCTGATCGTGCTTGTACAATTCCTCATCAAACCACACGCGGCCACCGGGAAAGATGTAGCGGTGAATGAAGTTCTTCTCGGGCGGCCGGGGCGGCACACGATGCAGCGGGCGCCGGTACACGATGTAGTGCAGGAAGCACAGCGCCTCGTCCGTCATCAGGCCGCGCACCGCCTCCAGGCCGCGCGCCAGATTGGACACGTGCTCGAACACGCCGAGGCTGACCACCCGGTCGAAGCGCTCGTTGAGTTGCACCGTGTTGAAGTCTCCCTCGATGAGCCGGAAGCGATCCGTGTGCAGCACGTGGCCGGGCGTGTTCTGCTTCTCCCGCATGTAGTCGCACTGCACCTTGCTCAGGGACAGCCCGGTCACGCGGGCATGGGGATAGCGCTCCAGCACGTGGGCGGCGAATGCACCGAAGCCGCAGCCGATGTCAAGCACGTGCTGGCCATCCTGCAGTTGGGCCTTCACGCACACGTCGTCCATCATCTGCCGCTGACTTTCCTCCAGTGTCCGGGCACCTTTTTCCCACAGGCCCATGGAATACTTCATGACCCCGCCCAGGAAATGTTCGAACAGTTCCCGCGGCTGATCGTAGTGGGTATCCATCAGCTCGCCGCTGAGGGCGGCGATCTCTTCGGTGGGGGGCTGTTCCGCGGCAGAGCGATACACGAGCAATTGCAGGCGTGTCAGGGCATCCAGATACCAGCCCAACACCGGTTGAACCAAGCGGCCCGGCGCCCAGAACGGCGCGGCCAGATAGCGGTCTGCCAGCCAGGATTCCATCATGTCGGCTATCACTGCGGCACGCCCGCGAGACGGATGCTGCCCGTCCCCGCCGTGCGGGTTCCGGCCGCCGGAGCGGCACTGCGGTGACCGTGATGGGATAAATAATACAAAACTCGAGGGGTGATGCAACTTTTTCGATGCTCAGCGGCCGGTGCGCCGGCGCGGATCCAGCACATCCCCCAAGGCATCGCCCAGCAGGTTGAAGCCCATCACCACGAGCATGATGGCCACGCCGGGGAACACGGAGACATGGGGTGCCTCGAACAGCACGTGCTTGGCATCGGACAGCATGGCACCCCAACTCGGTGTACCGGGCCGCACACCAAGCCCCAGGAAGCTCAGGCTCGCCTCGGCCAGGATGGCGCCCGCCACGGCAAAGGAGGCCTGCACCAGCAGCGGGGCGGTCATGTTGGGCAGCACATGGCGCACCATGATGCGGCGATGGGGCGCCCCCAGGGCCTGGGCCGCCAGCACGTAGTCGGCCGACTTGAGCGCCAGCACCTGGGCCCGCGCCAGACGCGCGAAGCCCGTCCAGCCCAAGGCGCTCAGGGCCAGCACCACGTTGCCCAGCCCCGGTCCCAGCACCGCGGCCAGGGCGATGGCCAGCAGCAGTCCGGGAAAGGCCAGCAGCACATCCACCACGCGCATGAGCACCTGCTCCGTCCAGCCGCCCAGATAGCCCGCCAGCAGCCCGACCGCCACCCCCACCACCGCGGAGACGACCACCGTGGCCAGCCCCACCTGGAGGGAAATCCGGGCCCCGTAGATCAGCCGGCTCAGAATGTCCGCCCCCTGCTCGTCCTGCCCCAGCCAGTGCACGGCACCCGGCGGCGTCAGGGCCTGGCCCAGGTTCTGCCCGAAAGGATCGTAGGGCGCCAGCCAGGGCGCCACCAGGGCGGGCGCCAGGAAGCCGAACACCAGCAGCCCGGCGATGATGGCGATGCGGCGCTGTAGTGGATTCATGGCTGCCGGATGCGTGGGTCGATCCAGCCATACAGCAGATCGGTGGCCAGATTCACGAGCACGTAGCTCACCGCGATCACCAGCACACAGCCCTGCACTAAAGGGTAGTCCCGTTGCAGAATGCCCTCCAGCAGCAGGGAGCCCAGGCCGGGCCAGTCGAAGATGCTCTCGGTAATGATGGCCCCGGAGAGCAGGGCGCCGATTTGCAGGCCCGCCACCGTGACCACCGGGATCAGCGCGTTGCGCAGGGCATGGCCGGTCACCACGTGCCAGCCGGAGAGCCCCTTGGCGCGGGCCGTGCGGATGTAGTCCTCCCCCAGCGTCTCCACCAGGGCCGTGCGCGTCATGCGCGAGAGCAGCGCCGCCAGGGCCGTACCCAGCGTGATCGCAGGGAGCACCAGATGGGCCAGGCCGCCCCGCTCGTTGACCGGCAGCCAGTCGAGCTGAATGGCGAACAGCAGGATCAGCATGGGCCCCAGCCAGAAGTTGGGGATGGCCACCCCCAGCACGGCGAAGCCACTGGCGAGCTGGTCCAGCCAGCGCCCGTGGTACAGCGCGGCCAGGATGCCCAGCGGCAGGGCCAGGGCCAGCGCCACGGCCATGGCGCCCAGCATCAGCTCCACCGTGGCCGGCAGGCGCTCGGCGATCAGCCCGGCCACGGGCTGCCGCGTCTGGAACGATTGCCCCAGGTCACCCGTCACCGTGCGTCCCAGGTAGAGCACGTACTGCACGCCCACGGGCCGCTCCAGCCCCAGCGCCTCGCGCAGCGCCGTGCGGTCGGCCGGCAGGGCCTGCTCGCCCAGCATCAGGTCCACCGGATCGCCGGGGATCAGATGAATCAGAAAGAACACCAGGGTCAGCACGCCCAGCAGGATGGGGCCCGTCCACAGCAACCGCTCCACCACATAGCGCATGGCCGGGGCTCCCGAATCAACGCGGCGCGGCGGTCAGCCGGGCCTGGGGCAGGTATTCGAATCCCCCGGCGGGATGCAGGCGAAACCCCTGCACCCGGCGGGAGACGATGGCGATATTGTTGTTGTGCCACAGACTCAGGTAGGGCAGCGACTCTGCCAGCAGCACCTGCACCTGGCGATAGATTTCCCGCCGCTGCGCCTCGTCCACGGCCAGCCGCCCCCGCGCCAGCAGGCGGTCCAGGGCCGGGGTGCTGTAGCGCACCCGGTTGCGCCCGGCGGGGGGCATGCGGCTGGAATGGAACAGCTCGTAGTAGAAATCCGGGTCGGACACGCCGATCCAGCGCAGGGAGAAGAGCTGCACATTGCCCTTCTGGATGTCCTCGTAGAACGTGCCCCACTCGAACGACCGTACATTGAGCGTGACGCCCACCTGCTCCAGATCGTGCTGAATCACGCGCGCTTGCAGCACCGCCGCATGGTCGGTCGTGGTCTTGTAGGTCAGCGTGAAGCGCCTGCCGTCCTCCCCGGGCGGATACCCGGCCGCGTCCAGCAGTTCCCGGGCCCGGGCGGGATCGTGGGCGATCGGCGACAGGCCCAACACCGCGAAGGGACTGTCCGGCGGCAACATGCTTACGGCCCGCACCGCGTGGCCGAACTGCCGGTGCTCGATCAGCCCGTCGATGTCGATGGCATGGGCCAGGGCGCGGCGCACCCTGACATCGGAGAGCATGGGATCGGTCGTGTTGAACCCCAGGTATTGGTAGGACAGCCCCGGCGCCTCGACCAGCCGGTACTGCGCCGCCAACTCGCCCTCCCGGAACTGGCTGATCTTGTCCAGCGGCAGTGCATTGATGGCCAGGTCCACATTGCCCTTGCGCAGCTTGAGCAGGCGCGTGTTGGCATCCTTGACCACCTTGAACAGCAGGCGCGGCACGCCCGGCGCCCGGCCGTGATAGTCCGCCACGGCCGCCAGCTCGATTTCCCCCGGGCTCTGCCGCACCAGGCGATAGGGGCCACTGCCGCGCAGGGGATGCTCCCGCCCGGCGGCGCGGGAACGGATAGGCACGACCAGGTCTCCCAGGAATGCCGCGTAGGGCGCATTCAGCTCCACCACCACGGTGAGTGGCCCATCGGCGCGCACCCCACTGATCTTGTCCCGCAGCCCCGCGCCGTAGGGGGAACCCAGGGCCGGGTCCATCAGGGACGTGAGCGTGTACACCACGTCATCCGCTGTCAGTGGGGAACCATCGTGAAAGCGCGCCCCGGCCTTGAGCGTGAAGCGGTAGCGGGTCGGCTCCGGCCGCTTCCAGCTTTCCGCGATGCCCGGCACGATGCGCAACTGCTCGTTTTGCCGCAACAGCGTGTCGAAGATCAGATGGTGGGAGATACGCACGCCGTAGGCGTCGGTGGCCAGCAGGGGATCCAGCGTCTTGGGCGCTGCCTCCAGCAGCACCACCAGCGTGTCGGCCGCGGATGCCGCATCGTCCGCCTCCCCGTCGCGGGTGCACGCCGCCGGCAGCCAGGCCAGCATCAGCAGCAGCCCCAACCCCAGCGCCTGGGCGCCGATCCGCTTCATCCTCGGCTGATCGAGCAGGCACCGCGGCATCAGGGCAAGGTCTTCGTGGAAAGGTGAGCAAGGGGGCGAACGGGGTCAGGCGCACAGGCTAGGGAAAACAGTCCGACGGCTGGGTGCAGGCGTCAATCTGAATGCCGCTCGCATTCTTCAGCAATGCCGTGTCTCCGGCGCTCCATGCAAAGAAGCCGGAACCGGCATAGAGCGTGGTTGCTGTGTCGGCGTCGCTCCCATTCTTGATATATACAATCGCGCTGTTGGCCAGCGTAAACTCGGGAAAGGTATAGGTTACCGGCGCTCCCTCTTCATCATCGACGAGAGTCCAATTCGTCATGATCACATCCACACCGGAGAAGTTGCCCAGGATCACAACTTCGCTTGCCTGATCGACGTATACTAGCTCAACATTATCCGCTTCAGTGGTTGTCGGATCATTGTCATTGTCGAAATCGAAATCCTTGTCCGAGGCTTGCTGGAGGCAGCCACCCAGGGCCAACAGCAGGGCGCCCAGCACGAACCCGCGCGCCGCGCACACCATTGCCCACCTGTACCGTCTTCCGTGCATGTGTTGCCTGTCGCAAACGGGGACATTTGCCCCAGGAGCCCCCGCACCGCGGAGGCCTGTCCCATGCTCGTACAACCGTTCCAGGGACGCAAGACGCGCGCGGTTGCCGCGCCGCAGCCGACAGCGCAGGGCCTGTGCCACTCAGGGCAGACCGGGCATCAAGGCAGTACTGGTGACATGGCCGCCACCGCATCGTGGCGAAAGCAACGCGTCTCATGATCGTTCACCATGCCCACCGCCTGCATGTGGGCATAGATGATGGTGCTGCCCACGAACTTGAACCCGCGCCGCTTGAGGTCCTTGCTCAGGGCGTCGGATACGTCCGTGGTGGCCGGAATGTCCTTGACGCCGCGCCGCCGGTTCTGCCGGGGCCGGCCATCGACGAAGTCCCACTGGTAGGCGGCAAAGCTGCCGAACTCCCGCTGCACCGCCAGAAAGGCCTGGGCATTGGTCACCGCCGCGCGAATCTTGAGCCGATTGCGCACGATGCCCGGGTCTTCCATCAGCGCCGCCATGCGCGCCTCGTCGAATGTGGCCACACGCCGGGGGTCGAAGTCGGCAAAGGCACGCCGGTAGCCGTCGCGCTTGTCCAGAATGGTCTTCCAACTCAGCCCGGCCTGGGCCCCCTCCAGGATCAGGAACTCGAACAGCACCCGGTCGTCGCCGACGGGCACACCCCATTCCGTATCGTGATAGGCGCGGTAGCGCGGATCGTCGATGACCCAGCCACAGCGCGGCAATCCGTCATCCACGGCAGCTCCCTGCTTGCGGTGTGGCGCGCCCTGCCCCCATCCCCGTGCCTCGGTGCCGGCCGCGGAGGTTTCCCCCCATGCGGGTTCGCGCATCTTCCGGTATATAGGATATTGGCAATGGGGACGCCACTGCCGCGGCAAGCCGGCCCGGCCGGCCTGCCGGACGGCGCCCCGGGCGGCATCCGGAAAGGCACTCATGCATTGGCTTCAACGCCTCCAGCAGTGGTGGGAGCGGCACCTGTGGGGCGCACCGGATGAATCGCCCATCATGCGACGGCATCCGCTGCGGTACGTGCTGCGCATTCTCACGCTGACCACGCGGGCCTATACGGACAATCGGCTGCTGCTGCATGCCGCCGACCTGTCCTACTTCACGGCCCTGTCCGTGGTGCCCTTTCTGGGCTTCTCGCTGGTCATCCTGAACATCTTCCAGATCTCCGGCATGGTGCGCCCGTTCCTGCTGGGGCTGGCCACGGGGGGCAATCCGCGCCTGCTGGAGGCGCTGTCCGGGTTTATCGACTCCGCGCGCATCTCCACCCTGGGCTCGCTGGGGCTGGCGCTGCTGTTCCTGCTCGGGTTCCTGATGCTGCAACGGGTCAAGACCGCGCTGAATCGCATCTGGGGCGTGGCCCATCGCCCGGCCTATGCCAGCCGGGTGGTGGAATATGCCGCGGCGCTGGTGCTGGCGCCGCTGGTGCTCACGGGCACGTTCGCCGCCACGACCTATCTGGCCAGCTTCGAGCGCATCGCCTTCATCCAGCAGAATACGCTGCTGGCGCAGCTCTCCATGAGCACGATCAGCCTGTCCAGTGTGCTGCTGCTGCTGGGTGTGCTGCTGTATGCCTACTACATGCTGCCCGACACGCGGGTGAGCATCACTGCCGCGCTCGTCGGCGCGCTCGCGGCGGCGCTGCTCATCGCGGCGGCGCAGGGTTACGTGGTACGGGGATTCTATTCCATCAGCGGGTACAACCTGATCTACGGCGCCTTTGCGGTGCTGCCGTTCATGATGATCTGGTTCTACCTGGCCTGGAGCCTGTTTCTGCTGGGGGCGCAGCTCTCCTTCAGCATTCAGAACTACAGCGTGCTGCGGCAGTCGCCCCATGGCATGCAGGGGGATCGGCGCACGGAACCCTATGCCATCCTGACGGTGCTGGTGCTGCTGCTGGATCTGTTCGAGGAGACCGGCAAGCCGGTGCGGCTGGGCCCGCTGGCCCGGCGGGCGGACCTGTCCCAGGGTGCCCTGCGGCAGATTCTGCAACGGCTGGCGGACAAGCAATTCATCACGCGGGTCGAGGGCCGTCGGGCGCAGTACGTCCCTCGGGAGCGCATGGAGACCGTGACCCTGGCCGATGCGTTGGACCGCCTGCGTACGCTGCCGCGCTTTGCCGAGCGCCCCCCCACGAAGCAGATGGTGGTGCTGGATGCCGTGAGCGATGTGCTGCGGGACGTCAATGACACCGTCAGTGGCAAGCTGTCGCGCATCACGGTGCAGACCCTGCTCGAGCGCCACCGCAGCGCAATGGTCAGACCAGCGGATCACTGAGTGCGCGCCAGCTGGGGGTTGAGCGCCAGGTTGCGGAAGTAGAGCATGGTGCCCTTGTCGCTGCCCACCACCAGGTCCAGATCGCCATCGCCATCCACGTCGCCCAGCGCCGGGTGACTCCCCGGCAGCATCTGCAGGCCCTCCAGGAAGCGCGGGTTCTGCTTCCAGCCCGAGGAGCGCAGGGGGCTGGTGGAGGTACGCTGGAGAATGGTGATCGGTCCCTGATCGGAGCCCACCAGCAGCACGGGCGAGCGGTTGAGCGTCAGGTTGCCCACCGCGGGGCTCGCATTGATCCCCACATTGAGGCTGAGGAAACGCCGCTGCTCCAGGCGGAAATCGGCCACGGCCCCCGGCATGCCCCGATAGTAGAACAACTGCCCTTTCAGATCGCCCACCACCAGGTCCAGGGTGCCGTCGCCGTCCACATCCATCACCATGGGCACCGGATTGCGCTGGCCGCGCACGCTGGTGAGCGCATCGGTCACCAGCTCGAAGCGCGGCGCGGCGGCCGTGCCGGCATTGCGCCAGTGCTCGATGCGGCCCGAGTCGATGCCCACCAGCAGATCCTGGTCGCCGTCGCCGTCCAGGTCGGCGAACGCCGGGGCGGCGTTGCGGCCCGCGGTCTTGCTCTTGAGGGGCTCGCCCATGCGCTGCCACACGGGATCGTTCTGGGAGCCCACGTTGCGATACAGGTGCACACGGCCCGCCGCCGTGCCCACGGCCAGATCGGGCAGCTTGTCCCCGGTCAGCTCCGCCATGGCGGGAAAGGTGTTGCGCTCCCTCACAGGCGGCTCCAGGGACATTCCGGCCTTTTCGAACACGGGTTCCAGGTAGTCCGGCCGCACGGGCCCGCCGGGCGCGGCGGTGGGCTGCCCGGCCGCGCCGCCGGCCGGTGTCCGGGGCGGGCGCTCCCCGCTATCCGGCAGGGAGGACAGGGCCAGGGCGTTCTGCATGCGCCGGTCCGGGCGCCGCGCGATCTGGTCGGGCGACACGCTGCCCGCATTGCGCCACAGTTGCAGGGAACCATCACGGCCACCCAACAGCAGATCGGCGCGGCCGTCGTTGCTCAGGTCAATGAAGCGCGGTACGCTCTGGGCCGCGGCCCCGATCCCGCTCCAGGGGGTGGTGTTGGCCTGCCAGCCGCTGCCCGCCGTCACGGGCACCGCCGGATTGCGCGTGGCCGAGACCACACTGCCCGCGAGATTTCCCGTCACGATGTCCGGCGGCTGCGCTGCATCCCAGTGAAAGAAGGCCGGGGCAGACTGCGCCGCCACGTGCAATCCCGCGAAACCGGTGGAGCGCAGCACCAGGTCGAGCTGCGTGGCGCTGCCCTGGTTCTCATAGAAGATCAGCCGGCCCAGGCTGTTCCCGGACACCAGGTCCGCATCCCCGTCGCCATCCACATCCTCGAACACCGGCACACTCATGGCGCCCACATCCACCTGCGCCAGGAAGACGTTGGCCACGGCCCAGCGCGGGGCCTTGGGAGTGCCCGTATTCTGGATCAGCTCCAGCCGTCCGTTGGCATCGCCCAGGATCAGGTCCAGGTCGCCATCGCCGTCGAAGTCCACCAGTGTGGGGGCCGTGTGCGAGCGGTTCGGCGTGGGCAGCAGATCGGGGTGGGACTTCAGCGCGATACGGTCCTTGCCCCCCACATTCTCGTAGTACATCAGCGCGCCTCCGCGGGTACCCAGGAACAGATCCTGATCCCCGTCCCCGTCCACATCGCCGCCGGCGGCCACCAGCCGTGTCTGGAAGCGGCCCAGGGAGGTCACGCCGAGCACGTTCTCCGTCTCCAGCCACAATTCGCTGGCGCGGCCTGCCGGGCGGTTGCTGTAAAGGGCGATGCGCTCGCCGTCGCCGGCGAGCAGCAGATCGGGACGCCCGTTGCCCGTCAGGTCATGGAACAGGGGCACGGCGAAGCCCCCCGCATCCATGATGTTGAAGCGCGCCTCGGCCAGCTCCCAGACGCCCTCGCGGGCGGTGCCGATGTTGCGGTAGTAGGCGATGCGCCCGTCGTTCTTGCCCACCATCAGGTCCAGATCGCCATCCCCGTCCCAGTCCACCCAGGCAGGCACGGCATTGTCCTCCGGCGTGATGGCGGCCAGCTCGCGCGGCACGGCCAGGCAGTCCAGCGGCGCCGGATCCTCCACACAGAAGCGCGGGGCGCGGCGCGTCCCCTGGTTGAGCAACAGGATCACGCGTCCGTCCTCGTTGCCCAGGGTGAGGTCCTGATTGCCATCCCCGTTCACATCGGCGAAGCGGGGCACCAGGTTCAGCCCGAAGCTGCGTCCCAGGTAGTCGGGATTTTCCAGCTGGAACACCGGCAGGAACCGGTTGCCGCCGTTGCGGTACAAGGCCAGCTTGCCCGAAGCGGCGCCCACCAACAGGTCCAGGTCGCCGTCCCCATCCAGGTCGATCAACACCGGCGCCGCGTTGTCGCCCACGTCGATGGGCGCCGTCTGTCCGCTGTTGGGGGCCGTCTCCGCGGCCAGACTCTCATTGAGCAGAATCCAGCGCGGCTGGCCGGGCGTGCCCTGATTCTCGAAGTAGAGCAGCTGTCCCGCCGCGGTGCCGAGCACCATATCCAGATCGCCGTCCCCGTCCAGGTCGCCCAGCGCGGGCTTGTTGCGCTCCAGGCGCGGCCCGAAGAGCAGCCGCTGGCGGCCGTCGAGTTCCCCGTAGAACTCGCGCTGCCACAGGTGCACCACATTCCGTCCCTGGGCTGCGGCGGTGCGGGGCGCCATGAGGAGTGGCGGCAGCAGAAGCAGCAGGGCCAGCCACAGCGCGGGCAAGCGGGCGATACGATGGGCCATGAGCGAATCGTTCCTTGCGAGGCGCAAACGCCTGGGGTGAACCGGCATTGCTCGGTGACGTGGCGTGAGCGCCACAGGTTGCGGCGCTACCGTTACTTTATCCTATACTGCATGCAAGAATGGGGCTCCAGCCGCGTCGCGGCCAGCGTCGCCGCAGGGTCCATTCCATGCTTGTTCTTGTGCGGCCCCTATCCTATCATGTCCAAAGATGTCCAATCGCGAGAAGAAGCCACCCCCCGGAGCCCCCCGATGTTTCAACCCATGGAGGAAATCTCGGTACGCGAAGCGGCCGAGCTGCTGCGCGTATCGGAAAAGACGATTTATCGCTGGCTGCGACAGGGCGTGATTCCCAGTTTCCGCTTTCAGGGCCAATACCGCTTCGACCGCAAGGAATTGGAAGCCTGGGCTCGCCACAAGCGCATCGGCAGCGGCACGGCGATGCATCTGGCCAAGCACGAGGAGGAGGAGGCAGACCTTTACACGGCGCTCAAGCGCGGCGGCATTCATTACAAGATCGAGGGCGATACCCCTGCCGATATTTACCGCAACATCGTCGAATTCATTCCCTTCTCTCCCGGCATTTCCTCCACCCTGCGCGAATCCCTCGTTTCCACGCTGATCGAACGGGAGACCCTGGCCTCCACCGGCATCGGCCAGGGCATCGCGGTGCCCCATCCGCGTCACCCCCAGGATTGGGGCCTGGGCGAGCCGCTGGTGGCGGTGTTCTTCCTGGATCATCCGGTGGATTTCCAGGCGCTGGACGGCAAGTTGGTCTACGTGTTGTTCGTGCTGTTGTGCTCCACGGTCAAGGGCCATTTGCGGATGCTGGCGCAGGTGTCCCATCTGGTGAACAATGCCGACATGCAGGCATACCTGGGCACCATTCCCAACCGCACGGAGCTCTTCGAGCGAATCCAGCATGCCCTTACTGAGTAGACAGCGCACAGACGAGACTGTGTCCGCCACGTCGATTCGCCTGCACCGCATTCCTGCGCGCGAAGCCGCCGTGCTGATGCTGCTGGCCGTCATCGTGGGCGCGGTGAGTGGCCTGTCCGCCGTGGTGCTCAGCAAGTCAGTGCACTGGGCCAGCACGGCGCTGCTGGCCTTGGAGCGCGACTGGTGGATCATTTTCGTCCCCGCACTGGGCGCCGGGCTGTCGGCGCTGTACCTGAAGAACCTGCTGCGGGACAATGCGGGCCATGGTGTACCGGAGCTGATCCGCTCCGTCTCCGTCGGCGGCGGGCGGCTGCGCAAGGACCTGATCTACTCGCGGCTCATCTCCAGTTTTCTTACCGTCTCCAGCGGCGGCTCCGCGGGCCTGGAGGGCCCCATCGCCACGAGTGGCGGGGCCATCGGCAGTGTGCTGGCCGATCTGTTCCGCTTCAATGAGCGCCGGCGCATGCTGCTGCTGGGCTATGGGGTGGCCGGCGCCGTGGCGGCCATCTTCAATGCGCCGCTGACCGGCACGGTCTTCGCGCTGGAGATCATTCTGGGTGAGTGGAGCGCCCTGGCCCTGCTGCCGACCATCATCTCCGCCGTGTCCGCCACCCAGCTCAGCCGTGTGCTGCTGGGCAACCAGATTGCGTTTCCCCACGAAATCTTCGGCTTCGGCACCATCGACCTGCTGGCCTGCGTGGGGCTGGGGCTGGCCACGGGCGTGGTCTCCTCGGCCTTCCAGCGTGCCCTGCGGCGAACCGAGTCCCTGTTTCGCCGCATCCGCGTTCCCGACTGGGGCCGCGCCGGGCTGGGCGGGTTGGCGGTGGGGGTAGGGGGCTTCATCATGCCCTCCATTCTGCACGACGGTTATGCGGCCATTCAGGACTTCCTGCAGGGGGATACGCACCTGGTACTGTGGGGCGTGGCGGCATTCATCGTGATGAAGTTCCTGGCCTGCTGCGCCACCCTGGGCAGCGGCGGCTCCGGCGGGGTATTCGCCCCGAGCCTGGTACTGGGCAGCGCCACGGGCTATGGCTTCGGCCAGTTGCTGAATGTCGCCCTGCCGGGCTGGGGGCTGGCCTCGCCCTCGGCCTACTCCCTGGTGGGCATGGCGGGCATGGTGGCCGGGCTTATGCACGCGCCGCTGACCGGCATGTTCCTCGTGCTGGAGATCACGGTGGGCTACCGGCTGATCCTGCCGCTGATGATCGTCACCGTCGTCTCCATGCTGGTCAGCTACTACTTCGAGCAGGGATCGGTCTATACCCGCGAACTCATCGATCATGGGTTGCTGGCGCGGCGCGGCTCCGACCAGCAACTGCTGCAGACCATGGAAACCCGCGAACTGCTCGATGCCGAGGTGATCGTGTTGCGCGAGGACATGCTGCTGGGCGAATTCGTCGAGATTTTCAAGCACGCCAAACGCAATGTGTTCCCCGTCGTGGACGGCGAGACCCAGGCATGGCGCGGGGTGGTGTACCTGGACGATATCCGCCCCTACCTCTTCGATACGACGCTCTACGCGTTGATGACCATGGGCTCGGTAATGGACGAAAACCTGCCCATCATCAACGCCCAGGAAAATGTCCAGGCGGCCATCCAGAAGTTCGAGAGCACCGGTGCCTGGTCCCTGCCGGTGGTGCAGGACGGCAAGTTCCTGGGCATGATGTCCAAGTCCACCCTGTTCGACCGCTACCGGCGTGAGCTGATCGTGCACACGACCGGCTGAGTTTCCCTTTTTTGCGAAGCTGACATACCCTCCTCGCGGGCTTTTGGCCCGTCATGTGGTGCGCTGCGCAGCATGCGGTGCAAGCCGACAAGTCGGCTAGGCACCGTGGGGCGCAGCCAAAATCAACCCTCAATGGAGGATAGGTATGCGTACGCGTTACCGAGCACCCTGGGTGGTGCTGCTTTGCTTCGGCTTGTTGCTGGCTGCCACGACGGCGGTGCAGGCCAAGCCATTCGTGTTCACGGCCATTCCCGACCAGGACGAGTCGCACCTGATGAAGCGTTTCAGCGGCATCGCCGGCTATCTGGAGCAGCATCTGGACGTGGAGGTGACATACGTCCCGGTGAAGTCCTATGCCGCCGCGGTGGTGGCCTTCCGCAACAATCAGGTGCAACTGGCGTGGTTCGGCGGCCTGTCGGGCGTCCAGGCGCGGCTTGCGGTGCCGGGCTCCCAGGCGATTGCCCAGGGCTACGAGGATCAGTTCTTCGTGACCTACTTCATTGCCAATGCCAGCACCGGGCTCACGGCGAGCAAGGACTTTCCCAAGGCCATCGCCGGGCGCAGCTTCACCTTCGGCTCCAAGGGCTCCACGTCGGGGCGGCTGATGCCGGAATTCTACGTGCGCGAGGCATTCGGCAAGGCCCCGGAGGAGGTGTTCAAGGTGGTTGGCTTCAGTGGCGACCATTCCCGCACCATCGCCCTGGTTCAGGCCGGGACATACGAGCTGGGGGCGCTGAACTTCCAGGTCTTCGACCGCGAGCTGGAGGAGGGCAAGGTGGATCCGAACAAGGTGCGCGTGATCTGGAAGACACCGCCCTATCCGGACTATCAGTGGACCATCCGCGGCGACGTGGACGAGGCCTATGGCAGCGGCTTCACGGACAAGGTGCGCAAGACGCTGCTCGAGCTGAAGGACCCGCAACTGCTTCAGGTCTTTCCGCGCAAGAGCTTCGTGCCGGCCACCAATGCGGACTATGCGCCCATTCTGGCGACGGGCAAGGCCATCGGCATTCTTGACTGAGTGACCCTTCCGACCGGAGGCAATCCGGTCTTCACCTCACATGCCTGTGTTCAGCGTCTGGCCGCGCGCCCCTGGGCCACCCGGTTCAGCACGCTGAGCACATCGTGAGTGTCCTCGTATTTCAGTGTCTGCCAGCCCCGCTGCCGAGCCCCTTTCAGATTACTCCCGATATCGTCGACGAAGAGCAGGTGTGCCCCGTCGATCCCCAGCTTTTCCTCCGTGAGGGCATAGATGCGCGGCTCCGGCTTGCGCATGCGCACCGCGGACGAGTCCACGACCACGTCGAACAGCCGCGCCGTATCGATGCGTGAGCGCCACAGGTCGCGCCATTCCGCCACGTTGTTCGTCAGCAGGGCCGTGGGCATGACCCGGTGCAGCCGCCCGCACACCTCCACGATCTCCGGCCGCAGCGGCGAGCCATCTCCCGAACCCGGGGGCCGCATGAAATTGCGCGCCTGCTCCAGGGTCACCTGAAAGCCATGGTCGGCCATGCGCCGGCGCAGGGTTTCGGCGAACGCGTCCAGCGGCGCCTCGCCCCGCTCCACGCGATCCCAGTCATCGCCATCGATGAAGAGCTCCCTGCGCAGCTCGTTCCACACATGGGAATCCATGCCGTAGCGCATGCCGAATTGGGCCACCTCGCTGGGCCCGCCTTCCAGGAACACGCCTCCCAGGTCGAACACGACGGCCTGGATGCGCTCGTAGTCTAAATCATCATTGTTGAATGACTTGCTCATGCCTGCTTGCTTCCTCTGTGCGCCGCCGACCGCTGGCCGGCAGGCCGGTCAATAGAGTTGATACAGCATCAGGTACACCACCACCCCGGTCACGGAGACGTAGAGCCAGATGGGCAGTGTCCAGCGCGCGATGCGCCGATGGCGCGAAAAATCCCCGCGAAGCGCCCGCCACAGGGTCACGACGACCAGGGGCACGTTCACGATGGCCAGCACGATATGGCTGACCAGGATCAGCAGATACACCACGCGCACGGCACCCTGGCCCGGAAACACGTTCACCGGACTGTGAAAGTGGTACACGAGATAGGACACCAGAAACAATGCGGAGACGACCACCGCGGCCAACATGCACAGCCGGTGGGCGGGAATATGGCGACGGCGGATGTTGAACCAGCCGCAGAGCAGCAGCACCGTGGCGATGCTGTTGAGCACGGCGTTCAGCGTGGGCAGTTGTGCAATTTCCATTATCGCCATCGAATGGGGTGCCCCGCGCCGGCGCGGGAGCCGATGTGCCGGGGCCGCGATCAGCGCCGGGTGGCGCGCCGGGCCGCCCGCACAGCCAACGCCAGCAGCACCACGGTGAAGCCCAGCAGCACCAGCAACGAGGTCAGCAGGGCCGGGTCACCAAGCTGATCCGCCACGGCGGCCGGGTATAATACCCGCCGCAAGGCGCCCAACCCGTAGCTGAGCGGATTGACCCACATCACCACCTGCACCCACAGGGCCGCCCCACCCGCCGGAAAGAAGGCACCGGAGAGCAGCCACATGGGAAAGAGCAGCAGGTTCATCACCGCATGAAAGCCCTGTACCGAATCGGTGCGCCACGCCAGCAGGAAGCCCAGTGTGCTCAGCGCCAGGGCCGTGAGCAAGATGATGCCGCAGGCTGCCGCAAAGCCGGCCCAGCCGGCGGCCACGCCGGTCAGCGGGGCCAGTACGAGCAGCAGCACCCCTTGCACAAAACCCAACGTGGCGCCCCCCAGCACCTTGCCCAGCACGATGGACAGGCGCGACACGGGGGCGACCAGCACGCCCTGGAGAAACCCGGCATTGCGGTCCTCGATCACCGAGATGGAGGCGAAGATGGCCGTGAACAGCACCACCAGCAGCACCGTGCCGGGGAAGAAATAGGACAGGTAGTTCAGTTCCAGGGCCATGCCCGGCGGCCGCAGGGAGCGCCCGAAGCCGGAGCCCAGCAGCACCCAGAACAGCAGCGGCGTACCCAACGCCCCGATGATGCGCGAGCGTTGCCGCACGAAGCGCAGCACCTCCCGCACCCACAGGCTCCACACGGGCAGGAGCATGGTAAAGGTCAGTGCGCGCATCATGCCGCTCCCTGATCGATGCGATGTCCCGTGCGCGCGAGGAAGACATCTTCCAATGTGGGGCGGCCCAGGTGCAGCGAGCGGATACGGGACTCATGCTCGGCCAGCAGGCGCGGCAGGGCGCCCAACCCCTCGCCCTGGGCGATGCGGACGGCACCGTCGTGCAATTCGGCCTCGGTGCCCTGCTCGCGCAACGCGGCCTGCAGCGCCGTCGGGTCCGCGGATTCCAGCGTGATCACCGTCCCGCCCACCTGGGCCTTCAGGGCATGGGGGGTATCCACGACGACCAGCCAGCCATCGTCGATCAGCGCCACCCGGTCGCAGCGATCGGCCTCGTCCATCAGGTGCGTGGCCACCAGCACGGTCAACGTCTCGTCGCGCCGCAGATCCTCCAGGGCCTGCCAGAAATCCAGCCGCGCCGCCGGATCGAGCCCCGTGGAGGGCTCATCCAGCAACAGCACCGGCGGCCGGTGCAGCAGGGCCTTGGCCAGCTCCACGCGGCGCCGCAAGCCGCCGGAAAGCTGCTCCACGCGTTCACCGCTCCGCTCCGCGATGCGGAAGCGCGCGAGCATGGCCGCCGTGCGTTCCCGCAGCGGCTTGCCGTGCAGACCGAACAGATAGCCCTGAAAGCGCAGGTTCTCCGCCACGGTGAGCTTGGGGTCCAGGCTGGGAGACTGAAAGGCCACGCCGAGCCGACGGCGCACGCCGTCCCCATCCTGGCTGGGATCGAGCCCATCGAGGCGAATGGTGCCCACCGGCGCGGGCAGTACGGTGGCCAGCAGCCCCATCAGGGTGCTTTTGCCGCTGCCATTGGGGCCCAGCAGGCCGAGCACCTCGCCGGTGCGCACGGACAGGTTGAGCCCGCGCAGCGCCTGACGCTCCCCATAGAAGAAGTCCAGGCCCTCCACGTGAATCATCACGTCTGCAGCCTCGGGCGGCGCGGCTGGGGGTTGTGCGGGAGATGCTGGCATGAAGAATCGATCGATGGCGGGTTGGCGGGGGTGGGGGCCGAGTCAGCGCGTGAGGGCGTCATAGACCAGCAGCCCCAAGAGGAGCGGGAGATAGATCACGGTGGCGCGCAGCATGACCCGCGCCCGCGGCACGGTGGGCCGCTGGGCCATCCAGGCCATGGGCACCAGCAGCAGCAACCCCAGCACCAGGGCGCCATAGAAATACAGATCGCCCACCATGCCGATCACCGCCGGATAGAGCGTCACCGGAATCAGGGTCAGGGTGTACACGACCAATTGCCGGCGTGTGCTCTGCCCGGAGGGGTCGACCACGGTCAGCATGGGCATCCCGGCGGCCGCGTAGTCATCGCGGTACATCCAGTCAATCGCCAGCACGTGGGGCGGTTGCCACACGAAGATGATGAGGAACAGCGCTGCCGCCTCATGGCCCACCGTGCCCACCGCGGCGGCCCAGCCCAGCACGGGCGGCAGGGCACCCGGCACCGCACCCACCAGGGTATTGAGCACGCTCACCCGCTTGAGCGGGGTGTAGAGAAACACGTACGTTACCAACACCGCCAGGCCGATCCCTGCGCTGAGCAGGTTCACGCGCCACCACAGCATGCCCAGTGACAACACCGACAGCCCCGCGCCCCACAGCAGTACGCTGCGCGTGGTCATGCGCCCGGAGGGGAGCGGCCGGTTGCGTGTGCGCGGCATCAGCCCGTCCACGTCCCGCTCCAGCACCTGATTCAGGATGCAATTGGCGCAGGAGAGGAACAGCGTGGCCACCAGTGTCCACAGCAGGCGGGCCCAGTCGATGGCCGCCGGCGCCAGCACGAACCCCACCGCCGTCGCGACGAGCACCATGGCCGTGATGCGCGGCTTGACCAGCATGGCCACATCCGCCAGGAACGAGTCCGCCGGACGCGCCGGGGCCGCCGTCGTGTCATGGGATGCGCTCATGGCGTGCTCCCCGACCGGCGTGGGCGGGCAGCGCCGCGGGCGGGCAGCGCCGCGGCCGGGCCGCGGCACCAGCAGCCACGCGCGCAGCCACAGCAGGGCCACCGCTGCCAGCAGCAGGGCGCCATTGACCAGGTGCAGGGTGGTGATGGGCACGGCCCGCTGACTCCACACGACCGCACCGCCGAGCAGGATCTGCAAGGGCAGCAGCAGCGCCGCGGCCATGGCCGGGCGCAGCAGGGCCCGCTCGGCCCGGTAGCTGCGCCACACCCACACCACGGCCCACACCACGCCCAGCGTGACCAGCAGGGCCGCCGCGCGGTGGGCAAAATGAATGGCGATGGGAAAGGCGCCCAGCGGCGGAATCAGCCGCCCATAGGCCAGCGGAAAATCGGGAATGGCCAGTCCCGCGTTGAAATGCCGCACGGTTGCCCCCAGCACCAGGGTCAGCAGCGCCAGCAGCGCCAGTGCACCGGCCAGCAGAGGCAGGCGGCCCGGCGGGGCGCTGCGCTGCACCAGCGCCGGCCAGTGGGGCGAGGTGACCTGCACCAGCGTGACGGTCAGCAGAAAGAACAGTTGGGCCAGCACCGCGTGGCTGATCGAGATCGGCTTGGGCAGCAGGTAGATCACGGTCAGCCCGCCCAGCACGCCCTGTGCAATCACGACGAGCAGCGCCACCAGCCCCAGCCAGCGCACCCAGGGCCGCGGCTCGCGCCACAGCAGCGCGGCGAGGAGCAGGATCGTGAGCATACCCACCGTGGTGGCCACCATGCGGTGCCCATGCTCATACAGAATGCCCCCCACCATGGGCGGGAAGACCTGGCCATAGGCCAACGGCCAGTCGGGCACCGCCAGGGAGGAGCCGGTGCTGGTGACCAGTGCGCCTGCCGTGAGCAGCAGCACCGTGGCCCCGCAGAGCACCCAGGCGAGCACATGGGGCAGAGGGTGCCGATTGGCCGGGCTGCGCAAGGCAAAGCCTGGGGACGACGGGCCGAAGGTTGGCGTGGACAAGAAACGTCTCGGTGGTCAGGTGGGCAGTGGTTCTTGCGGGGCTGCGCGAGGCCCTGTGCCCAGGACTCCCATGGCACACGCGGATATGGCACGATAGCCTCCGCGGCGGGCCAGTGGCGCCGGCGGTGCATCCGCCGGGCAACCGCAACGTCATCAGAGCAGAATTATACGGCCTGCATTCCACTCCGGCAATTCCCACGGCGGTAGCGCGCCTGTGCGGGGGAACCGGGCCAGCAGAGGAGCGAATTCCATGTGCGGCCGCTTTGCGTTGACCAGTCCCGGTGATGCCCTGGCCGAATTGTTGGGGCTCAGCGAACCGCCCCGGCTGGCGCCCCGCTACAACATCGCCCCCACCCAGCCGGTGGGTATCGTGCGCCAGCCCCGCCGCGGCGCGGCCCGGGAGTGGGCCCTGGTGCGCTGGGGGCTGATTCCCGGCTGGGCCAAGGACCCGTCCATCGGCAACAAGTTGATCAATGCGCGCGCGGAGACGGCGGCGCAGAAGCCATCGTTCCGCAACGCCATGCGCCGCCGCCGCTGTCTGGTGCCCGCCGACGGCTTCTACGAATGGGCGCGCCGGAACGGCGGCAAACAGCCCTACTATGCCCATATGGCGGCACCCACGCCATTTGCCATCGCCGGTCTGTGGGAGAGCTGGCAGGCAACCGACGGCGGGGAGATGGAAACCTGCACCCTGCTCACCACGGACGCCAATCCCACCCTGGCGGAGATTCACCACCGCATGCCGGTCATCATCCCGCCGGAAGCCTACAGCCGCTGGCTCGACCCGGCCAATGAACGGCCCGAGACCCTGGCCGATCTGCTGGGCCCCTTCACCGCGGAGCCCATGGCCCTGGATGCGGTGAGCACCTTCGTCAACAATGCCCGCAACGAGGGCCCGGATTGCCTGACCCCCGCCGACTGACCCACCCCGCACAACCCCGACGCCGTCACCGCCCCTTGACACGTGCGTTCAAAACGAGTACAAATGTTCACCTATCATGCCAGAGGCCGCCGCCGGTGTGCCGGGTCGCTACAGCGGCGCCGGCGAGCGATTCATGGTTTCACGGCCGCATGCGCTGCGGCCCGTTCTCAGGGCGGGATGGTGCCCACGGCAGTGGGCGCGGCGCTGCCGCCCTGGTGACATCACGAGGGAGCGTGCCCGACCTGGCGGCGCTACCGCACCGGCACGGTGCGGCATCCCCCCGCTGATCCAAGGAGACTGCAATGAGTGTGATGAATCTGGGTCCGATTCAGATGGAGTTCGGTCAGGAGGAGGAGGCGCTATCGGTCTTGCGGGGCCTGCTGCGGCACGTCAACAACAAGGAGGTGGCCCATCTGCTGGGCATCTCGGAGCGTACCGTGCGGCGCTGGAAGCTCTCGGGCCGGCTGCCCAACCGGGAGCACGAGCAGGTGTCCTTGCTGGAGCTGGTGAGCCACCTGCTCCAGACGGAAGTGCGGCCACCGGCCGCGCTGATGGGCAGCCTGGTGGCACGCGAACCCTGAATCGGCGGGCGGTGCGGCGGCTAGCTCCCGTCGTCTTCTTCCGCCGATGTGGCGGCGGGCGCCGCGCCGTCATCGGAATCCGGCGCATCCTGCTCTTCCAGCGGCTTCATCCAGCGCAGGGAGAGCTCGATCAGCTTGGTCACGTAGGGGCCCGCCGCACCGGAGGGAATGGCCGGGCGGCCCTGCAGCAGATGGTACAGCTTGGGCAGGGAACTGATCTCTTCGCTCAGCCGCTCGTCGATGCCAATGAAGCCGTAGTAGCGCGGAATCGAAATCAGGTCGATGATCGGGATCCGACTGCGGGAGCCACCGCCCCAGGGAATATAGCGCGTGGTGTCCGGATCCCAGTGCCCGGCACCGCGCTTGTCGTAGGTCGCATCGTGCAAGATCATTATGGCCAGCCTCCTGTGTAGCTACGCGGCCTGTCCACGGCCGCCGGAAAATGCATTACCCCGCTCTATGTACGGAATCCTCGTCCCGACGGCCGACGCGCGCGCCTCCACGCCGCACCGTGCCCTGCGGCAACGAACGGGCACATCCTATAGCGCCACGGCAAGAAACAGAAGCGGAATTACGGTGCGCCCCCGCATGGCGGACGCACTGGAGGACGGCCCTAGCTGCCCCGGATCGCCTGCACCACTTCCCCTTCCTCCGGAAAGCGGTGGGTCTCCAGCTTGGAGAAGACCCGTGCGCCATCCACGGTCACCTCGAACACACCATTCTCGCCCGCGATCAGATTGGGTTCCGCACCGAAGGCGTCCTTGAGTTCAGCGGCCAGACTGGTCGCTTGGGGCAGGTAGTTTCACTGCGCGCAATACTCGATATCCACTTTCATATCAGTCTCCTTGAATCAGCTGGGTGTCAGGCTCGACGCACCCGGCGCCGCGCCCAGGCTCTCGTAGAGGGTCGCGTCGGGCGCTTCAAAAGTCAATCGGCGCCGTGTACGCTGGATGGGCGGCGCGACGACCCGCTGACGGACACACGCACCATTGCCGGAGGCCGACCATGCAGGAGCGGGCAGAGGAATTCGAGGTGCGTTGCCCGCTGCATGGCTCCATTCCGTTCAGCGCGCTGGAGCGGCGCATCATCGACCATCCGTTCGTCCAGCGGCTGCGGCACGTGAGCCAGCTCGGCTTTGCGGATCTGGTCTACCCCGGGGCCACCCACACGCGCTTCAACCATGCCCTGGGCGTGATGCACGTGGCCGGCCGCGTGTTCGACGGTATCGTGGCTGCCGCGCCGCCGGACTTTCACGCCCGGTTCGCTCCGGCCGAGGTGGCGCGCTGCCGGCGGCTGGTGCGGCTGGCCGGGCTGATGCACGACATGGGGCATGCCCCCTTTTCCCACGCCTTCGAGCCCCTGCTGCCGCCGCGGGACAGGCTTCCGCTGCCGTCCCACTGGTATGGCGAGCCCCCCGGCCCCCATGACGGCCAGGCGGCCCACGAGGACTATTCCGTGGCGCTGATCCATGCCTTGAGCGCGCAGGCCCCTGACCTGCTGCCGCCCGAGGACGGGCAGGACATTGCCTCCCTGATCGACCACCGCGTCCGGCCCACGCCTCAACTCGCCGGCAAGGGCGATCCGGCGGCGGGCATTCATCCCATGCTCAAGCAGATCATCAGCGGGGAGATCGACGCAGACCGCATGGACTACCTGCGGCGGGATGCCCATTTCGCCGGGGTGACCTACGGCTACTTCGACATGGAGCGGCTGATCCGCTCCCTCTCCTGCCAGGCCACGCCGGGCGGCTACGTGATGACGCTGGACCAGAATGCGCTGTTCACCTACGAGCATTTCATCATGGCGCGCTTTCACATGGCCATGCAGGTCTATTTCCACAAGACCGTGCTCATCTTCGACCACTTCCTGCACAAGTCCAGCGAGGCGGGGGAGATTCCCTTCGTGCTCGACGGAAGCCTGGAGAATTTCCTGGAGGCGCGCGAGGACGTGGTGCTGGCCCAGCTCTATGCGGCGCGCCGGGAGCAATGGGCGAGCCATATCGTGAACCGGGTGCCCTTTTCCCGCCTGGTGCAGCTGAGCGAACTGCCGGACCAGGGGCTGCGCGCGGCCATCGTGGATGCCCTGGCGGCGGCCCGGATCGAGACGGTACACATCACCACGCGCCGCAACGTCTCCACCATGGGTCAGGCCGAGGGCCGCCCGGAGCACCCCATCCTGGTGCTGGAGCCCATGCTGGGGCGCACCCGTTCGCGCACCCTGCGCGAGGTCTCCGTGCTGCTGGAGCAGTATAACCGCACCTTCACCATCGAGGCGCTCTACTGCGACCGGGGCGATGTCGCCCAGGGGCGGGAGGTCATCGGGGCGACGCTGCAGGCCCACGGCTGGGGCTAGCGGAACGGGCTGGGCGCCGCAGGGCGATTCCCAGCAGGCATGCCTCCACGCGGCCGACGCAGGCCCGCCCTGGCGGCGGACTGCTGTTTCAGCACGGTCTCTGACGGGACTGGATGGCGATGGGGCTGGATGGCGATGGGTCTGATGCGACCGGGACGGGCTGCGGCTGACGGCGGGAAGGCTCAGGCCTTCTCGCCATCCTCCTCGGCGGCAGGTGCCGCTTCGGTTTCTGCTTCCGCCGTGGTCTCGGCGGGGGCTTCGGCTTCGACTTGCGCCGTGGTTTCGGCGGGGGCTTCGGCCGCGTCTTCCGCGGTGGCGGCGGCCGCGGTTTCCTGCGCCGGAGCCTTGTCCTGCTTGGGCTTGCGCTGCGGACGGCGGCGCTGCCGTGCGGGCTTCTGCTCACCGGCCAGGGGATCGTCCGGGCTGTCCACCAGGATCACCATGGCCATCTCGGCCCCATCCCCCCGGCGCGGGCCGAGCGGAATGATCCGGGAATAACCGCCGTTGCGCTCCTTGTAGCGCTCCGCGAATTCGCCGAACAGGCTCGCCATGGCCTGCTTGGACTTCACGAAGGACAGCGCCCGCCGGCGTGCTGCCAGATCGCCCTTTTTGCCCAGGGTGATCATCTTGTCCAGCGGCGTGCGCAATTCCTTCGCGCGCGTGATGGTGGTCTTGATCTGCTGGTGCTCCAGCAGGGACGTGACCATGTTGCGCATCATGGCGCGGCGGTGCGCCGATGTAACGCCCAGGGCGCGCCCCGATTTTTGGTGTCGCATGACAGTGGCGTCCTATACGAATTCAGAAGGTTGCGGGACTTCCTGGGGTTTGGCCTTGGGATCGAAGTTTTCCAGCTTCATGCCCAGGGAAAGCCCCATGGAGGCCAGGATGTGCTTGATTTCATTCAGCGACTTGCGCCCGAAATTCTTGGTCTTGAGCATTTCGGACTCGGTCTTCTGCACCAGTTCGCCGATGGTCTCGATCTTGGCGTTCTGCAGGCAGTTGATGGAGCGCACCGACAGTTCCAGCTCGCTGACCGGACGGTACAGGTTCTCGTTGTACTCGCCGGAATCGGATACCGGGGAATGATCATCCTCGAACTGCTCCTCATCGAAGTTGATGAAGATGTTCATGTACTCCTTGATGATCTTGGCGCCATAGGCCAGGGCATCGGCGGGCTCCAGCGCGCCGTTGGTCCAGATCTCGAAGTTCAGGTTGTCATAGTCCGTGGTCTGCCCCACGCGGGCATGCTGCACCTCGTAGTTGATGCGCTTGATGGGTGTGTGCACCGAGTCCAGGTAGATCACGTCCGCGGAAAGCTCCTCGGCATGATTCTCTTCCGCGGTGACGTAACCCTTGTCCATGGTCACGTACATGCGCATTTCCAGCGCGGCGCCCTCGTCCAGGTTGGCGATCACCAGATCCGGGTTCAGCACTTCCACCCGGCCGCCGGTGACGATGTCGCTCGCCTTGAGTTGTGCCGGGCCGGCGCCCACCAGCTCCAGCTCGTGGATGCCCTCTTCCAGTTGCTTCAGTTGCAGGGCCTTCAGGTTCAGGATGATCTGCACCACATCCTCCTGCACGCCCGGAATGGTCTCGAATTCGTGGGCCACACCTTCGATCTTCACGGCGATGACGGCGCATCCCTGCAAGGAGGACAGCAACACGCGGCGCAGCGCGTGGCCGATGGTGATGCCGAATCCCTTTTCCAGCGGCTCGATGATGAACTTGCCGTACGAGTTGGAATAGGTATCCTCATCGACCTCGATGCGCTTGGGCTGCTGCAGCGATTCCCAATTTCTGGTGTACATGATGTTCTCCGTGGTCATCGCAATTAACGAGAGTAGAGTTCGACGATTTGCTGCTCATTGATGGGCAGCGTGATCTCTTCCCGCTTCGGCTCGGCCACAACCTTACCCACAAACTTCTCCGGGTCGACCTGAATCCAGCTCGTGGTGCCCTTGCGCCGGGCGGCTTCGATGGCACTCAGAATCCGTTGATTGGTGCGGCTCTTTTCCTTGATGCTCACCTCGTCTTCCAGTCGCAGCACCATCGAGGGGATGGTCGCCTTCTTCCCATTGACCTGCACATGGCCGTGGCGCACGAATTGGCGCGCCTCGTTGCGCGAGGCCGCGAAGCCCATGCGATAGACGACGTTGTCCAGGCGGCGCTCCAGCAGCGTCAACAGGTTTTCGCCCGTGATGCCGCGCTGGCGGGCTGCCTTGCCGAAGATGCGGCGGAACTGCCGTTCCAGCACGCCGTAGATGCGCTTGACCTTCTGCTTTTCCCGCAGCTGGTTGCCGAATTCCGATTGTTTCTGCCGGAAGCCGCTGCCGTGGGCCCCGGGCGGATAGGCGCGTTTCTCGATGGCACACTTGTCCGTGTAGCAGCGGTCGCCTTTCAAAAACAGCTTCATGCCCTCACGCCGGCATTGCCGGCACACCGGACCGATATAGCGGGCCAATTGGGTCTCTCCCTGTAGAATGGTCAATGCCGGCCCTTCGCGAAGGACCGGATTCGCCTCGATGCTTCGCGAAGCGTCAATGCTGCCTGAGAACGCTAGATGCGCCGCATCTTGGGCCGCTTGCACCCGTTGTGGGGCACAGGCGTGACGTCCCGGATGGTGGTGACCTTGATGCCTTCGGCGGCAATGGCGCGCAGGGCGGCCTCGCGGCCGGAGCCGGGGCCCTTGAGCTCCACCTCTACCTGGCGCATGCCATGCTCGCGGGCTTTGCGCACGGCATCCTCGGTGGCCGTCTTGGCCGCAAAGGGCGTGCTCTTGCGAGAGCCCTTGAAGCCCACCGTGCCCGTGCTGGACCAAGCCACGACATTCCCCGTCGGGTCGGAAAAGGTGACCTTGGTGTTGTTGAAGGTCGCCAATATATGGCACACACCATTGGGGACGTTCTTCTTCTCTTTTTTCTTACCAGCGGTACGTCGCCCTTTTGCCATGCGAATCGTTTCCTTGAGTGGTCAGTGGATCGGGTCCCGGCCTGTGGCCGGTGCAGCAGCTGTCAAATTCCGCTAGCGTCTGGCGGAGCCCGGTGCACGGCGCGGCCCTTTGCGGGTGCGCGCGTTGGTCTTGGTGCGTTGCCCGCGCACGGGCAGGCCCCGCCGATGGCGCAGGCCCCGGTAGTTGCCCAGGTCCATCAGGCGCTTGATGTTCATCTGTACTTCGCCGCGCAACTCCCCCTCAATCTTGACATTATTGTCAATGATTTCACGGAGTTGGCTGGTCTGCGCCTCGGTCAGGTCGTTGGCGCGGACATGGTCCTCGATCTGCGCCTGCTTGACGATCTCCTCGGCCGTCGCACGACCGATGCCGTAGATATACGTCAGGGCAACGGCGACGCGCTTGTTGGGTAAATCCACACCGGCGATACGTGTCACGGAAAACTCCTTGCGCTGCTGCCTGGTCACACCGGCAGCGGCCGGGCAAATCAGCCCTGGCGCTGCTTGTGTTTGGGAATCTCGCAGATCACCCGCACCACACCCTTGCGGCGGATGACCTTGCACTTGTCACAAATCTTCTTGACGGACGACCGGACTTTCATGGCCTGCTCCTTGCCGGATTGAACCGGGCTCTGCCTGGCCGCCGCACCGGGCGACGGGCTGCATCTCTTATTTCGAGCGGTACGTGATGCGTCCACGCTCTAGATCATAGGGTGACAGTTCCACCGTCACCTTGTCCCCCGGCAGAATGCGGATATAGTGCATGCGCATCTTGCCGGAAATATGGGCCAGCACCTTGTGGCCGTTTTCCAGTTCTACCCGGAACATGGCATTGGGAAGGGCTTCCAGCACCTTCCCTTCCATCTCGATATTGTCTTCCTTCGCCAAGCATCCCTCCGCACTTCGTGTACAGCATGTCCGCGCCGGCTCGTCCGCCGCGGCTTCAGGCGGCAGCGTCCACCAGCGCCCGAATGCGGCTGCTGATCTGGTCCATGTCACCCTCGGCAGCGATGTCGCGGAGAATTCCCCGCTCCCGGTAGTATGCCTGCAGGGGCTCCGTGTCCCGGCGGTAGGCCTCCAACCGGTTGACGATCTTGTCTTCGTGATCATCTTCCCGGTGCACCAGGGGCTCGCCGCACTGGTCACACGTCTCATTGTTCCGCGGCGGATTGAATTTCACGTGCCATTCGCCATGACCATGGGGGCAGATGCGCCGCCCCACCAGCCGATCCACCAGCCGCGCCTGGTCGATCTCGAAATTGATCACCACGTCGATCGGCTTGCCGCGCGCCTTCAGCGCGTCGGCCAGTGCCTCGGCCTGGGGCTCCGTGCGCGGGAAGCCGTCAAGAATGAAGCCGCGCTCGCAGTCTGGTTGTTCCATGCGCTCCACGATCAGCGAAATGACCAGATCATCCGGCACCAGGTGGCCACCGTCCATGAAGGACTTGGCTTGCTGGCCCAGTTTCGTGCCGGCCTTCACGGCCGCCCGCAACAGGTCTCCCGTGGAGAGCTGGGGAATCTGCAGGTCGTCTCGCAGCAACTTGGCTTGGGTGCCCTTGCCTGAGCCTGGGGGCCCCAGAAAAATAATCCGCATGGGTCGCTCAGATTCTCAGTTGCCGGGCACTGCCGGAGCGCCGCTTGCTCTTCTTCATGAAGCCGTCATAGTTCCGGTTCAGCAGGAAGGCCTCGATCTGATTGACCGTATCCAGCCCCACGCCAACCACGATCAACAGGGAAGTCCCGCCAAAGAGGAAAGGCACGTTGAGCAACCGAAACATCACCACGGGCAACACGCACACGGCCGACAGATACAGGGCGCCGCCGAAGGTGATCCGCGTCAGCACCTGATTGATGTATTCGGCTGTCTTGCGCCCCGGACGAATACCCGGGATATACCCGCCAAACCGCTTCATCTCGTCCGCTATCTTCACGGGATTGAACTGAATCGCCGTATAGAAAAAGCAGAAGAAAAAAATCATGATAACAAACAATGCATTATATAAAAAGGCCGTCGGCACCAATTGATTGCCCACCGCCTGCACCCAGGGGATCTGAATGAAGCCCGTGATGGTCGCCGGGAAGGCCAGAATCGACGAGGCGAAGATCGGCGGAATCACCCCGGCCGAGTTGATCTTCAGCGGCAGGTGCGAGCTCTGGCCCCCGTACATGCGGTTGCCCTGCACGCGCTTGGCATACTGCACGGCGATTCTGCGTTGCGCCGTCTCCATGAAGATCACGGCGAACACGACGGCCACCATGACCAGCGTCACGGCCGCCACGATGATCACGGCCAATTGACCCGCCTGCACCAGGCGCACCGAGTTGATCACGGCGCCTGGAATGGCGGCCACGATGCCCGCGAAAATGATCAGCGAAATCCCGTTGCCGATGCCCCGCTCGTTGATCTGCTCGCCGATCCACATGAGGAAAGCCGTCCCCGCCGTCAGCGTGATCACGGTGAGAATGCGGAAGCCCCAGGAGCTCATGGTGGAGATCACGATGGGCGCCCCATCCGGTGCCGACATGCTCTGCAGTCCCACGGCGATGCCGAAGCCCTGCACCACGCTCAGGATGATCGTCCCGTAGCGGGTGTACATGGTGATCTTGCGCCGGCCCGCCTCGCCCTCGCGGCTCAGGTTCTCCAGGTAGGGAAAGACCACGGTGAGCAGCTGGATGATAATCGAGGCGCTGATGTAGGGCATGATGCCCAGCGCAAAGACCGTCAGCCGCTCCAGGGCGCCACCGGTGAACATGTCGAAGAAGGAGAGGATGGTGCCTTCCTGCGCGCGGAAAAATGCGGACAGTGCCGTGCCGTCGATGCCCGGGGTGGGGATGTGCGCCCCGATGCGGAACACGACGAGCATCAGCAGCACGAAGATGATGCGGTTGCGCAACTCTTCGATCTTGAAGGCATTTTGGAACGTGGCGAGCATCGCGTGATCAGCCTTCGATGATGACGGCCTTGCCGCCGGCAGCTTCGATTTTTTCCTTGGCCGACTTGCTGAACTCGTGCGCGGAGACGGTCACGGCCCGACCGATCTCACCCCAGCCCAGCACCTTCACCGGCAGTTGCAGGTTGCGGATGGCGCCACCGGCCACCAGTTCTTCCGGCCCGATGGTGTCCAGGCCCGCCAACGACTTGAGCCGGTTCAGGTCCCGCAGGTTCACCGTGTGAATCTGCTTCTTGAAATTGTTGGTGAAGCCGCGCCGCGGCAGACGGCGATGGAGCGGCGTCTGCCCGCCCTCGAAGCCGCGCGCCACCGTGTTGCGGGCGTACTGGCCCTTCTGGCCGCGCCCGGCGGTCTTGCCCAGGGTGCTGCCGGGCCCGCGGCCGAGGCGCTTGCGTTTGTGCCGGGAACCGGGGGCGTTTTCCAGTTGGTGCAGAATCATGGGCTATGCCTTATCGGTTTTCATGGCGGCGTCTGGCGGATCCACCTCGACCAGGTGCTTGACCTTGAAGATCAGGCCCCGCACCGACGGCGTGTCCACCAGTTCCCGCTCGCTGTTGACCCGTCGCAGGCCCAGCCCGCGCAGGCATTCCCGCACGTTGGGCGGCGCGCCGGACTTGCTCTTCACCAGTTTGACTTTGATCTTGCTGGCCATCGTTCCTCTGAGGCTATGCGGTGGCGTGCAGGTGCTCGGTCAGCCGCTCCACGGGCACACCGCGCCGCTGCGCAATCTCTTCGTGTGACTTGAGGCTGTAGAGCGCATCCAGGGTCGCCTTGATCGTGTTGTGCGGATTCTGCGACCCCAGGCTCTTCACGCTGATGTCGTGGATGCCCGCTGCTTCCATGACGGCACGCACGGCCCCGGCGGCGATCACGCCGTTACCCGGCGCACCAGGCTTGATGTTCAGCTTGGCCGCGCCATAGCGGCCCTGCACCTGGTGGGGGATCGTGCGGTTGTCCACGATCACCACCGGCTTCATGTTCTTCGTGGCGCGCTCGATGCCCTTGCGGATGGCCTCGGTGACCTCATTGGCCTTGCCCAGCCCATAGCCCACGCGGGAGCGTCCGTCGCCCACGACCACCAACGCACTGAAGCTGAAGCGACGGCCGCCCTTGACCACCTTGGCCACGCGGGTGACCTTGATCACCTTCTCGATCAGTTCGCTCTTTTCGCCTTGCCGTTCGGTCACGATCGGTCCTTTCACAGCGGCGGTTGCAGCGCGGGGCGCCGCGCTGCGCCTAGAATTTCAGGCCCCCTTCGCGGGCGCCATCGGCCAGGGACTTGACCCGGCCATGATATCGGTTGCCACCCCGGTCGAACACCACCTGCTCCACGCCGGTGGCCCGCAGACGCTCCGCGATGGCCTTGCCGACCGCAGCGGCGGCGTCCCTGTTGCCGGTACCTTCCTTCAGTTGCTCGCCCAGTGCCTTGTCGACGGTCGACGCCGCGGCCAGGGTGCGCCCGGACAGGTCATCAATGGCCTGCACGTAAATGTGGCGGGCAGAGCGGAACACGCTCAGGCGCGGGCGCTCCGCATTGCCGCTCAGTTGCCGGCGGATGCGATGCTGCCGCCGGCGCCGCCTGGACAATCGCTGGGATGTGCTCTTCATGGCTTCGCTCTGGTTTAATGCCTACTTCTTACCGGCCTTGCCGGCTTTGCGTCGGATGCGCTCGCCCTCGTAGTGCACGCCCTTGCCCTGGTAGGGCTCCGGCGGGCGCAGGGCCCGAATGTTCGCCGCCACCTGACCCAGCCGCACCTTGTCGTGGCTGGCGAGGGTGACCAGGGTATTGTTCTCCACCTGGGCGCTCACGCCCTCCGGGAGCTCCATGCTCACCGGATGGGAGAAACCCAGGGACATGTCCAGCTTGCTGCCCTGGGCATTGGCGCGGTAGCCCACGCCGACCAGTTGCAGCTTGATCGTAAAGCCCTCGGACACGCCCGTGACCATGTTCTGCACCACGGACTGCACGGTGCCCATCATGCAGCGGGCATCCTTGTCGGTCTCATAGGGCGCCACGACGCGGATCTGCTCCTTGTCGATCTCCAGGTCCACTGCCTGGGGCACCATAAAGCTGTTGCTGCCCTTGGGGCCCTTCACGCTCAGGGCGCGCTCGCTGTATTGCACATCCACGCCGGCGGGCAGGGCGATGGGGCGTCTTCCGATTCGTGACATGGTCGTCTTTCCGTATTGCCGTCTATCCGTATTGCCGTATCGCGGGCGGGGCCTACCACACGTGGCAGAGCACTTCGCCACCCACCTGCAGCTTGCGGCAGTCGATATCGGTCAGCACCCCCTTGGAGGTGGTGACGATGGCGACCCCTTGTCCGTTGAGCACCGGCGCCAGCTCCCGAAAGCCCTGGTGCGACCGCAGCCCGGGGCGGCTGATGCGCTTGAGCCCGCGAATCACGCAGTCGCCGTGCTCATCGTATTTCAGTTCCACCGTGAGGCGTGCCTTGCCGTCCGCATCGGTCGCGGCGAAATCGGCGATAAAGCCTTCCTCCTTGAGCACGCGGGCAATCTCCACCTTGATCTTCGAGCTGGGGCTTTCCACGGTGGGATGGTTCCGCATGGTGGCATTGCGGATGTGGGTCAAAAAATCCGCAACCGGATCGGTCATCGACATAGCGCTTCTCTATCTCGTCTCGTGAGGGTCTTACCAACTGGCCTTGGTCACGCCGGGCAACTCACCCCGCAGGGCCCGCAACCGGAAACAGATGCGGCACATCCCGAACTTGCGGATGTAGCTGCGCGGGCGACCGCAGTAATGGCAGCGGTTGTGCTGACGCACCGCAAACTTGGGCTTGCGGCGCGCGGCGGCGATCTTGCTCTTCTTGGCCATGACTCCTCGTTACCAGGCTGCCGGCACGGCCGGCGGCTGCATTGGTTTGCGCAAATCCAGTTGGCGCGCCATTAATTGGCGCGGAAGGGCATGCCCACCAGTTCCAGCAGGCGCAGGCCTTCCGCATCGGTTTCGGCCGTGGTGTGAATGGTGATGTTCATGCCACGGATCTGCTCAATGTCATCGTAGCTGATCTCCGGGAAGATGATCTGCTCCCGGATCCCCAGCGTGTAGTTGCCATGCCCGTCGAATCCGCGCCGGGGCAGGCCGCGGAAGTCACGCACCTGGGGCAGGGCCACGGAGATCAGCCGGTCCAGGAAGTTCCACATGCGCTGCCGGCGCAGGGTCACCATCACGCCGATGGCGTTGCCCTCGCGCAGCTTGAATGCCGCGATGGACTTGCGGGCCCGGGTGATGCGCGGGCGCTGGCCGGTAATGCGGGTCAGCTCCTCGATGGCCGAGTCCAGCACCTTCGGGTTGGTCGTGGCCTCGCCGGCACCCACGTTGAGGGTGATCTTCACCAGGCCCGGCACCTGCATGATGCTCTTGTAGGCATACTCCTGCATCAGCGAGGAGATGACGGCCTGCTTGTAGTGTTGCTGCAGTCTGGATGTCGCGGCGTTCACGATGTCTGTCCTTGCACGGCGTTAGGCTTTTTTCTGGTAATTGCGACAGGTCTTGTTGTCGGTGCACACGCGGCGCACACCCCGTTCGCAACTGGCGCAGAACCTGAGCACATTGGAGGCGTGGATCGGCCCCTCCTGCATGATGATGCCGCCCTGTTGGCCCTGCTGGCGCGGCTTGGTGTGCCGGGACTGCATGTTCACGTCCTTCACGTAGACGACCTTGCGCAGCGGATCGACGCGCAGCACTTCACCCTGCTGGCCCTTGGCCTTGCCGCTGATGACCTGTACCTGGTCGCCGCGCTTGACGTGCAGCTTGGATTGCTTGTTGACGACTGCCTGTTTCATGGCCTTCATGTCCTTGCGGCCTGGCGTTGTGCCCAAGCCGGTGCGCCCGGCGCCTACAGCACTTCCGGCGCCAGGGAAATAATCTTGATGAACTGCCGCGCCCGCAATTCGCGGCCCACGGGACCGAAGATACGGGTGCCCAGCGGCTCGCGCTTGGTATCCACCAGCACGGCGGCATTCTCGTCGAACTTGATATAGGTGCCGTCCTGCCGGCCGATTTCCTTGGCCGTGCGCACGACGACGGCGCGCACCACATCGCCGGCCTTGATGCGGCTGTTGGGCACCGCCTCCTTGACCGAGGCCACGATCATGTCACCAATGGTGGCATAGCGCCGTTTGGAGCCACCCAGCACCTTGATGCACATGAGTTCGCGTGCGCCTGTATTGTCGGCGACCCGTAACCGGGTCTGCATCTGAATCATTGCGACCTACCTTCTTCCGTCAATCCGGGTTGCCTGTGCCGCGGGCGGCCTATTCGCCGTGGCTTACCACTTCCAGCAGGCGCCAGCGCTTGTGGCGGCTCATGGGGCGGCATTCGGTAATACGCACCGTATCACCCACCTTGCTGGCGTTTTCCTCGTCATGCACCAGGTAGCGCTTGGAGCGGCGGATCACCTTCTTGTAGAGGGGATGCCGCAACGTACGCTCCACCTTGACCACGGCGGTCTTGTCCATCTTGTTGCTGACCACAACGCCCTCGCGCACCTTGCGCGTCGCGCGTTCCACGGTCTGTTCGCTACTGGCCTGGGGCATGTTCCGTCTCGCCGAGAATGGTTTTGGCCCGGGCGATGTCGCGCCGCAGGGTCCGCAATTCATTGGTGTTGTTGAGCTGGCCCACGGCCTGGGAGCAGCGCGCCTCGAACAGCGCCTGTTCCCACTCGCCGATCTTTCCCGTCAGTTCCTCGCGCGGCAGCCCCCGCATTTCGTGACTCTTCATCGCTTCAGGCTCCCCGCTTGAGGATCGTGGTCTTGATGGGCAGCTTGTAGCCGGCCAGCTTGAGCGCCTCGGAGGCGATGCTCTCATCCACCCCGTCCATCTCGAACAGCACGCGGCCGGGCTTGACCACGGCCACCCAGTGATCCACGGCGCCCTTGCCACCGCCCATGCGCACCTCGGCGGGCCGCCGCGTGACCGGCTTGTCCGGAAAGATGTTGATCCAGATCTTGCCCCGGCGCTTGATGTGACGGGTCAGTGTGCGGCGGCCGGCCTCGATCTGCCGGTTGGTGATATAGCCGCGCTCCAGGGCCTGCAGGCCGTAGGTACCGAAGGTGAGCTGATTGCCGCCCTTGGCATCCCCGCCCATGCGGCCCTTCATCCGCTTGCGGTACTTGGTTCGTTTGGGAAGCAGCATGGTGCCTTATCCTTGTCTTCCACCGCCGGCGGCACGCCGACGCAGCGGACGGGGTTGATTGTAATCCTCACCCTTGTAGATCCACACCTTCACGCCGATGATGCCGAAGGTCGTGTTGGCTTCCGCGGTGCCGTAGTCGATGTCCGCGCGCAGGGTGTGCAGGGGCACACGCCCTTCCCGCACCCACTCCTGGCGGGACATTTCCGCCCCGTTGAGCCGGCCGCCCACCTTGATCCGGCAGCCCTGGATGTTCAGCCGCATGGCCGAGGCCAGGGTGCGCTTGATGGCGCGCCGAAACGCGATGCGCCGCTCGAGCTGGGTGGCGATGTTCTCCGCAATCAGTTGGGCGTCAATCTCGGGCCGCTTCACTTCCTTGATGTTCACCGTCACGTCCCGCCCGGTGAGCTTGCCCAGGTCACCTTTCAGCGCATCGGCGGCCTCGCCCTTGCGCCCGATGATGATCCCGGGGCGGGAGGCATGAATCGTCACCCGCACCTTCTGCGCCGCGCGCTCGATCTCCACCCGCGAGATGCCCGCGTGCCGCAGGTTCTTCTTGATGAAGTGCTGAATCGCCAGGTCCTCTTCCAGCAGGGCCGCGTATTCCTTCTTGTCCGCGTACCACTTGCTGTTCCAGGTCTTGGTGATCCCCAGCCGCAGCCCGATCGGATTGACTTTCTGTCCCACAGTGACTCCTGGTGTCTCCGCCTGGGCGGGGCCTTAGCCCACGACCAGCGTGATTTTACTGCTGCGCTTGCGAATCGGCGTGGCGCGGCCCATGGCTCGCGGCCGGAAGCGCTTGAGCGTCTGTCCTGCGTCGACCGTGGCGGTACGGACGGTCAATTCGTCCACGTCGACGGATGCATTCTGCTGTTCCGCGTTGGCAATGGCCGACTTGAGCAGCGTCCTGACGATGGGGGCGCTGCGCTTGGGCAGATTGTCCAGAATGCCCAGGGCCTCGACCACATTGCGGCCGCGAATCAGGTCCACCACCAGCCGCACCTTGCGGGGCGAGATGCGCACCTTGTTGGCCGATGCCCGGTAGAGCGGTGTTGCCTCTGTGTTCTGTTGCGCCATGATCCTAACCCGATCCCTACCGTGCGGTTGTGCGTTTGTCGGACCTGTTGGTATGGCCGCGATAGGTGCGCGTCGGAGCGAACTCACCCAGCTTGTGACCCACCATGTTCTCCGAGATGAAAATCGGGATGAACTTGTTGCCGTTGTGCACGGCCAGATTCAACCCCACCATCTCGGGCAGAATGACCGAGCGCCGCGACCACGTGCGAATCAGACGGCGGTCGTCGGTTTCCTTGGCCCGCTGCACCTTGATCAGCAGGTGCTCGTCTATGAACGGCCCTTTTTTCAGCGAACGCGGCACGATGCCTCCGTTTGGTTCAAACTCCGAATACCTGTCCGCGCCGGGGCACCAGCGGTGCCGCCCGCGCAGGTCACCTATTTCGTGCGTCGCCGCACGCGCATTCCGTCGGTGCGCTTGTTGCCGCGGGTGCGATAGCCCTTGGTGGGCTTGCCCCAGGGCGTGACCGGATGCCGGCCGCCCGATGTCTTGCCCTCGCCGCCCCCATGGGGGTGGTCGATGGGGTTCATGGCCACGCCGCGCACGGTGGGGCGCACGCCCAGCCAGCGACGCCGCCCGGCCTTGCCGAGGGAGATGTTGGCATGGGAGGCATTGCCCACCACACCGATGGTGGCCAGGCATTCCAGGCGCACCCGGCGAATCTCTCCGGAGCGCAGACGGATCTGGCCGTAGTCGCCCTCCTTGGCCACCAGTTGCACCGCGGCGCCGGCGCTGCGCGCCAGTTGGGCGCCCTTGCCGGACTTCAGCTCCACGCAGTGCACCATGGAGCCCAGCGGAATGTTGCGCAGGGGCAGCGTGTTGCCCACCTTGATGTCCGCCGTGTCCGAGGAGACCACCGTGTCGCCCACGGCCAGCCCCTCGGGGTGGATCATGTAGCGCTTCTCGCCGTCGGCATAATGCACCAGGGCGATGCGGGCGCTGCGGTTGGGATCGTATTCGATCGCCGCCACCTTGCCCGGCACGCCGAACTTGTCGCGCCGGAAGTCGATCACCCGGTAGCGCCGCTTGTGCCCGCCGCCCCGGTGCCGCGTGGTGATGCGGCCCCGGTTGTTGCGCCCGCCGGACTTCTTCAGCGGCGCGAGCAGCGACCGCTCGGGCGAGCTGCCGGTGATCTCCTGAAACTTGGAGACACTCATGTCGCGCCGGCCCGGCGACGTGGGGTTGTATTTGCGAATGGCCATGTCGGTTTCCTACTTCCCTGCGCGCCTACGCGCCTTCAAAGTATTCGATGCGGTCGCCCTCTTTGAGCGTCACGATCGCTTTTTTCCAGTTCGGCCGGCGACCCGTGAAGCGGCCCAGGCGCTTTTTCTTGCCGCGGGTGTTGATGGTGTGCACACCCAGCACGGTGACCTTGAACTGGGTCTCCACCGCCTGCTTGATCTGAATCTTGTTCGCGCCGGGGTCCACCTCGAAGGTCACCTGGTTCCCCAATTCCTTCTGCAGGATCGATTTTTCCGTCAGATGGGGGCGCTTGAGCATCCGCAGGTTCATGCCGTCAGCCTCTCTTCGATGGCCTGCCACGCCGCCTTGGTGATGAGCGCCTTCTCGAAGCACAGCAGGTTGTACACGTTGAGCTGGCTGTGATGGATCACGGCCACCGTGGGCAGATTGCGCGAGGCGCGCTCCAGGTTCTCGCCGATGTCGTCCACGACGATCAGTGCCTCCGGGGCGTCCAGTGCCTGCAGCCAGCGGGCAAAGTCCTTGGTCTTGCGGCTTTCCGGGTTCAGCCCCTCCAGCAGCACCATCTGCTGCCGGCGAATCTTTTCGCCCAGCACGGCGCGCAGGGCGGCCTTGCGCACCTTCTTGTTCAGCTGGATGTTGTGGCTGCGCGGGATGGGGCCATGCACGATACCCCCGCCGCGGCGCTGGGTGGCCTTCCTGTCGCCCGCGCGGGCATAGCCGGTGCCCTTTTGCCGGTACAGCTTGCGCCCGCTGCCTGCCAGGAGCGCACGGTTCTTCACCGCATGGGTGCCTTGGCGGGCCTTGGCCCGCTGGTACACCACGGCGTCCTTGATCAGAAAGGGATTGAAGGGTGCCTCGCTGATCTGCTCGGCGCAGGTCAACGATTCGCCTTCCTTCAGATCCATGCCGATGACGGGTAACTGGCCCATGGTTGTCCGGTCTTTCACTCAGTCGTAAAGCGATTGCGGTCCGTGCCGGTTTGGGCTCAGACCTGTTTCATGGCGATGTCGACGCCGGCCGAAATGTCCAGCTTCATCAAGGCATCCATGGTCTGCGGCGACGGATCGATGATGTACATCAGCCGCTTGTGCACACGGGTCTCAAACTGCTCCCGGGACTTCTTGTCCACGTGGGGCGAACGCAACACGGTCAGGATGGACTTGCGCGTGGGCAGCGGGATGGGTCCATCCACTGCCGCGCCGGTGCGCTTGACCGCGTTGACAATCTCCCGCACCGTCTGGTCCAGGAGATTGTAGTCGTAGGCCTTGAAACGGACCTTGATTTTCTGGTTCATCAGGCTCCTCAGCGCCGCCTAGTCCGTAATTTCCGAAACCACGCCCGAGCCCACGGTACGGCCGCCTTCGCGAATGGCGAAGCGCAGTTCCGGCTCCAGGGCGATCGGGGTGATCAGCTGCACGGCAATGGCGACGTTGTCGCCCGGCATCACCATCTCGGTGCCTTCGGGCAGGGAAATCACGCCCGTCACGTCCGTCGTGCGGAAGTAGAACTGCGGACGATAGTTGTTGAAGAACGGCGTGTGCCGTCCACCCTCATCCTTGGTCAGCACGTAGATCTGACCCTTGAATCCCTTGTGGGGCGTGATGGAACCCGGCTTGGCCAGCACCTGGCCCCGCTCGATGTCTTCCCGCTTCACGCCGCGCAGCAGCACACCGATGTTGTCGCCGGCCTGCCCTTCGTCGAGCAGCTTGCGGAACATTTCCACGCCGGTCACCACCGTGGAGACCGTGTCCTTGATCCCGACGATTTCCACCGTCTCGCCCACCTTCACGATGCCCCGCTCCACCCGGCCCGTGGCCACCGTGCCACGGCCGGAGATGGAGAACACATCCTCCACCGGCATGAGGAACGGCTTGTCGATGTCGCGGGCCGGATCGGGCACGTAGGCATCCACCGCATCCATCAGTTCCAGGATGCATTTGTACTCGTCGCCATCCACGTTGTCGCCGCCTTCCAGCGCCTTCAGGGCGGAGCCGCGGATGATCGGAATGTCGTCGCCAGGGAAATCGTAGTTGCTCAGCAGCTCGCGGATTTCCATCTCCACCAGTTCCAGCAGTTCCTCATCGTCCACCTGGTCCACCTTGTTCATGAACACGACGATGAAGGGCACACCCACCTGGCGGGCGAGCAGAATGTGCTCCCGCGTCTGGGGCATGGGGCCGTCGGCGGCGGAGACCACCAGGATTGCGCCGTCCATCTGGGCCGCGCCGGTGATCATGTTCTTCACGTAGTCGGCGTGTCCGGGGCAGTCCACGTGGGCATAGTGCCGCTTCTCGGTCTGGTATTCCACGTGCGAGGTGGCAATCGTGATCCCACGGGCCTTTTCTTCCGGCGCCTTGTCAATGTTGTCGAAGGCGGTGAATTCTGCCAGCCCCTTCATGGAAAGGGTCTTGGTAATGGCGGCCGTAAGGGTCGTCTTGCCATGATCCACATGCCCGATCGTGCCGATATTGACGTGGGTTTTGGAACGATCAAACTTTTCCTTCGACATTGTTGTACTCTCCTGTTCCGCTTATTGATTCAGCCCAATCCGAGTGACACGCCAGAGCGTTGCCCGTCATCAACCGGCCTTGTCGGAGACCAATGTTTCCGACACTGAGCCCGGCACCCGTTCGTAGTGCTCAAACTGCATCGTAAAGGTCGCGCGCCCTTGTGTCATGGAGCGCAACTGCGTGGAATAGCCGAACATCTCCGCCAGCGGCACCTCGGCATTGATCACCTGTGCACCGGAGCGCTCCTCCATGCCCTTGATGCGGCCGCGCCGGGAGTTCAGATCCCCCATCACATCCCCCATGTAGTCCTGGGGCACCACCACCTCCACGCGCATGACCGGCTCCAACAACACGGGCTTGGCCTTTTTCACGGCATCCCGCACCGACATGGACGCGCAGATCTTGAAGGCCATCTCCGAGGAGTCCACATCGTGATAGGACCCGTCGATCAGATCGACCTTCACATCCACGAGCGGAAAGCCGGCCAGCACACCGGAGGTGAGCGCTTCCTGCACGCCCTTCTCCACGGCCGGAATGTATTCCCGGGGGATGGAGCCACCCACGATGCGGCTCTCGAACTGAATCCCGCCGCCGGGCGGCAAGGGCTCCACATGGAGCACGGTGTGGGCGTATTGGCCGCGGCCGCCGGTCTGCTTCACATACTTGGTGTTGACTTCCGACGGGGCGGTGATGGTTTCGCGGTAAGCCACCTGGGGCTTGCCGATGTTACTTTCCACTTTGAATTCCCGCATCATCCGGTCGACCAGAATCTCCAGGTGCAACTCACCCATGCCGGAGATGATGGTCTGGTTGGATTCCGGGTCGGTGCGTACGCGGAAGGACGGGTCTTCCTGGGCCAGCTTCTGCAGGGCCACGCCCATCTTCTCGTAGTCGGCCTTGGTCTTGGGCTCCACGGCGATGTCGATCACCGGCTCGGGAAACTCCATGCGCTCGAGCACGATGGGGTCGTTCGGATCGCACAGGGTGTCCCCCGTGTTGGCGCTGCCGAGCCCGATGGCCGCGGCGATGCCGCCGGTGAAGACTTCCTTGATTTCCTCACGCTTGTTGGCATGCATGCGCAGCAGCCGGCCGATGCGCTCCTTCTTGCCCTTGGCCGGATTGAGTACGGTCTGGCCGGTGGCCAGGGTGCCGGAATACACGCGGAAGAAGGTGAGCTGCCCCACATAGGGGTCGGTCATGACCTTGAAGGCCAGGGCGGAGAGGGGCTCGTCGTCGTCTGCCTTGCGGGTCATGGGCTCCCCGGAGTCCACGTCGATGCCCTTGACCGGGGGTACCTCCAGCGGGGAGGGCAGGTAGCGTACGATGGCGTCCAATAACTGCTGTACGCCCTTGTTCTTGAAGGCCGAGCCGCACAGCACCGGATTGTAGTAGCCGGCCACGGTGCCCTGCCGAATGGAGGCATACAGCTCCTTGGGCGTCACCTCCACCCCTTCGAGCAGCTTTTCCGTCAGCGCATCGTCGGTCTCGGAGAGCACGTCCAGCATGGCCTCGCGGGCGGCCTCGGCATCGGCTTGCAGTTCCGCCGGAATGTCCACCACCTCGAACTTGGCGCCCAGCGTCTCGTCGTCGAAGATGATGCCCTTCATGGTGATCAGGTCCACCATGCCGCGGAAGTTCTCCTCGGCCCCGATGGGAATCTGCAGCACGACCGGCTTGGCCTTGAGGCGGTCCTTCATCATCGCCACGACGCGCATGAAATTGGCGCCGATGCGGTCCATCTTGTTGACGAAGCCGATGCGCGGCACGTGGTACTTGTCCGCCTGCCGCCACACGGTCTCGGACTGGGGTTCCACGCCGGCGACCGCGTCGAACACCGCGATGGCGCCGTCGAGCACACGCAGGGAGCGCTCCACCTCGATGGTGAAGTCCACGTGGCCGGGGGTGTCGATAATATTGATCGAGTATTCCGTATTATCGGCAGTCCACTGGCAGAAGGTGGCCGCGGACGTGATCGTGATCCCGCGTTCCTGCTCCTGCTCCATCCAGTCCATGGTCGCCGCGCCCTCGTGCACTTCCCCGATCTTGTGGCTGCGGCCCGTATAGAAGAGGACGCGCTCGGTGGTCGTGGTCTTGCCCGCGTCGATGTGGGCCATGATCCCGATATTGCGCAGTTTGTCGAGCGGAAAAGGTCGTGGCACGGCGGTTATCTTTCACTCCAAAAATTGGGGCGGTTCGCGATCTTGCCTTCAGTCGTTGCTTGCCAGCGGCGGCATATCCGCCAACGGCAGTGCTGCTACAAACGGCAGTGCTGCTACCAACGGTAATGGGCAAATGCCTTATTGGCATCGGCCATGCGGTGCACATCCTCGCGCTTGCGCACGGCGCCGCCACGGTTCTGAAATGCGTCCAGCAACTCGGCGGCCAGCTTGGCCTGCATCGACTTGCCCCCGCGGCCGGCCGCGTTCTGGATCAGCCAGCGGATGGCCAGGGCCTGGCGGCGCTCGTAGCGCACTTCCACCGGCACCTGATAGGTGGAGCCCCCGACCCGGCGGGATTTCACTTCCAGGGCCGGCTTGACATGATCCACGGCCGTCTTGACGACTTCCAGGGCCGGCACCGAGCTTTCCCGCTCGGCGATGGTGTCCATGGCGCCGTAGACGATGCTGCGGGCAACGCTCTTCTTGCCGTCCACCATCATCACGTTGATGAACTTGGCGATGAGCCGATCATGGTACTTCGGGTCCGGCAGCACGGCCCGGGGCTCGGCTGAACGTCGTCTGGACATGTCTGAATGCTCTCCTCAATCACACCCGCCATGCCCCGCCCGGGGCCGGCTCGCGGTGTGCTAGCTGCGCTTGGCGCCGTACTTGGAGCGCCCCTGTTTGCGGTTGGCGGTGGGCGCCGTGTCCAGCGCGCCGCGCACAATGTGGTAACGCACCCCGGGCAAGTCCTTCACGCGGCCGCCCCGCACCAGCACCACCGAGTGCTCCTGCAGGTTGTGCCCGATACCGGGGATGTAGCTGTTGACCTCGATGCCGTTGGTCAGCCGCACCCGCGCGACCTTACGCAGCGCGGAGTTCGGCTTCTTGGGCGTCGTGGTGTACACGCGCACGCACACGCCGCGCCGTTGGGGGCTATTCTGCAGCGCCGGGGTCTTGGCCTTTTCCGGTTTGCGCTTGCGCCCTTTGCGCACCAGCTGATTCAACGTGGGCATGGTCTCGAGTCCTGACGGTTCACGTCTCGTTGCAAATCCGGCAACACCGCCGCTGGAGCGTCCCAGCCGGCAGTGCCGGTTGACTTCATCACACTGGCCGCGTAAGTTGCGCCGACCGCTTCAGACGGGCATTTCCGCCGAAGCTTCAGACAGACAATCCGGACACGCACATGCCCAGCGGAAAGCATCAGCCACAGCGGCATTCCGGCTGCCAGTCACCTGAATCCCCCAATCTACCAACATGATTGGCCGAGCGCAACACCAAAGTTGGCCGATCTGAGGACCATGACACAAACCCGCAGGCGGCGTGTCGAGCATGTGCTGGACCGGCTCGCCCGGCAGTCCCCTTGGTGGTGGGGGGCGATGCTGGCGGTGGCAGGTCCGTGGCTGCGCATCGAGTGGCGCGGCTGGTCGGTCTACCCCATGCACCTGCTGCTCACGGTGCTGGTGGGTCACTATATCATCACGCGCGGCCGACCGCGCGGGGCACCGCGGGTGCCATTCGCCGCGCTGACGGCGCTGCTGCTGTGGGTGGCCGCCCTCTCCGCCCTGCGCGGCCTGTGGCCGCAGGCGCTGCTGGCGCTGGGCGCCCTGGCCGGGGGCTGGGCATGGGGCTGGCTGGCCTGGCTGGTGGGACAGCGGGGCGAGGGAGCGCCGCTGGTGCTGGCCCACGGCGCCTGGCTGCTCATCTCGCTGCTGGGCGGTGTGGTGCTGTGGCTGGGCGGGTGGCTGTGGGCCCCGGCCTGTGCCGTGCTGGCCTGCGACCCGGAGGCGCTGCCGCCGCCGGCGTTGCACGGCCTGTGGATCTCGCCCGGGCAGTTTCTGCTGCATCTGATCCTGGTTGCCCCGCCCCTGGCAGCGCTCCTGGTGGTGCGGAACCGGGCCACGCGCATGCAGCCGGCCACCCTGTGGCTGCTGGCCCTGGGGGTGGCGCATGTGGTCGCCCTGCTCACCGAGCCGTCGCCCCAGCGCCTGGTGCTGCTGTTGGCGGCGCTGGGAGGCATGACGCTGCTGCTGTGGCCCGAGCGGCATCCCAAGGATCTGCGCCTGCTGGTGAGCGTGGCCGTGTTCGCCCTGTTCGCCGCCGTGGTGCTCTATGGCGCCCTGCCCGGTTATCTGCAACGGATGGGCACGGCGCGCTCATCCGGCCGCGTGGTGCTGACCCTGCCCCAGGCGCCACCGGACGAGCTGTCCCATCAGCAGGCCGCCCTGCTCACCGTCGAGGTGCGCAACGTGGGCTGGCAGACCCTGTCCTTGCATCCCCATCAGCCCGCCCAGCTTTCCGCGCGGGTGCTCTACACCAATCCCCTCGGGGAGACCCGCGTGGCCGCCGAGCAGGCCATCCCGCTGCCCCAGCCGCTGCCGCCGGAGGAGAGTGTCACGCTGCACCTGCCCCTGCGCAGCCCGCCGTGGCTCCAGCAGGGCTTCGTCAGCCTGCGCGTGACCCGCGGTGACGGGCGCCCGGTGGAGCAGGCCGTTGGCTCCGCCCCGGGCTTCCGCTTTCGCAATCCGGCCTACGAGACGCTGCAGGACGAGCGGGACAACCGGCTGTCCATCGCGGCGGAGCGGGCGCGCACCGTGCAGCGGCTGCCCGTGCTGACGGGGAGCACGGCGCCGGACCCCCACCGGCTGACCAATGTGGTGGGGGATGTGCTGGATTCGCTGGTGTTCTCCCCCCTGTGGGGCCTCAACCGACCGGACACCCAGGCGCCGCTGGCCACGCCGCGGCCGCTTCTGGCACAAATCTTTCACCGATATGGGGGCATTGGTCTGCTGCTGGCGTTGTGGGGGCTCTGGGGGTTGTTGCGGCGCAGCTGGGAAATCGCGCTGCACGCCAACCGGCTGGAGGCTCGCCTGGCATGGCGCTTTGCGGCGCTGGCGGTGGTGCTGCTCATCCTGAGCGGACTCAGCAGTCCGGTGCTGGCCACATGGCATGCCGTGTGGGGCCTGTTCCTGTTCGCCGGATTCGTGGAAAGCCGCCATGCCATGGTGGTGCCCCCGCGACGCCGGCGCCGCCCCGCGCCCGCCAGGCCCGCGGCCACGACGAGAACCCGCAAGCGTGCCCGCCCCCGGGCGCTACGCCGCTTCTGATGAATGGACCCCAGGTGGCCAAACCACAACACGTGCTCGCCCGCCGAGTGGAAGCCCTGGGCGCCTGGGGTCTCGGCAGCCTGACCGGCATGGGGGCCTTCGGCATCATGTTCGCCGACGCCATGCGGCTGCTCTTCCGCCGCCCGTTCCGCGTGTACCTGTTCATCAAGCAGATGGAGTTCATCGGCAACAAGTCCCTGGGCGTGGTGCTGCTCACCGGCCTTTTCACGGGCATGGTGATGACGTTCCAGATCTATCGCGCCCTGCGGGACTTCAGCTCGGAGTCCATCGTGGGTGGGCTGGTGGCCGTGTCCATGGCGCGGGAGCTGGGGCCGGTGCTCTCCGCGCTGATGGTCAACGCGCGGGCCGGCTCGGCCATCGCGGCGGAGGTGGGCACCATGCGCGTGACCGAGCAGATCGATGCCCTGTTCGCCCTGGGCGTCAACCCGGTGCAGTATCTGTTCACGCCGCGCCTGGTGGCCGGCATGCTCATGCTGCCCCTGCTGACGGCCATCGCCAATGTCACCGGGGTGCTGGGCGGCTATCTGGTGGGGGTGCTGCTGCTGGGGGTGGACGGCGGCATCTTCATGGCCAAGGTGTATGACTTCGTCAGCCTCAGCGACATCATGCAGGGCACGGTCAAGGCCGCCGTGTTCGGGCTGATTCTCACGCACATGGGTGCCTACAAGGGCTATACGACAACGGGCGGTGCCGAGGGCGTGGGCCGCGCCACCACGGAGGCCGTGGTGGCCTCCGCCGTGACGATCCTGTTCAGCGACTATCTCATCACGGTGTTCTGGCAGTCCTAGGGGGCATCGGCGCCAGGGGCACAATTCGCAGGGAAGCGATAGCATTACACCATGCGCAATCTCACCACGGAGCTGAAGGTCGGTCTGCTCATCCTGGGAAGCCTGGGATTGATCGTCTATTCCTCCGTGCTGGTCACCGGCTGGCAGCCGGGACAGTCCGACGTCTACGAAATCGCCGTCACCTTCGACGATGCCGCGGGGCTGCTCGCCGGCACCCCGGTGCAGGTGGCGGGGATCAAGGTGGGCCAGGTGAGCCGGGTGGAGCTGGTGGACGGACGGGCCAAGGTCATCATGGAAATCTACGGGCAATATCAGCTTCATGCGGACGCCCAGGCCACGATCAAGTCCCTGGGCATCCTGGGCGACAAGTACGTCGCCCTGGAATTGGGGACGCCCACCCAGGAGGTGCTCAAGAACGGCGATGCTATCGTGCTGGTCGGCGTGGGCAGCGACCTGGACTCCCTGGTGGAGGGCGTGGCGGTGATCCTCAAGGATGTGCAGCAGGTCACTGCTGCCCTGCGCGATGCCCTGGGCAGCGATCAGGGCAAGGAGCGCCTGGAGTCCATATTCCAGGAGATCGCCGTCACCACCCGCAACCTGAGCCGCATCACCGAGGTCACCAATGCGCGCATCGAGACCATCATCGGCGGGCTGAGCAGCTTCAGCGCCAGCCTGGAGCGCATCGGGGCCAACAACGAGCAGAACATCAACGAGACCCTGGCCAACCTGGCCGCCTTTTCCCGGGACATGAAGGAGATCTTCGGCCAGAACCGGGAGGCGCTGAACGCCATCATCGGCAACCTGGACCGCTTCAGCCGCGCCCTGGGCGAGGACGGACCGCAGATCACCTCGGACCTGCGGGGCCTCCTGAACGAGAACCGGGAGCGCCTGGGCAATTCCATCGCCAATCTGGAGCGCAGCTTCGAGAAGCTGGACACCACCATGACCAGCCTGGATTCCATCTCCGCCAAGCTGGATTCCGGCGAGGGCTCCCTGGGCAAGCTGATCAATGACGAAACCACCGTTGATGAGCTTAACGCGGCCCTGGCCGGGCTGAACCGTTTTCTCACCGACGCGGACCGCATCAAGCTGGACCTGGGCTTCCGCACCGAATACCTGCAGACCGCCGGGGACTACAAGTCCACCGTGTCCCTCAAGCTTCAGCCGCTCAAGGACCGCTATTACCTGATCGAACTGGTGGACAATCCGCGGGGCAAGGTCTCCGAGACCACCAACGTGCGCACGGTCGATGGCGTCACCTCGACCATCCAGGACATCGAGACCACCGACGAGCTGCAACTCTCCCTGCTCATCGCCCAACGCTACTACGACACGGAGTTGCGCGGCGGCCTGATCGAGAACAGCGGCGGCGTGGGCATCGCCCAGTATTTCGGCAGCCGCGACCAGTACCGCATCGGCCTGGACGTGTGGGACTTCGACGACGACCTGGGGCCGCATGTGCGGCTGATGGGCCAGTGGCGCTTCTTCTCCAATGCCTTCCTGGTGGTGGGCGGGGATGACATCGCCAGCAAGAACGAGAAGCTGCGCGATGCCTTCTTCGGCATCGGCATCGAGTTCAACGAGGACTCCCTCAAGCCCCTGCTCACTTCCGTGCCCATCACCAATGTGGCAAACTAGGCCGGTGTCAGCGGAAACTGACGCGCCATGCCGACGATCCTGGTAAGTTGGCAGCGGTGACAGGCACGGGCCCGTGTCACGACCGGTGCAACCACGTCAACGCGTAACGGGGTGTGCCCCATGGAGCGCTTGTCCCGGTGAAATCGGCCCTGCCGCGCACCGTGATCATGCTGGGGCTGGTCAGTCTGCTGACGGACCTGTCCAGCGAGATGATCTACCCCCTGCTGCCCCTGTACCTGTCCACGGTACTGGGGGCCAGTGCCGTGTCCCTGGGACTGATCGAGGGCGTCGCGGAATCCACAGCCAGCTTCGTCAAGGTCTACTCCGGGAACCGTTCCGACCGCTCCGGGCGGCGTAAGCCGCTGGTGGTGGCGGGCTACAGCCTGTCCAACCTGATCCGCCCCCTCATCGGTCTGGCCACGGCATGGCCCATGGTGCTGGGGCTGCGCTTCGTGGACCGCATCGGCAAGGGGTTGCGCAACTCACCTCGCGACGCGCTGATCGCCGACGTGACCCCCGCCGCTCTGCGCGGCCATGCCTACGGCCTGCGGCAGGCCATGGACCACATGGGCGCCGTGCTGGGGCCGCTGGTGGCGGCCCTGCTGCTCTCCGGGGCGGGTCTGTCCATGCGCACCGTGTTCCTGCTCTCCATCGTGCCGGGGGTGCTGGTGGTGCTCGCGGTGACCCTGGGTGTGCGGGAACCCGCGCCCGGCCCCGCCCGGGCAGCCACCCCCCCAGACGGCGCGGCGCCGACCACGACCCCGTCCCCCATCACGCTGCTCGGCGCCTGGGGCGGCTTCAGCCCCGGCTTCCGGCGCTATCTGGGTGTCATGGCCCTGTTCACCCTGGGCAATTCCACCGACGCCTTTCTGCTGATCCAGCTCAATCGCCAGGGTCTGCCGCCGCCCTGGGTGGCTACGCTGTGGGCGGCATTCCACGTGGTCAAGGTGGTCTCCACCATGGGCCTGGCCCGCCTTTCCGACCGCATCGGGCGGCGTCCGCTGCTGCTGGCGGGCTGGGGCATCTACGCCCTGGTGTACCTGGGTTTCGCCACGATGACCGACCTGGGCGCGCTGGTGGCCATCTTTTTGGCCTATGGCATCTACTTCGGCTGCGCCGAGGCGACCCAGCAGGCCTGGGTGGCGGATCTGGTGCCGGGCCAGCTGCGCGGCAGCGCGTTCGGCTATTTCCATGGCGCCGTGGGCCTGACGGCGCTGCCGGCCAGTTTGCTGTTCGGCGCCCTGTTGGACCGCCTCGGGGCCGGCGCGGCCTTCGGCACCGGCGCCGCCCTGGCGCTGCTGGCTGCCGCGCTGCTGTTCACCATCCCCCGCGGCGATGCGGCCCAGCCCGACGCCGCGCCTGCCCGATGATGCGAGCGCCGCCACTGATGCGGGAAACCGGGCAAAATTTGCTGGCCATTGTTGCCCTGGCGCCGTGTGGTGGAGACACCGTTGGGACCGCCTCGGCCCCCGTGGTAAGCTGGGCCAGTAGCAGCCACCGACCAGGGAGGGTCCGCGCCATGGCACGAGGTTCCGAGAACAAAGGCCCGGGGGAGATGGGCAGCATGATCGCCCGCCTGTTCCGCGAGCAGAAGCGCGAGGGGCACCTGCTGCTCAATGCCCTGCGCCAGCACTGGCCGGCGGTCGTGGGCGAGAAGCTGGGCCGCGTCACCTGGCCCCTGCGCATGGAGGGACACACCCTGTGGGTGGCCGCCAAGGATTCCGCCTGGGTGTATGAGTTGCAGTTTCTCAAGGCGGAATTGCTGGATTCGGTGCGCACCTGGCTGGCTGCCGAGACGGTGCAGGACATGCGCTTCCGCCTGGGGCGCATTCCCGCAGCCGATGCGGCGGAAGCGCCAGAAGCGGACAGCGGCGCCACAGCCCCGGTAGACCCCGCGGCGGATGACCGGGCCCGGCAACTGGCCGAGGCCATTCCCGAATCGTCCCTGCGGCGACGCTTCGCGCGTGCCTATGCCAAGCGGCGCAAGCAGCAGGACAAGCCCGATCCGCCGCTGTCGTGAGCAACGCTGTGTCAACCAACGCTGTGTCAACCAACACTGTTTCAACCAACGCTGCCCGCAGCAACGATGTCCCAACCAGCAATGTCCCAACCAGCGATGTCCCAACCAGCGATGACCTAGCCACCGCACCGGCACAGCACCACGTGGCATACCGGGGATCAGCCCATGAACGTTGGCGTACCGAAGGAAATCAAGGCCCAGGAATCGCGCGTGGCGCTGGCCCCGGCCGGCGCCCATGCGCTCAGCGAGCGCGGCCATCGGGTACTCGTGCAGGCCGGGGCCGGGGTGGGCAGCGGCTTTGACGATGCGGCGTATCAGGATGCCGGCGCGGAGATCGTGCCCGATGCCCCCGCGGTCTTCGGCGCGGCGGAGTTGATCCTCAAGGTCAAGGAGCCCCTGCCCCAGGAATGGCCTCTGCTGCGGCGGGAGCACATCCTGTTCACCTACCTGCATCTGGCGCCCGCGCCGGAGCTGACCCGTGCCCTGCAGGGGATCGGGCTGACGGCCATCGCCTACGAGACGGTGCAGGACGAGCATGGCCATCTGCCCCTGCTGGTGCCCATGAGCGAGGTGGCCGGGCGCATGTCCGTGCAGGTGGGCGCCCACGCCCTGGAGAGCCACCGGGGCGGGCGCGGTGTGCTGCTGGGCGGCATCCCCGGCGTGCGGCCGGGCCGGGTGGTAATTCTGGGCGGCGGCATGGTGGGCAGCAATGCGGCCCAGATCGCCGTGGGCATGGGGGCCGATACCGTGCTGCTGGATCTGAACATGGCCACCCTGGCCCGGCTGGACCTGGCCTTCCGCGGCCAACTGAAAACCATCGCCTCCACGCCCTATGCGCTGCGCGAGGAAGTGCTCAAGGCGGACCTGGTGGTGGGCGCCGTGCTGGTGGCCGGAGCGCGGGCGCCCCGGCTGATTTCGCGCGATCTGCTGCGCGCCATGAAACCCGGCGCGGTGCTCGTGGACGTGGCCATCGACCAGGGCGGTTGCGCCGAGACCTCGCGCCCCACCACCCACGACCAGCCCACCTTCGTCGAGGAGGGCGTGGTGCACTACTGCGTCACCAACATGCCCGGCGCCGTGGCGCGCACGTCCACGGTGGGCCTGACCAACGTGACCCTGCCCTTCGCGATCAAGCTGGCCGACCAGGGCCTGGCGGCCCTGGCACATGACCCGGCGCTGGCCGCCGGGCTGAATCTGTACGACGGGGGCATCGTCCATCCGGCCGTGGCCGAAGCCATGGGCGAAGCCCCCGTTTCCGCGCCGCGCTAGGCACGGCGGACTTTCTCACCGCCGTGCAGCAGGCATCCCCGACACCGGTACGGCCCTTGCATGGCTCAGGGGGAATCCCGGGGCCAGGGCTGGCGCCGGTTCACCGAGGCATGCCCGCCATGCCGTCAAGGACGACTTGATGCAGACTGTTTTAGGGAATGAGGCGCAGATGAAATCGCCAATGTATCGAGCCTTGCCTGCTCAGCCGGGGCCATCGTTCTGGCTGACCTTCCTGGCCGTGAATGCGGCCGGCATCCTGATGGCGGTGCTGTTGTTCACCACCTAGCATGCCAGCCCTGCCGTGGCGCCAGCGCGGGCGCACGGCAACGGCAACCTACCCCAGATCCTGCAGCACCTGTTCCGGGTGTGCCGCGGCCTTGACCGTGGCGTAGGCTTTTTCGATCTTCCCGTCGGCACCGATGATGTAGGAGATGCGCTTGGCGCTCTTGTCGCCCGCGGACTCCGCCGCCCCATAGGCCACGCCCATCTCGTGGGTCTCGTCGCTGAGCAGATCGAAGGGAAAGTCGTACGTCTCCTTGAACTTCAGGTTGGCCGCGGGCTTGTCGAAGCTCGCGCCCAGAATCACCACATTCCTGTCGCTGAACTGTTGGATTCGATCACGGAATCCTTCACCTTCCTTCGTTCACCCAGGCGTGCTGGCGCGGGGGTAGAACCAGAGCACGACGCGCTTGCCGCGCAGATCCGCCAAGCGGACAAGCTGCCCGTCCTGATTGGGCAGGGCGAAATCGGGGGCGGTATCGCCCACCTGCAACATGGCCATGAATCAGCCTCCTGTGTGTGAAAGTTTGCGGGACAGGCAGCGGCGCGATCAAGGGAGCGCCCTCACGGCCCCGCCTCGCTCCCAGCCGGTGCCGCGTCCGTGCGTCCCGGTGCTTCGCTTCCCATGCCATTGATGCGCGCGGCCATGCAGCCGGCGCCGAAACCATTGTCTATATTCACCACGGCCACGCCCGGGGCACAACCGTTGAGCATGGCCAGCAGGGCCGCCAGCCCGCCGAAGCTGGCCCCGTAGCCCACGGAGGTGGGCACGGCGATCACCGGGGCGGCCACCAGCCCGCCCACCACCGAGGGCAGCGCCCCCTCCATGCCCGCCACCACCACGAGCACCCGCGCCGCCCGGAGCCGGTCCCGAATGCTCAGCAGGCGGTGCAGCCCCGCCACACCCACGTCGGCGGCCAGGCTCACCCGGCTGCCCATCAGCCGCGCCGTCTCCAGGGCCTCCTCGGCGACGGGCAGATCGGAGGTGCCGGCACAGACCACCAGCACCTCGCCGGTGGGCACCACCGTGTCCAGGCCGAAGCTCAGCGTGCGCGCGGTGGCGTTGTAATGGCCACCGGGCAGGGACGGGGCGATGGCCGCATGGGTCGGCTCATCCAGCCGCGTGACCAGCAGCCGGGCATGCACGGCCAGATGTTGCGTACAGATGGCGCGCAGGTGGTCGGCGGACTTGCCCTCGCCGTAGACCACCTCCGGAAATCCCGTGCGCGCGGCGCGCTGATGGTCCAGCTTGGCGAAGCCCAGGTCCTCGTAGCTGGCCTGCTCCACCAGTCCCACGGCCTGGCTGGGGGTCAGCGTGCCGGCCTGCACCTGCCGCAGCAGGGCCAGCACCTCGTTGCGCTCCATGCGGCGCTCCATGTGGCGCGTGGGCCGGCGGGTACCCGCGGCACCAGGGGGCGGGCCTAGCCCAGTTTGGCCTTGAGCAGCTCATTGACCAGGCCCGGATTGGCCTGGCCCTTGGTGGCCTTCATCACCTGGCCCACGAAGAAGCCGAAGACCTTGGTCTTGCCGCCCCTGTACTGCTCCACCTGCTCCGGGTTGCCGGCGACGATCCCGGCGATGATGCCCTCCAGCTCGCCCGTGTCGGAGAGCTGGCGCCAGCCGTGCTCCTCCACGATCACCGCGGGGGCCTGGCCGCTCTCGTACATGATGGCGAACACGTCCTTGGCGATCTTGCCACTGATCTCCCCGCCCTCGATCATGCCCAGCATGGCCGCCAGCTCCGCCGGCCCGAAGCGCAAGTCGCCCACGGTGGTCTTGTCGTCGTTGAAGCGCGCCGAGAGGTCGCCCATGATCCAGTTGGCCGCCGCCTTGGGCGGTGCCCCGGCATCCACCACGGCCTCGAAGAATTCGGCGATGGCCCGGTCGGCGACCAGCACATCCGCGTCGTAGGCGGACAGGCCCAAGTCAGCCACGTAGCGGGCGGCCTTGGCATCCGGCAATTCAGGCATGGTCGCGGCAATCTCGTCCACCCACGCCTGCTCCAGCGCCAGCACCGGCAGGTCCGGCTCCGGGAAGTAGCGATAGTCGTGGGCCTCCTCCTTGCTGCGCATGCTGTAGGTGGTCTTGCTGATGGAATCGAACAGGCGCGTCTCCTGCACGATGGGCTTGCCGTCCAGCAGTTCCTCGCGCTGCCGCTCCATCTCGTATTCGATGGCCTGCTGCACGAAGCGGAAGGAGTTGATGTTCTTGATCTCCGCCCGCGTGCCCAGCTTGGTCTGGCCGCGGGGGCGCAGGGAGATGTTGGCATCGGCGCGCAGGTTGCCCTTTTCCATGTCGCCGTTGCTCACGCCCAGGTAGGTCACCAGGGAGTGCATCTTCTCCATGTATGCCCGCGCCTCGGCGGGAGAGGACAGGTCCGGCTCGCTCACGATCTCCACCAGGGGCATGCCGGCCCGGTTGAGATCCACGTAGCTCGCATTGGCGTCGCGCCCCTCGTGCACCAGCTTGCCCGCGTCCTCCTCCATGTGGATGCGCGTGATCCCGATGCGCTTGGGCCCGTGCTCCGTCTGAATGTCCAGCCAGCCATGCTCGCACAGGGGCCGGTCGTACTGGGAAATCTGGTAGGCCTTGGGCAGGTCGGGATAGAAGTAGTTCTTGCGCGCGAACTGACTGTCCAGGCGGATCGTGCAGTGGGTGGCCAGGCCCAGGCGCACGGCAAATTCCACCGCCTTGCGGTTGAGCACGGGCAGCACGCCGGGCAGCCCCATGCACACGGGGCAGGTGTTGCCGTTGGGCGGCCCGCCGAACGCCGTGGCGCAGCGGCAGAACAGCTTGGACTCCGTGGCGAGCTGGGCGTGAATCTCCAGCCCGATGACAGGTTCAAATTCCATCCGACACGATCGCGAAAGGGGTCATTGCCTGGGGCCGCGGGTTGCCGGAGGGCACACGGCACCGGCAAGCGGGACATATGCGCCATCATACCCGGCACAGCCCCGGACTCCAACCCACCCGGCAGCATGGCATGCGCGGGGGGCCTCATGGCTTGCGGGCGGAGACGATGCGCAGGTTGTCGGGCCGCGTGTGCAGGGTCACATCGGTCATGCCCGCATCCGCCAGCCACGTGCGGTGCTCGCCCTCGGTGTGGGCGCGCCCCGCCGTGTACACATTCATGAACACCAGATCGAAGAAGGCCGTGGAGGCCGGGGTCTGACGATCGTCGTCCAGAATGTGCCCCACGATGTACATCATGCCCCCCGGCGCCAGGCCCGCGGCCACGTGCCGCACGGCGGCGGCCGCGTCCGCAGGGCCCAGCACCTGCAGAAAGGCCCGCAGCACGGCAGCGTCATACGCCCCACCGAGCGGCGCGGCCACCACATCCTGGGATTCCACACTCACGCGCTCGGTCAGCCCGGCCTCGGCGAGGAATGTCTTGGTGTGGGGGGTCACCCGGGGCAGATCGATCACCGTGGCGCGCATGGCCTCATGGCGTCGGCACAGGGCGATGGAGACCCCGCCGGAGCCCCCGGCCACGTCCACCAGCCGCCGTACGCCGGAGAAGTCGAAGCGGTGGTTCAGGTCCGCGCCGGCGGCCATGGCCCCCGCGTGCAGACCGCGCAAAAAATCCTCCAGCTCGCCGGGGGTCATGGCGGTGAAGTCGTGCAGATGCTGCGGGCTGCCCGTGCGCACCGTGTCCGCCATGCGGGAGAGGGCCTGCCAGATGTCGGCGAAGAGCAGATGGGTCTCGCCCATGTAGGCCCGGCGTCCGCGCACCAGGTAGGCATCGGCGGCGGGCGTGTTGGCGAAGGCGCCGTTGTCGCAGGTGAGCAGTTCCAGATTGACCAGCGCCCGCAGCAGCCGCTCCAGCCGGGGGGCATCCACGTGCAGGCGCCCGGCCAGCGCATCCGCCGGCAGCGGCCCTTCCGCCAAGGGCGTGAACACGTCCAGCTGCATGGCCGCCAGCAGGGCCAGGGGCCCATACATGCCGCTCAGCGGGCCGTCGATGGGCGCCCGGCTGGGCAGGGGCGCCGGCTTGGCGGGGGCTTCGTCAGCCATGGGGCGGGGCTCCTCGGTGGGCGCGCACGCCCGGTTCAGTCAGCGACAGATCAATAGGCGATGGCGAACACCACCCGCCGCGCGGAAGGCTCGCCGGTGACCATGCACCGGCCCGGCTCGGGGTCGCCGTCCATGGGAATCAGGCGGATGGTGGCCTTGGTCTCCTCCTTGATCTTCGCCTCCACGTCGGACGTGCCGTTCCAGTGGGCCTCGATGAAGCCGCCTTCCCCCTCCAGCACGGCCTTGAAGTCGTCGTAGCTGTCCACGCGGTGGGTGTTGGCGATGCGGAAGTCCTTGGCTTTCTGGTACAGCTCCTGCTGCATGGTCTCCAGCAGGGCCGGCACGGTCTGGCCGATGGCCTCCAGGGTCACCTGCTGCTTGGCCCGGTTGTCCCGCCGCACCAGGGTGGCCACGCCCCCGGTCACGTCCCGCGGGCCCACCTCCACCCGCAGGGGCACGCCCTGCTGTGCCCAGTAGAAGAAGCGGTCGGCGGGGCGCATATCGTCCCGCTTGTCCATCTGCACGCGCAGGGGCTCCAGCACGCCGCCCAGGGCCGCGCGCACCTGCTCGGCGAAGGGCAGCACCTGGGCCTGCTCCGCGTCGTTCTTGTACAGGGGCACCACCACGGCCTGCACCGGGGCGATGCGCGGCGGCAGCACCAGCCCGTCGTCGTCGCTGTGGGTCATCAGCAGCCCGCCGATCATGCGCGTGGAGCTGCCCCAGCTCGTGGTGTAGACGTACTGCCGCTCGTTGTTGCGGTCCAGGAACTGGATGTCGAAGGCCTTGGCGAAGTTCTGCCCCAGGTTGTGGCTGGTGCCCGCCTGGAGGGCCCGCTTGTCCTGCATCATGGCCTCCACGCAGTACGTGCGCAGGGCACCGGGGAACTTTTCCAGCTCGGACTTCTGCCCCGGCAGCACCGGCATGGCCAGCACGTCCTCCTGAAAACGCCGGTAGATCTCCAGCATGCGCAGGGTCTCCTCCTGCGCCTCCGCCTCGGTCTCATGGGCCGTGTGCCCCTCCTGCCACAGAAACTCGGAGGTGCGCAGGAACAGCCGCGTGCGCATCTCCCAGCGCATCACATTGCACCACTGGTTGATCAGCACGGGCAGGTCCCGGTAGCTGTGAATCCACTGGGCGTACATGTGGCCGATCACCGTCTCCGAGGTGGGGCGCACGACCAGGTTTTCCTCCAATTGCTTGCCGCCCGCATGAGTCACCACCGCCAGCTCGGGGGCAAAGCCCTCCACGTGTTGCGCCTCGCGGGTGATGAAGCTCTCGGGGATCAGCACGGGAAAGTAGGCGTTGACGTGACCCGTCTCCTTGAACATGCGGTCCAGATGGGCCTGCATCTGTTCCCAGATGGCAAAGCCCGTGGGGCGGATCACCATGCAGCCCTTGACCGGGGCATGGTCGGCCAGCTGGCCGGCCTGGATCACGTCCAGGTACCACTGGCTGTAGTTCTCTGCGCGGGGGGTGATGTTCTTGGCCATGGTCTCGTCTGCTGCGCCGGTATTCGGGGTGGCCCGGGCGTCGCCCCTGGCGGTGGGCGGCGCGGGATGAAGTTCAAGGCTCCGAAGTTCAAGGCTCCGAAGTTCAAGGCTCCGAAGTTCAAGGCTCTGATGGTGCCCGGTTTTACCGGGGGGTGTCCAGCAGCGACGATTGTTCCAGGCTGAGCGGATGCGCCCTGCTACCCGGTTCCTATCCCTGCCGGAACAGCCACGCGGGGCTGACCAGGCGGGCAGCATGTCTCATCCCGCAGGCGAAGCCTGCACAGGGGCGGGTCGGGCGGGAAAAGACCCCATGCAGCCCGCCGGGACCTGTCACCGGCTGATGGAACGGCTTTCCGGGTCCGTTCAACCTGAGACACCATCCAGCAACGTGTCCAGCAGCCGCGCCGCGTCCGTGTCCACGGCCAGCTTGGCGCGGGGCGCCACATGCAGGAAATCCTCCGCCTCCGCCAGTTGCAGCTGGGCCAGAAAGTGATCGTAGAACCCGTCCACATTGAGCAGACCGCTGGGCTTGGCGTGGTAGGCCAGTTGGGCCAGGGTCAGCACCTCCAGCATCTCGTCCAGCGTGCCGTAGGCGCCGGGCAGGCTCATGAAGGCATCGGACAGGGCGATCATCCTGTCCTTGCGCTCGGTCATGGTGTCCACCACGTACAGCGTGCTCAGGCTGGCATGGGCCACCTCGCGCTCCACCAACCCCTTGGGCATCACGCCGATGACCTCACCCCCGCCGGCCAGGGCCGCATCGGCCAGCAGGCCCATCAGGCCCACATTGCCGCCCCCATAGACCAGCCCCACGCCGCGCCGGGCCAGCAACGCGCCCAGCCCGCGGGCCGCCTGGGCAAAGGCAGGCGAGCGGCCCATGCGCGAGGCGCAGAATACGCACAGCCGCTTCATGCCCGGCTCCGGCAACAGCTCATGGAGTCAATCCTGATCATCCTCACTTCCCTGCCATGGTGATGGTTGTCCCTGCTCGCCCTCGATGGCGCGCACGTCGGTTTTCAGCCGCCCGTCGCGCAGGCGCACGGTCACCTCGGCCCCGACCCGGGTATCGGCGATAGAGCGCACCGGCCTCCCGTCCGCGTCCAGGGCCAGCCCGTAGCCCCGATCCAGCACGGTAAGCGGGCTGAGGGATTGCAGCAGCTCCATGTCGGCCTCCAGGTGCTCCCGCTGCCGCCGCAGATAGCCGCGCAGGGCGGGCTCGAGCTGACCCTGCAGGCTGCGCACGACGGCCCGGTGCAGCCGGTTCTGCCGGTCGGGGCGATAGGCCGCCAGGGCCTCCCGCGCCTGGTGCAGGGCCTGCCCGGCATGCGTCACGCGGCGCCCGCCCGCCTCGCCCAGCCGCGCGGAGAGGTCATCCACCCGCTGGGCGGATTGCTCGATCAGCCGCGCCGGGCTGCCCAGCCGCGCGCGCAGCCCCGTCCAGCGCTCCAGGGCCAGCCGCAGGTCGCCCCCCAGCCGCTGAAACAGCCGCCTCCGGTAGGAGCGCACCGTGGCGCGCAGATCGGCCCGGTTGGGCACGACCAGCTCCGCCGCCGCCGAGGGCGTGGGCGCGCGCACGTCGGCCACGAAGTCGGCGATGGTGAAGTCCACCTCGTGCCCCACGGCCGAGACGATGGGCACGCGGGAGGCGAAGATGGCCCGCGCCACGGGCTCCTCGTTGAAGGCCCACAGATCCTCGATGGAGCCGCCGCCCCGGCCCACGATGATCACGTCGATTTCCTGCTCGTCCGCCAGCCGGTTGAGCGTCTCGATGCCCCGCACGATCTCCGCGGCGGCCTGCTCGCCCTGCACCGTGGCCGGATGGATCAGCACGGGCAGGGAGGGGAAGCGCCGCCCCAACACATGCAGGATGTCGCGGATGGCCGCACCCGTGGGCGAGGTGACCACCCCGATGCGCCGGGGCAGCAGAGGCAGCTCGCGCTTGCGTTCCAGATCGAACAGGCCGTCGGCCTCCAGCTTGCGCTTGAGCTGCTCGAAGGCCACCTGCAACGCGCCCACGCCCTTGGGCTCCAGGGTCAGCACCTGCAACTGGTATTCGCCACGCACCTCATAGACCGTGATGCGCCCGCGCACCATGGTCTGCATGCCGTCCTCCGGCTCGAAGCGCAGGCTCTGCGCCGCGCCGCGGAACATGATGCAGCGAATCTGGGCCCCGTCGTCCTTGAGATTGAAGTACAGATGGCCGGAGGCCGCGGCGCGGAAGTTGGAGATTTCCCCCTCCACCGACACGGCGGGCAGAGCCTCCTCCAGCAGGGCGCGCACCTGCCGCGTGAGGCGCGTGACGCTCCACACCTCAGGTGCCTCGGGCAGGCTCAGCCCCGGCTTGCCAGGGGTCTCAACAGCAGCGCCGGCCTCGCTGCCGGTGCCGGCATGCGCCTTGTCCGGCCCGGCCTGCTCGGCCTTCTCTTCCAGATCAACGGTGAAGGGAATATCGCCCATGAGGAGCTTCTTCGTGACGGTCGGGACCGGCCACCTGGGGTGGTGGCCCCCCGCGTGGCATCAGGTGGGTTGGCCGATGGGCCGCATGATGATGTCGTGAATCTGCACGGTGGGCGGTGTGCTGAGCATCCACAGCACGGCATCGGCAATGTCCGCCGGATCGAGAAAGCGCGTGCGGTCCTTGGTGTCCAGGCCGAACTTGTCCGCCGGCATGGCCGACTCCAGCATTTCCGAGTCGATCAGGCCGGGCGAGATCATGCCCACCTTGACCGGACTCGCCTTGGCCGCCAGTTCCCCGCGCAGGCCGTCCACCACGGCGCGCATGGCATGCTTGGAGGCGCCGTAGACCGTGATGCCCGCGGCGGGATTGATGCGGTGGGCCGACAGGGACGACACGCACACGATCACCGGCTCCGGCCGCTCGCGCACGGCGGCCACGCTGGCCTTGAGGCACTTGGCGAAGCCCACGAAGTTGATGTCCGCCATGGCCTGCCACTCGTCCTCGTTGCCCGATTCCACGTCCCCATGGTAGCCCACGCCCGCGGTGTGCACCACGGTATCCACGCCGCCCCAGGCCCGCGTGACCTCATCGAACATGGCCTGGATGCTGGCCGCGTCGGCCAGGTCCAGCCGCACGGCCATGGCCTCGCCCCCCTGGGCCGTCAGCTCCCTGGCCAGCGCCTCCAGCCGCTCCACGCGCCGGGCGGCGAGCACCGTGCGCAGCCCGATGCCCACCAGGGCGCGGGCCGTGGCGGCGCCGCTGCCGCTGGAAGCACCCGTAACGATGGCCACGCGGCCGGCCCAGCGCTCCAGGGGAAAGGCGCATGCGGTCACTGTCATGGTCGGGTCTCCTGGCTGAGTCGTGCGCGGGGTCCGGCGGCCTGCGCGCCGGGTCGTTCCGGGCTGATTTGCGCTGCGCTAGTTCTGCTGAGCGATGGGACGCACGATCATGTCGTGAATCTGCACGTTGGGCGGCGTACTCAGCAGGTAGCACGCCATGTCCGCAATGTCGTCCGGCGAGAGGGCATCCAGGCGGTAGTCGAACTTTTCCGCCGCGTCCAGCTTGGCCGCCTTGTGCTGAAATTCCGTCGAGACCAGCCCGGGGGAGATCATGCCCAGCTTGATGCGGCTCTTCTCCCGCGCCAGCTCCATGCGCAGCCCCTCCACCAGGGAGGCCATGGCGGCCTTGGTGGCGGAATAGAACACGTTGGGCATGCCCAGAATCACCTTGTGCGCGTTGAGGGAGGACATGACCACGATCTGCGCCTTGGGCTTGGCCTTGAGCTGGGGCAGGGCGGCCTGGATGCAGTACATGAACCCGTCCAGATTGACGGCCCGCATTTCCACCCATTGCTCCCGCGGCACCTTGGCGATGGGGCCGTAGTGGCCCAGTCCCGCATTGGCGATCAACACGTCGATCCCGCCCCAGGTCTGCTCGATGTGGGCAAAGACCCGGTCCACCTGCTCGCCATTACTGATGTCCAGGGCCAACGCTTGGGCCTCGCCGCCGGCGGCGTTCAATTCCGCACACAGCTTCTCCAGCCGTTCCACGCGCCGCGCCGTAAGCACCACGCGCAGCCCGGCGGCTGCCAGGCGCCGCGCCGTGGCCTCGCCGATGCCGCTGGATGCCCCGGTCACCAGGGCCAGGCAGCCCCGCCATTGCGATAAATCCATGTCCCCTCGGTGTTGCTGGTGCTTGCGCCGGTTCAGCCCGTGACGTCGGTGGGCAGCGCGGACTCAAAGATGCGCTTTTCGCGCACATAGCCGGCCAGATCAATCCCCAGGTCCTCGGCCTTGACCGCCGCGATGATGGAGATGGGATTGCGGCTGCGCTGATTGGCCAGGTCCACGATGCGGCCGTCGGGCAGCATGCGGTGGTTCCCGTCGAAGACCAGCCACACCTTGGGCATCAGCGCCGTATTGTGGTGCACGGAAAGCACAATGCCCAGGGAGTTGTCGCTCAGGCGCACGAAGCTGCCCACGGGATACAGGCCCAGCGCCTCCTCGAAGCCATCCACGACCGCCTTGCTGAACTGCCGCCCGCCCCATTCCCGGATCCAGGCCAGGGCCTCGTAGGGCGTCAACTTGGCGCCCTGGTGCTCACGCATGGTCAGCTTGTCATAGGTGTCGGCCACCATCACCACCTTGGCCAGTTCCAATATCTCGTCGTCCTGCAGCCCCAGGGGATAGCCGCTCCCGTCGGCCCGTTCATGATGCTGCAGCAGCACCATCAGGGCGCGCTTGTTGATGCCCTTCTGGGCGCTCAGCTTGCGCGCACCCAGCAGGGGATGCTTCTTGAACTGCTTGAACTCGTCCTGGGTCAGCGGCTGCGCCGCGGCGCGGATCTGCTCGGGAATGTCCACCTTACCCACGTCGTGCAGAATGGCGCCCAGGCCCACCGCCTTCAGGTCCGCCCGGCTGACCCCCATGTGATTGGCGAAGACCAGGCTCAGGATGCTCACGCGCACACAGTGCTGGTAGATGTCCTCGCTCACCCCGCGCAGCGTGGCCAGGGAGGTCATGGCATCCCGGTTGCGCAGAATGGAGGCGATCAGCCCATCCACGACCTCGTTGACCGGCTCCAGATCCATCCGCCCGCCCCCGCCGATGGCTTCCATGGCGGAAGAGATGGTGTCCAGCGCCTGGTGAAACGTGCGGTCGGCCTGGGCAATCTCCTGCTCGAAGGGCGTGGGGTCCACCGGCGGCACGGCGCGCTGGCCAAAGATGCTGGGCTGCGCCGGGGGCTGGGCCGCGGCATCGTCTCCCGGCGGCGCGGCGATGTCCTCGCCCTTGTCGGTGTCGATGAACACCTCGCGCACCTGGTACTGGCGCAACTGCCGTACCTGCTCCGGCGAGGTGATGCGATGGCGGAAGATGGGCACGTCCAGCCAGCTGCGGTCCAGCCGCGCCACGTACATTCCTGGCGTGAGTTGATCCAGATCGATCTTGCGCAGCATGCAGTGTCCTCTTGCGGCCCTGTCCCCGCACGGCCCAGTGCCGGCGGGCGGCGCCGCAGCCCGCTACTCCTCGACTCGCTCCACGACGAATCGTTCCATGGAAAACGACTGGCCCGGCCGGATGCCGGCCTTCTCCAGACAGATCTGCACCTGCTGCTCCACCGTCTCCACACCCTTGATATCCGGCAGCAGGACGCCACAGCGCGGCCCGCTGCGCACGATGAGGCCATACCGCACCGGATTGAGCAACCGCATGTCGTCCACCGGCTCGCCGGAGGAGAGAACATCGATGGACACGCGCAGCCCGCCCACATCCGCCGGCTTGACCGGCATGAAGCGCGGATCCCGCGTGGCCGCGGCCACCGCATTTGCCTGCACCTCCGCTTCCAGGCTGGGCTGGCTGGGGCGCAGCGTACCGATGCAGCCCCGCAACCGTCCATTCAGCTTGAGCGAGACGAAGCAGGCCTGGGCCGGCATGCCCTCGCCGGCACACGGCAGGGGCATGCCCCGCAACTTCTCTACGATGGCCTCGCGGGCCAGCGGAATCAGATGTCCGTACATGCCGGGCTCCTCCCGGTTACAGCTCGCGTTCCACGACGAAGTCGGCCAGTTGGCCGAGCGCCGTGCGCTCATCGCCGGCGGGCAGGGCCACCAGATGTCCCTTGCCCCGCTCCACATAGCGCCGTGCCTCGTTGATCGTGTAGGGCAGCACGTCATGGGCCTGGATCAGCCCGACGACCCGGTGCACGTCATCGTCGGTGATCTCCGGCTTGCGCAGCATCTCCTGGAGGGATGCCTTCTCCGCCGCATCCACCACCTCCAGCAGGCGGCTCAGGGGCAGCGTGACCTTCTTCTCCTTCAGGTCCACGCCCAGGGGCTTGCCCACCTTGCTGCGATCCTCCACGTAGTCCAGCGCGTCATCCACGATCTGGAAGGCGATGCCCAGGTCGTTGCCGAACTCGTACAGCGCCGCCCGCTGGGCTGCGTTGGCCCCGCCGAACACCGCGCCGATCTTGGCCGCGGCCGCGAAGAGGCAGGCGGTCTTGTTGATGATGATGTCCAGATAGTCCTGCTCGGAGGCATTCTCGTAGCTGCGCAGCAGCTGCAGAATCTCCCCCTTGGCCATCTTGCTGGTGGTCTGGGAGATCACGTCCAGCACCTCCAGCTCGCCCAGCAGGGTCAGGGAGCGGAACGAGGTGGCCAGCAGAAAATCACCCACCAGCACACTGGCCGGATTGCCCCATACGGCTCGGGCCGCCTTGCGTGCCCGGCGGGTGTCCGCCTCGTCCACCACATCGTCGTGGAGCAGCGTGGCCGTGTGCAGAAATTCCAGCGCCGCGGCGGCCTGATAGATCTTATCGCCGGGAAAGGTGAACATCCGCGCGGCCACGATGGCCAGCACGGGACGTAGACGCTTGCCGCCGGAGTCGAGTACGTATTGGGACAGCTCGTTGATCAGCGGAATTTCCGTGTTCAGCTGGGCGGTAATTTGCGCCTCAACTTGCCGCAGATCGTCCTGATAAGGGTTCAGAAACTGGCTGACATCCATGCACGTATCGGTGTTTGAAGGCTTGGGGACATGCGGGCCTGAGGCCGGTTGGCCTTGCGCGGCTTATGTGCCCGAGACTAGCAGATGCCGCGGTAAAGCACCATCCCTTCACGCCATGCCGCGGGCGGATGAGGGGGGCAATTCGCGCCGCCTTGCGGTACGATGCTGCCCATGATGCCGACGCGCGACACTCACCCCACGAGAGCTTGGCCCCGGGTGGCGGCGGGCCTGCTCCTGCTCCTGCCGCTGCTGCTGGGTGTGGAGCGCCCGCCGCCGCTGAAGGTGGATATTCTGGGACCCGACGGGGCGCTCAAGGGTCGGGCCCATGTGTATGCCAACTACGTGGAAATTCAGGATGCCGGCGGCCAGCCACGGGGCGCCATCGGCGTGGTGGTGGCCCAGGGGCGGCTGCGGCTGTTCCTCGTGCGGGGCGATGCGGAGCGCACCCTGGTCGGCTGGAGCGACAACCACCGCCTCTACAACGCGGAGAACAAGCTGCTGGGGTACTATAACTGGAGCGCCATCTGGAGCGTGGTCTACGACCCCGCGCTGAAACCCCTGGGCCGTGCCCAATGCATCGCCTACCAGGGGGTCTGCGCCGCGGGGGTGGCCGGCTTCCTGCTGGGGTTGCTCTGATTCGCCATGCTGTCCCGAAAGCGCCGCCATGCTTGAATCCCACATGCTGCTCACCGCCGCGGTCGCCGCCATGCTGGTGCTGCTGGCCCATCACCACGCCGCCGTGCGGCGCCGCTTGGACCGGAACTTGTTGGCCCTGCTGCTCGCCGGAACGCAATTGCCGCTGCTCGATCTGCCCTGGCGCTACTGGCATGCGGCGGACCGCATCGCCTTTCTGGCCAGCCCGCCGCACTTCTACGCCATCTATCCCGCCGCGCTGCTGATCGGCGGCATCGGGCTGCTGGCCCTCTGGATGCGCGGGGTGCGCGCGGCGTGGCGTGTCGTGCTGGCCATGGGCGCGGGCTGGCTGCTGCACATGCTGCTGGTGCTGTTCACGCCGGTGGGGCTGTTTCCCCTGCGGCCTTTCGGGGACTGGCGCGTGGCCGTGCCGGTCTTTCCCGTGGGCTACCCCTTGCCGGCGCTGGCGCTGGTGCTGCTGCTGGCACTGGCCGAGGTGCTGCGCCGCCGGCGGCGCTGGGTGCTCGCCGGGGCCTGGGGCCTGCTGGGAGCCTATGCGCTGGGCGTGGGCGTCCATGCGGGGCGCACCTTTCTGCAGGCCCGCGCCGACGCGCTGCCATCGGCGCATGTGCTGCTGCTGCCGGCAAACATCTGGCCCACCCGCTGGACGGTCGTCGTGGAGCAGCGGGACGGTTATGTGGCCTGGTTGCGCGACAATGGTGACGCACGCGGTGGCGAGGTGGGTGGTGGCGATACAGGCAATGACGATGGGGGCAATGACGCTCGGGGTCGTGGCGACACGGGCGCGCCATCACTCACGCCCACCCCGCGCGCCAGCCAGAGCAGCGATCTGGTCAGCGTGCTCCAGGACCCGATCATCCGTGCGTTCTACTTCCGCCTGTTCCGCGCGCCGGTGATCAACATCACTGCGGGAAATTCACAAACCACGGTCGTCATGCGAGAATTTGCCGACATCGAACCGCCGGTGCCCGGCCGCACCCTGCTCATCGAGTCCGATCTCAGCGGGCGCTCGCGCGTGTACGAGCTGAAGCACTTCAATTGACGTGGCCGGGGGAGGCCCCATTGCCGCTCCCCGCCGCGACCGGTGGAGCGGGATTCATGCTGCCACAAGCTCCTGCGGCGTCAGCGCACCCGTCCCTCGACCTGCGCGGCGTGCTGCTGCCGCCCCGGCCGCCGGAGGGCGCGCCGCGCGACAATCCCCATGGCGAGCCACCGCACAGCGAGCCGTTGTTCGGCGTGGAGGTGCTGGACAACCCGGTGAACACTTACCAGGAGGTCATTGCCGTGTGCCTGCAGGCGCTCCCGGTCACCGCGGAGGAGGCGTTCCGCATGGCCTACACCATCGATCAGCGGGGCAGCTGCGTGGTCTGCGTCGCGCCCCGCGAGCAGGCGGAGCAGGTGGCCGCAACGATTCGCACCATCGGGATTGACGTGTGCGTGTCCCCCTGGGAGCAACAGACGCCCTGACCCTTCACCTTGCCGCCCGGCAGCGCCGAGCCTGATGCGAGAATGCTTCCATGGATGCAGCATCCCCCACCTCCACCGCGCTGGTGCTCTCCGGCGGCGGCGCCCGCGGCGCTTACGAGGCCGGGGTGATCGACTACATCCGCAGCCAGCTGCCGCCGGAGATTGTCCACAAGCCCCTGTTCAACATCTACTCCGGCACCAGCGTGGGGGCCATCAACACGGCCTTCCTGGCCTCCACGGCCAATGACCCCATCTACCAGGGTGCGCAGTTGCGCCGCCTGTGGGAAAAGCTCTCCTCGCCGGACATCTACGAGACGGATGTCAAGGCGCTGGCCGGATTCCTGATCAAGACCGGCTTCTTCATGGGCACGAACTTCTTCGGGCTCAACAAGCTGCTGGGCAGGCAGGGCAACCACGACGGCATCTTTCCCTTCCGCTGTGTGCTGGACACCAAGCCCTTCGTCTATTACCTGCGCCGCAACGTGGCCTGGCGGCAGATTCACCGCAACATCGAACGCAAGATCATCGACGCGGTGACTGTCTCCACCACCCACGTGCTCAGCGGCAAGCTGGTGCTCTTCGTGGAGAAGCACCCGGATGTCACGCTGCGCCCTGGCGAAGAGTTGCCGGTCTACACACAACTGGCGCCGGCGCACATTCTGGCCTCGGCGGCCATTCCGCTCATCTTCCCGGTGGTGCGCATCAACCGGGAGTTCTATGCGGACGGTAGCCTGCGCCAGAACACGCCCATGAGCCCGGCGATTCACCTGGGGGCCGACCGGCTGCTGGTGGTCACCGTGCACAAGGATGCCTCCGAGGATGCGAACCGCACCGTCAGTGTGCCCCAGTCGCGCAGCGAGCCGACGGTGGGCGACGTGACCGGCAAGCTGCTCGATGCGGTGTTCCTGGACAAGATGAAGTACGACCTGGAGCACATGCGGCGCATCAATCACATTATCGACGACTTCCAGAGCATCTACGGGCCGGATGCCATGGACAAGCTCAACGCCTATCGGGCCACGCTGGACCTGGGCGGCCGGGTGGCACCGCCCATGCGCAAGATCAACACCTTCGTCATCGCCCCCACCCAGGACATCGGCGAGATCGCCAGCCAGCACTTTACCCACCTGATCTCCCAGCGCGATACGCTGACGCCCATGCAGCGGTTCTTCGCCAAGGTGCTGGAATCCTCCCCCGACGGGCAGAACGACCTGATGAGCTACCTCATGTTCGAGCCGGAATTTCTCCAGGCGCTGATTGAGCTCGGGTATCAGGATGCCCGGCGGCAGCACGACAGGCTGGTCAATTTCTTCCTCGGCCAGCCCCTGGACACGCCGCCCCGTGTGCGCACCGCATTGTCCGGTGAGGCCGCCGCCGCCGGCGAGGGATAAGCCTGCGCGTTGACTTCCCCGGTGGTGTGGGCGACCTTGAAACATCCACCACAGCCTGGGCTCATTGCCGTACCGGGATCCTCCACACCCGTACTTCCCGCGACCATGGACATCGACAAGATTGAGGCCGGCATCCGGCTGATGCTGGAAGGGCTCGGCCGCGACCCCAAGGAACGCAGCACGCGCGAGACCGCCATGCTGGCCGCGCGCGCGTGGCATGATGAGTTGGCCGTGGGCTATCGCATGCCCGAGCCGGAGTTTCACCTGTTTCCGGTGGAGGAGGGTCAGTCGCGGGGGCTGATCGCCCTGGAGGGCATTCCCGTCAAATCCATCTGCGCCCATCACCTGCTGCCCTTCGTGGGCGAGGCCACCGTGGCCTACGTGCCCAACACGCAACTGTGCGGCATCTCCAACCTGTCGCGCATGGTGGACTTCTGCGCCCGCCGCCTGCAGGTGCAGGAGAGCCTGACCGACGAGATCGCCCGCCGCATCGACGAGCAGTTGGAGCCCCAGGGCGTGGGCGTGTTCATCCGTGCCCGTCACGACTGCATGCAACTGCGGGGCGTGAACCATCCGGGCGTAATGACCACCAGCGTGCTCACCGGCAGCATCCGCGACGACGCGACGCTGCGGGAAGAGTTCATGTCCCTCGCCCGCAAGGCCGCCACGGCCTGACGCGCGCGCCGTTTTCCGCGCCGTGCCGCGGTCGACCCAGCCTGACCACCCAGCCCTATTGCTTCGGCGCCGGCGCCTTGGCCGCGTTGGCGTACTTGTCGATGGCCGCCAGCGCCTCGCGCCGCGCCTGACTCACCGGCGCCGGATCATCCACTTGGGTCAGCAGCGCGGTGGTCAGCCCATCGGCCGCGGCCGTGTCCCGATCGGCCTTGCGCCAATAGGTAAAGGCCTCCTGCTGTCCCTCCAACCGGCGCCAGCGATAGCGGTTGCTGTCCAGGAACTCGGCGAACGCCTGGGCCAGCCTGGCCCGCGTCTGGTAGTAGCGGATGGCCAGGGTGCGGGCCTCCGCCTTTTCGCTGACCCACTGCTCCTGCAGGGTGGTGAGGCGCTGTTCCGCGGCAACCAGGGCCTCGCTCTTGGTGTCCTCGGCCTTGGTGTCCTCGGCCCCGGCCTGCTCCAGCAGCCGCGTGCGCTGACCTTCCAGCCGCTGATGTTCCGCCTGGATGCGCTCCAGAGATGACATGCGCCGCTCGTAGTTGCGGAATTGCTGAGCCGCCTCGTCCACCAGGGCGCGGTAGGCCGGTTCCGCGGGGGCGCGGAAGCCGAAGTCCAGCTTGTAGGCCCGCTGCCAACCCGCCACGGTGCCCGCCGGCGAAGGAATGAGCAGGGTGCCCTCCATGCCGTACAGGGCCGCGTCGCCCTCCTTGTAGCTGCCGCCCAGCAGGGCCAGGTAGGCGCTGCCGCCCGCAGGATTGCCCAGCAGGTACAGGAACTCGAAGTCCCCGTCTGCCTTGCCCCGCTGGTCGAAGGCCAGGATGGGCCAGGTGCTGGAATGCCCCTGCCCCAGCGTCACGCGGGCATAGCCCTCCTGGTAGCTGGTCTTGTCGAGAAACAGCGTAAGGGACACGGGCTCGCCCTTGGCCGCGTCAATGCCGGCCGTCACGGAGCGGCCCTGCCCCTGGAGTGCCAGGCTCACCCGTCCCGCCAGTTCCGCTTCCGGCCCCTGCCGGACGTCATAGGCCAGGCCGTTCGCCGAGAGTTGGGGATACTGGGCGCGCAGCTGGGCCACCGTGAGGGACAGCTCCTGCGCCTCGCCGGGCACGATGCCACCCGCGCTGCGGCTCAGCCCCGGCCCCAGCGAACAGGCCGCCGGCAGGCCCGCGGCGACCAGCAGGGCCACCAGGATGCCTGGCTGGCCCAAGGGGAATTTGCTGCGCCGGATCATGTGCCTCTCCCTACGGTGTGCGCGCGCGTTCAGCCACGGTTCTTCTTGCGAGCCTCACGCACCACGGCATCGAACTCCTTGCGCGTGACGGGCTGGATGGAAAGCCGCATGCCCTTGCGAATCACCATCATGTCCGCCAGGGCCTTGATCTCCTTCATTTCAGGCAGGGTCAGCGGCTCGTCGAATTTCTCCACGAACGTCACGTCCACCATGAACCAGGTTGGGTCGTCCGGCTTGCTCTTCTTGTCGTAGTAGTCGGACTTGGGGTCCCAGGCCGTGTGATCCGGATAGGCTGCCCGCGCCACCTTGGCCGTGCCCGCCACGGCAGGCGGACTGGCATTGCTGTGGTAGAACAGCACCATGTCGCCCTGCTTGATCTCGTCGCGGATCAGATTGCGCGCCTGATAGTTGCGGATGCCGTCCCAGTGGGCTGTCTGCCCGGGGCTCTGCCGCAGATCGTCGATGGAGAATTGCTCTGGCTCGGATTTGAACAACCAGTGTTTCATGGGCGCTTCCTGGGTGACGGTCGGTCTGGGGATGACAATTCCTCGGCGGGCCGCTCAGCGGATGGCGAAGCTCAGCGCAGCGAACAGGGCAGCCAGCCAGATCAGCAACGCCCAGCGGTCATGGCGGCGGGCCGTCTGGTCCGGCGGCTGCAACTCGGCGAGGGGAATGCCCGTCTGCCCCTGCCGCCAACGCTGCACCAATCCGGCCAATTCCGCCACATACGCCTCGTGGGTCTCGATGGCCGGTACCAGGTAGGGCGTCATGCCGCAGCGCCGGGCCAGGTCGAAGTAGGTCACGGCAATCTCGTACAGCGTCTCGATGTGGTCATTCACGAACGCGAGGGGCAAAAACACCACACGCCTCACGCCCGCCGCGCCCAGTTCGGGCAGGATTTCGTCCGTGTATGGCTTGAGCCAGGTGGCCGGCCCCACCCGGCTCTGGAAGGACAGCGCGAAGCGCCACTGGGCAAAGCGCGTCCGCAACGCATCCAGCGTGCGGTACAGCTCGAAGCGGTAGGGGTCGCCCCGTTCCACGTAGGCGGCAGGCAGGCCATGGGCCGAGCACAGGATCACCGTGTCCGCCGGCTCGGCCCCCGCATCGTGCAGGGTGGCCTCCAGCCGGGCCGCCACGGCATCCAGGTACCCCGGGGCATCGGGGTAGGAGCGAATGCCCCACGCCCGACCGCGAAAGCCCCGCCCGGCCAGTCCCTGCTGGAGTTGCTGAAAGCTGGAGCCGCTGGTGGCGAAGCTGAAATGGGGATACAGGGGCAGTGCCAGCACCTCGTCAAGCCCGGCCTCCAGCAGGGCATCGAGCACCGCATCGATCTGCCCGGGCAGGTAACGGTGCACCGCCCACACGGGCAGCGGCGCGCCATCGGCGGCCAGCCGCGCCGCAAGCGCCGCCACCAGGGCATCGGTGGCCGCCACGATGGGCGAGCGCCCGCCGATCTCCCCGTATTGCCGCGCCACCTCGTCCGCCCGTCGGTTCGCGATGAAGCGGGCCAGGCGATTCTGCACCCATTGGGGCGCGCCAAGCTGTATGGTGTTGGGGTCGCGCAGAATCTCGAATATGAACGTCGCCACCTCGCTCAGGTCGCGCGGTCCGCCAAAGTTGAGCAGCAGCACGCCCCGGCGGGGGGGATCCTGGCCGGTGGGGGTCATCGGCGGCCCCGGCGGAAGACCTGGGCGCGGCATACGGCACGGCGCTGGGCACCGCCGCGTTGTTTGGCGGCCGGAATCCCCCTATAATCGAGCATCATCCTTTTCACGGCTTGGCCATCGGCAATGGGAGCGGTAAGCATGCCCAACCTGCGTGTCACCTTGTGGGGATTCAATGCCTTCATGGTCGGCGTGGTGGCCTACGCCGCCGCGGGCATGACTGCCATGCTGCTGGAAAAGGCCCTGACGGTCAACACGCCTCCGGCCCCCATTGTGGCGCAAGCGCCACAGGATGCCTCCCAACAGGAACGCCTGCCCCTGACCACGTTTCAGGCCGTGCTGGACACCAACATGTTCGGCGCGGAACGCAAGGCCATCACGGCCGCGGCTCCCGTCGCGACCCGGCCCGAGTCGACCCAGGTGGCACCGAGCACCCTCAACCTGACGCTCACGGGAACATTCGTCACCGCCGGAGGCGGATTTGCGTTTGTCAGCGACGCCACCGGGCGCAACGAGAAGGTCTACAAGATGGGCGACTGCCTGCCCGCCGACAAGCAGCCCAATCCGCCGCCCTGCCAGTCAGGCCAGGGTACCCTGACTGCCGTGCAGCAGACCCGCATTTCCGTGCTGTACCAGGGACAGAATCTTGCATTCGACTTGAAGAAGCGCACGGCCTCCGGCTCCACCGGTGCGGCAACACCATCCGTGGATGTGCGGCGCCCGGTCCAGGTGGAAGAGTCGTCGACAGCCCAGACGGGCGCCGGCGCCTTCCCTGCCGTGCGCAACGGCAGCAATATCGAAATTCGCGTGCCGGGCCCGGAGGTGGAGAAGGCCTTCGAGAACTTTGCGGATGTGATCAAGCAGGCGCGGGTCATTCCCCATTCCGTCAATGGCGCACCGGCGGGATTCCGCATTTTGCGTATTCAGAACCAGAGCATCTTTCAGCGCCTGGGGCTGGCCAACAATGACATTATCCAGCGCGTCAACGGGGAATCCCTGGCAAGCGCGGATCAGGCGCTGCGGTTGTTCACGCTGTTTCAAAATGAGCGCGAAATTGTCTTGGATATCCAGCGCAGCAACGAGGACCTCACCCTCTCCTACATCATCGAGTAGGGGCATGGAGCCGCTCGCCAAGCGCCGGAAAGGGAGCGCCCAGCCGCCGCGGTGCGCCGCCATGCTGCGGGGGCTGCGCGCCGGCCTGCTGGGGCTGCTGCTGTCCCTCGGCATCGCCATGCCGGCCGGCGCCGCGGAGACGGGCGCCGGCGGGGAATTCGTCACCACGCTGGAGTCCGTGCGCGGCATGGGCATGGGCGGCGCCAACACGGCCCTGGCCGAAGGCAGCGACGCCTTCATCTACAACCCGGCTGGGCTCATCCAAAGCAACTACTGGAAGGTGGAAGCCCGCGCCTGGAGCGAGGACAGCGAGAACGCGCCGGCCGACCACTTCAACACGCTCAACGACCTGGCCGGCGCAAACGTGCTGGAGATCACCAGCTACCTGGCGCAGGACGGGCAGAAGAACTACAGCCGCCGCAGCCAGGCCCTGGTGAGCTATCACAACGAAACCGGCTTCGGCCTGGCGGCCTTCGACAGCAAGCAACTTCAATCGGTGCCGGACCCCACCACCGGCGGGATTCGTGTGCGGCATGAACGCCTGCAGGGTGGCATGCTGACCCTGGCCTGGCAGTCGGAATTCAAGATGATGCTCTTCGGCCTCTCCCTCAAGGGCATGACGCGGGAGATTCGCGAGCGGCAGGTCACCCCCCTGGTGGTTGCCGATGCGGACTTCGAGATCCCGGGCGAGGTCAACACGGGTAGCGGCTATGCGGGGGATGTGGGGTTCATGCTGCGCCTGCCGATCCCCTTCCTGCGGCCCACCCTGGCCGTGGCGGCGCTGAACCTGGGCGAGCCGACCTTCGGCCTGGAAGACGAGGAGCCCCTGCGGGCGGAAACCAATGTGGGGCTGACGTTCTATCCCAACATCCTGGCCGAGCACATGCGCCTGGTGCTCTCCTTCGACTTGCGGGATCAGGGCCAGAACCGCTTTCCCGACGACGACAGCGAGCGCAAGCGGCTGCACATGGGCGCGGAAATCGCCCTCTTTCCCCAGGATAGCGGCGTGTGGGGCCTGGAGTTGCGGGGTGGGCAGAGTCAGGGCTACGTAACCTATGGCGTGGCGCTCAACCTGAGCCACTACCTGAGCGTGTCCATGGCCCGCTACAAGGAAGAAATCGGGACGGAAGACGACCCGGACCCCCAGAGCCGCCTGGCCCTGGAAGCCAGCCTGGGCTTCTGAGCGCACGCCCGCCAGGCCGCCTGCCCCGCTGCACCCACGCGACACCGCCTGTTCAGTACCACATGCCATGCCAGCGGCGACGCGGCCGGTCCGTCACGGGCCCGCGGTCCGCCTCGCTCCCCATCCATTGCGCAGGCGTCGTGATGCCCATGCGGGTTTCCGCGGCCATTTCGCGCAGCCGCGCCACGCGCTGCTCGGTCTTGGGGTGGGAGCGCAGCAGCGAGGGGTCGGGCATGCGCCGCCCGGGCAGGAACAGTCGCTCCCAGAGGCGTTGCTGGGCCACCTCCAGCTTTTCCAGCGCGGAGGCCAGCGCCAGGGGATCGCCGGTAATGCGCGCCGCCTCCAGGTCCGCGTCGAGCTCCCGGTTGCGCGAAAGGGAAAGCTGGAGCAGCGCACTCACCGTCGGCGCGGCCAGCAGCACCAGGATCGGTACCCAGGGAATGCCGTGGCCCTGGATCAGCACCAGCGGCAGATTGACCAGCAGCAGCACCTGCCCCACGAAGGCCATCGTCCCGATGATGCGCGTGACCCCATCGGCCAGGGACATGATCCACATGTCATTGTGGCGGATATGACTCATCTCGTGGGCCAGCACGGCCACCACCTCGCTCGGCGTCAGGCCCCGCAGCAGGCCGTCTGTGACGGCCACCAGGGGCCGGCGGCGTGTACCCAACGTGAAGGCATTCAGCAGGCTGCTGGGAATGTAGTACATCCGGGGCACGGTGGGATTGCCCGTGCGCCGCATGAGCTGCTCCATCACCGAATACAGCCCCGGCGCCTCTTCCGGGCTCAGTTTGCGGGCCTGGTACATGGACAGGATGAGCTGCGGCGAGGCCCGCGGCATGAGCAGCATGGCCACGCCCAGCAGCAGCCCGTACCAGATGCCCACCGGCCCGGCGAGCATCCACCCCAGCAGCACCATCACGCCGCCCATGCCCGAGAGCAGCAGGGTGGCCTGCATCAGATTGTTGAAGCGGCGGGATACCCATTGCGGACGCACCATCATGCCTCCCCTGCCTGCTCGGAGCGCCGGCGGGCTACCCCTTCAGGTCGATGCCGCGGTAGAAGCGGCGCCGCTCCCGGGCACCACTCATCAGCAGGAACAGGTCGGAAGAGGCCAGAATGAACCGCATCCCCATCTGCACGAACTTCGCGGCCAGCCCATCATCGCCGATGCCACCGAAGCCCGGCACCTTGCCATGCTTGTGGCAGGCCTCCACCACGCGCCGCAGCGCCGCCTCCAGGTCAGGATGGTCGAACTGTCCCGGCAGGCCCATCTCCAGCAGCAGATCGTTGGTGCCCACGAACAGCACGTCCACGCCGTCCACCGCCGCGATTTCGTCGACATTCTCCACGCTCGTGGGCGACTCCACCATCATGACCAGGGTCGTCTGGGCGTTGACCGCCTCCGTGGCTTCCGTGTAACCCGCCGGGGCAAAGCCCAGTTGCGCCATGGGGCCCCCATAGGAGCGGTGGCCCATCGGCGGGTATTTGCAGTTGGAGACGAGCTGCCGCGCCAGCTCTGCCGTGTCCACGTGGGGAAACACGATGCCCATGGCCCCGCCGTCCAGCAGACGGCTGGCCAGATGGTGTTCGTAGCCCGGCACCCGCACCAGGGGTGTGACGCCCGCGTCGTGAATTGCCACGCAGAGCTGCACGGTGGTGTCCACGTCCATGGAGCCGTGCTCGCAGTCGATGAAGGCCCAGTCGTAGCCGCAGGTGGCCAACACACGGCCGGTGTCCATGGTGCGGGCCTGGCGCAGGCCGAGCCCCAGACAAATGTCCCCGGCCGCCATGCGCGCGCGCGCCGGATCGTTGATGGTGGTCATCTTGGTCGATATCTCCCGGTGGGCAGGTTGCGAGCGCCCGGGCGGGCGGCTCCTGGGCCGCCATCCTAGGGCGCGTGCCCGGGGTTGGCAAGCTGCGCGGGGGCGGGGTAGCGGGTCAGATTGAATCTTGCGCCGCGGCCTGTCCCATCGATGGGTGATCAGCCACCGGCGGACTGCATGGAATATTTGCCCCCCCGCCCCCCCCAAGCGCAGGCTCCGCCTGCACGATGTGTCATGCAGTCCGCCTGGTCCGGGCCTGGCCGCCTTCCATCCAGCCTGGCACAAATTTTCAAACTGACCCACAACCCGGGGCGGCCGGGTGTGCTGACTTTCCGTTGCCTCGCGGAGGCCGGCCCGGCTTCGGGAGACATGCCACCGCCGGGCTGCATGGGTTGTCTCTCCGCCAGGCCCCTCGCGCAGGGTTCACCGGCACGGCGGATCATGCAGCCCCCGTGACCCGTCCCCGCGGGCACGCATCCGCTCCTGTCCGCTGACGCTGCCGCGGAATGGGCCTGGGCGCACCGCGACACCGCCCGGCGTGGCGCACGGGGCCTGAATCCTTTTGCCCGTCCCGCGCAAACCTGCTACGAATCGAACACACGAAATATCAGCCGCGGCGGCATGCAGGACCTGCTGGAACGCCAACAGGGCCTTGTGGGGGCCTCCTTCGCGCCGCGCGGTGTCGCGGTGCGCCCAGGCCCGCAACCGGCGCCGGCCGCGGAATGCATCTCACGTCGCACCGGTAAAGCATCTCCCATGGATGTCCTCTTGATCGGTGGCGGCGGCAGGGAGCACGCCCTGGCCTGGAAACTGGCCGCGAGCCCCAGCGTGGGCCGCCTGTTCGCCAGCCCCGGCAGCGACGCCATCGCCCAATACGCCACCTGCCTTCCCCTGGACGGAAACGACGCCATCGTGGCCTTTGCCCGGCAAGCGGGCATCGGGCTCACGGTGATCGGCCCCGAGGCGCCCCTGGTGGGCGGCCTGGTGGATGCGCTGACGGCCGCCGGGCTGCCCGCGTTCGGCCCCACCGCCGCCGCGGCGGCCCTGGAGGGCAGCAAGGGCTTTTCCAAGGACTTCATGGCGCGGCACGGCATCCCCACCGCCCCCTACGCCACCTTCGACGATGCCCAGGCCGCGCTGGCCTATCTGGAGACAGCCGCCTATCCGCTGGTGGTCAAGGCCGACGGCCTGGCCGCGGGCAAGGGCGTGGTGATCTGCCAGGCGCGCGAGGCGGCCCGGCAGGCGGTCTCCGCCGCCATGGTGGAACAGGCCTTCGGGGCGGCGGGCAGCCGCGTGGTGATCGAGGGCTTCCTGCCCGGGGAGGAATGTTCCTACTTCGCCATCTGCGACGGGCAGGACTTCATCGCCTTTCCCGCCGCCCAGGATCACAAGCCCATCGGGGAGCTGGACCGGGGCCCCAACACCGGCGGCATGGGCGCCTATTGCCCGGCCCCCATCCTCACGCCCGCCCTGGAGGCCGAGGTGGTGGAACGGGTGGTGCGCCCCACCCTGCGCGGCATGGCCGCCGAGGGGCATCCCTTTCGGGGGGTGCTCTACGTGGGCCTGATGATCGACGGGGACAACATCCAGGTGCTGGAATACAACTGTCGCTTCGGCGACCCGGAATGCCAGCCCCTCATGCTGATGCTGGAAAGCGACCTGGGGGAGATTTTGCTGGCCGCGGCCCAGGGCGGCATTGCCCGCGTCACGCCCCGCTGGCGCAGGGGCGCCGCCGCCTGCATCGTCATGGCCTCCGGCGGCTACCCGGGCAAGCCGGAGACGGGTCACCCGATCAGCGGCCTGGGAGACGTGCCCGGCTCGGACACCCTGCAGGTGTTTCATGCCGGGACGGCGCGGCGGGACGAGAGCTGGATCGCCACCGGCGGGCGCGTGCTGGGCGTGACGGCCTGGGGCCCACGGCTGGGCGATGCCCTGGACAGCGGCTACCGGGCTGTCCACCGCATCGCCTGGCAGGGCATGCAGTATCGGCGGGACATCGGGCTCAAGGGGCTGCGGCGCCAGCGCAGCGCGCGGCCCGCGGTGAATGCCGCCATCGTGACCACCCCACACACGCCCAACGGGGCGGCCCGCACCGTCACCGACCTGCTGCGGCGGGTCGGCGTGGGATATCGCGAGGTCACCCTGGGCGAGTTGCCCTTGCGCAGGCTCGTGGACTCCTGCGAGGATGCGGGAGCGGAGGTATTCGTCGTCCTGGGAACGGACACCGATCCCCAGGCCCGGGAGCTGGCCTCGCTGGCCGCGGGCCCTGTGGTGTGCCTGGCGTCGCCCGACAATGGCGCCGCCCCGTCGTGGCCCGCGGCCATGGCCCGAGACCCCGCCGGCACCGCATTGCTGGCGGCACAGATCCTGGCGCTGCAGTACCCGGATGTCCGGGCCGCATTGCAGGAGCACCGAATCGAACAGGCTCTCCCGGTGGCGCAATCTCACCCGGCGGGCAATGCGTCCACCCCATAAGCGACGGCCTCCATGTCCCAGGACACGATGATTGTTTCCAACTGGAGCGATGCCTCCTTCGCGCTCGATGTGGCCTACAACTTCGGCCAGACGATCGACATCGCGGACATCATCTCCATCAAGACCTTCGCCAACACGGAGTTCTGTCCGCGCTTCATCAGCGACGAGGCGGACCTGAACAACATCGGCGTGGGCCTCAAGGGCAAGCGCGTGTACATCATCTCCACGTCTTCCCCCCAGCACACGCGGGTGGAACTGGCCATGCGCAACTTCCTCATCGCCTCCGCGGCCAAGGAAAACGGTGCCGAGCGCGTGGTGCTCGTGGAGCCCGATCTGTTCTTCTCTGCCCAGGACCGCGGGCCGCACACGGTGGAGCATCCCCAGATGAACTCCCCCCGCGACCGCAAGAAGTTCGACGGGCAGCCCTTCTCCGCCCGGCTCTATGCGGAGATGCTCTACCGCTCCGGGGTGGATCAGGTAATCACGGTGCACAACCACAAGCCGGAGGTGCTGCGCAGCATCTACGCGGAGGTGTTTCAGGGCGCCACCTACCAGCCGGCCTTCCTCAACCTGGATGTGGCGCACCTGGTGGCCAACTACATTCTCAACTCGGTCACGGCGGAGAAGAACGGCGCCAACCTGGGCTTCGTGGCGCCGGATCAGGGCGCGTCCGACTTCGTGCGCCGGGTGCAGCGGCTGACCGGGCTCAAGGAATCCGTGCTGGTCGTGCTGGAGAAGACCCGCCTGGGGCAGCGCAACGTGGAGATCAGCGCTACCGACGAATTGCGGCAGCTCAAGGGTCGGGAGGTATTCGTGCTGGACGATATGGTGCGCACCGGCGGCACCATCGCCACGGCTATCGAACTGCTGGCGGAGAATCCGGAGACCCGCCCGGCCAACATCTTCTTCTACTGCACCCACACCTATATTTCACCAGAAGGGCGGGAGAACCTGAACTCGCCCAACCTGACCGAGTTCATCACCACCAACACCCTGCCCAACGTGCTGAACCGGGACGATCAGGGCCGGCTGCGCACCAAGATGGTGGTCATGAAGATCGAGAAGTTCATCGCCGATGCGCTGGTGCACTGCCTGGAGGGCGGCCAATCGCCGGAGGAGCGATACACGGCCGAATCGGTGCCCCTGGCCGATCAGTACTACCAGCTCGATTTCTCCAGCCGCAACGCCCGCCGCAGCAAACGCGCGGCCAACCAGCTCACCTTCCCCCTGCGCGCGAGCTGATTCAGCGCCGTGCCTTCTCCTCCTGACGCTGCTCGGCGCCCAGGCGGCCCAGGGCATGGTCCTCCAGATCGACAAAACGCATCAGGCCGGCCAGATGCGGGTGGACCTCGTCGACCCGCCGGAACATCTGCTGGGCCATCCAGCGGTAGGCCGGATGCCCCTGGGGGGCGCTGCGCAGCTCCACCAGCCACATCAGGGCGCGCAGATTGATGTGCACCATCCAGCGGATGTGGCACGCCATGGGCACCACGTACTGGGCCTGCCGGGGAAAGTCCGCATGGATCGCCGCATAGGCCTCCCCCGCCTGGGCCATCAGCGCGGCGAAGCGCTCCCCCGCCCCGGCGTCGGCCACCTCGGGCGGCATGGTGTAGCCATGGCGGGGCGACAGGGGCTGGCGCTGCTGGGTCAGCGTGCGGTGGCGGTGCAGATCGCGATACATGCCGAAGTCCCCCACCAGATCGAAGGTGTAGAACACCGTCTCCAGGGCCCGGGGCAGCTTGTGCCGCCGGTTCTCGCGCAGTCCCGTCAGACGGGAGAATACGGCGGCCCGCTCCGCCGCCGGAAGCGATGCGGCCCATTCGCGTACCTGGGCCAGGGGCGCCTGGGTCTCCGGGTAGAGCAGCGCCGCCAGGATGCGCGCCTCCGCGTCCGGATCGTGCTCCACCAGGGACACGCTCGGCGCCTGGGACAGCGGCGCGGACCACGCCTGGCCCTGGACCAGCTCCCGCACGGTATGGTCCACCCTGGTCTGATAGTCCCGCAATGCCTGAAAGTGGGGATGCTCGGGAGCTGAGCGGCGAATGAAGGAGGGGATCACCTTCGTCAGTTCCTCCCGCATGGTGGCAGCCAGCGTAGTCAACTCAGGCATATCTTCTAATTGCAGCCGGCCGAGCAGCGTCTCGAAGAAGCGCCCGTTGCCATAGATGCCCATGTTGGTCTGGGCCGCTGCCGGCAGCAGGCCACGCAGCGCGTCATACGCTCTAGCATTCACGGCTCTGCGCCATGTGCTTTCACTATTTCCCGGCTCGCGGGGCGCCACCTGGGCGATGTGCTCGCGCAGCACGGGCATCAGCGCCACATAGCCGTCGAACAGGGCGCGCATGGTCGCCAGATAGCGCGCGCCATGGCGCGAGGCCATCACCGCGGGGTCCTGATAGAAGCGGTATTCCCCGTCGTGCTTGTCGGCGAAGGAGACGTAGCGTGTGGACTTCTCCAGGGGCGAGCCGCCGATGCGCGCATCCTCCAGCACCTTGGTGGCCAGCATGGAGACCTGTTCCAGGGCCAGATGGGCGCCGCCCAGTTCGGCAATGGAATCGTCGCCGTAGCCGTCCAGGATGCGGTCGTAGAAAAGCTGGGCCCGCTGCACGGCCAGATGGGCATCGGCCGCCTGGCCCGTATCCGCCGCGGCGCTGTCCAGGGCGGCGAATTCCGCCTCGGGATCCTGCATGAACTCCCGCAGCAGCAGCTCACGCAGGCCCAGCGTGGAGCGGGAATAGCGGGAAAACAAAGCGCCCTTGATCACCTCGGGCAGGTTGGTCAGGGCGAAGACCGGCCCCTCCGTATTGGTCACGTAGCGCCGCAGCAGGGCGCGTTCGGCCGCTGTCAGGGCGTTCTGGGCTGGCGGGGGCTTTTGTGAATGCACGAGGCGATGTGATATTCTGGGCGTTGAATCTTGATGCTGCCGGCCGCGCAACACGCACCCACGGCGCAGATGGACCTTTGACGGTCGCGGAACGGTGGCGCTGCTGGCCTATCTTGCCCCGCACAGGGGGCCTTGACCAGCACGAATTGTTGCGGTGACGGGGCGACCCGCAGAGGCGCCAGGGCGCCACCACACACCCGAAGCTCCCAGGATTTCGACATGGCCGGCTATACCAAGGTGGAATTCGAGATGTACACCCAGCGCAGTCTGGACCGGGACCGGGGCATCGCCCTGCTGGTTGCCGGGGCCGTGATGGTGCTGCTCAAGTGGGTGGTGCCCATCGCCGCGCCCGCGGCCGTGCTGGCCTACGGCATCTATCGTCTGTTCGCCAAGCAGTACAAGGAGGGGCTGATCTTCGTCGCCGTGGCGGTCGTGCTGTGGCTGCTGCGCCCGGTGCTGGGGGGGCTGTTGTGGGTGGTGGGCTTCCTGATGGCGGCCCTGGGCGTGTTCTACCTGATCCGCAGCTTCGTGGGCGCATCGGACGAGGTGGAATAGATGGCGCGGCTTGCCCGAAACCTCCCTGCTTCCGGCCTCCATCGGCGGCGCTGGAGCGGCGCCCTCGCCGGGTTGCTGCTGGGCATGGGCCTTGCCGGGGCAACCTGGGCCGAACCGGTGCGCCTGGACACCCACACCAAGACCCTGCCACCCTTGGCGTTGCCCGAGCAATGGCAGGCCCGCAAGATCGACCCCATTTTCGGCAGCGGGGAGATTTACTTCTTCCAGTTCGTCAACAATGGCCCCGACGAGCAGTATATCCATCTGCGCAGCGGGCGGAACAACTCGTTCAGCGTGGGCCACGAACTGCGTTTTCGCCTGCAGCAGTATCCGGAACTGTCCTGGGAGTGGCGCATCACCCAACTGCCCAAGGACGGGGACGTGCGCATCCTGGAGCAGGACGACCAGGCCGGCTCCATGTGTGTGATCGTCGATCCGGGTCTGATCGGCTTCAAGTCCCTGTGCTACATCTGGGAGAACGACGGGCCGATTGACCTGCCCCTCACCAGCCGCAAGCGGGACGATTCCAAATACATCATCCTGCGCACGGGCAAGGCGCCCCCCTTTGGGGATTGGGTGGCGGAGCGCCGCAACATGCTTCAGGATTACCAGCTCGCCTTCGGCGAGGCGCCCAAGGAGGAGGCGATCATCGGCATGCAGATCGATTCCAACAGCACCAGGAGCGTCTCCGAAGCCTTTTACCGCCGTATCGTCCTGTACCGCGCGAAGTGACCGGCAGCCGCCGACCGCCTGGTTCACCGATTGTTCCGACCCCTGTGGTACCCGCTGCCGACCCGCCTGCCCCGTCGGCGGCCGCCTCCAGCGGAATAGGTGGACGCCGCGAGAAAATTCGGCAACAACGACAAGTGTTGCTGCTTCGTCCTTGCCGATCACCCTGATGCCGACCTCCCATGGAATCTGCCAGCCTGCCATCCCTGCGTGAGCAGATCGCTTCGCTGCTGGAAGAGCGGTCGCTGCCCGTGCTGCGGGAGCTGCTGGCGGCCTCCGAGCCCTTCGAGCTGGCCCAGGCCGTGTTCGAGATGGGAGTCACGGAGCAGGCGCGGCTGCTGACCCTGATGGATCCTGAACATGCCTCCAGCGTCTTGCTGGAGATGAACGAGCCGTCGCTGGAGCGGCTGCTGGGGGAACTGGGGCCCATGGCGCTGGCGGGGTACATCAGCCACATGGAGCCGGACGACGCCGCGGATGTGATCGGGATGCTCGAGCCGGAACATGCCGTCATAATCCAGGACCTGCTGCCCGAGGACTTCCGCCGGGACGTGGTCAACCTGCTGCGGTATCCGGAGGACAGCGCCGGCGGGATCATGGATCCCGACGTGGTGCGGGTGCGCGACACGCAAACCGTGGCCGAGGCACTGCATGCGATTCGCCGCTATGTGCGCCGCGTGGAGATGGACGAGTTCTACTCGGTGTTCGTCGTGGACCACCACGAGCGGGTGGTGGGCGTCATTCCCAACTGGCGCATGCTGCTGGCGGGGGAGTCCGACCTGGTGGCCGACGTCATGGATACCAACGTGGTCGTCGTGCGCTCGGAGATGGACCAGGAGGACATCGCCCGGCTGGTGCGCGATCATGACCTGGTGACCGTGCCCGTCGTGGACGAACACAACCGCCTGATCGGCCGGGTTACCGTGGACGACGTGGTGGACGTGATCCAGGAGGAGTACCACGAGGATTTCGGGCGCATCACGGGAACCGGGCGGGAGAACGTGCTGGAGCTGTCCCTGGTGCAGACCCTGCGCCTGCGCACACCCTGGCTCATGCTGGCCCTGTGTGGGGAGTTCATCGCGGCGCTGCTGCTGCAGCGACAGGAATCATTGCTTCGTCAAATCACACAGCTGGCCTTTTTTATTCCCGTCATCATGGCGATGGCAGGCAACACGGGCATTCAGACCTCCACGCTGGTCATTCGCGGTCTGGCCACGGGCGAAGTGGTGCTGAGCCACTTCTGGCGGCGGCTTGGGCGCGAGATCATCATCGCCGTGGCTATCGGCGTCATGATCAATCTGATCATGGTGGCGGGGGCCACATTGATCACGGGCGATCTGCGCATCGGCGCCTCCGTGGGCATGGCCACCGCGGCGGCCATCCTGATTGCGGCCATGGTCGGCACGGCCATGCCCATGGTGCTGCGGCGGCTCAACATCGATCCGGCCATGGCCACCGGTCCGTTCATCACGACCATGAATGACATCCTGGGCATCACGGTCTACCTGGGGATCGCCTACATCATTCTCACCTGACGTATTCACGAGGAGGCACCGGCACATGAAGGGCGTGATTCTGGCAGCCGGGTATGGCACCCGCTTTCTGCCCGGCACCAAGACCATCCCCAAGGAAATGTTTCCCCTGATCGATACCCCCGCGATCGACCTGATCGTGCGGGAGATGGTCGATTCGGGCATTCGCGATATCCTGATCGTCACGTCCCGACGCAAGAAGCCCCTGGAGGACTACTTCGACCGGGAGGTGGAACTGGAGTCCACCTTCATGGAAGAGGGCGCGCGAAAGAAACTGGAGCTGATCCATCCGGCGAATGTGAACATCTTCTTCCTGCGGCAGCAGGTGATGGCGGGGACAGGCAATGCCCTGATGCTGGTGGAACCCTTCGTGGGCGACGAGCCCTTCGTGGTCGCCTATCCGGACGATGTGGTGGTGGATGCAGCGCCCCTGGCCGGGCAGATGATCGAGGTCTACGAGCGCACGGGCATGACCGTACTGGCCGGCCAGGAACTGCTCGACGGCGACGTCTCCCGCTACGGCGTGATGGAACTGGTGCAGGACGGCGAGGTGGAGCGCGTGCGCGCCATGGTGGAAAAGCCGCCCCCGGGTACCGAGCCGAGCCGCGTGGTGGCCTATGGGCGCTACCTGTACACGCCGGAACTCTTCGATGCGCTACACAAGACGATCAGCGCGGCCAAGCCGGGGGAGGAATTCACCCAGACGGAAGCCATCAATGCCATTGCCAAGGCGGGACGGGTGGCCGTGTGCCGGTTCCAGGGCACCCTGCTGGATGTGGGCACGCCCCAGGGCTACCTGCATGCCACGGTGGAGATGGGGCTGCGCCGCCCGGAATATCGCGCCGGGCTGCTGGCCCATCTGCGCCAGATCGTGGCGCGGGAGGGCTGAGGCCGGGACCGTCACTCATCTCCCAGGTCGAAGGCGACCTGGGTCAGTTCTTCCTTGTCCGTGCGCAGCAGCATTTCCACGCGCTTTTCCGCATCCGCCAGGCGGCTGTGGCACTGGCGGCTCCAGTGGATGCCTTCCTCGAACGTCTTCAGGGCATCCTCCAGACCCAGGGAGCCTTCCTCCAGCTTGCGCACCGAGGCTTCCAGCTTCTTGAGTGCTTGTTCGAACGTCGCGTTGGACACGTCGGCAATCCTTGCTTGGCGGTCAAATGCGGGTGATGGTACAGCCCCACCAGCCCCCGTGAAAGCCCTGGTCGACAGTGCGCCAAGCGGGACCGGCGAAGGCCGGCGCGATCTGGCCCCGTTGGGCCTCCAGCACGCCACTGAGTATAAGCTGTCCTCCCGGTGACAACAATGCTCGCAGCGCCTCGCGCTCGGCCAGCAGCACGGGCGCCACGATGTTGGCCACCACCAGCGGGAAGCGCCCGCCCAGGCAGTCGGGCCCGCCCTGGATGCGGTGCGGATGCCCGGCCAGACCATTCGCCCGCCAGTTGTCCGCCACATCCGGCAGGGCCCGCGCGTCGATATCCAGCGTCCACAGGGTCTTCACCCCCAGGCGCGCCGCGGTGATGGCCAGGATGCCCGAGCCCGTGCCCACATCCACCATGGCCGCCGGCGGCGCCTGCCGCGTCAGCACCCGCTCCAGCAGCAGCAGCGCCAGATAGGTGGAAGCATGGTAGCCCGTGCCGAAGCCCTGGCCGGGGTTGATGATGACGGGCAGCCGATCCTCTCGCGCCGCCGGGGCGGGCACGTCCCACGGCGGGCAGATCACCAGCCGCTCGCCCACGGGCAGGGGACGGAAGTGCCGGCGCCAGTTGGCCTGCCAATCCTCGAGCTGTCCCTGGCCGATGCGCAGGATCTGCGGGGACGGCGCGCCGGGGTATTCCGCTGCAAAGTCGGCCAGCCAGCCCGCCGCCTCCGCCGGGGCGATGCCGGGAAAGAAATAGCGCTGCCGCAGGGTGTGGCGGGTCTCCTGGAGTACCTGGGCTCCGCTGGCACCACGGGCGAAGCAGAACAAGCTCCATAACTCCTCGGTGTCCGCGGAAAGGTCCGCGTCCAGTTCCCAGAAGTCGGAACCCTGCGCCATGGTCGATGAAGGGGATGTCATGAAGCGGAAGGTGACGCCTGCAAAATGCCGGCGTCGCCGGGCCATGGCAGAGCAGCCGGGCCAGTGGCAGGATGGGCCACCGGCCGGGGGCCGACGCGCCGGGCGCTATTCCTGCGCGGCTTCGTCGTCCGCTGCATCGTCGTGCGCGGCAACTTCCTCCGCGGCATCGTCGTGCGCGTTCGCGGCGGCCTCGCGCTCCGCGGCGGCTTTTTCCACGGCCGCGGCCACCTCCTCGGCACCGGCCAGCACGCCCTTGAGCGCCTCGCCACCGCCGACACTGGACACATCGCCACCCACGTCGCCGCCCCGGGTCAGGCTCAGGGCCAGCCGGCGGTCATCCACGTCGATCTTGATGACCTTGGCGCGGATTTCCGAGTTGATGGGGTAGAACTCCTCAAGGTTGTCCTTGTTGATGTTCTCGTCCAGCTCGGAGATGTGCACCAGGCCTTCCACGCCATCGGCCACTTCCACGAAGATGCCGAATTCCGTGACGTTGACCACACGGCCTTCGATCTCGTCGTTGATGTGGATGCGATCCTCCAGATCCCGCCACGGATCGTCCGAGAGCTGCTTGATGCCCAGGGAGAGCCGCTCCTTCTGCGGATCGATGTGCAGAATCTTCACCTCGATCTCGTCACCCTTCTTGGCAAATGCGGAAGGCTTGCGCTGCCGCTGGCTCCAGGACAGGTCGGAGATGTGCACCAGGCCGTCGATGCCTTCCTCCAGCCCCACGAAGATGCCGAAGTCCGTGATGTTGCGCACCTTGCCGTTCACCACGCTGCCCACCGGGTAACGCAGGTGGATGGTCTCCCACGGATTTGGCTCGGCATCCTTGATGGACAGGGAGATGCGCTTGCGCTCCACGTCCAGATCCTTCACCAGGGCTTCCACCGTCTGGTTGATGGAGAACATCTTGGAGGGATGGCGCACCTTCCGCGTCCAGGACATCTCGGAGACGTGGATCAGGCCCTCGACGCCTTCTTCCAGCTCCACGAAGGCGCCGTAATCCGTCAGGCTGACGATGCGGCCCTCGATGCGGCTGCCCACCGGGTATTTCTGCTCCACGGAATCCCAGGGGTTGGGGAATTTCTGCTTCAGGCCCAGGGAGACCTTTTCCTCTTCCCGGTCGAACTTGAGCACCATCACTTCCACCTCGTCTCCGATATTGAACATCTCGGAGGGATGGACAATGCGGCCCCACGTCATGTCGGTGATGTGCAGCAGACCGTCCACGCCGCCCAGGTCGATGAACACGCCATAGTCGGTGATGTTCTTGACGAAGCCCTTGATGAGCACGCCCTCGTCCAGAATGGCCAGGGTCTTCTTGCGCCGCTCTTCCCGGTCCACTTCCAGCAAGGCCCGCCGGGACAGCACGATGTTGCCGCGCTTCTGGTTGAACTTGAGGATCTTGAACTCGAACTTCTCGCCGATGAGCTTGTCCAGATTCCGCACGGGCCGCAGGTCCACCTGGGAGCCGGGCAGGAAGGCCTTGATGCCGATGTCCACGGACAAGCCCCCCTTGATGCGGGAGGCGATCACGCCCTCAACCGTACCCTCGCTCTCGTAGATTTCGCCCACGCGTTCCCAGATGCGCAGCTTCTCCGCCTTCTCCTTGGAGAGCACGACCATGCCGTCAGCATCTTCCACGGCCTCCAGGAAGACCTCGATCTCGTCCCCGACCTTGACCGACAGTTCGTCGCCGCTGGTCTGGAACTCGGTGATGTCGATCTGGCCTTCGGACTTGAAGCCGATGTCGACGATCACGAAGTCCTTCTTGATGTCGACGACCTTGCCGTTGACGATCTGGAATTCCTTGAATCCCTGGACGCTCTCCTCGTACAGCGAGGCGAAATCCGCATCATCTTCCAGGAATACGGTCTTCGTCGCGTCGTCCCCGGGTTGTTGGGTCAAGGCTTGTCCGGCGTTTTCTTCTGCTACCATTCGGATGGTCCTTGCTTGGCTTGCGCCACGGGTGGGTTCATCACGACCGGCGGCCCACGACCCGCAACAGGGGCTGCCGGTGATTGACTGACGTTGTCAGTAGACTGTCTCAGAGTGATTCCAATACATCCCCGGCGTCTTTGTCAACACGCCTCCCTGGGCCGGGCAGCCCCATGCCATGCCGCTCGCCCGTCGGCCGGGGCCGCGGCCTACTCGATCACCTTGTTGAGGGGAAACTCCACGATGCCCTGGGCGCCCATGCGCTTGAGCTCGGGGATCAGCTCGCGGGCCAGCTTCTCCTCCATGACCACGGTCAGGTCGACCCAGCTTTCGTCGGTCAGGGCGGCGATGGTGGGCTTCTGCATGGAGGGCAGCACGGCCAGGATGTCGTCCAGGCTGTCCCGGTGCACGTTCATCAGCAGCCCCACCTTGCCTTCCGCGTCGATGGCGCCCAGCAGGAGCATGGCGATCTGCTCCATCTTGCGGCGCTTCTCCGGGTCCTGCCAGGCGTCGCGGTTGGCGATGAGCTTGGTGTTGGTCTCCAGCACCGTATCCACGATGCGCATGTTGTTGGCGCGCAGGGAGGCCCCGGTCTCCGTGATCTCCACGATCGCATCGGCCAGGTAGGGCGGCTTGACCTCCGTGGCGCCCCAGGAGAACTCCACCTTGGCCGTGACCCCATGCTGGGCCAGATAACGCTTGGTCAGCCCCACCGCCTCGGTGGCAATGCGCTTGCCTTGCAGATCGGCCACCGTGTTGATCTCCGAATCCCGCGGCACGGCCAGCACCCAGCGCGCCTTGCCCGAGCCGGTCTTGGAGTAAACCAGATTGGCCACCTCCATCACGTCGGCCTCGTATTCCACGACCCAGTCGTGCCCGGTCAGCCCGGCATCCAGCAGCCCTTGCTCCACATAACGGGCCATCTCCTGGGCGCGCAACAGCATGCACTCGATACCGGCGTCGTCGATGGTGGGATAGTAGGAGCGCCCCGAAATGGTGATCTTGAACCCCGCCCGGCGGAACAGTTCCACCGTTGCGTCCTGCAGGCTCCCTTTGGGAATGCCAAGCCGTAGCGTCATTTGCCGTATACCTCTTCGGGGTCGAATACTTTTTCGTCCTTGATGATCGTCAGTGTGCCGTCCGGCTCCACGCGCCGGAAGAAGCAGGAATTGTAGCCCTCGTGACAGGCCGCGCCGCCACGCTGATGCACCTTGTACACCACCGCGTCGGCGTCACAGTCGACCAGCGTCTCCACCACCTCCTGCTCATGCCCGGAGGTCTCGCCCTTGAGCCAGATGCGGTCCCGGCTGCGGGAGTAGTAGTGCATCTTGCCGGTCTGTTGGGTGCGGTCGAAGGCTTCCTGGTTCTGATAGGCAACCATCAGAATCTCGCCGGTTGCCGCATCCTGCACGATCGCCGGCAACAGGCCGCCACCCTTCTGGAAGTCGAGCATGGTGTGCGCCTACGCTAGTTGACGCCGTGCGGCCCTGCGGCGGCTCCGGCGCAGTGTTTCTCGGTTTCCTGAACAGTCAGCCGGCCAGGCACACTGCACGCGCCCTGGTACGGCAATCCGGTGTTCAAACGGTAAACCTGCATCATAACGTCGAATTCCCAGCGTATCAATGCCCGACCCGCCGCCGGGTTCGCCCCGTTTGTATCGGGCAGCTGCCGCGCCCTGGTCCCCCCATGGCATGCTGCCCATGGGCGCGGCCAGCTTTACTCACCGCACGATTCCCGATATATGCAGAGTAGCGCGTTTTCGCGGATCTGCGCGCCCCCTTGGCGCCCGCGGACACCATCCATGCAACAGGAAAGGTGCGACATGGCAATCCCTTCTCGAGGTCAAACCACCACTGCGGCGGGCCAGTCCCTCCGCAGCGAGCAGAACATCGATGGCCGCTATATTCCCTACAGCGGCGGCTGCATGGGCTGGTTTGAGAATGGCGGTGTCCTCAAGTGCGAACTGCCCAACGACTACAAGTTCAATACGGTGCTGGACCCCGCGACCGTGCGCCGTGTGCTGTTTGCCCGCTGGGGCGACAACGTCAACCGCCGCGAGGACGAGCGGGTCGAGGTGGAAAATGAGGTCCAGGTCACCGTGCAGTTCGGCGATGAGGTCTACGAAGCCCTGTCCAAGGACCTGTCGGCCCATGGCCTGCGCCTGCAGATTCTGGAGAACGTGGAGAATCTGGAAAAGGGGCAGTCCGTCACCGTGTCGCTGCAACATCCGGACGGCGGCAAGAAGAAGGCTACGATCGACATCGACTCCCAGGTCATGTGGGTCGCCCGTGTGGGCACACGCCGCCCCATCACCAACGTGGGCATCGGGTTTACGCACATCACCGAGGACACGCAGCGTCAGTTGAAGCGGATGTTGCTCGGCAAGTAGTCGCCCCACCGCCGGGCCGCCCCATTGCACGGGCCCGCCCCCCGCGCCGGCACATCCATCGCCCGTAGCTCCTTGGCCCACACAGACCGGTTCCTGCCGGCGCCCAGCATGCGGGGCGGCCCGGCGGGGCCCGCCGCCGATTGGCCCTGTCCGGAAATATTCAGGATCGGCGGCGCAGGCCGCGCCGCCGGCAAGACGCGGCAACGGCCCTACTCGATAATGTAGTTGCGGGGACTGACCGCGACATCGTTGATGCGAATCTCGTAGTGCAGGTGCGGCCCGGTGCTGCGTCCGCTGGAGCCAACCGCGGCGATGGGCATGCCGCGGGTCACGCGCTGACCCTCGCGCACCAGATGGGAATCGTTGTGCCCATAGCGCGTGATGATGCCATAGCCGTGATCGATCACCAGCATATTACCGAAGCTCGGATCGACACCAGAGAAGGTCACGATGCCATCGGCGGGCGCAAGGACCGGCGTGCCCTTGCGGGCCACGATGTCGATGCCCTCATGGTGCCGCTGCAAACCGGTGAAGGGGTCCAGGCGCGGCCCGAAGGACGAGGAGATGAATCCCTTGATCGGCCAGCGGTAGGGCGCGCGGCTGATCAGGTCCCGCTGATCGGAGAGGAAGGCCTTGAGATTGTTGAAGCTCTCTTCCTGGTAGGATGCCATCTCCTTGAGCTTGGAGAGGTCCCGGTCCAGGATCGCCAGCAGTTCCGTATCCTTCAACTCGCGGGTCGTGGCCAGGATATCGTCGGGCGTATCCACTGACCCCCCCACGCCATACAGCGACGGGCTGGGCCGCTCGACTTCCAGATCGGTGATGATGCGCAGCTTGTAGTCCAGCTCCCGCAGGCGGCTGATCTCCTGACGGAAACCATCCACCTCGTTGGCGATCTTGCGCACGGTCACCTTCTGCCGCAGATACCGGCTCTTCAACTCGTCAAAGGCATTGAGTTCACTATGCAACCGTGCAGAGCGCACGATGCCGTAGCTCCCCACACCCAGCACCACCAGCACCAGCGCCAGGGCGCCATAGAATACGGCCAAGGGCAGCCGTACCTGCAGCATGCGCGACGTCTTCGGCGGAATGATGATGAACGTAAATCCGTGCTTCACGCGATGCCTCTCGTTCTTGATCGACGCTCAGCCCACAGCCAGGGCGGGCCACCGCACAAATTTGCTGCAATGCGATGTTGCTGTAATGCGACGTTGCCGCAACGCGATCCAACGGCGCTGCGCTTCGACAGACTGCCTGCACGCCCGCAGACGGCACTGCCACAGACTGCACGGCTACAGCATGGCGCGCCATCTTCTGTCTATTCCAGAGGCGTGCCGTCCCGGCACCAGCCGCGCCTACCTGCCCGGCTGGGCTCTCCTGGCTGAGCGAAACCCCTCACCGCAACGCGGCCGGGGCAACGCCATGAAATGTCATGTCACGCCTACCACAGAACCGCCCTCCGTGCCAATATGACGCGCCAAAAAGGGGGCGAACTTGTCCAGCTTCAGGCGTGACTGGGCCGTGCCCTGCCCGAGCTCCCGACCGACGCCCGGCGTGTGAAAATCCGACCCGCCCGTGCACAGTACGGTCAGCCGCTCGGCCAGCTTGATCAGCCAGCGGCGCCGGGCATTGGCGTGACCGGGGGTGTCCACTTCCAGGCCGTCCAGGCCCAGCGCCACGAGGCGCTCGATGTACGCGGCCAGCGGCTCGTCCTCCAGCCGCAGGCTGGTGGGATGGGCCAGCACCGCCAGCCCACCGGCGCCATGAATGGCGTCCAGCGCGGTCTCCTCGGTGAGCAGGGGCATGTCCACGTAGGCCGGCGCCTGATCCCCCAGATATTCCTCGAAGGCCGTGCGGAAATTCTGCGTCCAGCCGCCCTCCACCATGGCCCGTGCGATATGGGGCCGTCCGACCCGGTCCACCGCGGGGCAGCAGCGCAGCACGTCCGCCTCCGTCAGGGGCACGCCGAGTGCCTGGAGCCGTTCGATGATGGCTCCCAGCCGCGTGATGCGCATCTGGCGCAGCTGCTCCACGGTGGCCAGCAGCGCCGGCGTGGCGGGGTCGATGCCATAGCCCAGCAGGTGCAGTGTCCCCCCGCTGTAGCCCACGCTGAGCTCGATGCCCGGCACGAAGTGTATGCCGGCCGCCGCGGCCGCCGTCGCCGCCTCGGCCTGGCCCGATACGGTGTCATGGTCGGTCAACGCCAGCACCTTTACCTCGCGCCCGGCGGCAGCCTCGACGAGGGCCGTGGGCGTCAGTGTACCGTCGGAAAAGATGCTGTGGGTGTGCAGATCGAGAGCGGGATTGCGCATGGGCGTGATTGTCGTACGGACCCGCCGCGATAGCAATGGCCACGAGCCGCATCGGCACAGAGCAGCGGGACTTTTCCCCACGCCGCAACAGGGCTATATTGGAAGCACGTTTGGATCTGACGAATCCACCCAGCCAAGGCGTTCACTGACCATGTCCACCGGCCGCGGCGTCCGCGACCGGTCAAGGACATGCGTGACGCTCCCTTTCATGCAGGTGACCTGAATCCTATGGACGGAAAAATTCCCATCACCAAAACCGGTCTGGAGCGGATCAAGCGGGAACTGCACAACCTGACCTCGGTGCAGCGGCCCCAGGTACAGCGGGCCATTGCCGAAGCCCGCGAGCATGGCGATTTGAAGGAAAATGCCGAATACCATGCCGCCAAGGAGCAGCAGAGCTTCATCGAGGGCCGCATTCAGGAGCTCAACAGCAAGCTGGCCAAATTTCACGTGGTCGATCCGGCGCGCCAGGAATCCGGCAAGGTCACCTTCGGCGCCACGGTCAACATGCAGAATGTGGAGACGGAGGAGGAGATGTTCTACCAGATCGTCGGTCCGGACGAGGCCGACCTGTCCGAAAATCGCATCTCTTACCTCTCGCCGGTGGCCAAGGCCCTGATTGGCAAGGAAGAAGGGGATGTGGTGCAGGTGACCGCGCCGAAGGGCAAGATCGAGGTGGAGATCACCCGCATCCGGTATTCCTGAGCTGCGGCCCGGCCCGACGGCGGGCTGGGAATGCCGCGGTCCGGTTTTTTCTGTTCAAATCGGTCAAAATGAATTAAGAACTTCGTCTGTTGGGCGCCATTCAGTGGCGCAATTGGCGACGGGTTCGCTCAGCCTCTGGGTACGCAGTAGCGTTGTCTTCACCATGGGCCGGCCAGCCAGACGCGAACCGGCGATTGACGCACGATTCGCCCGCAACTCGCATGCCCGGCAGGCAGTCCGGCCCGACCGTGGCACAGGGACTGGACTTCCTCAACTGACGGCTCGACCGCGACTCATCCACAGGTGCTCAAGATGGCGGCCGCAAAAAGGTTTCAGCTCAAGCCGGATATCCCAGCCGACCTGCTGGCCAAGTACCGCAAGGCGGGCCTGGTGGCGGTGGATACCGAATTGCAGGGGCTGACCCTGGGGCGGGACAATGTCTGTCTGACCCAGTTCTGCGACAAGGCCGGCAACGTGGCCCTGGTGCCCATCAAGGCCCCCAAGACGCCCCCCAACGTCAAGGCGTTGCTCACCGACCCCAAGGTGGTCAAGATCTTCCACTATGCCGTCACTGACGTGGCCTTCCTGCGCAACAGCCTCGACATTGTCGTGACGCCCTTCGAATGTACCAAGGTCATGAGCAAGCTCGTGCGCACCTATACGGACAGCCACGGCCTGCGCTACCTGGTGGCCGAGCTGGCCGGGGTGGAGTTGGACAAGGACAGCCAGATGACCGACTGGTCCCGATCCGACCTCAGTGCCAAGCAGCTCGTGTACGCGGCCAATGACGTGCTGCACCTGATCAAGGTCTACGAGGCCCTGCAGAAAATGCTGGAGCACCGCGGCAAGCTGCCCTCGGGCATCACGGCCAAGGAACTCAACAAGCGCACCCAGGCCGTCCTGCCCACCGTGGTGGAGTTGATCATCAACGGCTACGGCGACCGCGACGGCGGCTGGGAAACGTCGATCTTCTCCCACTAGCGCCCCCCTTTTCCCGCCTGCTGACCGCGCTTCACGATTGGATTCCGCGCGCCAATCAGGTAAACCTTTGTTCATGTCACCTCCCTTGCGGCGCATCATCCATGTGGACATGGATGCGTTTTACGCATCCGTGGAGATACGCGACGATCCGCGGCTGCGGGGTCTGCCCGTGGTGGTGGGCGGCCCACCCAACAGCCGCGCCGTGGTGGCAGCGGCGAGCTACGCGTCGCGCAAATACGGTATCCGCTCGGCCATGCCCTGCGCCCAGGCCCAGCGGCTCTGCCCCGAGGCCGTGTTCGTCGCCCCCAATTTCGACAAGTACCGCGCCGTCTCGCGGCAGATTCACGAGATCTTCCGGCGTTTCACCGACCTGATCGAGCCGCTGGCCCTGGACGAGGCCTATCTGGACGTGACGGAGAACAAGCGGGGCATTCCCTCGGCCACCTGGATCGCCGGAGAGATCAAGGCGCAGATCAAGGCGGAGACCGAGCTCACGGCTTCCGCCGGCGTGGCCCCCAACAAGTTTCTGGCCAAGGTGGCCTCCGAGGAGCGCAAGCCCGACGGCCTGTTCGTGATTCGCCCGGAGGATGTGGCCGGGTTCGTCCTGCACCTGCCGCTGGAAAAGGTGCCCGGCGTGGGCCCGGTCACCCTCAAGCGCCTGCATGAGCTTCATGTGCGTACCTGCGGCGAATTGCAGCGCGTGCCGCCGGAAGTGCTGACCCAGGTCTTCGGCAAGCGCGGGGACTTCTTTCACCGCATTGCGCGGGGCGAGGACGACCGCCCGGTCAACCCCCACCGGGAGCGCAAGTCCATCAGCGTGGAGGACACCTTTGCCCGGGATCAGGACGACCTGGCCTGGCTGGGCGGCAAGCTGGCGGAGCTGGTGGAGAATCTGGCGCGACGCGCCGACGCGGCCGGCATGGCGGGGCGCACCGTCACGCTGAAGCTGCGCAAGGCGGACTTTTCCATTCACACGCGCAGCCTCACGGTGCCTCAGCCCGTGCGCACCGCGCCGGAGATTCTGCCCCTGGCCGAGCAGCTCTGGCGCGACTCGGGACTGACGGGCAGCCGCCTGCGCCTGATGGGGGTGGGGCTGTCGCACCTGATGCCACCCAATGCCCCGGCGACACAGCGGCAGCTTGGCTTCGCATGGGAAGGGTATAGTCTCTAGGAGTAATTGCCGCTAATGATCTTCAACTGAAATAAGATCCAGCAACACCTCCAGTTGCACATCGCTCACAAGTAACTGCTCCTCCTTGCTCTCCATTGCTCTGTTGGCAAGAGAACGAACCCTTTCGATTTCTGCACTATCTACGCCCCTTTCATATGCTTCATAGCAACTGACAGCATACATTCCAAGATAGTTTACGAATGGGAAGGTGCCATGGCCAAGCTCTTCTGCGTCACTAAAGCTCCTAAAGGCGTCACCAAAATCGCCCATATCGAATTTGATCAAACCCAAATTAGCGTGATAACCCGGAGAGGCTTCATCAAGTCCTATCGCTCGTTGAATTGCGTCTAGTGCGGCATCATAATCATTTGCTCTTCTGGCCAACAGAGCCCCCTGGTTATGAAATGCGCCTGTGCTGATACCGAACTCCACCAGTCTCTTGTAGTCTTTCAGACCTTGGGTAATCTGTTGTCTTCGTCGCAATTGAAACAGAACTGATTGAACAATCCGATCAGAAAAAACTTCTACCACGGAATCTGTATTATATGCCAAATAAAGAGAATATTTTGCGTATTCTATTGCTTTCTCCCATTTTGGCTCTCCAAGCCCTACAACGCCGGAATGAGAAACTCCAACACAAAATTTCACGCGCGCACCGCAACGTTTGACTGCGTCCTCTACTACAGAGCTAATTCTTTCAATTTGAAACTCTATAGAGTCGTCTTTCTCGACCTTTCCAATAACGGCAATATCCCTAATGGGTCGATCCGAAAGAAACGGCGAGATTTGCCCTACAACATATTCATTCGGAACCATGTCTTTAATTGTTTCATACAATTTATGCAATGATCTATTAATAAATACCGCTCCATAGTCTCTTCTCACACTTTCGAAGTTTCTTATACTAAATATTGCTATTATACAATTCTCTTTTGCTTGAATAATGCCATCCAGGGTTTGCTGCAACTGCTGGTCGCTCGGCAGTTCAACCCCTGCTGTCCGCAATAGATCGACGCTATCGTCTCCAATTAAGTGCCCAATAGAACCAATGGGAATTGCTTCCAGGTGAGACCCGCGGACAAAGTTCTTCTGATTATCAGAAGCGGCGTATTTGCAAAATGAGACGTCGTTTTGAACCTCATATGCGACTATCGTTGCGTAGTGAAATCTCGGATATATCCCTAAGGGTTTCTTCGTCCTTCCGTCATCGAAGATATACGGGACATTTCCGGTAAAGTCCGGATGGTAGACAAGAAATTCTTGACCAACACTTACGCCAACATTGCTTCCAATATCGACGATTACAAATTCTGTGTCTTTATGATGCTCGATTACGCGGCCACCGTTACCCAATATCTTGTCAAAAACGACGACCTGATCGCGGCCATTGGCCTTGGCGCGCAATAAAGCAGTATCAGCCTCGCTGGACAATTTAATCAAAAGGCTTGCACGCTCTCCACGTCCTGCGACTGGTACGAGCGTTGAGATTCCACCGCTTAGGTGAATTCTTCTGGTTCCGAGAGGCGGTTCTTCAATGCTCAAATTTTCTTTGCAATTTTCCCATTCAGCCGGATTAGGTATAGTCTCTTCTCGGATATATGCCAATATTTCATCTGCGTACTTCTTAGCAAGATCTATCGAAATGTCGCCCATCAAGAGACAGTTAAATTCTTCGCCTCCTTGGCGGGAGTTTTCTATTTGAACTTCCTCTCCAAGCCATTTCTTTGATTTGACGGCAAATTCCTCCAGTCTTCTTGCAAAGCATGACAGCACGACATCTCCATACTGATGACCGAAGCTATCATTCACCTGCTTAAAATGATCAATATCGAATGCAATCACGATTGCAGATCTACGAGAGATGAGACTCTCACTGGTCTCTTCTGTCTCAATTGCGTGGTCTAGTACTCCTGCCGATTTCTCAAAGGCATCCTCAAATCCGGATCGATTACACAGACCCGTCAGCTGATCATGCGTGGCGTCAAATGCATGATTTGCATGTTGAATTGCCTTCTGAATTTCATCTCGGAACCTCTCACGTGTCGCTTTTCTTGGATTGCGCTGAAATGTAGCAACAACGAGCGCATCATACTCGTCGAGCCAGTAGTAAACTGTTGGTGAATTGTGCCGCCGAGAAATCTCTTGTTGCGATCTTGCCCAGTTCAGTTCTCTGAGTAACTCTGAATTGACGATCTCATCTTGGTTTTCATCTCGCCAAACGGAGTTAAAATACCAATAAAAGGCTGTGTCTACGTTGAAATCCTTCGAGGACAGGTCGCGACGAAACTCCGCGACGAGTCCGATAAATCGCTTTAGCTGCATACTGCTAGCTCCTCCGCTGCGAGACTGTTGCTTGTTCTGATCTCACGCCAGAGATTACTTAATGCTCCAACATATGCAACTTCTTTATTTATTTGACATAGGGCCATGCAGCATCAGCGCACATCCGGCCACGGCGGCCGTCTCGGCGCGCAGCACGGGGCCCTGCAGGGCCACCGGGTGAAAGCCCGCCTTGCGGGCGGCGGCCAGTTCGTCCTCGGTCAGCCCCCCTTCCGGGCCCACCAGCAGGGCGGCATCTCCCGCGGCGCCGTCACCCCAGGGCAGCGCGGCCAGCGCATCGGCGCGGGGATCGAGCAGCCAGCGGGGCGCCGCGGCGGGCAGGGTGAGGGCCACCAGGGCCACCGCCAGGGAAGGCGCGCCAGTGACTGCCGGGGGCGCCGCGCGGCCGCTCTGCTTGCAGGCTTCCCACCCGATGCGCTCCCAGCGCCGGGGCCGGCGGGCTAGTTCCTGCTGGGCCGTCGGCGAGCGCTCCGCCTGAAACAGCACCACCGCCGCCACGCCCAGTTCCGTGACCTGGCGCAGAATGGTCTCGGCGGCCTTCTCCTTGAGCGCCGCCTGCAGCAGGGTCAGCCGCACGGCGGGCAGCGGCGGGATGGGCGCCGGCCCCGCGATGCGCACCGTGACGCGCTTGCCGGGCAGGGCCGCCACCACCGCCGCGAAGCGCGCCCCGGCGGGGTCCTGCAGTTCCAGGGCATCACCCACGCGCAGCCGCCGGGACTGGCGCATGTGGCCCGCCTCCGCCCCGGAAATTTCCACGGTGGTGCCGGCCTGCAACGGTTCGTCGGAGAGAAAATAGCCCATGGGCAGGGGGGTCAGGCCAGGGCGCCGGGGCGGCGCGGGGTGTCACGGCGACGACAGGCAGGGCAGGGGCCCGCCGGATGCGCGGCCGCCATCAGTTGCCCGTCTCGATCTTGAGCTGCTTGATCTTCTTGTGCAGGTTGCTGCGCTCCAACCCGATGGCTTCCGCCGTCTTGGAGACATTCCAGCCATGTTGCTCCAACTGCGCATGCAGATAGAAGCGGTCAAAGGATTCCTTGGCCTCCCGGTAGGAGTCGCCGAAGCTGAGCGCATCCCCGCTGCCGTCCGCCTCGCGGAGCGCGGCACCCCTGTTCGCGGCGTGGAGGTCCACGGCATTCAGGATGGCCGGCGGGATGTGCGCATCGGTAATCGTGTCCCCGGCCACCATGATCATCATGCGCTCCACGATGTTCTTCAGCTCGCGCACGTTGCCGGGCCACTCGTACTGTTCCAGCAGCGTGAGCGCGCTGGGGGCGATCTGCTTGGGGCGCTGCCCATAGCTGCCGGCGAAGAACGTGATGAAGAACTGCACCAGCTCGGCCACATCCCCCTTGCGCTCGCGCAGGGGCGGCACCTCGATGGGCAGCACATTGAGCCGGTAGTACAGGTCCTCGCGGAAACGGCCCGTGGC
>Ga0326597_10000187_pt1 | contig 114861 bp, 117 predicted proteins | sample RVTome_12_FD_203789 | JGI IMG/M metagenome (GOLD analysis project Ga0326597, IMG submission 203789) | Soil microbial communities from uranium-contaminated site in the Upper Colorado River Basin, Wyoming, United States - RVT100D185 | ecosystem: Environmental > Terrestrial > Soil > Contaminated...
CCGACCCCGACGCCCTCGATCACGCCATCCACGACGCCGTGCAGGCCCTCAACAAGGAGCGAAAGGTCGTTCCGTTGGGCAAACGACGAATCTCTGCTTAGCCCGGCCCGTGCCGTCAGCGCCAGTCTCGCCACACGGTTTCGCAGATCGGCCGTCGCGCGCGCCACGCGCCGCGACGGGTTGGTGAGCCTACTTCTTCCGCCGAGTCGTGGTCCGTCGGCTGCTGGCCACGCGCCGCGTGCCGGTCGAACGCCGGCTGCTCGCCGCGCGCCGTCGCTTCGCTGCAGGCGGCTTGTACTTCTGCGCCACCTTGCCAGCCAGTTTCATCACCTCGACCGCGGCGTCCGTCGGCACCATCACCGTGGTCTTGACCGACCGCGCCGCCCCCCCGGCCGCGGCCCCCATCGCCATCGCCATCGCCGTGCCGTCGTCGGGCAGTTCGGCGATCACGGCGATGTCATAGTCCCCGAAGGTGACGAAGGCGCTGTGCAGCTTGCCGCCGAACGACGCGATCAGCTTGCCCAATTCCTTGCCCCGATCCTGCGGATTGCTGAGCAACGTTTTCCAGGCGTCACTGCCATAGTTTGCTTGGAACATGTAATACGGCATGTTCGCCTCCCTCGATCCGTTTCTTCGATGGCGTTAGAGTGCCACGGATTCCAAATATAAGCGAATGTCAATGTTCCAGACGGCGCCTTCAGCGCGCCGCCAGCGCATGCCATGATCGGCAAAGCATCGACGCGAGGTCAGCCATGTGGCGTATTTTGGCGTTAGTCTCGATCGCGGTGCTCAGTCTCGGCGGGGCGGCGCTGGGCAGCGGCTACACCCGCGGCATCGAGGCCTATAAGCGCGGCGACTACAGCGTCGCACTGGCGGAACTGCGCCCCCTGGCCGAGGCCGGCGACCCGGTGGCGCAGTTCAGCATCGGCTACATGTACGCCGAGGGCCGCGGCGTCGCTAGCGATCTCCGGGTCGCGGCGGAATGGTTCGACAAGGCCGCCCGGCAGGGCCACGCGATGGCCCAGTTCAATCTCGGCCTCCTTTATGTCGGCGGCAAAGGCGTACCAGAGGACCCCGTCCGCGGCGCCGAATGGCTCGGCAAGGCGGCCGAACAGGGCCTGGCCTCGGCGCAGAACAATCTCGGCTATCTCTACAACAAGGGCAGAGGCGTGCCGCGCGATCAGGTCCGCGCTTACATGTGGCTTAGTCTCGCCGCCAGCAACGGGCATCAGGAAGCCAGGCTGAACCGGGACATTCTGGCCCAGCACATGGCCCCGGAGCAGATCCGCGAGGCCCAGCAGATGGCCATTCAGTGGCTGGACCGGGTGCGCCAGACCGGGAGCCAGGAAGAACCGGCATCGAAGACCGACTGACGCCCGGCGCTCAGCGCGGCGGGATATCGCCCTCGGCTTGCGCCAGGGCGAACGCGGCGGCGAACGTCTCCAGGGCGCCGGCAGCGATGGCCGCGCGCAGTTCCGCCATCAGGTCCTGATAGTAGGTGAGGTTGTGCCAGGTCAGCAGCACCGCGCCGAGTATTTCGTTGCCGCGCACCAGGTGGTGCAGGTAGGCGCGCGAGTGTTCGACGCAGGCCGGGCAGCGGCAGCGTTCGTCCAGCGCCCGCGCATCCTCGGCATGGCGGGCGTTCCTGAGATTGACGGCGCCTCGGCGGGTGAAGGCCTGCCCGGTGCGGCCCGAGCGCGTCGGCAGGACGCAATCGAACATGTCGACGCCACGGCTGACCGCGCCGACGATGTCCGCCGGCTTGCCGACGCCCATCAGGTAGCGCGGCCGCGCGTCGGGCAGCGCCGGCAGCGTCTCGTCGAGCACCCGGAAGGTGGTTTCCTGCCCCTCGCCAATCGCCAGGCCGCCGACGGCATAGCCGTCGAAGCCGATCGCCTGCAAGGCCTCGGCGCAAGCCTGCCTCAGCGCGGGATAGACGCTGCCCTGGACAATGCCGAAGAGGCCGTAGCCAGGCCTCGCCTCGAAGGCGGCGCGGCAGCGTTCGGCCCAGTCGAGCGTCAACCGCATCGACCGCTCAGCCTCGGCTTCGCTGGCGGGAAAGGCGGTGCATTCGTCCAGCACCATGGCGATATCGGCATCGAGCAGGCGTTGGATCTCGACGCTTCGTTCCGGCGTCAGGCGATGCTCGCTGCCGTCGAGGTGCGACTTGAAACTGACGCCGCCGGCATCGATCCGCCGCAGTTCGGCCAGCGACATCACCTGGAAGCCGCCGGAGTCGGTCAGGATCGGCCCCGGCCAGTTCATGAACCGGCGCAGCCCGCCCAGGCGGTGGACGCGCTCGGCGCCGGGCCGCAACATCAGGTGATAGGTATTGCCGAGAATGATCTCAGCGCCGGTCTCGCGCACGGCCGCCGGGCGCATCGCCTTGACCGTGGCGGCGGTGCCGACCGGCATGAAGGCCGGGGTTTCGACCGGGCCGTGCGCGGTCTCCAGCCTACCGGCCCGCGCCGCGCCGTCGCGCGCCGTCACCTGGAAGGCTAGACTCCCGGCCATCAGCCGCCGCGCCTCAACAGGCAGGCATCGCCGTAGGAATAGAAGCGATAGCCCTGCGTGATGGCGTGCGCGTAGGCGTGGTGCATCCGCTCGAGGCCGGCGAAGGCGGCGACCAGCATGAACAGCGTCGAGCGCGGCAGGTGGAAGTTCGTGAACATCAGATCGGCGACCTTGAAGCGATGGCCCGGCGTGATGAAGAGCGCCGTCTCGCCGGCAAAGGGACGCACCGTGCCCGCGGCGTCGGCAGCGCTTTCGATCAGACGCAGGCTGGTCGAACCGATGGCAACGATGCGCCGGCCCTCGGCCCGTGCCCGGTTCAGACGCTCGGCCGCCGCCGCATCGATCATGCCATATTCGGGCAGCATCCGGTGCGCCTGGGTGTCCACGACCGTCACCGGAAGGAAGGTGCCGGGGCCGACATGCAGCGTTACCGTCACCCGCTCGATGCCGCCCGCTTCAAGCCTGGCGAGCAGCTCGGGCGTGAAGTGCAGTCCCGCGGTAGGGGCCGCGACCGCCCCCTCGCGGGCGGCGAACACCGTCTGATAGTCGGTCCGGTCGGCGGCGTCCGCGGCGCGCCGGCGGCGGATATAGGGCGGCAGCGGCATGGTCCCGTGCCGGGCCAGCCGGTCGGCGAAGGCGGCCGCATCGCAGTCGAAGTCCAGATCGACCTGACCGCCGTCGCGGCGTCGGACGGCGGCGGAAAAATCATCCGCAAAGGTGATCGTGTCGCCAGGATGAAGCCGCCGCGCCGGCTGGGCGAAGCCTTGCCAACGCCCCGGGCCGAGCTGTTTGTGCAGGGTTACTGCGACCTCGGTGGTACCGCGAAGGCCGGCCAGCTGCGCCGGGATCACGGCGGTATCGTTGACCACCATAAGGTCCCCCGGGCGCAGCAGCCCGGGCAGCTCGTCGACGACATGGTCGCTCAGGCCATCGTCGACGACGAGCAGGCGCGCGCTCTCGCGCGGCCGGGCCGGGCGCAGCGCGATGCGCCCTGGCGGCAGCTCGAAATCGAAGTCGTCGACCCGCAACCCGTTATTTCACGTCGGCGGCGACGCGCAGGGAGACGATCTTGTCCGGCCCGACCACCATGCCGCTCTGCCCGTCACCCTTCTTGATCTTGTCGACGTGTTCCATGCCCTCGGTCACCTGACCCCAGATGGTGTACTGGCCGTCGAGCCAGTTGGCCGGCTGGAATACGATGAAAAACTGACTGTCAGCGCTGTCCGGGCTGGCGGCGCGCGCCATCGACACGGTACCGCGCAGATGCTTCGCGTCGCGGCTGAATTCGGCTTTCAGCTTCTTGCCAGAGCCGCCGGTCCCGGTCCCGGTCGGATCACCGGTCTGCGCCATGAAGCCGTCGATCACGCGGTGAAAGACGACGCCGTCGTAGAACTTCGCACGCACCAGTTCCTTGATCCGCGAAACGTGGTTGGGCGCCAGGTCCGGGCGCAATTCAATGACGACGCGGCCGCTTTTCAACTCCATGTACAGGGTATCTTCCAATTCTGCTGCTCCCGATTGGCTCACCGTCCAAAGGACGGCGAAGAGGGTGATAATGGCCCAGCGAAGCATCGTCATTGCCTTTGCTCCGTGATCGCTGACGTGGGGATTGCTTGATCTTCGGCGCCTAGTTGCCACCGGTGAGCTTGCGCCGCAAGCGCTTGACCACCCGATCGGGCACGAAGGCACTGACGTCGCCGTTCATGCGGGCGATCTCCCTGACCAGCCGCGCGGCGATGAACTGGTACTCGTGGCTGGCGGTCAAGAATACGGTCTCGACCTTCGGATTGAGGCGCGTGTTCATGCCCACCATCTGGTACTCATAATCCAAGTCGGTGACGCCGCGCAGACCGCGGATGACCATACCGGCGCCAACCTCGTCGGCAAGCTGGGTGAGCAGGTTCTCGAACGGCCGGACCTCGATCACGCAGCCGTGCGCCTGGCCCAGCCCCTCGGTCTCCTCTGCAACCATCGCCAGCCGCTCCTCGAGCGTGAACATCGGCCCCTTGTCGCGATTGATGGCGACGGCGATCACCAGGCGGTCGACCAGCCGGGTCGCCCGCCAGATGATGTCGGTATGGCCGAGAGTGATCGGATCGAAGGTGCCCGGATAGAGGCCCACGCGTTCCTGTGCCACTCACTCCTCCGCTGGCTCAGCCCCCATGCCGATGCGGCGCCCCCGTCTTTTGGCCCAACCGCGGCGCCCTGTCTAGTCCGTCGGCCCGTTGTCGCCGCCACCGCCGTCGCCGTCCTCCTCAGCCGCCGCCGGCTCGCGCAGGCGGGCCACCGAGACCACCGAATCGTCTTCGGCGATCTGGAACAGCTTGACGCCCTGGGTGTTCCGCCCGGCGATGCGAATGTCGTCGACCGGGCAGCGGATCAGCTGACCGCTGTCGGTGACCAGCATGATCTGGTCGTTATCCTCAATGGCAAAGCTGGCTACGACGTCACCATTTCTGGCCGAGGTCTCGATATTGATGACGCCCTGCCCGCCGCGCCCGGTAATCCGGTACTCGTAGGCCGAGGTGCGCTTGCCGTAGCCGTTCTCAGTGATCGACAGCACGAACTGCTCCGCCGCCGCCAGCGCCTCGGCCGATTTGGGTATTGGCGGCAGGTCGGTCTCGCCGTTCTCGCCCGCCTCGGCGCGCCGCTTGGCCCCGGCCCAGCGCAGATAGGCGTCGCGCTCGGCAGTGTCGACCTCGTGATGGCGCAGCACGGCCATGGCGATCACCTGGTCGTCCTTGGCCAGACGCATGCCGCGCACGCCAGCCGAATCGCGGCCCTTGAAGACGCGGACATCGATGACCGGGAAGCGGATGCACTTGCCGCGCCGCGCCACCAGCAGGACGTCGTCCTTATCGGTGCACAGGCGGACGTTGATGATGTGGTCGCCTTCCGCCAGCTTCATGGCGATCTTGCCGTTCGAGGGCACGTTGGCGAAATCGCCCATGGCGTTGCGCCGCACGTTGCCGGCAGCCGTGGCGAACATCAGATAGAGGTCCTGCCAGTCCGCTTCGTCCTCGGGCAGCGGCAGCACCGTGTTGATGACCTCGCCGTCCTGCAGCGGCAGCAGATTGACCATGGCCTTGCCGCGCGCCTGCGGCGTCGCCTGGGGCAGGCGGTAAACCTTCAGCCGATAAACCCTGCCGGCGGTGGAGAAGAACAGCACCGGGGTGTGCGTGCTGGCGACGAAGACCCGGGAGACGAAGTCCTCCTCGCGCATCGACATGCCGGTGCGGCCCTTGCCGCCACGCCGCTGCGGGCGATAAGTCGAGAGCGGCACGCGCTTGATGTAGCCGTTGTGGGTGACGGTGACGACCATCTGCTCGCGCTGGATCAGCGCCTCGTCGTCGACCTCGAACTCGTCCTCCAGGATCTCGGTGCGGCGCGGCGTGGCGAAGGCGTCGCGGATCGCCGTGAGCTCGCTGCGGATGATGCCGTGCAGACGTTCGCGGCTGCGCAGGATCTCGAGATAGTCCTTGATCTTCTCGCCCAGCCCCTTCATCTCGTCGCCGATTTCGTCACGGCCGAGCGCGGTCAGGCGCTGCAGGCGCAACTCCAGGATGGCCCGGGCCTGGGCATCGGAGAGGCGGTAGCGGCCCTCGACGACGCGGTGCGCCGGGTCATCGATGAGGGTGATCAGGTCGGCGACGTCGGCCGCCGGCCAGTCGCGCCCCATCAACGCCTGCCGCGCGCTCGCCGGGTCGGGCGCGGTGCGGATCATCCGGATCACTTCGTCGATGTTGGCGACGGCGGTGACCAGGCCCGCCAGCATGTGCGCTCGCTCGCGCGCCTTGCTCAGCAGGTGGCGGATGCGCCGCGTCACCACCTCCTCGCGGAAGCCGACGAAGGCGGCGATCATCTGCTGCAGGTTCAACAGCTCCGGCCGACCGCCGTTCAGGGCCAGCGTGTTGACGCCGAAGGTCGACTGCAGCGGCGTGAAGCGGTAGAGCTGGTTCAGCACCACGTCGGCCAGCGCGTCGCGCTTCAGCTCGACAACGACGCGGACGCCGTCGCGGTCGCTCTCGTCGCGGATGTCGTGAATACCCTCGATGCGTTTGGCGTGCACGGTTTCGGCGATCTTCTCGATCATCACCTTCTTGTTGACCTGGTAGGGCACCTCGGTGACGACGATTGCCTCGCGCTCCTTGCGGACGGTCTCGATATGGGTGCGCCCGCGCATGATCACGGAGCCGCGGCCGGTGTGGTAGGCGCTCTTGATCCCGGCCTGGCCGAGGATCAGCGCCCCGGTCGGAAAATCAGGCCCGGCGATGTACTGCATCAGGCCCTCGATGCCGATGTCGGGGTCGCCGAGATAGGCGCAGCAGGCGTCGATCACCTCGGCCAGGTTGTGCGGCGGCACGTTGGTCGCCATGCCCACGGCGATGCCCCCGGCCCCGTTGACCAGCAGATTGGGGAACTCGGCCGGCAACACCATCGGCTCGCGGGAGGTGTCATCGTAGTTGGATTGGAAGTCGACCGTGTCCTGGTCGATGTCGGTGAGCAGCGCCTCCGCCGGCCTGGCCATGCGCACCTCGGTGTAGCGCATGGCCGCCGGCGGGTCGCCGTCCATCGAGCCGAAGTTGCCCTGACCGTCGATCAGCGGCAGGCGCATGGCGAACGGCTGCGCCATCCGGACCATGGCATCGTAGATCGCCTGATCGCCGTGCGGGTGGTACTTGCCCATGACGTCGCCGACGATGCGGGCCGACTTGCGATAGCCTTTGTCGGAGGTGTAGCCGTTCTCGTGCATGGCGAAGAGGATGCGCCGGTGCACCGGCTTCAGGCCGTCGCGCACGTCCGGCAGCGCCCGCGCCACGATCACGCTCATGGCGTAATCGAGGTAGGAGCGGCGCATCTCCTCCTCGATCGCCAGCGGCGCGATCTCGGGTTCAAGCGGGGGCGGAGTCGAAGTCTCGTCGGTCACGGCCGATCACCTGGGATTAACGATTCCATGCGCTAGATATAGTATGGCCGGCGTCCGGCACCCGCCATATCTGGGAGGTTTTCTCCCTACCAATCTAGCATTTCCGCGCCCTCGCGACAACGCCGCCGGGGCCGCCGCGGGCCGCTCCGAAAGCCCGCATTAACCGACCCTTGTTCGTCCGCTGCGGGCCGTTGCGGAAGCGCGAAGGTCAGCGATTATTACCCATTAGGGGGCATAGGCATCGGTTGGGCGCTTCAACTTCGGAATGCCCCCGAATGATCGGCCGATGCGGTCGCGGACCCGAGAAAAAATTGGGAACTCGCGGCTCGACCGGTAATCTATTCATGGGCGGTACCCGCCCTTACGACTACATCCGCGCCTGCCTGAGGTCGTGGATTCCCACGCCGTCAGAACGGGATCTCGTCGTCGAGGTCGCCGCTGCCGCCGCCGCCGCTCGACGGCGCGCCGCCGAAGTTGTCCTGGCCGCCGTTGGCGACGCCGCCGCCATCACCCCCGCCACGGCCGTCCAGCATGGTCAGCTCGCCGCGGAAGCGCTGCAGCACCACTTCGGTGGTGTAGCGCTCCTGCCCGGACTGGTCGGTCCACTTGCGGGTCTGCAGCTGGCCCTCGACATAGATCTTCGAGCCCTTTTTCAGATACTGCTGGGCGACCTTGCCCAGGTTCTCGTTGAAGATGACGACGCGGTGCCACTCGGTGCGCTCGCGCCGCTCGCCCGACTGGCGGTCGCGCCAGCTCTCCGAGGTGGCGAGCGAGAGGTGGACGATGGCATCGCCGCTCTGGGTATGGCGGACCTCGGGATCGCGGCCCAGATTGCCGACCAGGATGACCTTGTTGACGCTGCCCGCCATGCTCCATCTCCCCGCTTCCCGGCCCGCGGACTGGCGTTTTCGCCAGCCGGGCATATCTTGTCCACTATAGGCGCTCGGGGCCCCTTCCCGCCAGCCGCTAATACCTGCTATCGATAGCCGCGAGGGCGTCCGAGGCGGTGGGGCGGCGGGCGCCGGCAACGCGCCATCGCAACAACTCGGCGAGCATGCAGAAGGCCATTTCCGTCCGCGGCGCCCGCGAACACAACCTGAAGAACGTCGACGTGACGATTCCGCGCGATCGGCTGGTGGTGATCACCGGCCTGTCCGGCTCGGGCAAGTCCTCGCTCGCCTTCGACACCATCTATGCCGAGGGCCAGCGCCGCTACGTCGAGAGCCTCTCGGCCTATGCCCGCCAGTTCCTCGAGCTGATGCAGAAGCCGGACGTCGACCACATCGAGGGGCTGTCGCCGGCGATCTCGATCGAGCAGAAGACCACTTCGCGCAACCCGCGCTCGACCGTCGGCACGGTGACCGAGGTTTACGACTACATGCGGCTGCTGTGGGCCCGCGTCGGCGTGCCCTATTCGCCGGCGACCGGACTGCCGATCGAGAGCCAGACGGTGAGCCAGATGGTCGACCGGCTGATGGCGATGCCCGAGGGCACGCGGCTCTACCTGCTGGCGCCCATGGTACGCGGCCGCAAGGGCGAGTACCGCAAGGAACTGGCGGAGCTGTTGAAGCGCGGCTTCCAGCGGGTCAAGCTCGACGGTGCCTTTCACCTGATCGAGGAGACGCCCGCCCTCAACAAGAAGCTGAAGCACGACATCGACGTCGTCGTCGACCGCGTGGTCTTGCGGCCCGACCTGCAGGCCCGCCTGGCCGACAGCCTGGAAACCGCGCTGGGGCTGGCCGACGGCATCGCCATCGCCGAGAACGCGGACAGCGGCGAGCGCACGATCTTCTCGGCCCGTTTCGCCTGCCCGGTCTCCGGCTTCACCATCGACGAGATCGAGCCGCGCCTGTTCTCCTTCAACAACCCCTTCGGAGCCTGCCCGAAATGCGACGGCCTGGGCAGCCAGCTTTACTTCGACGCCGACCTGGTGGTGCCGGACCCCGGCAAAAGCCTGCGCCAGGGCGCGGTGGCGCCGTGGGCCAAGTCGACCTCGCCCTATTACATGCAGAGCCTGGAAAGCCTGGCCCGGCACTATGACGTCTCGATGGCGACGCCCTGGGCCAAGCTGCCGGAGAAGGTGCGCCACGCGATCCTCTGGGGCTCCGGCGACGAGCCGGTGGAAATGCGCTACGACGACGGCCTCAGGGGCTACAAGACCACGCGCCCCTTCGAAGGCGTGGTGCCGAACCTGGAGCGGCGCTGGAAGGAGACCGATTCCGCCTGGCTGCGCGAGGAGCTCGAGCGCTATCAAGGGGTCACGCGCTGCGATGCCTGTGGCGGCCATCGCCTGAAACCGGAGGCGCTGGCGGTGAAGCTCGACCAGCGCCACATCGTCAAGGTCGCGGAACTGTCGATCCTGGCGGCGCGCGACTGGTTCGCAGGCCTGTCCGAGGCGCTGAACAAGACGCAGCGCGAAATCGCCGCCCGCATCCTGAAGGAGATCAACGAGCGGCTGGGCTTTCTGGTCAACGTCGGGCTGGAATATCTGACCCTGTCGCGTCAATCGGGCACGCTTTCCGGCGGCGAGAGCCAGCGCATCCGGCTGGCCTCGCAGATCGGCTCGGGCCTGACCGGCGTCCTCTACGTCCTCGACGAGCCCTCGATCGGCCTGCACCAGCGAGACAACGCGCGCCTGCTGGCGACGCTGAAGAACCTGCGTGATCTGGGCAACACGGTGATCGTCGTCGAGCATGACGAGGAGGCAATCCGCAGCGCCGATTACGTCGTCGACATGGGCCCGGCCGCCGGCGTGCACGGCGGCGAGGTGGTGGCCCAGGGCAGCGCCGAGGAGGTGATGGCCGCGCCGGCCAGCCTGACCGGGCAGTATCTGGTCGGATTGAAGCGGATCCCGGTGCCGGCCGCGCGCCGCCCCGGCCATCCGGGGCAGAAGCTGGTCGTGCGCGGCGCCCGCGCGCACAACCTGCAGCGGGTCGACGCCTCAATCCCGCTCGGCACCTTCACCTGCGTTACCGGGGTCTCCGGCAGCGGCAAGTCGACCTTGATCATCGACACGCTGTACAAGGCTCTGGCGCGCTATCTGAACGGCGCGCGCGAGACCCCGGGCGGCTTCGAGGCGATCGAGGGGCTGCCCTATCTCGACAAGGTCGTCGACATTGACCAGTCGCCGATCGGCCGCACCCCGCGCTCCAACCCGGCGACCTATACCGGCGCCTTTACGCCGATCCGCGACTGGTTCGCGGCCCTGCCGGAATCGGTGGTCCGCGGCTACAAGCCGGGCCGCTTCTCGTTCAACGTCAAGGGCGGACGCTGCGAGGCCTGCCAAGGCGATGGCCTGATCAAGATCGAGATGCACTTCCTGCCCGACGTCTACGTCACCTGCGATCTCTGCAAGGGCCGGCGCTACAACCGCGAGACCCTGGAGATCAAGTTCCGCGACAAGTCGATCGCCGACGTCCTCGACATGACCGTGGACGAAGCGGCGGAGTTCTTCCGTGCCGTGCCGCTGGTGCGCGAAAAGCTGGTCACTCTGCAGCGCGTCGGCCTCGGTTACATCCACGTCGGCCAGCAGGCGACGACGCTGTCGGGCGGCGAGGCGCAGCGCGTCAAGTTGGCCAAGGAACTGTCGCGCCGGGCCACCGGACGGACCCTTTACATCCTCGACGAGCCGACCACCGGGCTGCACTTCGAGGACGTGCGCAAGCTCTTGGACGTGCTGCAGGCGCTGGTCGAGGCCGGCAACACCGTGGTGGTGATCGAGCACAATCTCGAAGTCATCAAGACCGCGGACTGGCTCATCGACCTGGGGCCCGAGGGCGGCGACGGCGGCGGACGCATCGTTGCCGCCGGCACGCCGGAAACGGTGGCAAAGCGGGCCGGGAGCTATACCGGCCAATACTTGGCGCCGCTGCTCGGCCGCCGGCGCCCGGCCACTGCGACGCCGGCCGCCAAACGCGCCGCGGCCGGCAACGGCAAGCATCGGACCGCGCGCAAGGCCGGGACCAAGGCCGGCGCGCGCCGCCGCCGCACCAGCGCCACGGACGCCCGCACCGGCGCCGATTGAGAGCGAGACTCAAGGGCCCCGCGCCACCGTGGTTTGCGGCATGTGCCCGAGGCCGGCATACTTGCGCCACCAAGGCCAGGGCGGCGGGGGCGTAGCATGGCGTACCGGAACGTTTTCTTCTTGTGTTTGGTATTGGCCGCCGGGCCGGCGCTGGCCGCCGAACCGATCAAGCCGGTGCAGCCACAGCCCGATGCCGCCTCACTGGCGGACGGTCTCGCGGTCACCTACTACTTCGAGATCTTCAACAGCATCGACGATTTGCGTGACGGGATGCGGCGCCTGAAGCCGCATCCTGGCAAGCCGCTGCCGACCTTGAACTACAAGGTCGGCGAAGGCCCGGTGCTGAGCAGCGAGTCCAGCAACTTCGTCGGCGCGCGCATCACCGGGCTGCTCCAACTCGAGGCCGTCGGAACTTACGAGTTTGAGGTGACCTCGAACGACGGCGTCTGGGTCAGTTTCGGCGGTGAGATGATCTATGAAGATCCCAATGTGCACTCCGACTGGACCTCGGATCCGATCCCGGTCTCCATCGACGCATCGGGATGGTACCCGATCGAGGTGCTGTATTTCGAAAAGAAGGGTACGTCGACCCTGATCTTGCGCTGGAAGCCGCCGGGGGCGAGCGGCTTCGAAGTCATACCAACAGAACGGCTCAAGCACCCCCGCACCTGAACGGCAGGCCGGAGGCGGCCGCTGATCGGCGAAGCTTTGCGGGCACTTCGCCACACAGGCTTGTCTAGGTTCTGGCCCCGTCCTATCAATGGCGGATGCCAACCCCGATGCGGCGGCCAGGATGAAGCCTCGACCCTTGCATGTCGTCGGCGGCGGCCTCGCCGGCAGCGAAGCCGCCTGGCAGGCGGCGCGCCACGGCATACCGGTGGTCTTGCACGAAATGCGGCCCGAGACCGGCACGCCGGCGCACCGGACCGGCGATCTGGCTGAGCTGGTCTGCTCCAATTCCTTTCGCTCCGACGACGCCGAGAACAATGCCGTCGGCCTGCTGCACGAAGAGATGCGGCGCGCCGGATCGCTGATCATGGCCGCGGCCGACGCGAACCGGGTTCCGGCCGGCGGCGCCCTGGCGGTCGATCGCCTCGGCTTCGCCGCTGCGGTGACGCAGGCGATCGAGGCCGAGCCGCTGATCGAACTCGAACGCGGCGAGGTCGCCGGCCTGCCGCCGGAGCACTGGGAATGCGCGATCATCGCCACCGGGCCCCTCACCTCGCCGGCCCTGAGCCAGGCGGTGATGGCGCTGACCGGCGAAGAGTCGCTCGCCTTCTTCGATGCGATCGCACCGATCGTCTACCGCGACTCGATTGACATGTCGGTGGCGTGGTTCCAGTCGCGCTACGACAAAGGGGGCCCCGACGGCGGCAAGGACTACATCAACTGCCCGATGGACCGGGAGCAGTATCACGCCTTCGTCGCCGCGCTGTTGGCCGGCGAGGCCACGGATTTCAAGGACTGGGAGCGCGATACCCCGTATTTCGAGGGCTGCCTGCCGATCGAGGTAATGGCGGCGCGTGGGCCCGAGACCCTGCGTCATGGGCCGATGAAGCCGGTCGGTCTGACCAATGCGCACGCGCCCCAAAGCAAACCCTACGCGGTGGTGCAACTGCGCCAGGACAACGCCCTTGGCACGCTCTACAACATCGTCGGCTTCCAGACCAAGCTGAAGCACGGCGAGCAAAAGCAGGTCTTCCGCACCATCCCGGGCTTGCGGGAGGCCCGTTTCGCCCGCCTCGGCGGCATCCACCGCAACACCTTCCTCAACAGCCCGCGCCTGCTTGACGGCACCTGCCGCCTGAAGGCGGCGCCGTGGCTGCGCTTCGCCGGGCAGATCACCGGCGTAGAAGGCTACGTGGAGAGTGCCGCCATCGGCCTGCTCACAGGCCGCTTCGCCGCGGCCGAGCGCAGTGGCCGCCGGCCGGCACCGCCGCCGCCGACGACCGCCCTGGGGGCGTTGCTGGCGCACATTACCGGCGGTGCCGAGGCCGCCGGGTTTCAGCCCATGAACGTCAACTTCGGGCTGTTGCCACCGTTGCACGGCGAGATCGGCCGCAAGGAACGCCGCCGGGCGATCGCGCGTCGGGCGCTCGCCGACCTGGATGTTTGGCTGGGCCGGGCCCAGGCCGCGGCGGAATAGGCCCGGCTAGAGGCGGCCGCGCCAATGGTGCCACGCCAAGGCCAACGGCGTCCTGATCGGCCCCAAGTTGACCTCGGCAGCGAAGGCATCGCAGTCCTGCCGCCTGAGGCAGTCGAGATAGATCGTCGCCGGCTGCGCCAGCAGCAACACCGGCAGGCTCCAACGCGGCGGCCGCGGGCAGCGCCGGCGCGCCGCTTCGATGCGCCGCTCAGCTATCGCCAAGACCTCGCCGACCAGCGGCCGCAGCGCTTCGCCGGCAGCACCGGCGTAGACCTGCGCGGGGCTGAGAGCGAGCCGGGCCAGGCCGTCTTTCGGCAGGTAGAGCCGCCGGGCGCGGACGGTTCGCGGCAGGCTGCGCATCAGGCCGGTCAGCCCCCAGGCTGTACCCACGTCCCGTGCCACCGCGGCAAGATCGTCGCCAACCTCGCCCAGGCATCGGATCGCCAGGCTGGCCAGGGCGCCGGCACTGTCCTCGGCAAAACGGACCAGATCGTCGAGGCTGGCAAAACGCTCCGCCTCCAGGTCCTCGATCCGAATCTCGATCAGGGCTTCGAGCTCTTCTTGGCGCAGCCATTCGCCGATCTGCGCGTCGGCCAGCGCCTCCACCACCATGTGCTTGCGCGGTGTTCCGGCGTACAGCTCGGCGACGGCCTCGCGCCACCAGGTCAACCGGATCTCGGCCAGCATCGGCTCGGAGGTGAGCTCGCTGGCCTTGGCAAGTTCGAGATTCAAGGCATAGAGCGCAAGCAGCCGCTTACGCCCGTCCGGCGGCGCCAGCACCGCGGTCAGATAGCGGTGCCGGTCCAGGCGCCGCACCGCGTCGGCGCAATAAGCGTGGGCAGGAAGCGAGGACGAGGTCAAAAGCCAGCCACCTTGATTCGCAGGGATTCGACATGGGTCACAGGGCCGGCCGCGGCAAGGGCCGGCCAAATCTGCCTAATTATCGTGCAGAGCTGTGGTTCATCTTCACAATCCGTTGAAAAATCCTTAGTTTTCCGGCTGACGGTGTTCGAACGGGGGCCAGGTCACGGGCGCGGGTGCGCCGTGTGGCCGCGTTGGGGCAAGAAAGCGTGATATACTAATGTTCACGATTCTGCCACGTTCGACGTCTTAGGGGAGGGATTGAACATTGGCTGCCTTACTGACGAATCTGAGGAACACGGTCATCGCCGGCTTCGCTCTGGCGGTGGTCCTGTTCATCCTTTACCTGATCATCGGCACCGGCGGAGTCGACTATGCCTTCTGGTCGTTCCTGTTCCGCTGGCTGCACGTGATCAGTGGCGTGATGTGGATCGGCCTGCTGTGGTATCTGAACTTCGTGCAGGTGCCGACCATGCCGAAAATCCCTGACGAGCTGAAGCCCGCGATCGGCCGGCATATCGCGCCCGCGGTGCTGTTCTGGTTCCGTTGGGGCGCAATGGCGACGATCATCACCGGCCTGATCCTGGCGTGGATCAACGGCTACCTCGTCGACGCCATCGCCATCGGCCTGACCGGTGCCGGGCCCAAGACGACGATGATCGGTATCGGCATGTGGCTGGGCGCGATCATGTGGTTCAACGTCTGGTTCGTGATCTGGCCGAACCAGAAGCGGGTGTTGGGCATCGTCCAGGCGGCCGATGACGTCAAAGCGGCGTCGGCGCGCACGGCGCTGCTATTTTCCCGTACCAACACCCTGCTGTCGGTGCCGATGCTGTTTGCCATGGTCTCCGCCCAGAACCTGTTCTGAGCGAGCCATCGAGCCGACGAGAGGCCGGCGCCCGATGGCGCCGGCCTTCTTCGTTTTCACGATTCAGGCGACCGGCAGCAGCGCCGCCGCCACGCGCCGGTCTTCCAGCAGCAATACGTTGTAGGTTCGGCAGGCGGCCCCCGTGTCCATCAGCTCGACGCGGATGCCCCAGGCGCGGATTTCCGCCTCCAGGCCCATTGGCAGCCGCCGCAATGACCGGCCGGTGCCCAGGACCAGCAGCTCGACGCCCGGCTCGGCCTGACGAAGCGGTTCGAAGTCCGCCAGCACCAAGTCCTCGAAAGCGCCGACCGGCCACGCCCGCGTACGGTCAGGAAAGATCAGGAGCGCACCTTCGTAGCGTTGGTTGCTGACGCGAAAGCCGCCATTGCCGTAGCCGTTGATGACTTGGCTGCCGGCGGCGGGCGGAGGCGTGATGTCGACCATCGCAAGCGGCTTTTCGCCACCTAGTCCGAAACCTCGACTGCCTCGCCAAAGCTGGCGCGCCGCCGCTCCAGTCCCAGGGTCAACAACAACGGCGCGGCGACGAAGATCGAGGAATAGGTGCCGATGATGATGCCCCAGATCATCACGAAGACGAAACCGCGAATGACTTCGCCGCCGAACAGGAACAGCGCGAACAGAGCCAGCAGCGTCGTCAGCGAGGTCATCGTCGTGCGCGACAGCGTATCGTTGATGCTCCGGCTGAGCAGATCGACCAGGGGCATGGTCTTGTAGCGTCTTAGGTTCTCGCGCACCCGGTCGTACACGACGACGGTGTCGTTGATCGAATACCCGACGATGGTCAGCAGGGCAGCGATGGTAGCCAAGTTGAACTCGAGCTGGCTAACGGCGAGCAGGCCCAGGCTGACGACCACATCGTGGATCAGGGCGACCACCGCGCCGACGCCGAAGTGCCATTCGAAGCGGAACCAGATGTATAGCAGCATCAGCACCACCGCCAGCAGCACGGCGACGGTGCCGGCCTCGACCAGTTCGGCGCTGACCTTGGGGCCGACAAACTCGACCCGGCGGTAGTCGACGCCGCCACCCAGGGCCGCCCGCACCTGCTTGACCGCCCCATCCTGGGCTTCGGCATCGCCGGGCTGACGCTCGATGCGGATCAGGATGTCATCAGCGTCGCCGAATTCCTGCAATTCGACCTCGCCCAAACCCAACGTGCTGAGCTGTGCCCGCATCTGGCCTAAGTCCGGCACCGTCGGCATCCGCACCTCGATCAGGATCCCGCCCTTGAAGTCGATGCCGAAATTGAGGCCGGGGACGAACACCAGGAGCAGCGACAGGGCCACCAGCGCCAGCGAGATGCCCAGCGCCAACCGGCGCCAGGCCATGAAAGGTATGGCGGTATTCGAAGGCACCAGCCGCAGCATGCGCATCGCCGTCGATCCCTATATCGGCAAGGCGGCCGGCCGCGTCCGGCGCAGCCAGCCGACCAGGAACAGGCGCGTCAGGATCACCGCGGTGAACACCGAGGTGATGATGCCGATGCCCAGGGTGACGGCGAAACCCTTGACCGGGCCCGAGCCCATGGCGAAGAGGATCGCCGCGGCCATCAGCGTCGTCAGATTGGCGTCGAAGATCGTGCCCATGGCCCGCCGGTAGCCCGCCTCCATGGCGGCGAACGGGGTCTTTCCGGTTCGTATCTCTTCGCGGATTCGCTCGAAGACCAGGACGTTGGCGTCGACCGCCATGCCCATGGTCAGGACGATGCCGGCGATTCCCGGCAAGGTCAGCGTGGCCTGCAGTCCGGACAGCGCGCCCAGGATCAGCACCACGTTGATCAGCAGCGCCACGTTGGCGGCGAGGCCGAAAAGGCCGTAGGTCGCGAACATGAAGACCATGACCAGGACGAAGCCAATGACGCCGGCGACCTTGCCCGCGCGCACCGAGTCGGCGCCCAGGGTCGGGCCGACCGTCCGCTCTTCAAGATACTTGAGCTCGGCGGGCAGAGCGCCGGCACGGAGCAGAAGCGCCAGGTCCTGGGTCTCCTGAAAGGTGAAGTTGCCGCTGATGATACCGGCGCCGCCCAGGATCGGCTCGCGGATGACGGGGGCGGAAATCACGCGATCGTCCAGGACGATGGCAAAAGGCCGGCCGACGTTGTCCTGGGTTACCTTGCCGAAGCGCTTGGCGCCGGTGGAATCGAAGCGGAAGCTGACCACCGGCTCGCCCGTGCGCTGGTCGGTGGTCGATTGGGCGTCAACCAGGTTCTCGCCCGAGACCATGACCCGCCGCTGCACGACATAGTGCGCGACCGGCTTGCCCCCGGCCGAGCGCTCGTAGGATTCGAGAAGCTCGGTGCCGCCCGGCGGACGCCCGCCGGCAAGCACGCTTTGCGCCGAGGTGGTGGCGTCGACCAGGCGGAAGACCATCTTCGCTGTAGCCTTCAGGATCCCCTTAACGCGCTCCGGATCCTGCACGCCCGGAAGCTGGATCAGGATGCGGTCCTCGCCCTGGCGCTGGATGGTCGGCTCGCGCGTGCCCAGTTCGTCGATGCGACGACGGATGATCTCTACCGACTGCTCGAGCGCCGAGCGCACACGTTCGCGGATCGCGTCTTCGGTCAAGGTGACGACGATCCTGCCCTCGGACGGATTGGTGATTTCGACGTCGCGCCCGCCGCCGCTACCCGTCAACGGATTGAATGGCAGCGGTACCGACAGCTCGCGGATCCGCTCCAACGCCTCCGGCGTCTGGCTCGGATCGCGCAGGGTGATTACCACCGCGTTATCGACGATGCCCTGCTGGGTGTAGCCGATCCGCTCGCCGCTGGCCCGGCTGAAAAGGGCATCCTTGCTGGCTTCCAGCAGGTCCTGCAGCCGGCTCCTGATCAGGTCCCGGGAATCGACTTCAAGCAGCAGGTGCAGACCACCCTGCAAATCCAGACCGAGATTGATCTGGTTATGCGGCAGCCACGTCGGCAGGCTTTCCGCGGTCTTCGCCGGCAGGAAGTTCGGCGCCGTGAAGACGAGGCCCGCCAAGCAGATCAGACCGACCAGGACGATCTTCCAGCGAGCGAAGTAGAGCATGGCGCGGCGCCGGGCGGCTACTTCTTCGAACCGAAGCTGAACATCGACTTGCGGCCGCCGCTGGCCCCTGTCGGGGGCGGGGCACTGTCGGCGCTCTCGGCCCCCTCCGCCGTTTCCTCTTCCGGTTTCTTCTCCTCGGCCGGCTTCGCCGGTTTGGCCTGAGCGGACTTGCTCATCACCTGCGAGATGGTCTCGCGCGCGACCCGCACCCGAACGTTGTCGGCGATCTCGACCTGGATGGTGCCCTCATCCAGCACTTTGGTGACGCGGCCAATGATCCCTCCCGCGGTCAACACCTGGTCGCCGCGCTTCACCGCCTGCACCATCTCGCGGTGTTCCTTGGCCTTCCTCTGTTGCGGGCGGATCAGGAAGAACCAGAAGATCACGAAGATCAGCAACAGCGGCAGCAGTGAAACCAGGAAGCTGTCGCCGCCGCCGCCGGCGGCGGCCTGCGCGTGGGCGGTGGATATGAGCATCGGCACGTCTCCGTCTGCGCTGGCAGGGCGGGCGGACTATAGCTGTCCGTCCCGCAATTGCAACTCACCGGCCTCGCCGCGATGTGCGCCCACTGCGCTGGCGTCGTCTGTTGACCGTCGGCGGTTGTATGCTAGGTTCTGCGGCCCTTAAACCGCGCCCTGGGTCGGCTTGTCAACAGGATCCGACAAAGCCCATGAGTGAGGACGATTCAGAGCTCGCGGGCCTGCTGCGCCGTGTCGCCGACGCCCTGGAGCGCTTGGCGCCGCCAACCCCGGGCAGCGCCGGTATCGACAGTGCTGAGGCCTTTGGCTGGCACGCCGACGGCGCCTATCTCGAACCGGTGGCGGCGGTCAACCGCGTCGATCTGTCGCTGCTGAAGGCGATCGACCGCAATCGCGACATCCTGATGGAGAACACGCGCCGTTTCGCCAGCGGCCTGCCGGCCAACAACGCGCTATTGTGGGGCGCCCGCGGCATGGGCAAGAGCAGCCTGGTCAAGGCCGTACATGCGCAAGTCTCGTCCGAGCATCCGGGAGTCTTGAAGCTGGTCGAGATCCACCGCGAGGACATCGCCTCGCTGCCCCGGCTTCTGAAGCTGTTGCGCACGGCACCCGCGTATGCCTGCGTGCTGTTCTGCGACGACCTTTCCTTCGACGGCTCCGACACCAGCTACAAGTCGCTGAAGGCGGTGCTGGAGGGCGGCATCGAGGGGCGGCCGGCCAACGTGATCTTCTACGCGACCTCCAACCGCCGTCACCTGATGCCGCGCGACATGATGGAGAATGAGCGCTCGACCGCGATCAGCCCGTCCGAGGCGGTCGAAGAGAAGGTTTCGCTTTCCGACCGGTTCGGTCTCTGGCTCGGCTTTCACAACTGCAGCCAGGCCGAATACCTGGACATGATCCAGGCCTATTGCCGCTTCCACGGCATCGAGGCCGATGCGGCGGCGCTGAAGGCCGAAGCGATCGAATGGTCGGTAACGCGCGGCGCTCGCAACGGCCGTGTCGCCTGGCAATTCATCCAGGACCTGGCCGGACGGCTGGGGGTGCGGCTCGGCTGAGCGCCCGATCAGTCGTGCCGCTGCCCGGCTCGAGATAGCGGATCGGATCGACGGCGCTGCGTCCCTTGCGGACTTCGAAATGCAACTGCGGCCGGTCGATCTGGCCCGAACGGCCGACATGGGCAATGACCTGGCCGCGCTGTACGATCTGCCCCCGTCCGACCTGCACCTGTTCGACATGGGCATAGGCGGTCATCCAGCCGTCGTCATGGCGCAACAGGACCAGGTTGCCGAAGCCCCTGAGCTCGTTGCCGACATAGGCGACCACGCCCGTCTCTGCGGCCCGCACCGGCGTGCCTTCGGCGGCGGCGATGTTGATGCCGTCATTGCGCAAGCCGCCGGGCTTGGGGCCGAAACCCGAGATCAGGCGACCGTTGAGCGGCCAGGCGAAGCGATCCTGCCGCCGCGGTGGCGGCGCCACCAGGGCAACAGGCCCGTCCGTCGTGACGGCGGCGAGTTGTTGCCCCGGCTTTGCTTTCGGCAGCGGCGGATCGGTGACGCCCGACGCTGCCGGCGGCGGCGAGACCCGGGGCGGCGATGCCACCGCTGCGGCCGGGGCCGATTTGGGCAGAACCGATACCTGGATCGCCGACGATCCCGCTCGGGCGCTCACCGGCTCGCTTTCCACCGCCGGCGGCGATGCTGGCGCCGAGGCCTGCTGCGCCGACCGGGCTTCCGGCCGCGGAGCCGCGGGAACGACCTCCTGGCGCGTGACCGTCTGCGCGGCGAAGACCGGGCGGAACTCGACCGGCGCCGGCGCGCTGCGGGCACACGCCGCAAGCATCGCCGCCGTCAGCGCCATCAGCGCCGGCCGCAGCCTTCCCGTCATGCTCCCCCGCCCGTCCATGCGAATCATTTAGGCAAGTCGAACGAAATTCTCAACACTTTTATCAAGTTCGGGGCGGAAGTCCTTCCACCAATGGAACGAATCGAACTGGCAATAAACGGTCAGTTTCAAACGCGTCGGCCTGGCGCCGGATCCGCCAGATTTCCTGGCCGCTGCGGTCGCCGACCGGAATGATCATGGCACCCCCGTCGCTCAGTTGCTGACACAGCGTCCGCGGCACCTCGACGGCGGCGGCGGTGACAATAATGCGCTCAAACGGCGCCTGTTCGGGCCAGCCTTTGTTGCCGTCGCCGAGACGGGTGGTGATGTTGTGCAGACCCAGGGTGCGAAAGCGCTTCTCCGCTTCGCGCAGCAGTTCGCGGTGGCGCTCGATGGTGTAGACCCGGCGACACAGCCTGGCCAGCACCGCCGCCTGATAGCCGGAGCCGGTGCCGATCTCCAGCACCTTGCTGCGCTCACCGAGTTCGAGCGCCTGGGTCATGTAGGCGACGACGTAGGGCTGGCTGATGGTCTGGCCGCTGCTGATCGGCAGCGCCACGTTGGCATAGGCCTGGGCCTTCAGCGCCTCGGGCACGAAGGCTTCGCGCGGAACCCTTTCGATCGCCGACAGCACCCGGGTATCGTGGATGCCTTCGCGGCGCAACTCCATGATCAGGGCGATGCGCTGTTCCTCGAAGTTCACGACAGCGCTGCCTTCAGGGACTTGAGCGAACGGCGGTCGGTCAGGTCAAGCTGCAGCGGCGTCACCGAGATCTTGCCGTCCAGCACCGCGGTCAGATCGGTATTCGCGGCGAAGCTCTCGCTGCGGCGGCGGAAGCCGAGCCAGTAGTAAGGCTGGCCGCGCGCGTCGACGCGGGCGTCGACCACCAGGTCCTCGAAGCCGCGGTGGCCCTGCCGGCAGACTTGAATGCCGGCAACGGCGCTGTACGCGACGTCGGGGAAGTTGACGTTGATCAGCACGTCCTCAGGCCAGCCGGCATCCGCCAGGCGGCGGATCACGTCGACCGCATGGTGCTCGGCGGTCGACCACTTCGGCTGATGCCCGGGCGTCAGGCATTGGCTCAGGGCAATCGACGGTACCCCCAGCAGTGTCCCCTCCATCGCCGCGGCGATGGTGCCCGAGTAGGTCACGTCCTCGGCCAGATTGGCCCCGCGATTGACGCCCGAAAGCACCAGATCGGGGCGGCGTTCGGGCAGCAGCTCATGGATCGCCATCATCACGCAATCGGTCGGGGTGCCGCGCACCGCAAAGCGGCGTCGCGAGACCCGGCGGATGCGCAGCGGCTCGGTCAAGGTCAGCGAATGCGAGGCGCCGCTCTGCTCGAATTCGGGCGCCACCACCCAGACGTCGCGCGCGAGCTGCTTCGCCACCCGCTCAAGCAGCTTCAGACCCGGTGCGTGAATGCCGTCGTCGTTGGTGACAAGTATGCGGGCCTTGTCGAGCTTGAGCATGGGCGCGTCAGGCCGGCCGGGCAATGCGCTCGACCCCGTTCATGTAGGGCACCAGGGCCTGCGGCAGCCGCACCGAGCCGTCGGCGTTCTGGAAATTCTCCAGGATCGCGATCATGGTGCGGCCCACGGCGAGGCCCGAGCCGTTCAGGGTGTGCACGAAGCGCGTGCCCTTCTGGCCCTGCGGGCGAAAACGGGCGTCCATGCGCCGGGCCTGGTAATCGCCGCAGTTCGAGCAGCTGGAAATCTCCCGAAAAGTCCCCTGCCCCGGCAACCAGACCTCGATGTCGTAGGTCTTGCGCGCGGCCGCGCCCATGTCTCCGCTCGACAGAACGACGACCCGGTAGTGCAGGCCCAGGCGCTGCAGGACGGTCTCGGCGCAGGCGGTCATGCGCTCGTGTTCGGCCTCGGACTCCTCGGGCACGGTGATGCTCACCAGCTCCACCTTGCTGAACTGATGCTGGCGGATCATGCCCCGCGTGTCCTTGCCGGCGGCCCCGGCCTCGGACCGGAAGCACGGCGTGAACGCGGTGAAGCGCCGCGGCAACTCGCCCTCATCCAGGATCCGCTCGCGCACCAGATTGGTGAGCGGCATCTCCGCCGTCGGGATCAGATAGAATCCGTCCGTGGTCTTGAACAGGTCCTCCTCGAACCTGGGCAGATTGCCGGTGCCGTAGGCGGTGTGCGCGCGCACCAGATAGGGCGGGATCACCTCGAGGTAGCCGAATTCGGCGGTGTGGACGTCGAGCATGAAGGCGGCCAGCGCCCGCTCCAGCCGCGCCAACTGGCCGGAGAGCACCACGAAGCGGGAACCGGAGAGGCGGGCCGCGGTCTCGAAGTCCATTTCCGCCAAGTCCTCGCCCAGTTCGTAGTGCTGCTTGGGCTTGAATTCCAGCTGCGGCGGCGCGCCATGGCGGCGCAGCTCGACGTTGGCCGCCTCGTCCTCGCCGACCGGCACGTCGTCGGCCGGAAGGTTCGGCAGTTCGCTCAGCAGCGCTTCCAGCCGCTCGGCGAGGCTTCGGTTCTCGACTTCACCGGCCTGAATCGCTTCCTTGAGGCTGCCGACCTCGGCGATCAGCTCGGCCGCGTCCTCGCCGGCGCCGCGCGCGGCGCCGACGCGCTTCGACAGCTCGTTGCGGCGGCTCTGCGCTTCCTGGAGGTGGGTCTGCACGGCACGTCGCTCGGCATCAAGAGCCACCACCTCGGCCGCCCGCGGCGCCTGGCCGCGCTTGGCGAGGCCCTGGTCGAACGCGTCCGGGTTCTCTCGAATCCAACGAAGGTCGAACATGGGATGGCGGCGGCCCAGGATCTTGTGCGGCCGGCCGAAGCCGGCCCGGTCGGTGCCGGCCCTATATACGCGGCCCACCGGGGCCGATCAATGGCCGGCCTCGGCGGCGGCCCGGGCGCGTTTGCGCTCCACCAGCTTGATCGCCAGGATCGAGATCTCGTAGAGCAGCAGGATCGGCAGGCCAAGACCGATCTGGCTGATGAGGTCGGGCGGCGTCAGGAAGGCCGCGACCAGGAAGGTGATGACAATCGCGTACTTGCGCTTGGCCGCGAGCCCGGCCGAGGTCACCAAGCCGACCCGGGCCATCAGCACCAGCAGCACCGGCAGCTGGAAGGACAGCCCGAAGGCGAAGATCAGCTTCATCACCAGCGACAGATATTCGTTCACCTTGGCCTCGAGCTGGATCGGCAGCGTCCCCGGGCCACCGGGGCTCTCGAAACTGAGAAAGAAGCGCCAGGCGAGCGGGAAGATCAGGTAGTAGACCAGCGCCGCACCGAGCGTGAACAGCACCGGCGTGGCGATCAGGAACGGCAAGAAGGCGCGTTTCTCGTGCCGGTAGAGGCCCGGCGCGATGAAGGCCCAGAGCTGGCCGGCGATGATCGGGAAGGCGAGGCAAAAAGCAGCAAAGAACGCCACCTTGAGATAGGTGAAGAAAGCCTCGTGCAGGCCGGTGAAAATCATCCGGCGGCCGGTCTGGCCCTGCATCACGTCGGCCAGCGGCTGCATCAGGAAGGCATAGATGTGCTCGGCCACGAAGTACGTGCCGGCGAAGGCGACGACCAGCGCCACCACCGACCAGAGCAGCCGTTGGCGGAGCTCGATCAGGTGCTCGATCAACGGCATCTTGTGCGCCTCGACCTCGTCGGCCGGCGCCGCCGGTTCGGGCTCCGGCGTCTCTCGGGTGTCGTCTGCCAAGGCCTTAGCCGTTCGCGCGCGTCGGTGTCCGCTGCGCCTCCTGCTCCTCGCCCGCGCCCTCGGGCGGTACTTCTGCGGGCCTCTGCTCGGCCGGTGCCCTGTCCAAGACGGGCAGAGAATGTGCCGGCGCGATCGCGCCGGCAGTCGTGTAGGCCGTGTCGGCTTCGGCCTCCGCATCTGCTTCGGACTCCGGGTCGCCCTCCGATGGCGGATCGAAGCCCTCGCCGCCCCGGGGCGCGTCGATCCGGCGCGGCGTCTCGTCGAGGTCGAGATTGACGATCGATTGCGTCTCCCGCCGCAACTCGTCCAGCTCGGACTCGCGAATCATCTCGTCGATGCTGCCCTGGAACTCGCGGGCGACGGCGCGCACCTTGGCCGCCCACTGTCCGACGGTCCTGAGCGCCCGCGGCAAATCCTTCGGTCCGACCACGATGACCGTGACCACGGCGATCAGAAGTAGCTCACTCCAACCGATGTCAAACATGGGAGGTCAGCCGGTACGCCGGCTCCTCAAGAGGACGGTGGCGTCTCAGCCCTTTGCGGTTTCGTCCTTGCCGGCGACGGCGTCGGCCTGTTTGTCGATGCTATCTTTGCGGGCAGCCGCCACGGAGTCTTCCTCCTGCATGCCCTTCTTGAAGCTCTTGATGCCGCGCGCGACGTCGCCCATCAGCTCCGAGATCTTGCCGCGGCCGAACAACAACACCACCAGCAGCAGGACGATAGCAATCTGCCAAAAACTCGGTGTCATCAGCTAAACTCCAGATTTTCAAGGCTTTTCGCCTCGTCTCGTCGGGCATATTGGCAGAAAGGCCGGGGCCGTGCAATGAAACCGCGCCGGCCCCCTCGCGCGGCCGCCTCAGTCCTGGCCACGCGGGAAGACGAAGGTCTGCTCCGGATCGAGATAGATCGCCACCTGGGCGCCGGCCTTCGGCAGGGCGCCGCGCGGCACCCGGCACTTGATATGTTTGCGGCCGGCACCGAGGCTCAGCTCGACGAGGCCGAACGGCCCCAGCGAGCGGGCCTCGACCACGACCGCCCGGGGCCCTTCATCGCGGCCGTTGATCCTGACCGCCTCGGGCCGGGCGAGGACCGTGACCAGGGTACCGCCGGCCAGGCCGCGCCCCGGCACCCGGCCGGCCGGGGTCTCCACTTCGCCCCCGGAAGAGACGACGCAGTCGAGGACGTTCACCTCGCTGAAGAACTCGGCGATGAAGCGGTTGTCGGGCCGGCGGTAGAGCTCGTCCGGCTCGCCCTCCTGGACGATCCGTCCGGCGCGCATAACCGCGATCCGGTCGGCCATACGCATGGCCTCGTCCGGGTCGTGCGTCACCATCAGTGTCGCCGTGCCCTCCTCGCGCAGCACCGACAGCGTGTCTTCGCGGACCTCGTCGCGCAGCCGCACGTCGAGATTTGAGAACGGCTCGTCCATCAGCATCACCGCCGGGCGCGGCGCCAGCGCCCGGGCCAGCGCCACACGCTGCTGCTCGCCGCCCGAGAGCGTATGCGGGTAGGTGTCGGCGAAGCGCTCCATCTCGACCCGGAGCAGCAGGTCGAACGCGATCGTCCGGCGCTCGTCCGCCGCCTTGCCGGACAGGCCGAAGGCGACGTTTTCCAGGACCGTGAGATGCGGAAACAGGGCATAGTCCTGGAACACCATGCCGACGCCGCGCGCCTCGGGCGGCAGCTCGCGGCCGACCCTGGCCACGACATGACCACCGATCAAAACCAGGCCCTCCTGCAGCGTCTCCAGGCCGGCGGCGATTCTGAGCGTCGTCGTCTTGCCGCAACCGGAGGGGCCCAGAAGGCAGACGATCTCGCCCGGCGCCACCGTCAACGTCAGGTCGTCGACGACGCGGACGCCACCGAAAGCGTGGCTGACCCGCTCGAGCCTGAGGCCAGCGTCCGCCATCACTTCAAGGGTGGCCGCCCGTCCGTCGGATCGCCGCCGTCGAGACCGACAAGGGTGCCCTGACGCGCTTCCTCGCCCTCGTCGTCCGGATCCACCGCCTCGGCGTTGGTCGCCAGCCTGAGCGGCGGCGGATCGCCCTGCAGCAGGCCCGCGGCTTTGAGTTCGTCTAAACCCGGGAGCGCCTTCAGATCCTCCAGCCCGAAATGCTCGAGAAAGGCGTCGCCGGTGCCGTAGGTCACTGGCCGGCCAGGCACGCGCCGGCGGCCGCGAGGCCGGACCCAGCCGATTTCCAGCAGCATATCGAGCGTGCCCTTGGAAAGCCCGACGCCGCGCACCTCTTCGATCTCGGCCCGCGTGATCGGCTGGTGATAGGCGACAATCGCCAGGGTTTCGAACGCGGCCCGCGACAGACGGCGCGGCTGCTGCTTGTGTTCTTCCAGCAGGAAACGAAGCTCGGGCGCGGTCCTGAGCTGCCACTTCTCGGCTACCTTGACCAGGTTGACTCCGCGTCCGCGGTAATGCTCGGCCAGCGTCGCCAGCAAGGACGGCACGTCGGCACCGTCTGGCAGCCGGGCGCAGATCGTCGCTTCGTCGAGCGGCTCCTCGGCGGCGAAGAGCAAAGCCTCCAGCATCCTGACGTGCTGCGCCGTCTCGCTCACGATTCACCCATCGCCTTGACGAAAATCGGTCCGAAAGGCCGGCCCTGGCGCAGTTGCAGGCGTCCCGCGCGGGTCAGCTCCAGGCTGGCCGCGACCGTCGAGGCGACGGCCGAGCGGCGCTCGAAGGCACTGCCGAGCTCGCCGGGCAGGAAGTTCTCGAGGCTGGCCCAGTCAGGCAGGCGCCCGAGCATGCCCTCGAGCCGCCGCAACGCCTCCTCCATGGTGAAGGCTTTCGGCGGCGCCAGTTGCAGCGTCGTCACATTGCCGCGCACGCTTTGGTCGGCATAGGCGCGCAACAGCTCGTAGAGCGAGCACTCCCACACTGAATCGCGGATGACGCGGATGCCCTCGGGCATGCCACGGGAAAAGACGTCGATGCCGAGCCGCTCGCGCGCCAGCAGCTGGTCGACGGCTTCGCGCATCGCCTGCAGGCGTTCCAGCTGGAACTGCAGGCGCTGTGCCAGCTCTTCGCCGCTCGGCTCCTCGTCCCCGGGCGTATCGGGAAGCAGCAGGCGGGATTTCAGGTAGGCGAGCCACGCCGCCATGACCAGGTAGTCGGCGGCGATCTCCAGCCGCAGCCGCCGCGCCTCGGCGATGAAGCGCAGGTACTGCTCGGCCAGGGCCAGGATGGAAATGCCGCGCAGGTCCAGCTTCTGCTGGCGCGCCAGGGTCAGCAACAGGTCGAGCGGGCCTTCGAAGCCCTCGAGATCGACGATGAAGTCGTCGCGCGCCGGCTGCCCGGCGGGGGCCTCGTCCTCGAAGGGCTCGATCGTGCTGCTCATCGGCGGTCCGTCATACGGCGGTCACGTCAGACCGGCAAAACTGACAAGGAAATTATAAAGCATCCTGACAGGCGGCCCAATCAGGCTGGCGAGCGGGTTGATATCACTGCCCAGCTGGTGCGCCACCAAAGGTACCAGCAGCAACAGAGCCAGCAGAATCAGGATGCCGTGACGCTCCAGCCGGGCCACCTTGCGATCAAACGGCGGCGGCAGCAGGCCGACCAGGACACGCCCGCCGTCGAGCGGGGGAATCGGCAGCATGTTGAAGACCGCGAGAACCAGGTTCAGAACCAGCATGTTCTCCAGGTTGTAGAGCGTCCATTGCTGCGCGGCCCCCGGCAACAGCGGCACCACGTGCACCAACAGCACCGCCAAGGTGGCGAGCACCATGTTGGCCCCCGGTCCGGCCAGCGCCACCAGCACCATGTCGCGCTTCGGCTGGCGCAGCCGGCCGAAGACCACCGGCACCGGCTTGGCATAGCCGAAGATCACGGGCGCCTTGAATAGCAGCAGCATGGCCGGCAGCAAGATGGTGCCGACGAGGTCGACGTGGCGCAGCGGGTTCAGGCTGACGCGGCCTTTCCGATAGGCGGTGTCGTCGCCAAGCCAGTAAGCGGCGAAACCGTGCGCCGCCTCGTGCAAGGTAATCGCCAACAGCACCGGCAACAGCCAGACCGAAATTTGGAACAGGACTTCACCGGTGCTCATGCCGCCGCAACCGGGGCCAGCAGTGCGGTGAGGCGATCCTCGGCCGCGGTCGCGTCGAACGGTTCGGGGGCGCGGCGCCATGCCAGCGCACGCGCGGCACGGGCCGCGGCCTCCGGGCCCAGCTCCTTCACCGCTCTGGCCACTGACTCCATTTCGCCCCGATCCCCATTACAGTGCAGAATGACGTCGCAGCCCGCCGCCAGCGCCGCGCCGCAGCGTTCGCCGAGACTGCCGGCCAGCGCCCGCATCGAAATGTCGTCGGAGAGCAGCAGGCCAGCGAAGCCGATATGCGCCCTGATCACCTCGCTGACAAGCGTCCTTGAGGTCGTCGCCGGGGCGGCGGCGTCGATAGCCTGGTAGACGACGTGCGCGGTCATCGCCACCGGCAGCTCGGCCAGGGCCTTGAAGGGGGCGAAGTCGACGGCCTCCAGCTCGGCGCGGTCAGCCTCCACTAGCGGCGGGCGCTCGTGACTGTCGACGCGCGCGCGGCCGTGCCCGGGGACGTGCTTGATCACCGGCAGGACGCCGCCCGCCAGCAGCCCTTCGGCGGCGGCGCGGCCGAGCCGGGCGACCAACGCGGCCTGGCCGCCGAAAGCGCGGTCGCCGATGACGGCATGGCCGTCCGGCTGGCGGACGTCGAGACAGGGCAGGCAATCGACGTCGATGCCAAGATCGTGCAGCTCGACCGCGATCAGCCGCGCGTTCAGGCGGCACGCGGCTTCTGCCGCGGCGCCATCCTGCGCTGCCAGTCGGCCGAACACGGCGGCGGCGGGCGCCTGCCGCCACTGCGGCGGCTGCAGGCGCTGGACCCGGCCGCCTTCCTGATCGATCAGGACCGGCGCCTCGGGCCGTCCGGCGGCCGCGCGCAATGCCGCGGTCAGGCGGCGCACCTGTGACGGCGAAGCGCAGTTGCGCTTGAACAGGATGAAGCCCCACGGCCGGGACTCGGCGAAGAAGCCGCGCTCCCAATCGTCCAGGCTCTCGCCGGCACAGCCGAAGACGACGGCGCGTGCCGTCTCAGTCGAGCTTGACAACCAGGCAGTCCTGCTTCAGCGCCTGCAGCTCGTCGCAGGCGGTGCGGGCGGCGGCTTCGTTGGCGAAGCGCCCGGCGACCAAGCGATAAAAGACGCCCCGCTGGCCCAGGTCGGCACGCACGACATGCGATTCGAGCTTGCCGAGGATGCTACCGAACGCGGCCTGCAAGCGGCGCCATTCGTTCGGCACGCCGGCCTCGTCGCGGAGCGCCGCCAACTGCACGCCGAACTGCTGCTTCGGCGCGAGGGCCGCGACCGGTTGGGGCGCGGACGGCTCCTCGGCCGCCGGCACGGCCGGCACAATCGGCGTCGGCGCCGCGTCACCGGCCGGAGTCTCCGACCCCGACGGTGCCGCATCGGCCGCCGGCAGCTTGACCTCGCCGGTCGCCGGGTCGAGCGACAGCTTCAGGGTCTCCGAGCGGGTCGGCGGCGGCTTCGTCGCCGCCATCGCCTGCGGCGGCACCACGGCCGTGGTGCCGACGGAAATTGCCGGCCCTTCCTCCTGCGCCACCGGAGACTCCGTATCCTCTGTGGCCGACGTCGGCTTCTCCCCCGGCGCTTCCGCCGGCGGCAGCAGGCGCTCGACCCGCTTGTCCGGTTGGTCCGTGGACAGCCGCTCGTACACCAGCTTGTCGCGGTTCGGCACCTGCAGGCCGCCTGGATCGTCGGGTCGCAGCTTGGTCGGCCGCGGATCGGCCTTGATCAGGGGCGGTTGAAAGTCGCCGCTCGCGTCCTGGGCACCGCGCTCGTAGGCGTACCAGACGCTGCCGGCGAAGGCGAACAGCGCCAGCGCCGCAATGCCCCATTTGAGGATGCCACCCTTGCCTTCGGCGCCTGACGTTTCGCGCGGCACGGGCCGCTCCAAACGGTCTTCCTCACTCGTCTGCAACGGTCCCAGTGTCATCGTTCAACGCATCTCCTCGGCCGGCACCACGCCAACCACGGACAGCCCGGAGGCGATCACGGTCGCTACCGCCTGCAGCAAGGCCAAGCGCGCCCGGGTCAGCTCCGGTTCCGCGGCGATCATAAATCGCAACGACGGATCCTCGTTGCCCTTGTTCCACAGCGCGTGGAAGGCGGAGGCTAAGTCGTAGAGATAAAAGGGAATCCGGTGCGGCTCGTGACTCTCGGCGGCGGCTTCCACAGTGCGCGGCCAGGTCGCCAGACGCTTGATCAAGTCGAGTTCGGCCGAATCGGCAAGCCGCGACAGCTCGGCCTCGGCCAGCGCTTGTGGTGTCGTCTCCAGGTCCGGCAGCTCGCGAGCGGTGTTGCGCAGCACCGAACGGATGCGGGCGTGCGCGTACTGCACGTAGAAAACGGGGTTGTCCTTGGACTGCTCCTGCACCTTGGCGAAATCGAAGTCCAGCGGCGCATCGTTGCGCCGGGTCAACATCATGAATCGGACGACGTCGGAACCGACCTCGTCGACGACCTCGCGCAAGGTGACGAAGTCGCCGGCCCGCTTCGACATCCGCACCGGCTGGCCCGCCCGCGACAGCTTGACCAACTGGCAGATGCGGACGTCGAGCTCGCCCTCGCCCTCGGTCAACGCCCGCACCGCCGCCTGCGTGCGTTTGACATAGCCGGCGTGGTCGGCGCCCCAGACATCGATCATGCGGGCAAAGCCACGACGGTACTTGTCGTAGTGATAGGCAATGTCGGCGGCGAAGTAGGTCCAACTGCCGTCCGATTTCTTCAGCGGCCGGTCGACCTCGTCCCCGAACCGGGTGGCACGGAACAGCGTCTGCGGCCGCGGCTCCCAGTCCTCCGGCTTCCGCCCCTTGGGCGGATCGAGAACCCCGGTGTAGATCAAATCCCTCTCCTCGAGCCAAGCGACGGCCTGCTCGATGCCTCCATTCTCGTGCAGGGTCAGCTCGGAGAAGAAGACTTCCTGACGGATGCCCAGCGCCGCCAGATCGTCGCGGATCAGCGCCATCATCGCCTCGACGGCGCGTCGCTTGAATTCCGGCAGCCAGTCGCGCTCCGGCAGCCCGCGCCAGCGGGTGCCGTCGGCTTCGGCGATGGCGCGGCCCACGGGCACCAGGTAGTCGCCCGGGTACAGGCCCTGGGGAATCTGGCCGACGGCCTCGCCCAGCGCCTCCCGGTAGCGCAGGTAGACGGAACGCGCCAGCGCCTCGACCTGCGCGCCGGCATCGTTGATATAGTACTCGCGGGTCACCTCGTAGCCGGCCTTGGCCAGCAGCGCCGCCAGCGCGTCGCCGAAGACGGCGCCGCGGACGTGACCGACATGCAAGGGCCCGGTCGGGTTGGTCGAGACGTACTCGACGTTGATCTTCTCGCCCCGGCCGAGCCCGGAATCGCCGTAGGCCGTTCCCGCCCTCAGGATCTCCGGCAGGCGCGCGCGCCAGAACTCGTCGCTCAGCCTCAAATTGATGAAGCCAGGCCCGGCGACTTCGGCCGCCGCCACCTCGGCGTGGGCACGCAGGCGGGCGGCCAGCGGCTCGGCGATCGCGCGCGGCTTCATCCCGGCTGCCTTGGCCAGGGCCAGCGCCGCATTGGTGGCGACATCGCCGTGGCCCGGATCGCGCGGCGGCTCCGCCGTCACGCCGGCACAGTCGAGGCCGGGCGGCAGCGCGCCCTCGGCGGCAAGCGCCGCGATCTCGCGCCGGACGATTTCGGAAAACTGCTTGAAGACGTTCATCTAGTCATCACTTGCCCTGTCGGAGAGCAGGCGCTCGTGCTCGTGCAGCGCGAAGCGATCCGTCATCCCGGCGATGAAGTCCGCGACCAGGCGCGCGCGCACCACCGGATCGCTTCCGTCCGCCGCCCGCCATTCCTCGGGCAGGCAGCTCGGCTCGGCCATATACAACTCGAACAGGCCGCTGACAACGCGGCGCGCCAGATCCGAGCGCCGAGCCACCCGTTCGTGCCGGTACATGCGCCGGGTCAGGAATTCCTTCAACGTCCGATTGGCTCCCGCCATGGCCTCGGAGAACCCGATCAGCGGCTGGCCCAGATGCCGCACCGCGGCCACGGAGTCGGGCCGCAGGGCGGCGATGCGCCGCCCGCTTTCCGCCAGCAGGTCGTCGATCATCAGGCCGATCAGCCGGCGCACGACTTCGTGCGTCAGCCGGGGCACTTCCAGGGCCGGCCATTTGGCGACGACCTGGCGATGGACCTCGCCGACCATCGGCACTTCCGCCGCCTCCGCCATTGTGAACAGGCCGGCCCTGACGCCGTCGTCGAGGTCATGGTTGTTGTAGGCGATGTCATCGGAGAGCGCGGCGACCTGGGCTTCCGGCCCCGGGTAGGTGTCGATCTCCAGGTCGTGCTCGGCAACGTATTCGCGGATCGCCGCGGGGATCGCGGCGAGGTCACCTTCGCCCTGATGAATCGGACCGTTGTGCTTGACCGTGCCCTCCAGCGTCTCCCAGGTCAGGTTGAGGCCGTCGAACTCGGCGTAGCGGCGCTCCAGCCGGGTGACGATGCGCAGGGTTTGGGCGTTGTGATCGAAGCCGCCGTAGGCGGCCATGGCCTGGTCCAGTACCTCCTCGCCGGCATGCCCGAACGGGGGATGGCCAAGGTCGTGCGCCAGCGCCACCGCCTCGCCAAGGTCGAGATCAAGGCCGAGCACGCGGCAGATCGAGCGGGCGATCTGCGCCACCTCCAGCGAGTGCGTCAGGCGGGTGCGGTAATGGTCGCCTTCGAAGGAGACGAAGACCTGGGTTTTCGACTGCAGGCGGCGGAAGGCGGTCGAATGGATGACGCGGTCGCGGTCGCGCTGGAAGGCTGTGCGCGTGAGGCTCTCCGGCTCGGGATAACGGCGGCCGCGGCTGCCGTCGGCCAGGCTGGCGAAGGGTGCTGGCTGCGGCGCGTCTGGCATGGCCGGGACACTAGCGGCTGCACGGGGGCGGATCAACGTCGGCAAATCGTGCCGCCTTTGACAACGGGGCGCCACGGGCTACATATGATATGGTCCGCTGGCGATGTCGACTTTGCAATACTCGGGCGGTCGGAAACGGGAATGAGACGGATGACGGATCAGGGCCTGGCCCCGGAGCGCACGGTGGCGGTCAGCGCCAGCGCGGCACGGCGGATCGGCGAACTGCTTGCCGCCGAGGCGCGGCCGAACCTGAAGCTGCGCGTCGCCGTCGCCGGCGGCGGCTGCTCCGGCTTCCAGTACACCTTCGACTTCGACGACCGGATCAACGACGACGATGTGGTGATCGAGCGCGACGGCATCACCGTCCTGGTCGACGGCATCTCGCTGGAGTACATGGCCGGTTCGGAGATCGACTATGTCGACGATTTGATCGGCGCCGCGTTTCGTATCAACAATCCGAAAGCTCAGGCGTCCTGCGGCTGCGGCACCTCGTTCTCGATCTGACGCCGGGCCGGCATTCCGCATGCAGCGCCTCGTCGTCTACCTGAAGCGCCGCCCGGAGCTGAGCCGGGGCGCCTTCCACGACTGGTGGCTGGGTCCGCACCGCGAGCTGGCCGAACAACTGCCGGGCCTGCGCCGCTACATCATCTCGCTCGTCCTCGGGACCGGCGACGGCCCGTTCGACGGCATGGCCGAGCTCTGGTTCGATGACCGGGCCGCGCTCGATGCCGCCTATGCCAGCGAGGCGTCGGCCGCGGCGCGGGCTGACTCGGACGCTCACGTCGCCCGGCGCGAATGGCTCGACCTCACCGAGCATGTGATCCTCGACAACCCGGCGCCGCCGCCGGTCAAGTTCGCCGCCGGGCTGAAGCGCCGCGCGGACATGAGCCGCGAGGAATTCGGGCGCTGGTGGCTCGAGCGTCACGTCCCCTATGTGCGCAAGTTTCCCGACGTCCGCCGCTACCGGGTCTCGCTGGTCGAGAGCGGACCCGAGAGCATCGTCGACGGCATCGCCGAGGTCTGGTTCGACGACTTTGAAAGCCTGCTGCGCGTCACCTCCAGCCCGGTCGTCAAGGAGGCGCAGAAACACTCGGTCGCGCATACCAGCGACCGCGTTCGCCTGTTCCTTCAGGAGCATCGGATTATCTAGGGCGCTTGCCGCCGCCGCCGCTTTGTGCGGCAATGCGGGCGATGAAGATCGCCACCTGGAACGTCAATTCGGTCAAGGCCCGGCTGCCACGCGTCGTCGACTGGCTGACCGAGGCCAAGCCCGACGTCGCCCTGCTGCAGGAGACCAAGGTCGCCGACGAGGCCTTCCCGCGCGAGGAGATCGAGGCGCTGGGCTACAACCTGGCGCTGCACGGCCAGCGGACCTACAACGGCGTCGCCATCCTGGCGCGCCGCCCGATCGAGGACGTGCGCTCAGGCCTGCCCGGCGATGACGGAGACGAGCATGCCCGCTATGTCGAGGCCACCGTCGACGGCGTGCGCGTCGCCTCGGTCTACCTGCCGAACGGCAATCCGGTCGACAGCGACAAGTTCGCCTACAAGCTCGCCTGGATGCGCCGCCTGACCGCCCATGCCAAGACCCTGCTGGAGCAGGAGCTGTGCTTCGTGCTCGGCGGCGACTACAACGCCCTGCCCGCCGACGAGGACTGCTACGACCCGGTCGCCTTCGCCAACGACGCCTTGGGCCGGCCGGAGACCAAGGCCCACTTCCGCGAACTCGTCTACCTCGGCCTGACCGAGGCCTGGCGGGCGCTGCACCCGGACGAAGTCGGCTACAGCTACTGGGACTATCAGGGCGGCGCCTGGCAGAAGGACCACGGTCTCAGGATCGACCACCTGCTGTTGAGCCCGCAGGCCGCCGACCGCCTGCAGGAGTGCGCCATCGACCGCTCGCCCCGCGGCAAGGAGAAGCCGTCCGACCACGCCCCGGTCTGGTGCACGCTGGTGGCCGATGACTGAGTCGCCGCTACGGCTCACTTGATTGGAGGATGTCGATGCGAAAGGTCATGGTCTTCCTGAAGCGCCGCGCCGACCTCGACCGCCCGGCCTTCTTCGAGTGGTGGCTGAACCAGCACCGCCCCCTGGTGGAGAAGATCCCGGGGCTCAAGCGCTACACCATTTCGCTGGAGGCCGACGGCGAGGACGGCGCCTTCGACGGCGTCGCCGAGCTGTGGTTCGATGACGACGCCGCAGCCGCGGCCGGCTTCGCCAGCGCCGAGGGCCAGACCGCCAGCGCCGATACCCGGGCGCACGTCTCGCGCCGCGAGCGCCTCGACCTGGTCGAGCACAAGTTCGTCGATACCGGCCTGCCGGCGCCCTTCAAGCTGGTCGCCGCCCTGAAGCGCCGGGCCGACCTCAGCCGCCCCGCCTTCGAGGAATGGTGGCTCGAGCGGCACGCGCCGCTGGTCGTCGTCTTCCCCGAGCTGCGCCGCTATCAGGTCGATCTGGTCGAGTCCGGGCCGGAAGGCTTCGCCGACGGCATCGCCGAAGTCTCCTTCGCCGACCTGGCGACCTTGAAGCGCATCACCTCAACGAAGCAGGTCAAGGACGCGCAGCAGGATTCGGTCGAGCATACCGCGGCCCGCAACCGCCTGTTCGTCGAGGAGCACCCGGTCCGCTAGGACCCGCCGTCCCGCTGCCGCAGCAGGTAGCGCTGCACCTTGCCGGTCGGCGTCTTCGGCAACGCGTCCAGGAAGGCGACGGCGCGCGGGTACTTGTAGGGCGCGATGCAGCCCTTGACGAAATCCTGCAACTCGCGCGCCAGCCGCGCATCGCCGGCATGGCCCACGGCCGGGACCACGAAGGCCTTGGCGATCTGCCCGCGCAGCTCGTCGGCGGCGGCGACTACGGCGCATTCGGCGACGGCGGGATGGCGCAGCAGCGCCTCCTCGACCTCCGGCCCGGCGATGTTGTAGCCGGCCGAGACGATCATGTCGTCGGTGCGCGCGGCGTACCAGAAATAGCCGTCGGCATCGCGCCGGAAGGCGTCGCCGGTCAGGTTCCAGCCGTCGACGACGTAGTCGCGCTGGCGCGCATCGTCGAGATAGCGGCAGCCGGTCGGGCCGCGGACCGCCAGACGGCCGACCTCGCCATCGGGCAGCGGCCGCATGGCCTCGTCGACGATCATCGCCTCGTAGCCCGGCAGCGCCTTGCCGGTGGCGCCGGGGCGCACTTCCTCGGGCGGCGCGGAGATGAAGTGGTTCAGCATCTCCGTGGTGCCGATGCCGTCGACGATGGCCAGGCCCGTGGCCTCGCGCCAGGCCTCGAAGGTGGCGAGCGTCAGCGCCTCGCCGGCCGAAGCGCAAAGCCTCAGCGCCGCGAAGCGGCGGGCCGGCCCGTCCGCGCCCGATAGCTCCTTCAGCATCGCCCGGTAGGCGGTCGGCGCAGTCAGGCAGACCGTCGCCCGATGTCTGTGCAACGCCTCCAGGAAGCCGTCGGCGGTGGTCGGCTCGAGCAGCACGACCGAGGCGCCATAGCGCAGCGGAAAGGCGAGCAGGCCGCCGAGGCCATAAGCGAAGGCGAGCGGCGGACTGCCGATGAAGATGTCCTCGGGCCGCGGCCGCAGCACCGCGCGCGGAAAGCTCCTGGTGATCGCCAGCAAATCGCCGTGCGTGTGCATCGCCCCCTTCGGCCGGCCGGTGGTGCCGGAGGTGAAGAGGATCACGGCGATGTCGTCGGCGGCGGTGGCCACGGCCTCGAAGTCCGGCGGCTGCGCCGCCATCAGCCGTTCCAGTTCGTCCTGCGACTCGCCGCCGCCGTCATAACAGCAGACCCGCTCCAGCACCGGGACAGCCCCTTGAGCGGCTTCAAGCTCGCCGGCGATGCGCCGCTCGCAGAGCGCCAGCCGCGCCTGAGTCTTCTCGATGATCAGCGCGAGCTCGCCGGCGCGCAGCAGCGGCATGGTCGGCACGGCGATGCCGCCGGCCTTGAGCACGGCGAGCCAGCCGGCGGCCAGCATCGGCGCATTGGTGCCGCGCAGCAGCACCCGGTGGCCCGGAACCAGGCCGAGTTCCTGGCGCAGCACGTTGGCGATGCGGTTGGTCTCATCCAGCAGCCGGGCATAGCTCCAGGTCTCGTGCCCGGTGCGCAGCGCCGGACGCCCGGCCAGGCCGCGCGCCACGGTGCGGTCCAACAGCTCGACGCCGGCGTTCAGCCGCTCAGGGAAAGCGAAGTCAGGTGCTTGGCGATTGAGCCACGGCCACTGCTGGCGCGGCGGCAGCCGGTCGCGCGCGAAGCTGTCGATGTGTGCCGTATAGCCCGCCATGATCCCGGGTCCATCTGATAGAAGACGGATGATACGACGGATACGCCGGGCCGCGACCGCGCCGCGCCGTCAGCCGCCGTGGCCGCGACCCCCGGGGCTGACCCGCACGCCGGGGCGCAGGTTCTTGTACGGCAACTTCTCCGGCCGGTCGACGAAGGCGCCCGGGGCCTCGACCACTAGCACCTCCTCGGCGATCGGCACGAAATCGGCGCGGAAATGCACCGTGCTCTTGACCCCGACGATGCGCTGCTCGGCCGGCTCGACGCCGAGGTGGCGGAACAGCTCCTGGTCGGCCGCCTGCATCCGGTTGGTGGAGACGATGACGCCGACGCTGCCGACGGTGAGCAGCGCCATCGGTCCCAGGGTCATGCGGGCGCCGCCGAACATCGGCCCGCTGCAGGTAATCCGGCCATCGCCAAGCTTGGCCACGGTAAAGCGGGCGCGGAACGGCGGATCGCCTTCGGTGAAGCGCTTGCCGCCGACCGCGATCTCGATCTCAGTTCCCTCGCCTGCCTCATGCGCCGCCGCCGCGGCCTCGGGATCGACGATCAGGCCCAGGACGCAGCGGTCCGGCTGGTGCTCGACCATCGCCTTCAGCAGGCCGGTGGTGTCCGAGGTGGCGCCGGCACCACAGTTGTCCTGGACGTCGGCCAATACGAAGGGCTTGTGCGCGTTCGAACGCATGGCCTTGCCGATGGCCTCGGCCGGCGACAGGAACGGCACCTGAAAGGCGGCCTCGTGCCCGAGGATGTAATCGTGCAGGGCCTGGGCGGCGCGCTCGGCGCCGGCCTGGTCGTCGCCGTAGGCCACCACCACCGGACCGCAGTCCCAGATGTCGGCCGGCGGGAAGCCGGGCGTGAAGGAAAGATGCCAGAGCCCCGGCTCCTGCTCCAGTTGCTCGAGCCGGCGGTAGACCCCGGCCATTGGCTCGTCCATCGTGCATTGCCCGGTCAGCGGCATCAGAAACGGCAGGGCGCGGCGCGCCTTCGCCGGCCGCCGCCCGGCGTCGAGCAGGCGGTCGAGGTAATGCGCGGCGCGCTTGCCGGTCGCAGCCATGTCGACATGCGGATAGGTCCGGTAGGCGATCAGGCCGTCGGCATGCTCAAGCATCGCCTGCGTGGTGTTGGAGTGGAGGTCGAGGCTGACGACCATCGGCAGGTCCGGCCCGACGACCTCGCGGACCCGGCGCAGCAGCTCGCCCTCGCCGTCCTCCAGGTGCTCGGTGACCATGGCGCCGTGCAGATCGAGATACACGGCATCGTACGGCCTCAATTCCTCGAGTCCCGCCAGCACGATCTTCGACATGCGCTCGAAGGCGTCCTCGGTGACATGGGCCGAGGGCACGGCGCTGGCCCAGGCGATCGGCAGCAGCTCGTGGCCTCGGCCGCGAGCCTCGGCGACGAAGCCCGCGGTGCCGATGTTGAAGCCGGCCAACGCCTCGATCACCGTCGGGCCCTGGGACAGCCCGGGAAAGCTCTCGGCGCGCAGAAAGTCCTCCCAGGCCGCCTTCATCGGCGCGAAGGTGTTGGTCTCGTGCATGAAGCCGGCGTGCGCGATGCGGGCCATCGATGTGATCCGTCGTGTGGTGAGAACCGCGGGACCGCGGCAGCGTCGCTGAAGCCCGCCGCCCGGTCAAGGGGCGCCGGCGCCGGCCGGTTCGACGTGGTAATGCTTTCGCAGCCAGGCTCGGGCCAGGCGCTCTGCCTCGGCGATCTCGGCGGCCGTCATCTCGCGCGCCAGCGCGGCCCTCGCCCATTGCGCCGCCGGATGGCCGTTGCCGGCGGCCAGGCTGAGCCACATGCGCGCGCGGACCGGGTCGCGCGGCGCCCGGCGCCCCATCCAGTAAACGAAGCCGAGGATGAACTGGTCATAGGCGCTGCCGGCCTCGGCCGCCTTTCGGACCTTGCCGATGTGGCGGCGCATCAGGTTCTCGGCCGGCGGGGCACAGCTCGGCAAGCCGCCTTCGTCCTCGCCCGCCGCCTCGTCGGGACCGCACGAGCGGTCGAGCTGAAACCGGAACAGCTCCACCGGCCTGCCGATGTGCTCGTCGCCCGATGGTCGGTCCAGGGTCCTGGCCAGGTGCCACCGGCCGAAGGCGCTGTCGCCGCCGGCCGCGGCCGGCGAAGCGACCAGCGAGGCCAATGTCCCGACGATGACGGCGACGTGCACCTGGATCCCTCCTGGCCTTCCCTAGCGCACCGCACCTCCAACCAACAACGCTGGCATAACGTTCCGCTGCTCCGCTCAGATGTCCGCGTAGCAGTGGGTCTCGGCGGCGCCACCGGGATGCGTCACCGCGCCCTTGTGGGCAGGGCCGACGGTCTGCGCGTATTTCCACAGCGCGCCCGACTGGTAGTCGGTCGTGCGCGGCCGCCAGGCCTTGCGCCGTTCCGCCATCTCCGCCTCGCTGAGCTCGACGTCGAGCGTGCCCTTGACGGCGTCGATGTGGATCACATCGCCGTCCCGCAGCAGGCCAATGGGCCCGCCTTCGGCCGCCTCAGGGCCGACGTGGCCGATGCAAAAGCCGCGGGTGCCGCCGGAGAAGCGGCCGTCGGTGATCAGCGCCACCTTCTCGCCCATGCCCTGGCCGTAGATCGCCGCCGTCGTCGCCAGCATCTCGCGCATGCCCGGACCGCCCTTCGGCCCTTCGTAGCGGACGATGACGATGTCGCCCTCCTTGTAGTCGCGCCGTTGCACCGCGGCGAAGGCTTCCTCCTCGCTGTCGAAGCAGCGCGCGGTGCCGGTGAACTGCAGCCGCGCCAACCCCGCCACCTTCACGATCGCGCCGTCCGGCGCCAGGTTGCCCTTCAGGCCGACGACGCCGCCCGTCGGCGTGATCGCCTTCGAGGTCGGCATCACCACGTCCTGGTCCTCCGGGAAGACCACGTCCTTGAGGTTCTCGGCGATGGTCTTGCCGGTCACCGTCAGGCAGTCGCCGTTCAGATAGCCGCCGTCGTGGAGCGCCTTCATCAGCACCGGAATGCCGCCGATGTCGTAGAGGTCCTTGGCCACGTACTTGCCGCCCGGCTTCAAGGACGCGATGTAGGGCGTCTGGCGGAAGATCTCGCAGACATCGTCGAGGCCGAACTCGATGCCGCACTCGTGCGCGATCGCCGGCAGGTGCAAGCCGGCGTTGGTCGAGCCGCCCGAGGCGGCGACCACGACGGCGGCGTTGCGCAGGGCTTCGCGGGTGATGATGTCGCGCGGGCGGATGTTCTGCGCCAACAGCTGCATCACCTGTTTGCCCGAGGCGACGCCGTACGTGTCTCGGCTGTCGTAAGGCGCCGGCGGGCCGCCGGAGCCGGGCAAGGCGATGCCCATGGCCTCGGACACCGTGGCCATGGTGTTGGCGGTGAACTGGCCGCCGCAGGCGCCCGACGACGGGCAGGCCAAACACTCCAGCTCGTGCAGGTCCTCTTCGGTCCAGTTGCCGGCGGCGACCTGGCCGACGCCCTCGAAGACGTCGACGATGGTGACGTCCCGGCCGCGGAAGCGTCCCGGCAGGATCGAGCCGCCGTAGAGGAAGATCGCCGGCACGTTCAGGCGGGCGATCGCCATCATGATGCCCGGCAGCGACTTGTCGCAGCCGGCGATGCCGACCATGGCGTCGTAGCAGTGGCCGCGCATCGTCAATTCGACGGAATCGGCGATCGCCTCGCGGCTGACCAGCGACGCCTTCATGCCCTGGTGGCCCATGGCGATGCCATCGGTCACGGTGATCGTGGTGAATTCGCGCGGGCTGCCGCGGCCCGCCTTGACGCCCGTTTTCACCGCCTGCGCCTGGCGCGCCAGCGCCATGTTGCAGGGGGCGGCCTCGTTCCAGGTGCTGACGACGCCGACCAGCGGCTGGTGAATCTCCTCATCGGTCATGCCCATGGCGTAGTAGAAGGCGCGCGCGGGCGCGCGCTCGAAGCCCTCGGTGACGTGCCGGCTGGGCAGCTTCGATTTGTCGAAGGTCTTGGCGTCCATCTTTGGTGTTCCTCCCTCACGAGCCATGTCGCGCCGACTCGGCTCTCATCCCCTGTCTTATCGCAAACCTGCCGGTACCGGGCAATCGCCGGCACCGGCGCTCAGAGCGCGCGCAGGCGGGCCAGCGCCTGGTCGAGCTTGGCGCGCGTCCCGGCCGCTTCCTCGCGCCGTTCGCGCTCGGCTTCGACGACGTGCTCCGGCGCCTTCTCGGTGAAGCCAGCGTTGGCGAGCTTGCCGTCGAGGCGGCGGATCAGCTCATCGATCTTGGCGCGCTCGCGGGCAAGCCGCGCCTTTTCTTCGCCGATGTCGACGGCGGCGCCCAGCGGCAGCATCAGCGTCGCCTCGTCCAGGACCACCTGCACCGCCCCCTTCGGCGCTTCGCCGTCGAGCGCGGTTGCGCTCCCAAGGCGGGCCAGTCGCTCGATGACCTCGCGGTGGCGCTCCAGCCGCGCCAGGGTCTCGGGGCGCGCATCACGCAACAGCAGCGGCAGCTTGGCGCCGGCCGGCACATTGGTCTCCGCCCGCACCGAGCGCACCTCCGAGATCAGGCGGATGACCCAACCCATCTCGGCGTCGGCAGCCGGGTCGACGAGGTCGCCGCCGAGGGCCGGCCAGTCGGTCTCCGCCAGCATCCGGTTGCGCTCGCTCGTCAGGCCCCAGAGCTCCTCGGTGATGAACGGCATGAAGGGGTGCAGCAGGCGCAGGATGACATCGAAGGCCCAGGCCGCCGCCGCCTGGGTCTCGGCCTTGGCCGCGGCATCCCGGCCCAAGAGCAGCGGTTTCGAGAATTCCAGGTACCAGTCGCAGTAGGTGCCCCAGACGAAATGGTAGATCGCCTCCGCCGCCTCGTTGAAGCGGTAGTCGTCGAGCGCCTTGCTCACCGTGTCCTGGGCCCGCTTGACCTCGCCGACGATCCAACGGTTCAGGGTCTGCGCCGCGCCGTCCGGCGCGAAGCCTGCGTTGGCCCGGCATTCGTTCATCTCCAGAAAACGGGCGGCGTTCCAGAGCTTGGTGGCGAAGTTGCGGTAGCCCTCGACGCGGGCGCGTGACAGCTTGACGTCGCGGCCTTGCGCCGCCTGCGCCGCCAGGGTGAAGCGCAGCGCGTCGGCGCCAAACTCGTCGATCAGTTCCAGTGGGTCGATGATGTTGCCCCGGCTCTTGGCCATCTTCTGGCCCTTCTCGTCACGCACCAGGGCGTGGATGTAGACGGTGTGGAAGGGTATCTCGCCCATGAAGTGCAGGCCCATCATCATCATCCGGGCGACCCAGAAGAAGATGATGTCGAAGCCGGTGACCAGCAGATCGGTCGGATAATACCGTTTCAGCTCCGGCGTCGCCGCCGGCCAGCCCAGGGTCGAAAACGGCCACAGCGCACTCGAGAACCAAGTGTCCAGCACGTCCGGGTCGCGCCGCAGCGCCACCGTCTCGCCGTAGTGCGCCGAGGCCGCGGCCACGGCCTCGGCTTCCGTCATCTCGACGAAGATCTGGCCATCGGGGCCGTACCAGGCCGGAATCTGGTGCCCCCACCACAGCTGACGCGAGACGCACCAGGGCTGGATGTTGCGCATCCACTCGAAATAGGTTCGCTCCCACTGCTTGGGCACGAAGACCGTGCGGCCGTCCTCGACCGCCGCGATCGCCGGCCCGGCCAGGGTCTTGGCGTCGACATACCACTGCTCGGTCAGCCACGGCTCGACCGGGACGTTGCTCCGGTCACCATAGGGCACCATGTGGAGGTGCGGCTCGGCCTTCTCGACCAGGCCCAAAGCCTCGAGGTCGGCGACCACGCGCTTGCGCGCCTCGAAGCGGTCGAGGCCGCGATAGGCCTCGGGCACGCTGTCGTTGAGCTGCGCCGCCTCGTCGAAGATGTTGATCATCTCCAGGTCGTGACGGCGGCCAACCTCGAAGTCGTTGAAATCATGCCCCGGGGTGATCTTGACCGCGCCCGATCCCTGTTCGGGGTCGGCGTAGTCGTCGGCGACGATCTTGAGGCGGCGGCCGACAAGCGGCAGCACGGCAAAGCGTCCGACCAAATCGCCGTAGCGCGCGTCATCGGGGTGCACGGCAACCGCGGTATCGCCCAGCATGGTCTCAGGCCGCGTCGTGGCGACGACGATATAGCGGTCCGCCTCGCCCTCGATCGGATAGCGCAGATGCCAGAGCTGGCCCTTGACCTCCTGCGGCTGCACCTCGAGGTCGGAGATCGCCGTGCGCAGCTTCGGATCCCAATTGACCAGGCGTTTGTCCTTGTAGATCAGGCCCTGTTTGTAAAGGTCGACGAAGACCTTGCGGACTGCCGCCGACAGCCCCTCGTCCATGGTGAAACGCTCGCGCCGCCAATCACAGGAGGCGCCGAGGCGATGCAGCTGGCCGAGAATGGTGCCGCCCGACTGCGCCTTCCACTCCCAGACCCGCTCGACGAAGCGATCACGCCCGAGCGCGCGCCGGTCAGTGCCTTCCTCGTCGAGCATGCGCTCGACCACCATCTGCGTGGCGATGCCGGCATGGTCGGTACCCGGCTGCCACAGGACGTCGCGGCCGCGCATGCGCTCGAGCCGGACAACGATGTCCTGAATGGTGTTGTTGAGGGCGTGTCCCATGTGCAGGCTGCCGGTGACGTTGGGCGGCGGGATGACGATGGTGTAGGGCTTGCCGTCGGGCTGGCGACCGCACTCGAAGACGCCGCCTCGCACCCAGGCGGCGAAGATCCGCTGCTCCACTTCCTGAGGTCGATAATTCTTGTCCAGCATCGCTGAACCCTTTTCGATCCCTAAACGTCTGGATTGGTCATCTTGCCGGCGTCGACGTCACCCGGCGGCTCGGCGGGGTCAGCGCGGCGGGCGCATCATGTCTCGTCCGCGGGATTGGAAATGCGCCGAATTTCCTTTTCCACCAGTCGTTCCACCAGAGGCGGCAGGTGCTCGTCGAGCCACGCCTTCAGCATCGGCCTGAGCAGCTCTTTGACCAGGTTCTCCAGGGTCTTGCCGCCGGCGCCAAGAGGCATCTGACGCGAACCGCCGACCTTGTGCGCAAGGCCGCCCAAAGCCTGGGCGACGTCACCGGCAGCGGCCTTCGATACGATGCCGCCGGCCGGCGCGGTCGGACCCGCATCATCCTCGGATGCGGGTTCCCTGCCGGCCGCAGGCACCTCGGCTGCTTTGTCTCCCGTCGTAGCCAGGGCATCGCTGACGGCTGCTGCCGCCGTCTTGAAAGCGCCGTGGCGCGACAGGTCGGTCACCGTGCCGTCGTCGTTCATCATTTCGGTGAGTTCGAGAACGTCGCCTGCCGGGTCTGGGTCGGCAGGCATCGCTCCCACCCGGCGCGGTCCATCGGCATCGTCGGAGATGATCTGGCGGATCGACGCCAGGATCTCCTCCATGCTCGGTTCCTGCTTCGCTTTGACGTCGCTCATCAACGCGTCCCCGGGGCGTGATCGCTGGCCGCCAACCTACGTCAGGGCAAGCGAAAAGGCCAGCCCGGATGCGCGCAAACGCCCCCTCGCCGCCTTACTCAGGCGGCTCCAGACCCCACCACTTGTCACGCACCTTGTTGTAGTGCGTCAGCGGATCGTAGCTTTCGACCGGAACGCCCAGAAGCTGGGCCGAGAGCCGGCCGACGGCGCTCAACAGCGAGAAGCCGGCGACGTATTCGTCCCGATCGGCCTCGACCAGCGCCACCCGCGCATCCAACAGCTCCTGTTCGGCATCGAGGACGTCGAGCGTGGTGCGCGAGCCAACGGAGGCTTCCTCGCGCACGCCTTCGAGGGCAATCTCGTTGGCTCTGACTTCCTGGTTGCGGGCGGTGATGTTGGAACGCGTGCTGGTCAGCACCTCCCACGCCTGCGTCACCTGCTCGATCACCAGGCGGCGCGCCTGCTCGACCTGGATCCGCCGCTGGTTCTGCCGCTCCTTGGATTCGCGCACCCGCGAGTGCTCCACCCCCGACTGGTAAAGCGGGATGCTGACCTGGGCGAGGATGGAATCATTCTCCGACGACTGGCTCTCGAAGCTGGTCTCGCGGCTGCGCAAGACCCGGCCGCGCAGATCCAGCGTCGGCAGCAGATCGCCGAAGGCGACCCGGACCGCCGCCTTGGAGGCCCGCTCGGTGTGGTTGGCCGCCTCGAGGTCCGGGTTCTCATCCAAGCCGATCAGCAGCGCATCACGCAGGGTTGCCGGCAACGACGGCAGCGGCGGCACCGCCTCGAGGTCGTGCGGTTTCTCACCGATGACCCGCTCGTAAGTGGCGCTGCTGACGGCGAGCTGTCCCTCGGCCGAAATCCGGTCGGCGGTAGCCCTGGCCAAGCGGGCCTCGGCCTGGGCGACGTCGGTGCGCGTGACCTCGCCGACATCGAAGCGGTCCTGCGTCGCCTCGAGCTGGCGCTTCAAGACGTCCTCGTTGTTGGCCGTCAGCTGCAGCCGGGCGTGGTCACGCAACACGTCCATGTAGGCGCGCACGGCGTCCAGCAGCACGCTTTGTTCGGCACTCTTGAGCCCGGCGCGCGCGGCCAGGATATCGCTTTCGGCCTGCCGCACCGCGGCTTCGGTCTTGCCGCCGGTGTAAAGCGGCTGCACCACCTCGAACTCGCCGGAAAGCGGGTTCAGATGCTGCGTCGAGATGCTGGAGGTGGCGCTGCCGGGATCGTTGCGCGCCACGCCGCCGCTGCCGGTGATGCTGACGGTCGGCCGCCAGCCCGAAAGGGCCTGCGAGATGCGCTCGTCGACCGCCCTGAGATTGGCCCGTGCATTGCGCAGATCGGGACTGGTGACATAGGCCTTGGCGAGGGCGCCGTTCAGCGTCTCGGCCAGCACCGCACCGGACGAAAGGGCGGCGGCGACCAACAGCGCAAACGGCAGGACCACGCGCATGACCAGGCTCCTCTAGCGTGAAGTCGACGGCGCTGACCCTAATACAGGGCCCAATGCGGATCAATCAACGCTGGCGACGAATTTCTGTTCCGCGCCCGGGCGGCGTCAGAAGACGAAAGCCGCTTGGCGCTCGAACCCGGGCACGGTCGGCACCTGGGCGTCAAACAGCTCGCGGTGGGCGATGCTGCCGTCAATGTTGGTGTAGGACATCGCCTTGCCGACGCTACCCCGACGTTCGACCAGCAGCATCCGCCCGCCGTCGCCGAGCTGCCGGACCAGCGCCTCGGGAACCTCTTCGACGGCGCCGTTGATGAAGATGACGTCGTAGGGGCCCTGCGCGGCATAGCCCTCGGTAAGCGCGCCCTCGATCACGGCGACGTTGTCGACGCCGAGCTCGGCAAGGTTGGCATCGGCGCGCTGGGCCAGCTCGGCGTCGGCCTCGAGCGCGACCACGGCGCTGGCGAGCCGGGCCAGCACCGCGCTCGAGTAACCGGTGCCGCAGCCGACATCGAGCACGGCGTCGTCCGGCCCGATCGCCGCCGCCTGCAGCAGCCGGGCGAAGACCACCGGCTCCATCAGGAAACGGCCGTTGCCGATCGGAATGTCCTCGTCGACGTAGGCCACGCCTCTGAGCGCCTTGGGCACGAAAACCTCGCGGGGCACCGCCAGCAGCGCCGAGGTCACCCGCTCGTCGGTAACGTGATTGGGCCGGATCTGCCCCTTTACCATGGCTTCGCGCCGGGCCAGACTGCTGTTCATACCACTCGTCGCCTTCTACCGCTCCCGCGCCCGGTTATAGGCGCGCGAGGCGGCCCTGACAACGGGGCGCCGACGGCGATTGACCGGGATGCCGCCGGGGGTCTAAGTAAGCGCTGCGCTCGCCTTGCGACAGCCTTTGTCGAACGGGCGCGGCGCGTTGGCGCGGTGGGAGAGTGGTCATCCAGCGGACTGCAAATCCGTTCACACCGGTTCGAATCCGGTCCGCGCCTCCAGCCACTCCGCCGCTTCTCCGGCGGCTCACGCTTGCGGCCCGTCGACCGCGGCCTGACGGCGAGCCGGATCGAGACCCGAGCCCGCGCGCATCGTCAACGCCGGCCAGCGCATGACGGAAGCCCCCCCGCCCCGCCCTGTACGCGACGACGCCGACAGGCTGATCACGTTTCTCTACTACGCCGACCTGCCCCGGGCGATCGCGTTCTACGAGAACGTGCTGGGCCTGCCGTTGGTGATCGATCAAGGTTGGTCGAAGATCTACGAGGCCACCCCCTCGGGCTACATCGGCCTGGTCGACGAAGTGCGCGGCAGCCACCGCGTCCATCCGGTCAAGCCGGTGCAGATCTGCCTGCGCGTCGCTGATGTCGACGCCTGGTATCGCTATCTGCTCGGCCAAGGCACCACCATCGCCAAGGGACCGCGCGACGTCGCCGCACTGAAGATCAGGGCCTTCGTCTGCAGCGACCCCGAAGGCTATGAGATCGAGATCCAGTCGCCGCTGCCCTGAGCGGCGGCGCCTAACGGAGTGCCGGAAGCGGGGCCAGAACAAAGAACAGGCCAGCGGCGAGCAGGGCGGTCGCCGGCACGGTGATCACCCAGGCGGCGATGATGGTGAGGAAGTGGGCCCGCCTGACCAGCTTGCGGTGGCGCAGTTCCTCGCGGCCGGGCAGGGGCTCGTCGTTGTCCCCGCCGCCGCGTTTCTGGCTGACCAGCTGTCGCCGCTTCTTGCTGTGCTTGGTGTAGAACTCGCGGAAGAAGCCGACTCCGAACACCGCGCCGACGGCGATATGCGTGGAGCTGACGGGCAGACCCAGCCAGGAGGCGATGATCACCGTGATCGCCGCCGACAGGGCCACGCAATAGGCCCGCATCGGGTTCATCTTGGTGATCCTGTCGCCGACCATCCGCACCAGTTTGGGGCCGTAGAAGAACAGGCCCAGGCTGATGCCGAAGGCGCCGATCAACATGATCCAGGCCGGGACCTCGACCTTGCCGGCAACATTGCCGAACTGGATGCTGTGCAAGATCGCCGCCAGCGGCCCGATGGCGTTGGCCACGTCGTTGGCGCCGTGGGCGAAAGAAAGCAACGCGGCCGAGCAGATCAACGGAATGCGGAAGAGCTTGCGCAGCGAGCGGTTGCGGTTCTCCATGCCCGCCGACTGCCGCTCGATCAGCGGCCGCATCAGCAGCCAGACGACGGCAAAGCAGCCGAGCCCAACCATCGCCAGGGTCAGCTCGCCCGGTTGCCAGATGCGTTTCAGTCCCTTGATCGACAGGTAGTAAGCGAAGGCGCCGGCCATAAGGGCGACGAGCAGCGGCACCCACCGTCGCGCCGCGGCGATCTTGTCCTCCTGGTAGATCAGATTGATCTTGATGAAGGCCAATAGCGCGGCCGCGATGAGACCGCCCAGGACCGGCGAGATGACCCAGCTGGCGGCGATCGCCCCCATGGTCGTCCAGTTGACGAGCTGGAAGCCGACCGCGGCGATGCCGGCGCCCATGACGCCGCCGACCACGGCATGCGTGGTCGAGACCGGGGCGCCGATCCAGGTCGCCAGGTTGACCCAGACGGCAGAGGAGATGAGCGCCGCCGTCATCGCCCAGACGAAGGTGGCACTGTCGGCTACTTCCGTCGGGTCGATGATGCCCTTCGATACTGTGGCCACGACGTCGCCGCCCGCGATTAGCGCCCCGGCGCTCTCGAAGACCGCGGCCAGCAGCAGGGCGCCGACCATGGTCAACGCCCGCGAGCCGACCGCCGGACCGACGTTGTTGGCAACATCGTTGGCGCCGATGTTGAGCGCCATGTAGCCGCCCAGGACGGCCGCGAAGATCACCGGCGCGACATCGGCGGCGACGCCGGAGTAGAGGGCCGCGGCCAGCGCCGAGAGGCCGAGAAAGACCAGCGCGAAGCCGTGAGCGACGACGCCGCTGGCCGTGGCCCGGGCCGCGGCCTCGACGTGAACGATCTTTTCCAGGTCCTTGTCGAGCGACCGTTTGGTCAGAGCCATGTGCGCGCGGTTGTTCTGATCAAAGGGAAAGACGAGGGATCGGGTCGTCGTACCGGTACGGCGGTGATGCCATCATGTAGAGGTTGTTATGGCGAGGGTTCGACCGTTGTTTGGCCTGCCGTCTCGGTCGCGTCAAGCCGCCTCGTCCGTCTTCCTGGCGAATACGCGCAAAACCGCGCCGTCGTTCGCTGCTAAGGCCCTTAAAAGCACGGCTAGATTCCGGTCGTCGACCAAGCTTGCCGCCGCGGCCAGCCCGACCCATTGGAGCCTGCGCTCGGCCTGTTCCGGCCACGTCAGCAGATGTTGGCGGACCAGAATCGGATAGACGAAGACCTGACAAGGCACCTTGTAGCCGGCCGGCATCCTTTTGTCGTAGCGGTAGGTCCCGACCGGCACGGGCGCTACCGGCCCGACCACACCAGCCTCCTCCTCGGCCTCCTGGGCCGCGCACTCAGGCAGTGGCACACCCTTCTCCGGCCACCCCTTCGGTACGATCCAGCGGCCGCGTCGCCTGGACGTGACCAGCAGCACCTCGATCGCCGGCTCGAGGGCGACGAACGGAAGGGCGGCAACCTGCTGCACGGTTCTGGGCTGTAGCAACACGACGGGACCATGCGCTGTTTCGTTGCGGTAATTCTTACTTGGTTCGGCGCAGCGCTCCAACGGCGAGCCCTCCGGTTCCGGGCGTGCATTCCGGCCGGTGACATGCTGGACTGCTTCGCACCCAACGCCATTACGGAGCTGCCGCCGATGATGCCGACGTTGCCGCCCGGGGTGGTGCCCTATCGGCGTACGCCGACGTTTACCATGGGCACGATACCGCAAGCCTTGCTGCAGGCGCACAGCACCAAGTCCGGCGTCTGGGGCCGCATTGTGGTGGTGTCGGGCCGGCTGCGCTACGAACTCGTGGAGGGCGGCCAGGCCTTCGAGCTGGGTCCCGGTGATGTCGGCATTGTGGCCCCCGGGACGGGGCACCGGGTATCGCCGATAGATCAGGTAAGGTTCTACATCGAATTTCTGAAGTAAGAATCTGATATATTTGGATTAATTAACAAAATCGGGAATTTGACTGTCGCCGCGAAGGTGCGGCCGCGCATCGAGATGGGCTAGGATGGCGTAAAGGAGCAGATGCGATGTCGCGAATCGTCCGGGTGCCGAGGCTGGGAGCGCTGAGCCTGGCGCTGGCCCTGGCGATCCAGGTGGCGGCCACGATGCCGGGTCAGGCCGACGAGGGTTGGCATGGCCGTTATGGATACGATTATCGTGGCCACGGGCATCGGCACGCTCCCCGCCATCGCCAGCACGGTCACTATCATGGCGGCGGCGACGCCGCTGCCGCGGTCGCCGTCGTGCTCGGCGGCGTGCTGATCGCCACGCTGTTGGCCCACTCTCTGGCCGAACCGCAGCCGGAAGCGCCTCCGCTCGCCGAACCGCTCAGGCTGGGCGATTGCAAGCCGACCACCGGCAGACGTTTGATCGACGGACGCTGGGCCCTGCTGCGCGGGACCTGGTGCAGTGACCAGTACGGCCGCGGCTATATCCTGAACGACAGCGTGCGCTTCGTGCGTTACCTGGACTAGCGCCGCCCAATTCGCCGGCGGGCTGGCTTCAGTCTCCGCCCGCCTTGCTGTGCCCGTTCAAGGTCTGCAATTCCTTCTCGATGCGGTCGAGCTGGTTCAGCACCGCGAGCACCGCGGTCACGCCGAGATATACCAGAAATGTGCCCGCATAGCCGATGCCGAGCCAGAAGCAGACCACGGCCGGCAGCACGCCGCAGACAACGGCCCAGAGCGGAAAATCACCAATCTGCTTATTCATGAAATGTCTCCCCCCTCCGACGGTATGATTTCCAGAGTAACGTGAATTGCTATCCGTTGCTCGGGATTTGTGCGGCACAGGCCGCAAGTTGCGCACCGCGTTCAGGACGCAGATTGCCTTTTGGCCAGGACGACGGCGCGGCGGGGCGGCGCTTGTCTCGCCGCCGCGGCGGCGCGACAATCAGGGCCGGCCGACAGCACCGGCCGACATAGGGATCGACACACGGATGAACCTGCATGACGACGTTGCCGTGCTGTTGGCGGTTCCACCCTTTACCGCGCTGGACGCCAGCAAGCTCAAGCTTCTGGCATTTGCCAGCCAGCGGCTGAATTACCTGCCCGGCGAGCGTCTGATCATGCAGGGCGACCCGGGCGACGCGGTCCATGTCATCCTGGACGGCGAGGTCGAAGTCTCGATCGCCTCGGGCACCGGCGAGCGCGTGGTCCGGCGCATGGGCCGGCATGCCTTCTTCGGCGAGATCGCAATCCTGGAGCACGTCGCCCGTACCGCCACGGTGACCGCGATTACGGCGGTCGATGCGCTGAGGATCGAGCGCGACACCCTGTTGCGGCTGATGCAGGATTTGCCGGCATTCGGCGAGGCGATCGAGGCGCACATGGCGAACAGCGGCTACGTGTACGAATAGCGCCCCTGCCCGCCGATGAGAGCATCGAGTTTCCCCGACCATGACCTCGGCGTGCCTGCCGCGCCGTCGCACCGAATAGACGGCCATGACTGAGCGAAATAAACGCCGGCAGATCCCCAAGGCCTATCGCAATCGCGCCTTCCTTAACGGCCCCGACGCGCGGGCGCTGCGGATCCTCGGGGAATATCTGGAACCGAAAAGCCGGTTCGAGCGCTACCACGTCGACGATACCATCGTCTTCATGGGTTCGGCCCGGATTGCCAGCCGCGAGGCGGCCGAGGCGCAGCTCGCCCGCGCCGAGGCCGGCGACGGCGACGTCGCGGCGGCGGGCAAGGCGCTGGCGATGTCTGACTACTACGAGGCCGCGCGCGAATTGGCGAGGCGGTTGACCGTCTGGTCGAAGTCGCTCGGCGAAGCCGAGCGGCGCTTCGTCGTCTGCACCGGCGGCGGCCCGGGCATCATGGAGGCGGCCAACCGGGGCGCCGCAGAGGCGCGCGGCATCAACGTCGGCCTGACCATCTCGATCCCGGCGGAAGAGTTCGGCAACGATTACGTCACGCACCAGCTCGCCTTTCACTTCCATTACTTCTTCATGCGCAAGTTCTGGTTCACCTATCTCGCCAAAGCGGTGATCGTCTTTCCCGGCGGCTTCGGCACCTTGGACGAGCTTTTCGAGCTGCTGACCCTGGTCCAGACCGGCAAGGTGCGCAAACGCATGCCGATCGTGCTGTTCGGCAGCGACTATTGGGACGAGATCATCGATTTCGAGGCCCTGGTCCGCCATGGCACGATCTCCGCCAAGGATCTCGATCTCGTGCATCGGACAGAATCGGTGGACGAGGCCTACGACTTCGTCACCCGGGAGTTGCGCGAGTACGCTCTGCCCATCCCCGGCGCGCGTCTTTAATCAGGGCGTCGGCCTAGCGGGCGCGCTGGCCGGCCCCCCATAACCCGACTGGGTTTAAGTGAAGTAAGATGCTTTAATAACAGATTATTGATCTGCTTTATTCAACATTTACATCAAGATAAATAGATGCCGTGTGTTCCGCCGAAACCCGGCAGGGCGAGGCCCCGCGCCGGCAGGATGGCGACAGTTTCGGGCCGATCGCTCGCCTTTTTCTCAAAATTCGGTTGTATTTCTAGCCGCGGGCCGCGGGGGCGGTATCGAGTTCTGAAAAGTTGCCGGTTCCCGGGGTGTCGCCTGTCACGCTCAGGATCGCCGAGGAAACTTACGGCGCGATGCTCAAAGAGAAAGAGCTGCGGTTCGCCCTGGTCTGCTATGGCGGCGTCTCTCTCGCCGTCTACATGCACGGCGTCACCAAGGAAATCCTGAAACTGGTCCGTGCCTCCAAGGCTTACCACGGCATCACCGAGGTCGAGGCGCGCGAGCGGCTGGACTACGCCGAAACAATGGCCGAAAGCCGCCATACGCACGACAGCGAAGCGGTCTACTTCGAGATCCTGAAAGCGATCGGTAAGCGGCTTGACCTGAGGATCATCGTCGACGTCATCGCCGGCGCTTCCGCCGGCGGCATCAATGGGGTGATCCTGGCCCGCGCTTTGGCGCACGACCTCTCGATCGAAGGCCTGCGCGATACCTGGCTGCACGAAGCCGACGTCGCCGAGCTGCTGGCGCCCGAACGCAAGGCCAGCCGCTGGAGCAAGTGGTTCCTGACGCCGCTGATCTGGGGCTACAGCCGGGTCAAGATCGGCCGGGTCAAGACCAACGCCGAGATGCGGCAGAAGCTGTCGATGTTCCTGCGCTCGCGCTGGTTTCGGCCACCGTTTTCCGGCCGTCGCCTGTCGCTGACGCTGCTCGATGGCATCGGTGGCATGAGGCCGGGCGGCGATCGGGAATCATCGCTGCTGCCGCTCGGCCAGCGGCTGGAACTGTTTGTCACCGTCACCGACTTTTACGGCTATCTGCGGCGCATCCGCATCCATGACCCGCCGCTGGTGCGCGAGCGCGAGCACCGCCATATCCTGCGCTTCGAGTACTGCCGTTGGCCCAACGGCGACATGGTCAGCGACTTCGACGACGAAGGCGTGCCGGCATTGAGTTTCGCCGCGCGCGCCACCTCGTCTTTCCCAGGCGCCTTCCCGCCGGCGCAGATCGCCGAGCTGCAATCGCTGCTGGCCCAGCGCGGCCGGGGCTGGCAGCAACGCGACCGTTTTCTCGAGCGCAACTTCCGGCACTACCGCAGCGCCGGCGCCAATCCGGTGCTGACCTCGTTCGTCGACGGCAGCGTCCTGAACAACAAGCCGTTCGCCGAAGCCATCCAATCGATCCGCGACCGCCCGGCCTTCCGCCAGGTCGATCGCCGCCTGGTTTACATCGACCCCGACCCGATGGGCCCGCCGCCGCCGCCGTCCGGCCAGCGCCCGGGCTTCTTCCGCACGCTCAAGGGCGCCCTCTCCGACATCCCCAGGCAGGAGCCGATCTACGACGAACTGACCTGGATCGCCGGCTTCAATCAGCGGGTGCGGCGCGCCAGTGCCATGATCGAGGCGACGCGGGCGCAGGTTCTCGGTCTGGTCGCCGAGCTGGCGCCCGACAGCTTCTCGGCGCCGCTGTCGACCGAGCGCGTCGCCGCCTGGCGCGAAACCGCCGCCGTCTACGCCGGCCGCCAAGCCGGATTCGTCCACGGCGGCTATCTCGGCTTGCGCCGCCTGGCCAGCTTGCTGGCGGTTGCCGAGCGGATCGGCGCCGTGGCGGGCCTCAGCCCGGACTCGGCCGAAGCCGCCGGCTTGGCGCAGGCCGTCCAGCACTGGGGCGAGATCGCGGTCGGCGGCGCCGGCGACCGCCCTCATCCCGATGGCGCACCGCTTATCACCGATACCGTCGATTTCCTGCGCCGGTTCGACGTCGATTTTCGCCGGCGTCGGATTCGCTTCGTCATCCGGGCCCTGAACCAGCTGTACGGCCGCCTCGGCAGCGATGTCTTCGTCGACCTGACCGCCGGCAGTCTCGATCGCATCAAGGCCCGCCTCTACGCCCAGCTCGACGCCATGCGGCTGGCCGACGGCAAGCTCGTGGCGCAGGGCCGGCAGGCGAAGGCTGTGGCCGGTCTCGCGGAGCCGGCGCTGGTCGCGGCCTTGGCCGAGTTCGATTCCGACCTCCCAGCCCTGGTGGCGGCCCGGCGCGAGAGCTTCGATGCGGCAATGCTGGAGCTGGCCAAGCTGCTCGATCTGGCCCAGATCGATGACACCTCGGACCGACTGATGGCGGAAATCAGCGCCGTCGCCCTGCCCGACGCCGCGCGGCGCGAGCTCCTGACCGCCTATATCGGCTTCACCTTCTGGGACGTCCTGACCTTTCCGCTGGCCAATTGGCGCGATCTCGGCGAGTTCGACGAGATCCGCGTCGACCGCATCAGCCCCGAGGATTGCGCGACGATCCGCGCCGGCGGCGCCAGGGCGGTGCTGAAGGGCATCGAGTTCGGTCACTTCGGCGCCTTCTTCAGCCGCGGCCACCGCGAGAACGATTACCTTTGGGGCCGCCTGCATGGCGCCGAGCGCCTGATCGATCTGGTCTACGATGCAGCACGGATCGAGGGCGCCCACGAGGCGGTCGACGTCCGGGCCCTGAAGAAGCGGGCCTTTGCCGTCATCCTCGATGCGGAAAAGGCGCATCTCGGCAAGTCCGCCGAGCTGATCCGCGAGCTCGAGGACGAGGTCCGTCGGCTTTGAGACCGGCGGCATCGCCTCGCACCGGCGGCCAAGAATCCGTTTGGTGCCGGGCGGCGGCTTTTGTTATAAGCGCGGCGCGCCGATGCGCGCACCGGCGAGCGTGATCCCCGGTAGCTCAGTTGGTAGAGCAAGCGGCTGTTAACCGCTGGGTCGCTGGTTCGAGTCCGGCCCGGGGAGCCAACAAAGACAAGGGGTTAGCTGGAGATGGCTGACCCCTTGTTTGCGCCTCGGGATCCGCAACGATGCTGCTCCGTCGCTCCGCCTTGCCAGGCGGTTGGGTGGACCAGAAGAATGAGGGGGCCGGAGCCCACTCAACAGTCCCGTCACGAAGCCCTTAGGCTCCAGCGTCAATCTTCAACCGTATGCTCAATGTAATTGGCCCAATTGCGCTTCGGCCCACCATTGCCGCCGCCCCGACCAGCCGAGAAGAAGTTGTCCATCCCCCAGCCGGTCTCAATGCAGCTTGAGCAAAGCACGTCGACGACATAGATGCACATGGCGGGATTGGGGTCGCTGCCACCGTTCACGGCATCGATCTCAAAGGTGTTGACCGGGCTCGCGAGGTTGCCACTGAGATCGAGGGTCTCCACCGTCGGCCAGTCACTGTCGCTACCGACGCTGGTCCCGTTCAGAAACGCCTCGTACTCGTTGTCGCAGCCGATCTGCAGGCTGTTGCTGCTGCCGTCGTCGACAATCACGGTCCCGGGCGAGCACGAGTAGGTGTGCGCGAACGAAACGGCACCGACCGGCTGGTCGCCAGCATTTCCTTCGCCGTCCCAGACGAACTGAGCCCCGAAATCGGTTTCGAGATCAATGTCGAGGTCTGAGGAAACGCTGTCGTTCCAAGGCTTCGGGAACTGCTCCGTTGAGTTGCGCGGCGTTCCGGTCGTATCGCCGTAGGCCTCGGTCACTTGCGTGCTCGACTCGCTGCTCAAGACCTGCTGAACGCCTAGACACGCTTGATCGCCGATATTCGCAACCGTTGTGTGCACGGCAATGACAACCGTCTCGCCTTCCCCGTCGCAGGCGGACGGAAGCGTCAGGTGAATGTCGTCGTCGATGACTTCATCCAGCGGGTTGAACGACGCTTTCTCGCTGAAATGGCCGGGGATGGGATTGCCCTTCTTGGTCTGCGGAATGTCGCCGACGCTGCACTGCACCTCGACGGCACGTGAAAGCAAGATCCAATCCGGGTCGGTGATGTCGATCGCAATCCACAGGTCGGGCGCGGCACTGGTAACCTGGACCGTCCCCACGGTGGTTGTTTGACCGGCATTCAAATCGAATGTCTGTGCCTGCGCCATTCCGGCGAAACTCAGGCTCAATGCCGTGGCGCCAAGTAATGATGAAAGATGTCGCATTCTTCGAGTCTCCCCCGTTGCAATCTGTTGACCTGTCTCAGTGGCCGGTTGGTTCTATTATGGGCGCCCCTGCTTATGGCATGACAAGGTGCTGACGCGACAAACTGACTCCGGCGGAACTTAGTGCTCCTGCCGTTATGAAATGAAATTAAACCAGATTTGGCTCGACAAAGCACCCCTCAACTGAGTGCTGGAATATTCCGTCAATGGCAACCTTCCGGTCCGCCCGTCAAATCCATGCACCGTGAATTGGATGAGAATTCGCTTGGCCAAGCAGGTAAACGCGTCATGACATCCTAATCCCCTCGTCGATCCACCGGTGGTGCCGGTTGCGATCGCTGCGTTGAGTGCCTCTGCAAAATGTTGTGGCGTCGCCGACGCCGTGTATCTCGAAGCCGACGCACCAGTTCTCTCTCTGGCGATACACTCTATTCAATGCGCGAGCCACGCGCCAATCGCGTCAGCGATATTAGGAGTATGCCATCCTGTTGCAGGATCGCGTTGCTCGTCCAGGGCGCAAGCTATGTATCCTGGCTTTAGTGTCTTCCACATTTATCCCGACCGCATTGGCTGATCGGACTTCAGTCATAGTCAGCGGCCGGCGCACCATGACGATGCTTGTCGACGTGGACATGTGTGTCGCACTTTCGCTTTCGTTGTGCGGTGATACCGGTTCTGCTGTGCCCGCGGCTGGCGGCAATAACTTGGCCGTCGGGGTTCACATCCACTTGCGGAATAACAGCGGGCTGTCAGGGGACTGGCCGAACTGGACATCGAGGTCTATCCCGTGACGAAACCGACCGGAAATTCGTCGGTGTTTGCACGTACCGGTGCCTGCACCTCCTGCTTCGCCGAGCCTGGGCCCGGCGTGTACCGGTTGGCTCTCATTCCTTCCGGTGTCGGTGGCACGCAGGGAACCGGCGCCTATGTGGCCCCGCTCGAAGTGACGCTGCCGTCAAGCGCCGTGGCCAGCACCATTACGCCGATAGACATACCGTAGATCTCCGCCGGTCGAAGCGGCCGGGGGGCCGGCGCCGGGATGAGAATCGACGCTCCCGCCCGTCCTGAGCCGGCGTCCACTACCGGCGTCTCCGGTACCCACTCGAAGCCTTGGGATTCGGCAAGCGTCGATTCATCGCGCTTTCCGCACGGCCTTGATCTGCATCAAGGCCGAAGCGGCGCCGATGCGGCATCTAGCGCGGTGGCCGCGCGTCGGGTGCGCCGGGTGGGAGCGCTCTTCGCCGTCCCGACGACCGGGGCCGACTTGGTCCATCCGGGGGACGAGGCATGGAAATTCTGGCCGGACTGCTGCTGGCGGCGGGCGCCGTTCTGGGCCTGAGCCTGGCCGCGGGCGGGGTCGAGACCGGCATGGTGGTGCACGGATACCTGATCACGGCCATCTGTCTCGCCGGGCTGTTCGTGCTGCTGAAGCGCCACTATGACCTGGCCCAGCGAGGTACGGCCGAGCCGCCCGCGCGGGGCTATAACGACGGCGTGGTCAAGGCGGGCGTCATCGCCTCGATGTTCTGGGGCCTCGCCGGCTTCGCCGTCGGCCTCGTCATCGCGCTGCAGCTGGCCTTCCCGGCGCTGAACTTCGACCTGCCGTGGACCAGTTTCGGCCGGCTGCGCCCGCTGCACACCTCGGCGGTGATCTTCGCCTTCGGCGGCAATGTGCTGATCGCGACCTCGTTCTACGTCGTGCAGCGGACCTGCCGGGCCCGCCTGGTCGGCGAGCTGGCGCCCTGGTTCGTCTTCTGGGGCTATCAAGCCTTCATCGTGCTGGCGGCCACGGGCTACCTCTTGGGGATCACGCAGTCGCGCGAATACGCCGAGCCCGAGTGGTACGTCGACCTCTGGCTGACCGTCGTCTGGGTGGTCTACCTGCTGATCTTCCTGGGCACGCTGCGCCGGCGCCGCGAGCCGCACATCTACGTCGCCAACTGGTTCTACCTCGCCTTCATCGTCACCGTCGCGATGCTGCACGTGGTCAACAACCTGTCGCTGCCGGTGACGCTGGCGGGAGCGAAGAGCTATTCGCTGTTCGCCGGGGTGCAGGACGCACTGACGCAATGGTGGTACGGCCACAACGCCGTCGGCTTCTTCCTGACCGCCGGCTTCCTCGCCATCATGTACTACTTCGTGCCGAAGCGGGTGGAGCGGCCGATCTATTCCTACCGGCTGTCGGTGGTGCACTTCTGGTCGCTGATCTTCCTCTACATCTGGGCCGGCCCGCACCACCTGCACTACACGGCCCTGCCCGACTGGGCGCAGACCTTGGGCATGACCTTCTCGGTGATGCTGTGGATGCCGTCTTGGGGCGGCATGGTCAACGGCCTGATGACCCTGTCGGGCGCCTGGGACAAGCTCAGGACCGATCCGGTGCTGCGCATGCTGGTCGTCGCCGTCGCCTTCTACGGCATGAGCACCTTCGAAGGTCCGCTGATGTCGATCAAGGCGGTGAACGCCTTGAGCCACTACACCGACTGGACCATCGGCCACGTTCATTCCGGGGCCCTGGGCTGGGTCGGCTTCATCAGCTTCGGAGCGCTCTACCATCTGGCGCCGAAGCTGTGGGGACGCGCCGAGCTGTACTCGCTGAAGCTGGTCAACCTGCACTTCTGGATCGCCACCGTCGGCATCGTTCTCTACATCACCGCGATGTGGGTCTCGGGCATCCTGCAGGGCTTGATGTGGCGGGCCTACGACAGCCTCGGCTTCCTCGAGTACTCCTTCGTCGAGACGGTCGAAGCCACGCACCCCTTCTATGTCATCCGGGCCATGGGCGGCGTCCTCTACCTCGCTGGTGCCGTGATCATGGCTTACAACCTTTGGCGGACTATCCGCGGCGCCGAGCCGGCCAGCGCACCGGCCCTGCGGCCCGCGGCGGCGGCCGGCGACTGAGGGAGGAGCGGGAATGCTCTCGCACACCACCATCGAAAAGAGCTCGATGCTGCTTCTGGTCGTCATCCTGATCGTCGTTTCGATCGGCGGCCTGGTCGAGATCGCGCCGCTGTTCTACCTGGAGAGCACGATCGAGAAGGTGAGCGGGATGCGGCCCTATACGCCGCTCGAGCTGGTCGGCCGCAACATCTACGTCCGCGAAGGCTGCTACAACTGCCACAGCCAGATGGTGCGGCCGCTGCGCGACGAGGTCGAACGCTATGGCCACTACTCGCTGGCCGCCGAAAGCATGTACGACCATCCCTTCCAGTGGGGCTCGAAGCGGACCGGCCCGGACCTGGCGCGGGTCGGCGGCCGCTATTCCGACGACTGGCACGTCACGCATCTGGTCGATCCGCGCAGCGTGGTCCCGGAATCGGTGATGCCCGGCTATCCGTTTCTCGCCAGCCAGCCGGTCGATGCGCGCCACATCGCCCGCCATCTTTCCGCCAACCGGGCGGTCGGCGTCCCCTATACCGAGGAGATGATCGAGAACGCGGCCCGCGACCTGCGGACCCAGGCGACGCCCGAGGCCGATGAGGTCGACGCCTTTCTCGAGCGCTATCCGAAGGCGCAGGTGCGCGACTTCGACGGCGACCCGAGCCTGCTTTCCGAGATGGATGCCCTGATCGCCTACATGCAGATGCTGGGCACCCTGGTCGACTTCGACGCCTACAAGGCGGAAGAGAACCTGCGCTAGAGGAAGCACCGATGTCCTATCAGGCCGTCTCTCATTTCGCCCAAACCTGGGGCCTGGTCTACCTGGCTCTGCTGTTCCTCGGCGTGCTCGCCTACGCGCTCTGGCCGGGCAACGGCGAGAAGTTCAGGAAGGCGGCGCGGATGCCGCTCGAGGAGGATTGAAGCGGTGAGCGAGACGCCGGAACGTGACGCCCACAGCGGCGTCGAGACCACCGGGCACGAGTGGGACGGCATCAAGGAGCTGAACATGCCGCTGCCGCGGTGGTGGCTGTGGACCCTCTATGCCACCGTGATCTGGGCCGTCGGCTATTGGATCGTCATGCCCGCCTGGCCGCTCGTTTCAAGCTACACACAGGGCCTGCTCGGTCATTCAGAACGCGCCCGCGTGGCCGAGGAGATCAGCCAGGCGCGGGCCGCGCAGGCCGGCCTTCGCGAGCGCATCGCCGGCTCCGATCTGGCCGCCGTCCGGGCCGACCAGGACCTGCTCGCCTTCGCCATCGCTGGCGGGCGCTCGGCCTTTGCGGTCAATTGCTCGCAGTGCCACGGCCGCGGGGCCGCCGGCTCGCCGGGCTACCCAAACCTGAACGACGACGAGTGGCTGTGGGGCGGCAGCCTGGAGGAGATCGACGCGACGATCCGCTATGGCGTCCGGGCGGGCCACGAGCAGAGCCGGGCGAACGATATGCCGGCCTTCCTGTCGGATGGCCTGCTGAGCCGCCCGCAGATTGCCGACCTCGCCGAGCATGTGCTGTCGTTGAGTGGCCGCGGCGAGGAGCCGGCGCGGGCGGCGCGCGGAGCGGCGCTGTTCGCCGAACAGTGCGTCGCCTGCCACAAGGAAGGTGGGACCGGCGATCCGGAATTGGGGGCGCCTAGCCTCGCCGACCAGATCTGGCTCTATGGCGGCGAGCGGGCTGATGTCGAGCGATCGATCGCGTTTGGCCGGATGGGCGTGATGCCGGCCTGGGAGGGACGGCTCGACCCCGTGACGCTGAAGCAGCTCACGGTGTACGTGCATTCGCTGGGCGGCGGCGAGTAAGCCGCGGCCAGCGCTCCGGAAAGAATCCGATGGCCGAGGCAGCGCTCAAGGCACAGCGGAACCCGGCCGGAATGCCGGAGCCGGTGGCGCGCGCCGAGGTCGACGCCGTCAACCGGCGCGAGCAGCGCAGCCTTTACGAGAAGCGGCGGAAGATCTACCCGCGGCTCGCGCGCGGCGCGTTTCGCCGCCTGAAGTGGCTGGTCATGGCGTTGACGCTGGCGGTCTACTACTTGAGCCCGTGGCTGCGCTGGGAGCGCGGCCCGAACGCGCCCGATCAGGCGATCCTGATCGACTTCCCGGGGCGGCGCTTCTACTTCTTCTTCATCGAGATTTGGCCCCAGGAAGTGTACTACCTCACCGGCCTCTTGATCCTGGCGGCGATCGGACTGTTCCTGGTCACCAGCGTGGCGGGCCGGGTCTGGTGCGGCTACACCTGCCCGCAGACGGTCTGGACCGATCTCTTCATCGCCATCGAGCGCCTCATCGAGGGCGACCGCAGCGCCCGCATCCGCCTCGATAGGGCGCCCTGGTCAGCGGCGAAGCTATTGCGCAAGGCCTGCAAGCACCTGCTTTGGCTCGCCGTCGCCGTCGCCACCGGCGGCGCCTGGGTCTTCTACTTCGCCGACGCGCCGACCCTGGCCGTTGACCTGATCCACTTCCAGGCGCCGGCGGTTTCCTACCTCTTCATTGGCATCATGACCTTCACCACCTACACGCTGGGCGGCATCGCCCGCGAGCAGGTCTGCATCTATATGTGCCCCTGGCCGCGCATCCAGGCGGCGATGCTCGACGAGGATACGCTGACCGTCACCTACCGCCGTGACCGGGGCGAGCCGCGCGGGCCGTACCGCCGGGGCGACTCCTGGCATGGCCGGGGCAACTGCATCGACTGCAACCAGTGCGTCGCCGTCTGTCCAATGGGCATCGACATCCGCGACGGGCTGCAGCTCGAATGCATCTCCTGCGCCCTGTGCATCGATGCCTGCGACGGGGTCATGGACCGGATCGGCCTGCCGCGCGGGCTGATCGCCTACGACACCGACGACAACATCGAGCGGCGGCAGAGGGGCCAGGCGCCGCGCTTCCGGCCGATCCGGCCCCGGACGCTCGCTTATGCTGGCATCATCGCGGTCGTCGGGATTGTCATGCTGGCGGCGCTGCTGACCCGGGACAGCGTCGATCTGAACGTCCTGCGCGACCGCAATCCCCTTTTCACCCGCCTCGCCGACGGCAGCATCCGCAACGGCTATACGGTGAAGATCCTGAACAAGCGGCATGACGAGTCGGTATTCGACCTCGGCGTCGAAGGCTTGCAGCCCTCCGACATCAAGCTGATCGGCGCCGAACCCGACGGGATCCGGGTCGCACCCGACAGCCTGAAGAGCTTCCGGGTCCTGCTCACGGTGCCGGCGGCGAGCGCGCCGGCTGAAAACGCGCCGATCCGTTTCGTCCTGCGCGAGGGCGCGAGCGGCATCGTCGCCGGCCACGCAAGCCAGTTCCTGGGGCCAAAATCATGACTGGGGAAAATTCCAACCCGCTCACCGGTCGGCACGTGCTGGCCATGGTGCTGGCGTTCTTCGGCGTCGTCCTCGCCGTCAACGGCATCTTCGTCTTGCTGGCGCTTGGCAGCTGGACCGGCATCGAGACCGAGAACGCCTATCTCGCCGGCCTGCAGTACGAAGAGCAATTGCGGGAAGCCCAGGCGCAACGGGCCTTGGGCTGGCGGCTCGAATACGCCTGGACCGGAGAGGTGATCGAGGCGCGGCTGCTAGACGCCGGGGCAGAACCCGTGCGCGGCGTCGAGTTGGCCGCTTCCTTGCGTCGCCCGACGCACGAAGGCGAGGACATGACCGTTGCTCTGTATCCCGGCCGCGGCGGGCTTTTCCGCAGCGATGCTCTGGCGCTGGGCGACGGTCAATGGAAGCTGGTGATCCTGGCGACGCGAGAGGGTGAGACGGTGTTCCGCCGCGAAGACCGGGTCTGGATCAAATGAGCCGGTCCCCGACCGCGAGCGCAGCTCTCGGGCGCGAGGCGCTGTCCGGTTTCGTCCATGCTCGGGACAACGGAACCGCCGAGCTCCACCTGGCGGTCGAGAACATGCACTGTGCGGGCTGTCTGTCCCGGATCGAAGGCGCACTGCGCGATCTCGCCGGCGTGGCGCAGGCCCGCGCCAATCTTTCGACCAGTCGGGTCCGGGTCAGCTTCGATCCGCGGCGGATCGCCCCGGACGCCTTGATCGAAGCGGTGGCAGGGCTCGGTTACCGGGTCGCGCCCTTTGATCCGCATCTCCTGGGCGAGGCCGGCCGCGCCGAGGAACGCGACCTGCTGATCTCGCTCGCCGTCGCCGGCTTCGCCGCCGGCAACGTCATGTTGCTTTCGGTGGCGGTGTGGGCGGGCAGCGACATGGGCCCGGCGACGCGCGGCATGTTCCACTGGATTTCAGCGCTGGTGGCGCTGCCCGCCGTAGCCTATGCGGGCCGGCCGTTCTTCCGCGCCGCCTGGGCGGCGCTCAAGGGCGGCGGGCTGAACATGGAGGTGCCAATTTCGTTGGCCGTGATCCTGGCCGCCGGGATGAGCCTCTACGAAACCTTCAGCGCCGGCCAGCACACCTATTTTGACGCCGCGGTCAGCCTGTTGTTCTTCCTGCTGCTTGGCCGCTATCTCGACCGGCGCGCGCGCGGCCGGGCCAATGCCGCCGCCGAGCAGTTGCTGCTGTTGGGCGCGGTCGCGGCCGAGGTGCTGTTGCCGGGCGGCGGCCGCCAGCGGGTGCCGGTCAGCCAGATCAAGCCTGGGACACGGGTGCACGTCGCGCCCGGCGACCGGGTTCCGGTCGACGGTATGATCGCCGCCGGCCGCTCGCAGCTGGACGCCAGCCTGGTCAGCGGCGAAAGCCTGCCGTGCGAGGTCGGCCCTGGGGTTCCGGTCTTTGCCGGCACTCTCAACCTGTCGAGTCCGATCGAGGTGACCGTGACCGCTGCCGGCGACGGCACGCTGCTGGCCGAGATCGTCCGCTTGATGGAGGCGGCGGAACAGGGCCGGGCCCGCTATGTCCGTCTCGCCGACCGCATCGCCCGCATCTACGCCCCGGTCGTCCACCTTCTGGCGGCGGCGACCTTCCTCGGCTGGCTGCTCGCCGTTGACGCGACCTGGCAGACGGCGCTGCTGAACGCCATCGCCGTGCTGATCGTCACCTGCCCCTGCGCACTCGGCCTGGCGGTGCCGGCGGTGCAGGTGGTGGCGAGCGGCGCGCTGCTGCGCCGAGGCGTCCTGTTGAAGAGCGGCGACGGGCTGGAGCGTCTGGCGGCCGTCGACACCGTCGTCTTCGACAAGACCGGGACCTTGACCCTGGGCCGGCCGGAGCTGCAGGACTCGGCCGCGCACCCCCCAGAAATCCTGAAGCTAGCCGCCAGCATCGCAGCCGCAAGCCGGCATCCGCTGGCCCGCGCCCTGAGCCGCGCCGGCGGGCCGACGACATCGCTCGACGGCGTCATGGAAACCCCGGGCATGGGCCTGCAGGCAAGCGTTCACGGCCGCCGCGTCCGCCTCGGCAACCGGCGCTGGTGTGGCACCGACGGCGGCGGAACGACGACCGGGCCGGAACTCTGGCTCGCGGTCGAGGGCGAGGAGCCGCACCGGTTTCGGTTCACCGACCGGCTTCGTGCCGACGCCGCCGAGGTCATCGGCGGGCTGCGCCGGCGCGGCCTCGAGGTCGAGCTCATTTCCGGTGACCGAGAGGCCAGCGTCCGTGCCCTCGCCGATACCGTGGGCATCGCCCGCTGGCGGGCGGAGGCGACGCCCGCCGACAAGGTTGCCCGCCTGGCCGAGCTGGCCGCCGCCGGGGCGCGGCCGCTGATGGTCGGCGACGGCCTCAACGATGCCCCGGCCCTGGCCGCGGCCTACGCCTCGATCTCGCCGGCGGAGGCCTCCGACGTCAGCCGCACCGCGGCCGACCTGGTCTTTCAGGGTGACGACCTGGCCCCGGTGCTGAGCGCCTATGACACGGCGGCGACGGCGGCCCGCCTGGTGCGGCAGAATTTCGCGGTCGCCTTCCTCTACAACGTTGCCGCGGTGCCGCTGGCGGTGGCGGGCCTGCTGACGCCGCTGATCGCCGCCATTGCCATGTCGGCCTCCTCGCTGATGGTCACCGGCAACGCGCTGCGCCTCGGCCTCGCCGGACAAAAGGGTGTGAGATGGAAGCGCTGAGCTATCTCATTCCGGCGGCGCTGTTGCTTGGGTTAGGCGGTCTCGGTGCCTTTCTCTGGGCGCTCAGGTCGGGCCAGTTCGAGGATCTCGACGGCGCCCCCCACCGCATTCTGCTTGACGACGACGCGCCGCCGGACGAGCAGCCCTAGCGTGCTACGGCGTCTCGATCAACGCCCGGAAGGCATGCCAGGTGGCATGGCCGACCAGCGGAAAGGTGATGATGAGGCCAACATAGAGCGTGGCCACGCCGACTGCGATCAGCAATGCAATCAGCCAGGCCCAAAGCAGCAATGGGCCGGGATTCCGCCCGACCGCGCGCACGCTGGTCAGTACCGCCGTGACCACGTCGAGGTCCCGCACCATCAGCAACGGCACGGAGACGACGCTGATGGCGAAGACCAGCGCCGCCAGGATGCCGCCGACGGCGATGCCGACGACGAGAAAGGCCACGCCCTCGTAGGTGAACAGCAGCACCGGGACCCACTGGTCTAACGGCGGGTAGTCGCGCAGCCCGAAGAACAGCGCGAACAGCAGCATCGCCACCCGCACCCAGGCCAGCATGAACAGCATCAGCAAGCCGCCGAGCAGGGCGAGCTGGGCCGGTGAGCGCGTCGCCACCAGGATGACGCGGCGGGTTTCAACCGGCTCGCCCGCGGCCAGACAGCGGCTGGTCTCGTAGAGCCCGACCGCCAGCATCGGACCCAAAAGCATGAAGCCGGCGGCCAGCGGCAATGCCAACGGCAGCGCGTCAAGATAGAACAGCCCCACCGTCAGCAGCGCGCCGATCGCCGCCGCCGCCAAACCATAGCCCAGACTGATCGCCGGTCGGCACCACAGGTCGCGCCAGCCGGCCGCCAGCCATTCCCATGGAGCCTCGGGGCTGATACGCCGAATTATCGGCGCGCTCCCCGCCTCGTCGATCGTTGCCGCCATGTCAATGATCCGCTGCAATCCGTCGGACGCCTAGGCCAAGACCGCAAAGCGCAGCCCAGCTTCGGCGACAAACTTTAGCCGGAGACGAGGGCACCAACGCTTGACGCAGATCAATGGAGTGGCCGGCATCCGCCGCCGTCGCTTCAGGCCCTAGTCGGCGTCACTTTCCAGCAGCGCCCGGCGCAAGGCCCGGAAGCGTTCCTCCTCGATGCCGCCGAACAGCGGATCATCGGGCGCGGCGATGCGCGCATCGACGGCCCGCCAATCGGACTCGGTCAGCACCGTCTCGGCGCGCGGGAACACGGTTTCCTCTTCCCAGGTCAGGTGGCGCCGATAGAACTCGATGAACTCCCGCGCCAGCCCGTCGAAACGGCCACGCGGCATCTCCTGATCCTGCAGCACCTGCTCGACCGCGTCGGCGAAGCGCTCGGTCAGCGCCGAAAGCCGTTCATGCTCACGCGCAAGCGCGGCGATTTCCCTGGCCGCCGCCGGGGCGCGGCGCTGCATCGCACCGACGATCAGGTCCTCGCGGGGATGATGATAACGGTCGGGAAAGCCGCGGCAGTACTGCAGCAGGCCGGCAATGAAATCGTAGTCGGGCCGCGCGCCGGCATCGAAGACGGCGAGCTGGCGCTCCAACGCGTCGAGCAGGCGCGTCATGTTGACGTGATCGTTCCGCAAGATCTCCAAGAGTTTCGACAATTGCCCAATCTCCGACCTAAACGGACTTGACCCAAGGCGGGACGAAACATTTGCGGCCGACCGTGTCAATGAAATAGGACGATCTTCGCGGCCGGCGAGAGGGAATGCGTCGCGATCATGTTCGTCATAGCGTGCTCGCTGACCGCAGCAGGATGACCAGGATGGTGACCGGCACCAGAACGCGCAGCAGCCACAGCCAGACCCGCCCCAGTCTGCTGCCGTCGAGGTCCGCTTCCCACAGCGAGTCCTGCCGCTTCAGCCGCCAGCCGACGAACAGCGCCACCAGGACGCCGCCGAGCGGCAGCAGAAAATTGGACACGCCGGTGTCGATCGCGTCGAGAATGCCATGACGGCCAATCTGGATATGGGCCAGGACGCCGAAGCTCATGGCCGAGGGCACGCCGGCCGCGAAGATGAGACCGCCGACAAGGGCCGAGGCGCTCCACCGCCGCAAGCCCAGCCGATGCACCGCTACCGAAACCGGGACTTCGAGCAACGCCACCATCGAGGTCAGCGCCGCCGCCGCCAGCAGCAGGAAAAAGACGACACCGATGATCCTGCCGCCGGGCATGGAAAGGAAGATCTGCGGCAGGGTGATGAAGGCCAGTTCCGGCCCCGCCGTGGGGTCGACGCCGAAGGCGAAAACCGCCGGGAAGATGGCGAGTCCGGCGACGACCGCGAACAGCTGAGTCGCCGAAGGCGATGGCGGCGGACGAGCACGGCAGCGAAAAGCTCCGCGGCATATAGCTGCCGTAGGTGACGAATACCGCCATGCCGACGCCGAGCGAGAAGAATGCTTGCCCCAAGGCGGCGACATAAACCGTCGGTCGGCTCAGGACCGACCAGTCGGGCGCGAATAGGAAGCGCAAACCGCCGCTCGCATTCGGCAACAACAGGGCATACGCGGCGAGGACGGCGACGATGATCACCAGCACCGGCATCAGCCAGCGGTTGACCCGCTCGATGCCGCGCTGCACGCCGCCGGCGACGATGAACGTGGTCGCCCCCAGCATCGCCGCCTGCCAGGCGATCGGCTGACCCAAGTCGGCGATGAAGCCCTGGAAGAAGGCACCGAAGCCCTCCTCCGCCCTGGCCCACAGGCCGCCCGTGGCGGCGCCGACGAAATACTTCAACGCCCAGCCGGCGATCACGGCGTAGTAGCTGAGGATGAGGATCGCCCCGGCAACACCGACCCAGCCGACGTAACGCCAAGGACTGTGATCGCCGGCGATCTCGAAGGCGGCCACGGCATCGCCTTGCGCGCGGCGCCCCAAGGACAACTCCGCGATCACCAGGGGCAGCCCCACGAGCAGCACACAGATCAGGTAGATGAACAGAAACACCGCGCCGCCGTTCTCCCCGGCGACGTATGAAAAACGCCAGATATTGCCGAGACCGACCGCCGCGCCGATGGTCGCCAGCACGAAGCCCCGATGCGATCCCCACTGTTCCCGCGTGCTCGTCATCGGAACCGACTGCGAAGCTTGCCGGGCTGGCGGTAGAGCGAGCGCGAGCAGCTATTTTGTCGCCTCTTTCAGGTAAGCGATCACATCCTCGCGCTGGTCCTCCTTGTTCAGGCCGACGAAGACCATCTTGTTGCCGGGGATGAACTCCTTCGGACTGGCGAGGTACTGATCCAGCGTCGCCTCGTCCCAGGTGATCCCCGACTGCTTCAAGGCGTCGGAGTACTTGTCATAGCCTTCCGCCGTGCCCGCGGCGCGTCCGAACAGGCCGTTCAAATTGGGGCCGATCTTGTGCTTGCCGTCCGCTTCGACCGTGTGGCAGGCCTTGCACTTGTTGAAGACCTTCTTGCCCTTTTCGACGTCGCCGTCCGCCTGCGCCGCGCTGGCGGCGAGCAGCAGCAGCAACGAAGCCGCAAGACCGGTTAGCCTGTGTATTTGCATGACTTACTCCTTGACGCTGTCGTTGACCCTAAGACCTTGATTGCATGGCGGCGGTACGCTCAGACCGCCGCCGTATGCCGCGCCGGCGCGCGGCCCAGATAGCGGTCGAACACCGCAGCGATGCTGCGTAACACCGGCCGCGCCGCGTCCGCCACCCGGATGTTAGCATTGTCAATTCGCACCAGCCCCTCGGCCTCGTAGTCGCCGAGGACCGCGAGTTCCGGGGCGAAGGCCGTGGCGTCCCTGCCGTAGCGGGCGCCGACCGCGGCCAGATCGACATGCAGATCGCACATCAGCCGCTCGATCACCTCGCCGCGCAACCGGTCGTCCGCGCTGGTGGCAAGGCCGCGCTGGACCGCCAGTCCCGTGTTACTTACGGCCCGGAGATAGCTTGGAATCGCTACCAGGTTCTGCACGTAGCCCTGCGGCAGCCGGCCGATCGCCGAGGCCCCGAAGCCGAGCAACGCCGCGGCGCCGTCGACGGTGTAGCCTTGGAAGTTCCGCTTCAAGCGGCCCTGCGCCAGCGCCAGCGCCAGGCTGTCCTCGGGCCGCGCGAAGTGATCCAGCCCAATGGCGACATAGCCGGCCCGGGTCAGGCGCCGGGCGCCGGCCCGGAGCGCCGCAATCCGCGCGGCCGGCCCCGGCAGCACCGCCTCGTCGATCCGCCTCTGGTGCTTCTTCAGCCAGGGCACGTGGGCATAGCCGAACAGGGCAATGCGGTCCGGCGCCAGGCCGAGAACGGCCTCGATGCTCGCGAGCAGATCGTCGACGGTCTGGTGCGGCAGCCCGAACATCAGGTCGATGTTGATCTCGGCGATGCCGTTCCGGCGCAGCATGGCGATGGCGGCGGCAGTCTCTTCGAGACCCTGCACCCGGTTGATCGCCTGCTGCACCCGCGGGTTCAAGTCTTGCACGCCGAGACTGACCCGGGTGACACCAGCCTCGGCCAGGGCGCCGGCGCGCGATGCGTCAAAGCCGCGCGGATCGGCCTCGACCGCGAACTCGACCTGCGGCGAGATCGCGAAGTGGCGCCGCACGATGCCGGCCAACCACGTGATCTGCGTCGGTCCGAGCAGGGTTGGCGTGCCGCCGCCCCAATGAACGTGCGTCACCCGTACCGAGCGCGGCGCCAGCGCCGCGACGGTCGTCAGTTCGCGAGCAAGTGCCTCAAGGTAGACGTCGACCGGGGCCCGGCGATGAACGATCTGCGTGTGACAGCCGCAGTACCAGCAAAGCCGGCGACAAAACGGCAGGTGCAGATAGAGCGACACGGCGGCATCGGGGTCCAGTTGCGCCAGCCACTCGCTATAGCCGGCGGCGTCCACCGCATCCGTGAAATGCGGCGCGGTCGGATAGCTGGTGTAGCGCGGCACGTTCCGCTTTCCCCGCCGCAGCAGCCGGTCTTCTGCAATCGCCGTCGCCATGGTCGAGCAAAGACCAGATCGCCGCCGCCCCGGCATTGACGAAAGTCAATTCCGCCCCGGAGGTGGTGAGGCCATTCCGTTGACGTCAGTCAATGTGTCCGTGTCGCCCCCGCGGCTCAAATCAATGCCTGACCGGGTTTTGTCCCTGGTGCTTGGACCGACGAAAGGACCAACGCGATGAAGGTGCAGGATGTGATGACCCGCGACGTCGTCACCGTGACGGCGGAAGCCAGCGTGCAGGAGATCGTCAACCTCCTGATCGAACATCGGGTCAGCGCGCTGCCCGTGGTCGATGCCGACGGCGCCGTCATCGGCATCGTCAGTGAGGGCGACCTCATTCGCCGCCCCGAAATCGCCGGGGAACGGCTGCTTACGTGGTGGGCTTCGATGATCTCGAGCCCGGAGTCCCGCGCCCGGCGTTACGTCAGGACGCACGGGCAGTCCGCGCGTACCGTGATGAGCAAGGACGTCGTCACGGTAAGCCCGTCGGCCCCCGTGGCCGAGGTCGTGCGGCTGCTGGAGAAGCACAAAATCAAGCGGACCCCGGTCGTGCGAGGCGGCAAGCTCGTCGGCATCGTCTCTCGCAGCGATTTGCTGCGTCTGCTGGCCGAAGCCCTGCTGGTGGCAGCCCCCGGCGCCTCGGACGGCGACACGGCGATCCAGGAGGCGATCGAGCGCAAGGTCAAGGAACAGGCCTGGGATACGCCGTGGCTCAACATCTTCGTCAAGGACGGAGTGGTGCAGCTCTCGGGCCTGGTCGAAAGCGTCGAAATTCGCCGGGCCCTGGTTGTCATGGCGCGCGAGGTTCCGGGGGTCAGGGCGATCAAGGTGCACTTCGCCCGCCAGGCCGGCTTCGCCTGAGCGGGCCAAACCCGGCGCCAGAGCCGAAGTCAGTGCCTTGCAGCGGTCGCCTCGACGCCGCGGCCGGGCGCATATTTCAGCAGCGACTTCAAGGTGATCGAGCGCAGCGTGGCGAGCGCGAGTTGGTTGATCTCGACGTTGACGGCATGCAGCGCGGCGCCGATCGGCGTCTCGCCCACCGCCCGCGCCAGCGAGGGATCGACCTCCGGCTCCAGCGACTCGAACAGCTGGATGACGTCGAACAGGGTGGTCCGGGCGGCGTTGCCGGCGAACCGGTAGCCGCCGCCGACGCCCCGCACGGATTGAATCAAGCCGGCCCTGACCAAAGTCCGCATCACCTTGGCCAGGTGATGCGCGGAGATGCCATAGGTTTCGGCGATCTCGGCAGTGGCGAGCTGGCGGTCAGGCGCACGAGCCAGCTCGAGCACGGCATAGAGCGCGAACAGGGATGACTTCTGCAGCCACATGTCGGCCTGCCAACCACATAAGTGGTAATCTGGTACTGCTTATACTTTGTCGCCCTGTTCGGCAACCCGTTCAGGCGTTATCGGGGCTCGGCGGCAGTCGCCGCTCCAGTTCGATGTAGGGCCCCGCGGTCAGCCCCTGGGCGCGGAAGAAGGCGAGATTCAAGGTGTCGGCGCGCGAGATCATCGTGCGCACAACCTCCACGCCATCCTTGCGGAAGCGCAGGCCGATTTCATCGAACAGCCGGCCGCCGACGCCTCGTTCGCGCCAGGCCGGGGAGACGTTGACGGCAAAGACCCAGCCGCAGGGCGGCGAGCCGAACTCCCATGCCCTGACCTCGCCGACGACGAAGCCAATCACCCTGCCCGCACTTTCGGCGACCAGAAAATGGCGGCCGGTGCGGCGGCGGCGGACATAGCGGGCGAACATGTCCTGCCAATAGTCCGGCTTGGCGAGGCCGGTGCCGATCTCGTCCAACGCCACCACCGCCTCCAGGTCGGACGCCTTGGCGCGGCGAATTCGCGGCCTCTCGGCATTTCGTGTAGCCATGAGAACCCCTCGTAGAAAATTGCACCGACGCCCTGCCCTCGGCGCCAGCTTAAGCTGCCGGGACAGGGCCACCAAGGATGCTGTCCGGCCGCTCCCGCGGGGCCTGCGACAACGTGTCCCAGGATCCGGGCCCCGATCGAAGGCCAAGCCGCTTGACATCTAATTAGGTATTTCCGTACCGTTTTACATCTAAGGCGAAGGCCGGTGGCCTGGTTCGCATTGGCCCGGGCCTGGAAAGTGGCGCTCGCAACGCCCGGCGGAGGCCAGTCAAGATGTCCCTGACCAGCATCATCGAGCATTGCCAGAACCTGTTCGACGACCTGCGCTTCACCGCCGTCGCCAACTGGAAGGTCGCGGTGCCGGGCCGTCTGGCCATCGGCTACATGCCGATCTACGTGCCGCGCGAGATCATCCATGCCGCCGGCATCCTGCCGGTCGGTATCCTCGGCGGCGGCGAGCAGCTGGAGGTGATCCACGGTGACGCCTACTATCAGAGCTACATCTGTCGCATCCCGCGCTCGACCGTCGAGCTGGCCCTGAGCGGGCGGCTCGACGTGCTCGACGGCATGCTGTTTCCCAGCATCTGCGATGTCATCCGCAACCTCTCCGGCATGTGGCAGATGCTGTTCCCGGAGAAGTACGCGCGTTATTTCGACGTGCCGCAGAACTATCGGGACGAGGTCGGCGGCCGTTACTATCTGCACGAGCTTGAGGTCCTGCGCGAAGACATGGCGCGGCTTTCCGGTCGCGAGTTCAGCGACGACGAGCTGCGCGAGTCGATCGCCCTCTACAATGAGAACCGGCAGGCGATCCGTGCGCTTTACGCGCTGCGGGCCGAGCGGCCGTGGCTGGCTCCGACCTCGGAGGTCTACCTCGTGCTCCGCGCCGGCATGGTGCTGCCGGTCGAGGAGCACACCGAGCTGGTTCGCAACTACATCGAAGCCGCCGTCGCCTCGGACCGGCCATTGCGCGACAACTGCCGGATCGTGCTGACCGGCGCCTTCTGCGAACAGCCGCCGTTGGGCCTGATCAAGTCGATCGAGATGGCCGGCTGCTATGTCGTCGACGACGACTTCATGCTGGTGACCCGCTGGCTGCTCGAGGACGTGCCGCTGGCCGGTGATCCGCTGCAGAACCTGGCGCGGGCCTTCCTGCGCCACTCCTGCGCGACCTCGGCCAAGTACGAGCCGGACAAGCGCGAGAAGGGCAAGTTCCTGATCGAGCAGGTCCGTGCGTCCGGGGCCGAGGGCGTGATCTTCGCCGCCCCCAGCTTCTGTGATCCGGCGCTGCTCGACCGGCCGATGCTGCAACATGCGCTGAGCCAGGCCGGGATTCCCTATACCGCGTTCAAATACGCCGAGAACTCCGGCCAATTGCAGCCGATCCGCGAGCAGGCCGGCACCTTCTCCGACTCGATCAAGCTATGGAGCGCCTGATGGCCGAGAGCAATTCCCAAGCCGTGCAAAAAGAAGAATCGATGCTGAAGCAGAAGGCGATGATCAACGCCAACTACCACGCACTGGCGACGGCGCACGACCAGGGCCGCAAAGTGGTCTCGACCTTCGTCCCGGGCAATTTGAACGAACTGCTGATGTGCTTCGATTTGGTTCGCAACCTGCCCGAGACCAATGCCCTGCAGAACGGCCTACGCAAGAAGAGCGGCAAGATGATCATGGAGGCGGAGCGCGCCGGCCACTCCGAGGACGTCTGCACTTACGTCAAGTCGGATCTCGGCATGATGCTGCAGGGCAACATCGGGCCGACCGGCGAGCCGCTGCCGCCGCCGGACCTCCTGCTCTTGTCCTACACCGGCTGCTTCACCTTCATGAAGTGGTTCGAACTGGTGCGCGAGCAGTGCGACTGCGAGACCGTGATGCTGCACGTCCCTTACCAGGGCGACGGCACGATCACGGAAAACATGCGCAACTATGTCGTCCGGCAGCTGAAGGAAGAGGTGATCCCGACGCTGGAGCGGGTCAGCGGCGTCAAGTTCGACATCGACCGCCTGCGCGCCTACCTGCGGGAGTCGGCCAAGGCCGAGGAGGACCTGGCCTGGGTGCTGCAATCGGCCAAGCACCGCCCCTCGCCGATCGACGCCTACTTCGGCGGCGTCTACTACATCGGCCCGATTTTCACCGCCTTCCGCGGCACGCCCGAGGCCACCGAGTACTACCGGCTGCTGCGTGCCGAGGTGGCCGAGCGCATGGCCCAGGGCCGCGGCCCGATCACGCCTGAAGGCGAGCTCGGCGAAGAACGCTATCGCCTGGTCGTCGAGGGGCCGCCGAACTGGACCAGTTTCCGCGAGTTCTGGAAGATGTTCTACGACGAGGGCGCCGTGGTCGTGGCCTCGACCTATACCAAGGTCGGCGGCATCTACGACTTCGGCTTCCGCCACGATCCCAGGCACCCGCTGGAGTCGCTCGCCGACTACTGCCTGGGCTGCTACACCAACCTGAACCTGCCGAGCCGCGTCGACATGCTCTGCCGCTATCTCGAGGACTACGAGGCGGACGGCCTGCTGATCAACTCGATCAAGAGCTGCAACAGCTTCTCCGCCGGACAGCTGCTGATGCTGCGCCAGGTCGAGAGCCGCACCGGCAAGCCCAGCGCCTTCATCGAGTCCGACCTGGTGGATCCGCGCTACTTCTCGCCGGCCAACGTCAAGAACCGGCTGGAGAGCTATTTCCAAATGATCGAGCAGAAGCGCCGGCGCGCGGGGGTAGCGGCATGAAGTGCTTCATCGGCATCGATCTCGGCTCGACCACGACCAAGGCAGTCGTTCTCGACGAGGCCTCGAACGTGCTTGGCCAGGGCATCACCAACTCGCGCTCCAACTATGACATCGCCGCCGAGGTGGCCAAGCAGGAGGCCCTGGTGCGGACGCGTTTCGCCCTGTTCCGCCAGGCCCTGGGCGGCGTTGCGGCGATCGGCGGCGAGCTCGACGCCTTCCTCGACCAGCTTGAGCGCGACTTCCGGCTGGAGCAATTCCTCGAACAGCTCGAAGACCTGAAAGTGACCAGCTTCAAGAATGTCGAGGAACGCCGTTTCGGCGCGGCCAGCGGCACGCTGCGCGAGGCCCTGGCCGAGATCTTCCGGCGCCTCGAAACCGAAGCCCCCGCCCTCTACGCGCCCGGCGCCGAGCGCAAGTCCGATTTCTTCCGGGACGTCGCCGGCTCGCGCTATTTCGCTATCGGCGAGGACGTCGCCAAGACGCTGAACCTGCCTTACGACTACATGCTCAATGTCTACGACCGCTCGATCATCGAGGTCGAGAACCGGATCTGCGAGGAGGCGATCAGCGCCAAGCTGTCGCGCGCGCTCGACCGCACCCAGCGCGCGCTGCCGGCCCTGGGCCGGGCCGATGATGCGGTCCGCGCTCCCATCGAAGGCGTGCTCGATACCCTCCTCGAGGAAGCTTACGTCGTCGGCACCGGGTACGGCCGGGCGCGGTTGCCGTTCTCGAAGGAGCACATCCGCTCCGAGATTCTCTGTCACGGGCTCGGCGCGCACGTCATGTATCCGCGGACGGCGACGGTGCTGGACATCGGCGGCCAGGACACCAAGGCGATCCAGATCGACACCAACGGCATCGTCGAAAACTTCCAGATGAACGACCGCTGCGCCGCCGGCTGCGGCCGCTATCTCGGCTACATCGCCGACGAGATGAACGTCGGCGTGCACGAGCTGGGGCCGCTGGCGATGCGGTCGACGCGGCAGGTCCGGATCAACTCGACCTGCACCGTTTTCGCCGGGGCCGAGCTGCGCGACCGCCTGGCGCTGGGCGAGCGGCGCGAAGACATCCTGGCCGGCCTGCACCGGGCCATCGTGCTGCGTGCGATGTCGATCCTGGCCCGCTCCGGCGGCGTCCGCGACCAGTTCACCTGGACCGGCGGAGTGGCAAACAATGCCGCCGCCGTGCGGGCGCTGAAGGACCTGGTGGCGGAGAACTACGGCGATCTCGTCATCAACATCGATCCCGCTTCCATCTACACAGGCGCGCTCGGCGCGGCGACCTTCGCCCGCCGGGCGGTGGCGGACTGACATGCTGATCACCGCAGGCATCGATATCGGCACCGGCGCGGTCAAGACCGTGCTGTTCGGCAACGACGGCGAGGCGCACGAGTGGCTGGCCCGCAGGGTCGAGCGCATCCGCCGCCGCGATTCGCTGGCGCTGGCCGAGTCCGCCTATCGCGAAATGCTGGACGAGACAGGGATCGAGGCGGACCAGGTCGCCTACGTCGCCACCACCGGCGAGGGCGAGAGCGTGCCTTTCCGCACCGGCCACTTCTATTCCATGACCACGCACGCCCGGGGTGGCGTCTTCCTGAGCGAGGACATCCAGGCGGTCCTCGATGTCGGCGCGCTGCACGGGCGCGCCATCAGCATCGACGGGCGCGGCAAGGTGCTGAGCTACAAGATGACCAGCCAGTGCGCCTCCGGCTCGGGCCAGTTCCTGGAGAACATTTCGCGCTATCTCGGCGTTGCCGTCGACGAGGTCGGCGAGCTCTCGAAGCAGGCGGACGAGCCGGAGAAGGTCAGCGGCATCTGCGCCGTTCTGGCCGAGACCGACGTCATCAACATGGTCAGCCGCGGCGTCAGCACCTCGAACATCCTCAAGGGCATCCACCTGTCGATGGCGACGCGGCTGGTCAAGCTGCTGAAGGCGACCCGGCTCGCCGAAGGCCGGGTGCTGTTGACCGGCGGTCTGGCCGCCGACGCCGGCCTGCTGGCGGCGATGCAGGAAGAGATGGTGAACCAGAAGATCGCCGTCGAGGTGCTGAGGCACGAGCACTCGATTTATGCCGGCGCCATCGGCGCCGCCCTGTGGGGCGCCTTCCGCCACCAGAAGCTGGCGGCGCTCGGCCAGCCGCCAATGGCGTCCTGAAGGCAGGCGGTTCGCGCTAGGTGATCTGCTTCCGGAGGGCGATACGCTCGGCGGGCCGGAAGCCGCAGTGGCTGAGGAAGCCGAGCAGGCCGAGCTCGGTGGCGGCGAGCGTCGTTTCGACCCGTTCCACCTGCAGCCCGCGCAGGTTGGCGAGCAGCTGCGAGAGGAGCGCCCGGCCGATGCCGCGGCCGGCGAAGTCGGGATTGACGCCGATCGTGTCGATCACCGCCGTCGCCTGCATGTGGCCCATGTCGCCGAAGTCGATGCGGGCCATGACGTAGCCGACCGCCATGCCCTCGAGGCGGGCCACCAGCGAGACCCGGATGCCGGAATCCAACAGCGCCTCGTCCAGCTTGCGGGCCATGTAGACGCGGCGATCGCGGCCGGTGAGCTTGCGGTCGATGCGCACCAGATCGTCCAGGTCGGCGGCGGACAGCGAGGCGATCTCGACCCGGTCGCGGGAGAGATTGCCGTCCTCGCGGTCGAACTCGCCAGTGTTCCCGAGGCTCATGTCGATCGCTCCCCTGAAGCCGTTCAAAGCACGTCGGCCTGCGCGACCGGGCAGGCGAGAACATGGCGCGGCGCCTTGCTGAAGCCATGCCTGGCGAAGAACCGGACCAGGACGTGGTCGCGCCATTCGATGCTGGTCTCCAGCACGGCGATGCCGCGCCGGCGCATCTCGCCCTCCAGCGCGGAGAGAAGCTGGGTGCCCAGGCCCCGCCCGGCCTGCCCCGGCGCGACGCCGATCGCTTCCAACAGCACGCTTTCCTCGTCCCGGCCGTATTCGCCAGCCAGCACGCGAGCCAGCACGTAGCCGACGAGACCGTCCTCGCTGTCGATGCCGAACTGCAAATGGCGCGGGGGATCGCGCCGGGCGGCGGCCAGCCGCTTCTGAAAATAGCCGCGCCGCGAGGCCCCGGTGAGCCCCCGGTCGATTCTCGTCACCGCATCGAGGTCGTCGGGGCGGAGGCGCCTGGTTTCGTCCGCGGTCCGAGGCATCGCCCCCTCCGTCGTTCGGCAGCCGCCCTCAGGCCGTCTGGTACGCGGCGCAGATGTGCTGATCCTCACGCTCGTCGAGCATCAGCTCCAGGGATGGCAGAAGCGCCATCTCCTCCTTCTCGATATGGTCGGTCTGGCGCTCGGCGAACTCGAGGCCAAGCCGGCGAAAGCTCCGCCAATCGGCCGCGGCCAGCGTCCCCGCCAGCGCTTGCCTGACCTGCGGCAGCAGTTCGGCCGCGAGCGGCAGCAGGACTTCATGCTCTTCGCGCAGAAGCGCGACCATATCGGCCTCGCCGGCGTCCGCGAGGCGGGGAAACAGGTCCTCCTCCTCGAAGCGGAAGTGGCGGGCGAGGCCGTGCTGCAGGACGCCGGCGAGCTCGACCAGAAAGCCGATGGTCTCGGGCTCCGGCGCTGCCAGGACGTCCGCGTGATCTTGCCGCAAGAGGTGCCCCAAGCGTTCGAGCAGCCGCTGCACGTGCATGTGCTCGTCATGCAGGAGGCGGTTGACCTGTCGACTCGTTTGCATGCACCGCCCCTCGCCTGGCCGCTGTTGATTTCCTAAATATCGTATCTTCGTACTATAATACTTGTATATCGTTGCACCGGCAACTGCGACATGAGGTCGCGTCCGTCCGTGCCGTGAACGCGTCCACCTTTTGGCGCCCCTCAGAGCTGGTCCTGCGCCTGGAACGCGGCCAGGGCGGCGACATCCTGGATCGTCACTTCATTGCCGCGGCAGCGCACGCCGTGCTGCCTGAGCTTGGATAGGGCGCGCGAGAAGGTCTCAGGCTGCATGCCGAGGCGGCCCGCGATCAGGGCCTTCTCCAGCGGTAGCCGAATCATCACTGAGCCGGAGTCAGCTTCGCAGAGGCTGAGCAGAAACGCGGCCAGCCGCTCGGTCGACGAGCGCACGGTCAGCTGCTCGATCTGGCGCACGAGCCGGCGCAGACGGCCCGACATCGACGCCATCATGGCCAACGCGTAAGCGCTGTTCCGCTCCAGCTTGGCGATGAAGGGTCCGGCGGGCAGCAGCAGCAGGCGCGAATCGTTGATCGCCATGGCGCTCACCGGATAGACCGAGCGGTCAAAGATCGCCGCCTCGGCAAAGGATTCGCCGCGGCTGAAGACGGCGATGACGCTCTCCGCGCCGCCCCTGGTGGTGCGGAACAGCTTGACCCAGCCGTCGAGGATGACGAAGACCGCCTCCGCCCGATCCCCCTGAATGAACAGCGTGGCGCCGGCCGGATAGCGCCGGATCAGGCCGTCCGCGGTGAGATCGCGCCGCGCCGCCTCGTTCAAGCCCCGCAGCAACGGCACGCGTCCCAGCAGCTGCCGGTCGTCTTCGCCGACGCCTATCGGCGCCATCGTCCGCGTGCTCATGCCGCTCCCCCACACCCCAAATCCGCGCAAGAACTGACCATCCAGGGGCGCGCAGGGAATTGACGCTGATCAAGGACAGCGCTTTGCGACCGCCGCCACACTGGCCGGGACGGTGGAAAAGTCCGGCGCGCATCCGCGCCCGACTGAGGGAGAAAAGGCATGAGCGAACAGACGTCCGGGCCGCCGGAGAGCACCGGCGGAGAACGCATACCCTTCATGCAGCGGGTCCTCGATAACCCGTTCCTGCTGCTGTTTCTCGGCATTGCGATACCGGCGGTCCTCTACATGACCTGGGGGATCCTCGAGGTGGCGCAAATCCCCATCGCCAGATAACGGCTGGCGGCAGACATCATCGAGGGAGTCGAGCATGGCCATACATTCCCCGGAACAACGGCTGTGGTGGAAGGAGCCGCTCAGGCGCAGCGAGATCGTGTGGATCGCGGTCGCCTTCGTCTGGGGTCTGGTGATGTTCTTCACCATGATCTCCTGGCACTTCGTCGGCAAGCAGAACCTTTCAAACGAAGCCTATCGCATCATTCCCGAGGTCTTCGCCGAGCGCACCGAGGCGATGACCGAACAGTACACCGTGCGCGAAGAGACCAACCTGGAGATTCCGGTGGTGCGTCCGCCGCCGGGCAGCGACGTCTACATGCTGGCCAGACTGTGGGAATGGTGGCCGATCCTGGAGCTGCAGAAGAATCAGACCTACCGCCTGCACCTCTCGTCGATGGACTGGCAGCACGGTTTCTCGCTGCAGCCCCAGAACATCAACATCCAGGTCCATCCGGGCTACGAGCTGGTGCTGACCATCACGCCTGACAAGGCGGGGGAATTCACGGTCGTCTGCAACGAGTTCTGCGGCATCGGCCATCACACCATGCTCGGCAAGATCTACGTCGTCGAGAAATAGGGGGCGGCAATGACAAGCATCGCATCCGACCGGGCCTGGTCCGAGGCCTCCTTCCGCGTCTGTCCCGAGACCGGCCTGCGCGTGCATTCCCAGGCCGAGGCCCTGATCAAGGCCAATGCCGTCGTCGCCGTGGTCTTCCTCGCCATCGGCGGGCTGTTCGGTTTGCTGGTGGCGCTGACCCGCTGGCCGGCGGTGCACCTGCTGCCGGCGGAATGGTTCTATCTGGCGCTGACCGCGCACGGCGCCGACGTGCTGCTGTTCTGGATCATCTTCTTCGAGATCGCGATCCTCTATTTCGCCTCTGCGGTCCTGCTGAACTGCCGGCTGGCCACGCCGTGGCTCGCCTGGGTCGCCTTCGTGGTCATGCTGGCCGGCGCCCTGACGGCGAACGTCGCCGTGCTGCAGGGCGAGTCGAGCGTCATGTTCACCTCTTACGTGCCCATGCCGGCGGCCCCGCATTTCTACCTCGGCCTGATCCTGTTCGCGGTCGGCGCGCTGATTGCCTGCGGCGTCTTCTTCGGCACCCTGGTGATCGCGCGTGAGGAGCGGACCTACGAGGGCTCGGTGCCGCTGGTCACCTTCGGCGCCATCACGGCGGCGATCATCGCCGTCTTCACCATCGCCTCCGGCGCCATCATCCTGATCCCGACCTTCTTGTGGTCGCTCGGCTACATCAGCCACATCGACTCGCTGACCTACAAGATCGTCTGGTGGGGCATGGGCCATGCCTCGCAGCAGATCAACGTCTCGGTCCAAGTCGCGATCTGGTACGCCGTCGCGGCCTTGGTGCTGGGCGCCAAGCCGCTGTCGGAAAAGGTCAGCCGCACCGCCTTCCTGATGTACATCCTGTTCCTGCAGCTGGCCTCGGCGCACCACTTGTTGGTGGAGCCGGGCGTGAGTTCGGAATGGAAGATCTTCAACACCAGTTACGCGCTCTATCTGGCGGTGCTGGGCAGCATGATCCACGGCTTTTCGGTGCCCGGCGCGATCGAGGCGGCACAGCGGCGCCGTGGCTTCAACACCGGCGTCTTCGAGTGGCTGCGCAAGGCCCCGTGGGGCAATCCGGCGTTCTCCGGCGTTGCGCTGTCGATCGTCATGTTCGGTTTCCTCGGCGGCATCTCGGGCGTCGTCATGGGCACCGAGCAGATCAACCTGATCATGCACAACACCCTCTACGTGCCGGGGCACTTCCACGGCACCGTGGTCGCCGGCACGACGCTCGCCTTCATGGCCATCAGCTATCTGGTGGTGCCGCTGATCTTCCGCCGCGATCTGGTGCTGAAGGGCTGGGCCAGATGGCAGCCCTACGTCTTCGGCATCGGCGTCGCCGGCATCTCCCTGTCCATGATGGGGGCGGGCACGCTGGGCGTCTCCAGACGGCACTGGGACATCACCTTCTCGGACGCGGCGATCAGCTTCGACTATCCCGCCGCGGCCTTCATGATGATGGGCCTGAACGGCATCTTCGCCCTGCTGGCGACCGCGGGCGGCATCATGTACGTGGTGGTGATCGTCGCCAGCATCCTGTTCGGCCGGCCGCGCGACGCCGCCGCGATCGCGGCCGCGCCCGCGATCGGCGGTGGCGGGGCGGCGGCCGTCGCCAGCTATGGCAGCGAACACACGATCAAGCTGCCCGGCACCATCACCCTGGTCGGCATCTTCTTCGTCGCCTTCGTGCTCTACTACTATGTCAACTGGAAGTACCTGTCCGAGCTTTGGCCGCTGAGCTGAGCCATGAGGACGGCGGCGACAACAGGGCTGCAGCGGCCGCTGGGACTGGCACGCGAGCTCTACGGGGTCTTCAAGCTCCGCATCGGCTTCGCCATCGCGCTCTCGGCGCTGGCGGGGCTGGCGGTGACCCCCGGCCAGGCGCCGGCCGGCTGGCAGGTGGCGGTCGTGGCGCTGGCAGTGCTGCTGGCGGCGGCCAGTGCCGGTGCGCTCAACCACTATCTCGAGCGCGACCTCGATGCGCGTATGCTCCGGACCCGGAACCGTCCCTTTGTCACCGGCGTCTTCAGAGCCGGGCCGCTCTGGCTCGCGGTGATCTTGGCCCTGCTCGTCGTTGCGGTCGCCGGCGCGGCGCTGGCGGTCAACCCCTGGGTGGCGCTTTATGTGTTTCTCGGCGCCTTCGTCTACGGTGTCGTCTACACCGTCTGGCTGAAGCGTTCGACCTGGCTCAACATCGTCCTCGGTGGCCTCTCCGGCAGTTTCGCGGTATTGGCCGGCGCGGCGGCGGTCGAGCCCGCCATCCCGCCGGCACCGTTGCTGCTGGCGGTGGTGCTGTTCTTGTGGACGCCGCCGCATTTCTGGAGCCTGGCGCTGCGGCTTCGCGACCAGTATGCCGCGGCCGGCGTGCCGATGCTGCCGGTCGTGATCGGTAACGCGGCGGCGGCCCGGGTGATCTTCGCGCATACCGTGGCGTTGGTCGGCCTGTCGCTGCTGTTGCCGCTGTTCGGCGCCGGCTGGATTTACCTGTCCTGCGCCGTGCTCGGCGGCGCCTTTTTCGTGCACGCGAGCTGGCGCCTGGTGCGCCAACCCGAACCGGCGGCGGCGGCGCGAAATTTCCGGGCCTCGTTGGTGCAGCTGGGCCTGCTGCTGCTCGGGGCGGTGCTGGACGGCCGCTTGGTCGGATGAGCGGCCTTGCCAGAGCGGTCTTCGGGGGCTTGCTGCTGTCGCTGCTCACGGCAGGGCCGGCCAGCGCCGGCCTGCCGCCGGCCGCCGCCGACCCGAAGGCGGCACTGGCGATAAGCCAGGCCGCGCTGGGCCGCCAGGTCGGCGACCACCAGTTCCGCGACACCGAGCGGCGGCTGGTGTCGCTCGCCGATTTCCGGGGCAAGCCGCTGATCATCCACCTGATCTACACTGCCTGCGTCCACACCTGCCCGGTGATCGCGCAGACCCTCGACGACCATGCCCGCGTCGCCCGCGCCGCCCTGGGCCACGACAGCTTCGCCATCGTCAGCATCGGCTTCGATGCCGCCAACGACACGCCGGAACGGATGCGCGCCTTCGCGCGCCAGCAAGGCCTGAGACTCGAGAACTGGAGCTTCCTCGCCGCCGACGCCGAAACCGTGGCGCAGCTCACCGACGAGCTCGGCTTCATCTTTTTCGCCTCGGCCAAGGGCTTCGATCACCTGGCGCAGCTGACGGTGCTCGACGCCGAGGGCCGGGTCTATCGACAGATCTACGGCGAAACCTTCGATGCGCCGTTTCTGGTCGAGCCGCTGAAGGACCTGGTGTTCGGCCGCAACAGCAACCTGACCAGCCTGGACGGGCTGATCAACCGGCTGTACCTGTTCTGCACCATCTACGACCCGGCGGCGGCACGTTATCGTTTCGATTATTCCATCATCATCGGCACTGCCATAGGCTTGGTCGCGCTGGGCACGCTGGCGACGATCCTGGCACGCGCGGTCTGGCGCGAACGGCGGAGCGGAGGCTCGGCCTCGCCGACAGGATAATTGGGCATGTGTACTCGGGGTCTGGAGCGTCCGCCGTGGCGTCGTTGAAAGGCGTGCTGCGCCGGCTTTTTCTCGTTCTCGACCGGCCGTTGGACGCCTGCTTCGGCACAAGCGGGAACCCGCTGGCGCAGCTTGGGGCGCTCGGCTTCTTCTTCTACTGGATCGTCGCCGTCAGCGGCATCTACCTCTACGTCTTCTTCGATACCGGCATCAGCGAGGCCTATGCCTCGGTCGAGTACATGACGAATGAGCAGTGGTACCTCGCCGGCGTCATGCGCAGCCTGCACCGCTACGCCTCGGACGCCCTGGTACTGGTGATGCTGCTGCACATCACCCGCGAGTTCGCCTTCGACCGCTACCGCGACAGCCGTTGGTTCACCTGGGTTACCGGCACGCCGATCCTGTGGCTGGTCTACGCCTCCGGCATCACCGGCTACTGGTTGGTCTGGGACCTGCTGGCACAGCTGATCGCCACCCGAACGACGGAATGGCTGGATTGGCTGCCGATCTTCGGCGAACCGATCGCCCGCAACTTCCTGACGCCGGAGCGGCTGGACGACCGTTTCTTCACGCTGCTGGTGTTCCTGCACATCGCCTTGCCGCTGATCCTGCTTTTGGTGCTCTGGCTGCACCTGCAGCGGGTCAGCCGGGCACGCTGGAACCCCGAGCGGCGTCTGGCCATCGGCGTGACGGCGATGCTGCTGGTGGTATCGCTACTGAAACCGGCCGAGAGCCATGCGCCCGCCGACCTGACGCAGGTGCCGGGCGAGGTCGGCCTCGACTGGTTCTATCTGCCGGCCTATCCGCTTCTGGACGCGACCTCGGCCGGCCTGCTCTGGGCGGTTGCCTTTGCCGGCACCCTGCTGCTGCTCCTGCTGCCGGTGCTGCCGCCGAAGCGGCGTCCGCCCGCGGCCGAGGTGCACCTTCAGGAATGCAACGGCTGTGCCCGTTGCGCCGCCGACTGTCCCTACGGCGCGATCCGGCTGCGCCCGCGCAGCGACGGTCTGCCGTTCGAGCACGAGGCCGTCGTCGACCCCCAGCTCTGCACCTCGTGCGGCATCTGCGCCGGGGCCTGTCCGACTGCAATTCCCTTTCGCAGAGCCAGCGCGCTGGTCCCGGGCATCGAGCTTCCCGAGTATCCCATCGCCGCCTTGCGCCAGCGCTGTCACGAAGCCGCAGAGGGCTTGAGCGGTGGTGGACGGATCCTGGTCTTCGCCTGCGAGTATGGCGCCCCTGCCCGGCGCCTCGGCGACACCTCGGTCGGCGTCGTCGAGCTGCCCTGCATCGGCATGCTACCACCCGCGTTCGTCGACTACGTGCTGAGCCGCGAGCTCGCCGACGGTGTGCTGCTGGCCGGCTGTCCCGAGAATAGCTGCTTCCACCGTCTCGGCGCGGAGTGGACCCGCCAGCGGCTGGCGGGCGAGCGTGACCCCTACCTGCGCCGGCGCGTCCCGCGCGAGCGGCTGGACGTCGAGTGGCTGGCCGAGAACGACGGCGCCAGGCTGCAACGCGCGCTGAGCGACTTCCGCGAACGGCTCGGAGACAGCGATGGCTAGGCTTTCCCGTTATCTGGGTCAGGTCCTGGTGCTCGCCCTCGTCGGCATCGCCGTCGCTGTTTTCTCCGACACCCCTGCCTATACCCACCTGGCGGCGGATCAGGCCATGGTCAAGCTGAGCCTGGTGCACAACGCCGCGCGGGTCGGCGCGTGCCGGCGACGCACGGCGGAAGAACTGGCCAAGCTGGCGCCGAACATGCGCAAGCCGCTGGATTGCCCGCGCGGCCGATTGCCGATGGTCGTAGAGTTCGAGATCGACGGCGTCGCCGTGTTCAGCGCCAGCGCGCCGCCCACCGGGATCGCCGGCGACGGCCCCTCGCGCGTCTACCAGCGCTTCGTTCTGCCGGTCGGATTGCACCGTCTGGCCGTCCGCATGCGCGATACCGCCCGCGAGAGCGGCTTCGACTACGAGGCCGAACAGGTCTTCAACCTGCGGCCGAGGCAGAACCTGGTCATCGATTTCAAGGCCGAGCCCGGAGGCCTGGTCTTCAGATGACCGCAAGCCACCGGAGCACAGCATGCCCCTGATCGACTGGCGCGACGACTTCCAGACCGGCATCGCCTCGCTCGATCACGAGCATCGCGCGATGATCGGGCTGCTGAACGAGATGGCGGCGGCGCTGCCGCCGGAGAACGCCACGGCGCAGATCTCAGAATTCCTCGGCGAGGTATACGCCAAGATCCAGGCGCATTTCGCGCTGGAGGAACGGATCATGCGCGAACACCGCTACGCCGGTTTCGCCGCCCACAAGGCCGACCACGAACGGCTCCTGGACGAGCTGCGCGAGATCATGGAGAGCCACCAAGCCGATGCCGGCTTCGACTACCGCGGCGCCTTGTCGAAGCGGCTGGCGGACTGGTTCATGATCCATTTCCACGAGTTCGACGCCAAGCTGCACGAGCTCATGCCCTGATTTCCCTGAGGCCGCCGTCGGCCAACGCAAAGATGGCCCTGGCCCGCCCAGCCGCCGCCAGCAGCGAGGCGGCGGCGTCGAGCGGCAGCAGGCTCAGCGCCGTCGACAGCGCATCCGCCCGCAAGGCGGTGCCGGCGACGACCGAGACACTGGCGTAGTGCGCCGGACTGGCACCGGTGCGGGGATCGAGCAGGTGGTGGTGCGCGCCCGAGGGCTCGAAGACGATTGCCGGGCCGCTGGAGGTGGCCACGGCGCTGTCGGCGAGCCGCAACCGGCGGCCGGTGCCCGCGAGCGCAACCGTCCAGGGCGGCGAGTCCGCGGCCGCGCTCAGCGCGTAGATTTCGCCGGCCTCGACCAGCACCCGCTCGAAGCCCATATCGCGCAGCAATTCAGCCACCCGATCGGTGATGTAGCCCTGGGCGATGCCGTTCAGCGTCACCGCCATGCCCGGCTGCCGAAAACCGACGGCGGCGCCGTCGATGTCGAGTTGGTGGAAATCGACTCGCGCCAGCGCCGCGTCGACGACGCGGCGGTCCGGAGCCGCGCCCGGGTGTGCGGCGAAGTGCCGCGCCATAGCCCGCCACAACGGCTGCACGGTCACGTCGAAGGCACCGCCGCTTGCCAGCGACATGCGGGTCGCTTCGGCCAGTACCAGCCTGAGGTCGTGCGAAGCCCCGGCCAGGCGGCCGTCACGGTTCAGACGGGACAGTTCCGATGCCGGATCGAACAGGCTGAACACCCGCTCCAGCCGTTTGATCTCGTCGAGACATGCGGCGACCGCCCAACGCACCTTGGCACCATCGCCGTGTACCAGCCGCAGCCGCGCCTGCGCGCCCAGCGCCTGGCCGCGCCATTCGTAAACCGACGCACCGGCCCCGCTGACAAACGGCAACGCCGCCGCGACAGCCAGAATCCGCAACACGCGGCGGCGGCCGATCGGCCGTGCAGTCGTCATTCCCCCTCTCCTGCGTTGCGCTGGACGGCCAGTGCGGCATCGACCGCCCCGGCCGAGCTTGCCAAGGCGTCCAGCCGCTTGCGCCGCTGCACCAGCGGCGGGCAGACCGCCTCGTCGTGATAGACCACCTGGCAGTGCAGGCAATGCACGCATTCGTTCGGGCTGATGTGGCCGTCGGGATGGATCGCCTGCACCGGGCATTCGACTTCGCAGATGCCGCACTGACGCCCGCACTGCCAGCGCCGTTTCAGCCACTCGAACATCCGCAACCTAGCGGGAATGGCCAGGGCGGCACCAAGCGGACACAGGTAGCGGCAGAAAAAGCGCTCGATGAATAGGCCGGCGAACAACAGCACTGCAGGATAGATCAGGAACGGCCAGGTGCGCTGGAAGTGCAGCACGATCGCGGTCTTGAACGGCTCGACCTCGATCGCCTGGACCAGGAAGCCGACGCCGCCGAGCGAAAGCGCGAACAGGCCGAGAAACAGCATGTACTTGATCGGCCAAAGCCGCTCGTGCAGGGCGAATGGCAGGCGGCGCTGCGGCACGCGGGCGAGCCGCGCCAGCCGGTTCAAGAGCTCCTGCAAGGCGCCGAACGGACAAAGCCAGCCGCAGAAGACGCCGCGGCCAAGGAACAGCATGGTCACGGCGACATAGCTCCAGAGCACGAAATGCAGCGGCTCGATCAGGAACACATCCCAGCGAAACTCGGTGCGCACGGCATCGGCGAAGGTCAGCACATTCAACACCGAGAGCTGGGCGGTCGCGTACCAGCCGAGCCAGACCAGAGCGAACAGCAGGAAACCGGTGCGGGCGTAAAGGTAGAGCCGCCGCCGGACGGCGATCCAGTCCTGGAAGACCAGGATCAGGGTCAGTGCCGCCAGCGCCAGCGCCAGCACGGCGATGTCGAGCCAGCGTTCCTGCCAGGCCTCGCGCCACGGCAGGCCGCCCGTCTCGGCGACTTGCGCGGCGGCCGGCGTGGCGCCGAACGCCGGCGGCAGGGCATAGGCAACGGCGAAGCTCTTCAAGCTTTCGTGGTCGGCGCCGGTGACCAGAAGCTCCAGGCGCCAGGGTGCCACCGGCCGGAAGCCGGAATTCGCACCCAGCACGAACAACCCCATTTCGCGCAGCTCAGGCGCGCCGGCGATCGCCAGCGTCTCGAGCCGGACGTGGTCCGCAGCGGTGAAGCTCAGCGTGCGCTCGCCCTGCACCAGTTGGATGCGATCGAAGACGCCCTGACGGACGTAGCGCGTGCCCTTGAACGAGTAGAGGCCCTGGGCGCCGACAAACAGCAGCTGGTCGCCCGCGCCGCGGGCTGCCAGCACCCGTTCGTAGCCGGCCTCGCCGACAAGGGCGCGGCCGAGCCCGGCCGGCGTGACCAGGCCGGCGTAGAGTTCGATGAAGGTGGCCTGAGGGTCGCTGGCGCCGGCCCCGGATGGATAGAGGCGGGCGCCGCTGTCGGCAAAGGCGGCATGGACCTGGCCCACTGTGAGCGCCAGCCGGACCAGCGCGCCGTCGTTGACGAGCTGGGTCCAACTGCCCGGGCGATAGAGATCGGCCGCGGCATCGAGGCTTGCTGCGCCGAGCAGTCCACGGCTGCGGGCGATCTCGCGGGCCGCGCTCAGGATGGCGTTGCCGATGACGACCGAGGAAATGGTGGCGCCGCTGACGGCACTCACCTCGTTGGGTCCGGCCGCCCCGTCGCGGCGGACGATCAGCGGCTGGCGGATGTCGTGCCCCTGGTGCGCCGCGACGAAGGCGGCAAGCGCCGCCGAGTCGACACCAATGGCTAGAATCGGCTCCTGGTGCTCGACGATTTCGGCGCCGGTGATGCGCCCCTCCAGATCGATGCCGACGACGACGTCGAATGGCTTGCCGGAATAGCCGCTGCTGGCGACGACCTGGCGGGTATGGAAGACGTAACCGACCGGTGCGCCGGCGCGAAGCACCGCTGCCGCCGGTGGTGTGCCGGCGACCGGCATGACCTCATCGACACCGGGAAAGACGCGCAGCGCCATCGCCCGTTCCATCGCCCGGGCCGGCGCCGCCAGGCCTGAGAGAGCGACGGCAAGAACCGCCATGGCCGCGACACCGGCCGCTCGGCCTGTTACTGCCAGCACGCCGATGCCCGCATCCGCCCGCTCCCTTCGGCAACGTCGGCCAGCAATATCAGCGCCTCGCTGTCCGCGACTTGATGCTGATCAAGGCGGCTCTTTCCCGCCGCCCCTAGCCTCGATCATCGACTCTGAGAGGGAGCGTGATCGATGAGAAACAATGGACGCCTTCTGGCGGCCGTCGTGGCAGCAGCCTGCATCTTGTCCCTGGCCGTTCCCGGCCTAGCCGCCGCGGCGGAGCCCAGCAAGGCCGACATCAAGAAACACGAGACCACGCCCGGCGAGCGTTACGAGCCAAGCCTTGATGTGTTGCAAGAAGAAAAGATGAAGCCGCCCGGAAGCGAGGCCGGAATTCCGGCTCTCGGCACGGCCGAGTTCAACCAAGCCAAGCGGCTCTACTTCGAGCGCTGCGCCGGCTGCCACGGCGTCCTGCGCAATGGCGCCACGGGTAAGGCGCTGACCACGGAGATCACGCAGAAACTCGGCTTCGAATACCTCAAGGATTTCATCACCTACGGCTCGCCAGCCGGCATGCCGAATTGGGGTACCTCGGGCGAGATGTCCGCCCAGGACGTCGACGTGATGGCACGCTATCTGCTGCACGAGCCGCCGCAGCCGCCGGAATGGGGCATGCCGGAGATGCGGGGCGCCTGGAAGGTGCACGTACCGGTCGAGCAACGCCCGACCAAGCAGATGAACAGCCTCGATCTCGACAACCTGTTCTCGGTGACGCTGCGCGACAGTGGCCAGGTGGCCCTGATCGATGGCCACTCCAAGGAGATCGTCTCCATCATCGAAACCGGCTACGCGGTGCACATCTCGCGGATGTCGGCCTCGGGGCGCTATCTCTTCACCATCGGCCGCGACGCCAAGATCAACCTGATCGACCTGTGGATGTCGCCGCCACGGACCGTGGCCGAGATCAAAGTCGGCATCGAGGCCCGCTCGGTCGAGACCTCGAAGATGAAAGGCTGGGAGGACCGCTACGCGATCGCCGGCGCCTACTGGCCGCCGCAATACGTGATCATGGACGGCGCCACCTTGGAGCCGCTGAAGATCGTTTCTACCCGCGGCATGATCGTCGACACCCAGGAGTACCATCCCGAGCCGCGCGTGGCCTCGATCGTGGCCTCGCACTATCACCCTGAGTTCGTGGTCAACATCAAGGAGACCGGCAATATCCTGATGGTCAACTACGAGGACGTGAAGAACCTCAAGGTGACCAGCATCGAGGCCGAGCGCTTCCTGCATGACGGCGGCTTCGATGCCAGCGGCCGCTACTTCCTGGTCGCCGCCAACGCGCGCAACAAGATCGCGGTGGTCGACACCAAGGAGAACAAGCTGGTGGCGCTGATCGACTCCAAGGGCGACAAGCCGCATCCCGGCCGCGGCGCCAACTTCGTGCATCCGAAGTTCGGCCCGGTGTGGGCCACCAGCCACCTCGGCGACGAGGTGATCTCGCTGATCGGCACCGACCCCGAGAAGCACCCTGAGCATGCCTGGAAGGTGGTGCAGACGCTGGAAGGCCAGGGCGGCGGATCGCTCTTCATCAAGACCCACCCGGCGTCAAGGAACCTCTGGGTCGACACCCCCTTGAACCCTGAGGCCGAGATCGCCTCCTCGGTCGCCGTCTTCAACCTCGACGACCTGGACAAGCCGTACGAGGTGGTGCCGATCGGCGAGCTGTCGGGCATCACCGAAGGCGTCCGCCGGGTCGTCCAGGGCGAGTACAACAAGGACGGCACGGAGGTCTGGTTCTCGGTCTGGAACGCCAAGAGCCAGGAGAGCGCGATCGTCGTCATCGACGACAAGACCCGCAAGGTGAAGAAGGTGATCCGCGACGCGCGGCTGGTCACGCCGACCGGCAAGTTCAACGTCAATAACACGCGCAAGGACATCTACTGAGGCTGGAAGGGAGCGGGGCCCCGGCCCCGCTCCCGCCCGCTCACCGCGGTTCGGCAGACGCTGTCGCATTGGGGTCGAATGATGGCGAAGTTGGGTATCGTGCATATCGTGGGCGCCGGTCCGGGTGATCCTGAGCTGTTGACCCTGAAGGCCTACCGTCTGCTCAGCGAGGCCGACGTGCTGGTCTACGATCGGCTGGTGGCGCCGGAAATTCTCGATCTGGTACCGGCCGGCGCCATGCGCATTTACGCCGGCAAGGCGGCCGGCCAACACCATCTGGCGCAGGACGAGATCAACGCCCTGCTGGTACGCCTGGCCGAAGCGGGCCGTACCGTGGTCCGGCTGAAGGGCGGCGATCCCTTCGTCTTCGGTCGCGGTTCGGAAGAGGCCCAGCACCTGGCGCAGGCCGGAGTTCCCTTCACCGTGGTGCCCGGCATCACCGCCGCGACCGGCTGCGCCGCCGCGGCGGGCATTCCGCTCAGCCACCGCGGGATCGCCACCAGCGTGCGCTTCGTCACCGGGCACGGCAAGGAGGACGGCGCACTGGAGCTGGATTGGCGCGGTCTGGCCGATCCCGACACCACCTTGGTCGTCTACATGGGCCTCGCCAACCTGGAGCTCTTCGCCGAGCGGCTGATCGCCGCCGGCTTGCCGCCGACGACGCCGGCGGCGGCGATCGCCAACGGCACCACGGCGCGCGAGCAGCGTTGCCGTGCAAACTTGGCCGACCTGCCCCAGGCGGTCGCCGCGGCTGGACTGGAGGCGCCGGTCCTGGTCGTCATCGGCGAGGTGGTGGCGCTGGCCGACATCTGGAGCTGGCTCGGCGGCGAGCGCGACGAGGGCCTGGCGGCCGAGGCCGTCCATGGGGCCTAAGCTGATCCTGTTGCTGCTCGCCGTGCTGCTGCCGTCCGCCGGCGCCGCGGAGCCGACCGCGGAGCGCCAGCGCGAGCTGATCTACCGCCTGCGACAAGACTGCGGTTCCTGCCACGGCATGACCCTGAAAGGCGGTCTCGGGCCTTCGCTGCTGCCGGCCATAATGCGCCAGCGCGACGAGGCGCACCTGATCGGGGTCATCCGCGACGGCATTCCAGGCACGCCGATGCCGCCGTGGGATTTCGAGATCACCGAAGTGGAGGCGCGCTGGCTGGCCCGGCAATTGCGTCAAGGAGTGGCCGATGGGCGTTAGGACGATGCGCCTGTTGCCAGGCCTCGCCATGATGCTGCTGCTGGCGGGCTGTCTCACCACCAGCCGCGGCACTGGCGATCTGGGCCTGGTCGTCGCCCGCGCCAGCGGCGAGGTGGCCGTGATCGAGACCACCGGGCGCAGTGCGCTTGGCAAGGTCGCCGGGCTTGGCGACTTGAGCCATGCCTCGGCGGTGTTTTCGCGCGACGGCCGTTACGCCTACATCTTCGGGCGCGATGGCGGGCTCTCCAAGGTCGACTTGTTGCGCCGCCGCCTCAGCGCCCGCGTCATCCAAGCCGGCAACAGCATCGGCGGCGCCATCAGCCAGGACGGCCGCCTGATCGCCGTCGCCAACTACGAGCCGGGCGGCGTGCGCGTCTTCGACGCCGAGACGCTGCGGCTGGTCGCCGACCTGCCGGCGGTCTACGACGAACAGGGCTCGCGTTCGAAGGTGGTCGGACTCGTGGATGCGCCGGGCCAACGCTTCGTCTTCTGCCTGTGGGACGCTGGCGAGATCTGGATCGTCGACGTCGGCGATCCCGCCGCGCCCAAGACGACCAAGTTCAAGAACATCGGCCGGCAGCCCTACGACGGCCTGATCACGCCGGACGGGCGCTACTACGTCGCCGGCCTGTTCGGCGAGGACGGCCTGGTCCTGGTCGATCTATGGAACCTCGAGCAGGGGCCGCGCCGCATCCTCGACGGCTACGGCAAGGGCGAGACGCCGCTGCCGGTTTACAAGATGCCGCACCTCGAGGGTTGGGCCAGCGCCGGCGGACTGTTGTTCCTGCCCGCGGTCGGCCGCCACGAGCTGCTGGTTGTCGAGCCCGGCAGCTGGCGCGAGGTCGGGCGCATCGCCACCCACGGCCAGCCGGTCTTCGCGGTCGCGCGGCCCGACGGCCGGCAGGTCTGGGTCAATTTCGCCCATCCCCTGAACGACACCGTGCAGGTGATCGACGTCGCCACGCTGCAGGTCCTCAAGGCCCTGACGCCCGGCCCGGCGGTGCTGCACATGGAGTTCACGCCGCGCGGCGAGCAGGTCTGGATCTCGGTTCGCGACCAGGACCGGGTCGACGTCTACGACACGGAACGGTTGGAACGGCTGAGCTCAATCCCGCTGGCGAAGCCGAGCGGCATCTTCCTGGCCGCGCGCGCCAACCGCATCGGGCTTTGAGCCATGTCCGCAACGCCGCAGCGCGAATCCGGCCACCAGCAAAGCCTCGATGCCCTGGATCGCCGGCTGCTGGATGAATTCCAGCGCGACTTTCCATTCGAGCCGCACCCCTTCGCCGCGATCGCCGGGCGCCTCGGCATCGCCGAAGCCTCGGTGATCGCCCGGCTCGAACGACTGCAGGCGGCGGACCTGATCTCGCGCATCGGTTCCGTGATCGCGCCCCATCGCGCCGGCTGGAGCACGCTCGCCGCGATGCGCGTGCCCGAGGCGCGGCTCGACGACGTCGCCGCTCTGGTCAACAGCTTCAAGGAGGTCAACCACAACTATGAGCGCGAGCACGCCTTCAACCTCTGGTTCGTCGTCACGGCGGCGAGCCGCGCGCAGGGCGAGGCCGTGCTGCGTGCCATCGAAGCGGCAACCGGAATCGCGGTGATGTCGCTGCCGCTGGAGGAGGCCTTCCGCATCGACCTGGGCTTCGCACTGACATGGGACTGAGCGCGGCGGAAAAGGAGCTGCTGGCGGCAATGCAGGACGGCTTGCCGCTGGTGCCGGCGCCCTACGCTGCCATCGCCGCCCGGCTCGGCTGCAGTGAGGACGAGGTCCTGCGGCGGCTCGACGCGATGGCCAGAGACGGCACCATTCGCCGCTTCGGCGTCATCGTCCGTCACCGTGCGCTCGGCTACCGGGCCAACGCCATGGTGGTTTGGGACGTGCCGGACACACACGTCGGCGAGGCGGGCCGGCGCCTGGCCGTCCTGCCCTTCGTCACGCTTTGTTATCGCCGGCCACGGCGGCCGCCGGCGTGGCGATACAACCTCTTCACCATGATCCACGGCCGTGACCGCGCCACCGTCGAAACGCAGGTCGAGGAAGCGGCGCAAGCGGCGGGGATCGGCGAGGCGGCGCGCGAGATTGTGTTTAGCCGCCGCTGCTTCAAACAGCGCGGCGCGCGCTACGGGGCCGGCTGATGGACGCCACCGACCGTCGCCTGATCGCGCACCTGCATGGCGGCTTTCCCCTCGCCGAACGCCCCTACGCCGAGGTTGGTGCGGCGCTCGGCCTCGAGGAAGCGGAGGTGATCGCGCGGCTGGCGAGGCTGCTCGACGCGGGTGTGCTCAGCCGCTTCGGCCCGCTCTTCGACGCCGAGCGCATGGGCGGCGCCCTCACCCTGGCCGCCATGGCGGTGCCAGAGGCGCGTTTCGAGGCCGTGGCCGAGGTCGTCAACGCCCATCCCGAAGTGGCCCACAACTACGCGCGCGAACACGCCTTCAACATGTGGTTTGTCGTCGCCACCGAGCGGACCGAGCGGCGCGCAGAAGTGATCGCCGAGATCGCCCGCGAGACCGGCCTAGAGGTGATCGACCTGCCGAAAGAGGCGGAATACTTCCTCGAACTGAGGCTGGCGCCATGAACGCGCCCGCGGCACACGCTGCCGTCCTTGTCGACGAGACCGACCGGGCGTTGGTACGGGCGATGCAGGCGGGCCTGCCCCTGGTGCCCCGCCCTTACGACGTCCTGGCCGAGGCGATCGGGCTGACCCCAGCGGAAGTGATACGCCGCCTGCGCCGCCTGCTTGGCGTGGGCGTCATTCGCCGCATCGGCGCCGTGCCCAATCATTACCGCCTCGGCTACCGGGCCAACGGCATGTCGGTGTGGGACGTCGACGACGGTGCGGTCGACCGGATCGGCCGCCAGGTCGGCGGCCTGGACTTTGTCACTCACTGCTATCGCCGGCCTCGCCGACCGCCCGCCTGGCCCTACAACCTGTTCGCCATGGTGCACGGCCGCGAACGCGGCGAGGTGGCGCGCAAGGTGACGCAGATCGCGCGCCTGATCGGCCCGGCGAGCCGCGGCCACGAGGTCATCTACAGCACGCGGATTCTGAAAAAGACCGGCCTGCGGCTCGGGGCATAAGGACAGACAATCATGTTTCGCATCAGCCAGTTCATGCGCGAGATCGCCAATCCGGCACCGCTGCGTCCGCGCCGCGCGCCGCCGGGTCCGGTGGTGATCTGGAACCTGATCCGCCGCTGCAACCTGAAGTGCAAGCACTGTTACTCGATTTCGGCCGACCGCGACTTCCCCGGAGAGCTCTCCACCGACGAGGCCTTCCGCGTCATGGACCACCTCAAGCGCTTCGGCGTGCCGGTGCTGATCCTCTCCGGCGGCGAGCCGCTGCTGCGGCCCGACATCTTCGCCATCTCGGCGCGCGCCAAGGAGATGGGCTTCTATGTCGGCCTGTCCTCCAACGGCACGCTGATCGGGCCCGGGAACATCCGGCAGATCGCCGCCGTCGGCTACGACTATGTCGGCGTCAGCCTGGACGGCATCGGCGCGACGCACGACGCCTTCCGCCGCCGCGCCGGCGCCTTCGACGCCTCGTTCGCGGGCATCCGCCTCTGTCAGGAGGCGGGGATCAAGGTCGGCCTGCGCTTCACGATGACGCTCGACAACGCGCACGAGCTGCCGGACCTCTTGGCCCTGGCCGAGGCCGAGAAGATCGACAAGTTCTACCTCTCGCACCTCAACTATGCCGGCCGCGGCAACACCAACCGCGCCGACGACGCGCGCTTCGCCACCACCCGCTGGGCCATGGAGCTGTTGTTCGAGACCTGCTGGGGCCACGTCCGGCGCGGGGTGGAAAAAGAGTTCGTCACCGGAAATAACGATGCCGATGGCGTCTTCCTGTTGCAGTGGGCCAGCCGGCGCTTCCCCGAGCTCGACCTCGATCACCTTCGTGCCAAGCTGGTGCAATGGGGCGGCAATTCGTCGGGCGTCAACGTCGCCAACATCGACAACCTGGGCAACGTCCACCCCGATACCTTCTGGTGGCACTACAGCCTGGGCAACGTGCGCGAACGGCCTTTCTCGGAGATCTGGGTCGACCGCTCCGATCCGATCATGGACGGCCTGAAGCGCAGCCCCAGGCCGCTGCGGGGCCGTTGCGCCGCCTGCGTCCATCGCGACATCTGCGGCGGCAACACCCGGGTCCGGGCCTGGCAGCTGACCGGCGATCCCTGGGCCGAGGATCCCGGCTGCTACCTCGACGATGACGAGATCGGCGTCGCCGGCGGGACCGAGCGGGTCGCCCTCACCCCTTTCCACCGGAGGCGGCAACGTGCGCGCGCTTAGGCTGTGCATCATCGCCTGGCTGCTGCCCGCCGGCGCAGTGCTGGCCGAGGGCCGTGCACTCTACCTTCAGCACTGCGCCGCCTGCCATGGCGAGACCCGCTTCGGCGGTCAGGGTCCGGCCTTGCTGCCGGAATCGCTGGGCCGCCTGCGCCGGTCCGCGGCCGCCGAGGTCGTCACCGCCGGGCGGGCACAGACGCAGATGCCGGGCTTCGCCGCGACGCTGTCGCCGCCTGAGATCGAGGCCGTCGTCGGCTACCTCTACACGCCCGCGGAGACGCCACCGCGGTGGCGCCATGCAGAGATCGAGGCCAGCCACTCCGTGTTCAAAGCCGCAGCCGAGCCGGTCCGGCAGCCAACGCATGGCGCCGACCCGCTCAACCTGTTCGTCGTCGTCGAGAGCGGCGATCACCACGTCACCATCCTCGACGGCGACACGTTCACCCCGCTGACCCGCTTCCGCAGTCATTTCGCGCTGCACGGCGGGCCGAAGTTCAGCCCGGAAGGGCGCTTCGTCTATTTCGCCTCGCGCGACGGCTGGATCAGCAAGTACGACCTCTATGGCCTGATCCCGGTGGCCGAGGTGCGCGCCGGGATCAACACCCGCAACCTCGCCCTCTCCGCCGACGGCAAGGTGGTGGCGGTGGCCAACTACCTGCCCTCTACCCTGGTGCTGCTCGACGCTGACGATCTGTCGCTGCTGAAGGTGGTCGAGGCCCGCGACATGCATAACAAGACCTCGAGCCGGGTCAGCGCGGTCTATCAGGCGGCGCCACGCGAGAGCTTCATCGTCGCGCTGAAAGATGTGCCGGAGGTTTGGGAAATCCCCTACGCCGAGAAGTCGGGCAAGGTCTACGGCGGGCTCGTGCACTCGCACGAAACCGGCAAGGAAGAAGGGCTGGCCGCCGTGGGCCGCTTTCCGATCCGCCGCATCGAGCTTAGCGCCCCGCTCGACGACTTCTTCTTCGATCCCGAATACCGCCACCTGATCGGCTCGGCCCGCGATGGCGGCCACGCCGTGGTGGTGAATATGAACGTCGGCCGCGAGATCGCCACTCTGGCGTTGCCGGGCCTGCCGCATCTCGGTTCGGGCATCAGCTGGATGCGCCAGGGCCGCCGGGTGATGGCGACGCCGCACCTGAAGGAGGCGGCGCTCAGCGTCATCGACATCGACGGCTGGACCCTGGTCAAACGCATCGAGACCCTGGGTCCCGGTTTCTTCCTGCGCTCGCACGAGGCCACGCCCTATGCCTGGACCGATGTCTTCTTCGGTCCCGACCGCGACGCGATCCACGTCATCGACAAGGAAAACCTGGAGATCAAGGCGACGCTGCGGCCGGCGCCGGGCCAGACCGCCGCACATGTCGAGTTCACCCGCGACGGCCGCTACGCACTGGTCAGCATCTGGGAACAGGACGGCGCCATCGTCGTCTACGACGCCGAGACGCTGCAGGAGGTGAAGCGCATACCGTTCGTCAAGCCTTCCGGTAAATACAATGTCTACAACAAGATCCATCGCTCTGAAGGCACCAGCCACTAGGCCTTGCGCCGACGCGGCGCTGGTCCTCTGGGGTCACGGGACAGGCGGCGGGCCCGGCGTGCTGGCGGTGCATGCCCGGCGGCTGGCCGCCCTGAAACGCTTCACCCAAGTCCGTGTCGCCTGCCTGCGCGGCGCCCCGCGCCTGGCCGGGGTGATGGCGGAATTGACGGCGGAACGCGTCTATCTGGCGCCGATGCTGATGGCCGACGGCTTCTTGGTCCGGACCGCACTCAGCGCCGCCATCAGCGAATTGGGCCGGGAGGCCGCACGCTTACGGGTGGCCCCGGTGCTGGGCCGCAATCCGCGGCTCGCCGAGCGGCTGCTCGAGCACGGATTGGCGGCGGCGCGCGATCGTCGCTGGGCGCCGGAGAGCGCGAGGCTGCTGGTGATCGGCCACGGCACCCGGCGCGACCGCAAATCGCGCGCGACCGCCTTTACCCATGCAATGGAGATAGCGAATCGCGGCGTCTTCGCCCGCGTCTCGGCGGCCTTTCTCGAGGACCGTCCCACGCTCGCCGAAGCGGTGGCAGGCGACACCTCGCGCCTCGTCGCCGTCGGCCTGTTCGCCGACGCCGGCCGGCACGGCGAGGACGACGTCCACCGCGCCTTGTCCGCGCTCGGCCGGCCCTATGCCTACGCCGGCGCGATCGGCCGTGTGCCGGCGATCGCCGGTCTGGTCCTGGAGCAGCTGGCGCTGGCCGACCGCCTGACCGAGGCGGTCTGAGTTTCAGCCGAAACGGGACCGATCCCGCGCCCGCCACATCGCGCGGGCGGCGTCCTCGGCCTCGGCGATGCTGCCGGCGCGGCCCAGCAGGCGCCAGGCCACGGCAGCGGTGGCGATCACCGCCGCCTCCGGTGCCGGCGCCGTCAGGTCGCCGCGCCAAAGGTCGGCGAGGCGGGCGGGGTCGAGTGGCTCGGCGCGCCAGTCGTGGCGCGTGTTCGCCAACAGGGCGGGCCAGTTTTCCGTGGCTGCGACGCCCGCGACGAACATCGCCACCCGACAGGGCTTATCCGGGTTGCGTTGCGTCTCGCCGCCGCCGCCCTTGAACACCGCCAGCCGGGGCTGCCCCAACAGCGCCGCCGTCTCCTGGTGCGTGTCCAGGTAGGTCGGGTGGAAGACCCCCGTGATCGAGGCCGGCGCGGCGGCGGGATTGAGCATGCGGGCAAACGTGTTCGCCGGCGAGCGTAAACCCAGCATCGGACGCAGCTGGAACAATCCCTCCAGTTCCGGCGACAGCACTGCCGTCGGCAGGTAGGCGAAGCCGCCGTCGTCCAGCATCCGCGCCGCCTCGGCGGTCGAGCGCGCCGCGGACCGCGACAGCGCCGCCAGCGCCTTCGGTGTCGTCGCCTCGCCTTCGCCCGCCAGTCCGTGCATCAGCACCCGGACGCCGCGTCCGGCCAGCAGCAGCGCAGCCAGCAGGAAATAGGGCTGCTGGCGATGCCGGTCGGCATAGGAAGGCCAGTCGAGATCCACGGCCGGGCCGGGCCAGGGCGCCAGGCGCTCTCGCGTCGCCGCGACGAAGCCGGCCAGCTCCGCCGGTGTCTCCTTGCGATAGCGCAGCAGGACCAGAAAGGCGCCGAGCTGCGCCGGCAGAACCTTGCCACCCAGGATCATACGCATGGCCGCCGCCGCCTCGCCCTGCTCCAGGGCCCGCGAACGGCCTGGGCCCCGGCCAATGGTGCGGATGAAATCGGCGAATGGACGCGGCGAGCCGGCGGCAACTTCCATTTCGGTCTCGGCGGTGCTGGTGCTCATGGACGCGGATTCAGCCGCAGGCAACTTTTGCAAACCTTGATCCCGATCAAGCGTGCGACCAGGCGGGCGGTTGACTGACGTCAAGGAGCGCCGACGCCCGGCATTCCACTCTATCGGGCATGAGCCCGCAAAAGGCCGCTTCCCAAGTTCGCCGCACGGGGTCCGGCGGTGTCCGGACCGGCACGGTGGCACTGCGACGCGTCGCCGGCAAGAGCTTCCTGGGCCAGCTCCCGGCGGCGACCCGCGATCGGCTGCTCGAGTCGGCGGAGCTACGCGGTCTGCCGCGGCCTAGTCCGTTGTTCGCCGCCGGCGAGACCTCGGGCACAGTTCACCTGTTGCTCGAAGGCGGCGTCGAGCTCTACGGCACCGGACCGCAGGGCCGCGAGGTCATTCTCGGCGTCGTGCAGCCGGCCGATCTGGTCGCGGCCTGGGCCCCCCTCCTCGGCCGGCCCCATGCCGTGGCCGGCCGCAGTACCGGCCGTACGCGGCTGCTCTGCCTGCCGGCGGCTTCGCTTCGTGAGGCGCTGGGTCGCGATGCCAGTCTGGCCGAGGCTCTGTTACGTCAGCTCTGCCGCGAGGCGGAAGCATTGATGACGCACATCGCCGACCTGAAGCTGCGCACCACGACCGAACGGGTCGCCCGATACCTGCTGTCGCGCGCGCCCTCCGCGCACGGCCGGTTCGAGAGCACCTTGCCGTTCCGCAAGCAGCTGATCGCCTCGCAACTGGGGATGACGCCCGAAAGCCTGTCCCGCGCCTTCGCCGCCCTGCAGCCGATCGGGGTCTCGACCGTCGGCCACCAAGTCCTGGTTGCCGACGCCGACCGGCTCAGGCGCTTCTGCAGCATCGGCCGCTGAGGGCGCCGGCCCGCGTTTCAGGTTGGCGGGCTGCGGCGCAGCAGCATCGGCCCGCAAAGGATGAGAAAGCCAAGAAAGCTCGCGATCCAGAACGCCACCGCGGCGGACAGCAAGAGCCCGGAAGCCGCCTCCCAGACCGTCGCAGCAACGCGGCCGGCCGCCGCCAGAGTGATCAAGACATAGACCGCAGTCAGGCCGGCGTCGGCGCTGAGCGGGCGGCCGGTATGACCCAGAATGGCCCGGCTCATCACCGCCAGCGTCATGGTGCCGATGGCACCGACCGTCAGCGCATGCAAAGCCCCGGTGGCCGGCAAGGCCGGCAGCCAGTGCGCCGCCGAGAGCAGCGCCAGCCCGAGCGGCACCCAGAGATAGGCCACATGCAGGATCCACAGCAGCGGCTCCGGCGCGCTTGCCCAGCCGCGCCAACGCGCCAGCCGCACAAACTGCAGTAGCGCGGCGGCGGCCAAAGCCAGGGCCGTCATCGTGCCCTCCGGCAGCGCGACCCACGCGCCGAGGGCCAACAGCGAGACCAGCATGGCGGCCTGGTCGAGCCTGCCGAAGGTGGCCGGCAACGGCGGTGTGCCGCGCTTGGCGAGCCAGTTCCGCGTGAAGCTGGGCGTCACCCGTCCGCCGATCAACGAGATCAGCATGACAAGGACGGCGATCGGCAGCCGATGGCTGGCGCCGCCGCTCTCGACCAGGGCCATGGCTTCGGCGTGCAGCAGCAGGTTGGCGGCGAACAGCAACAGCACCCCGGCGATCGGCACCAGGTTGCGCCAGTTCCGCCCGACGATGATCTCGCGCAGGGCGACGACCGCGAGCGCGGCGAGAAAACCGAGATCGAGCGCCGCGGCGGGCCCGGCGCCGATCAACGCCGACGTCGCCATAGCCACGCGGCCGGCCAGCCACAACAGGACGAGCCAGAGCAGCGGCCAGCCCTGTAACGGCAGCCGTCCGGTCCAGTTCGGAATCGCGGTCAACAGGAATCCGGCAATGGCGGCGGCAGCGTAGCCGTATATCAGCTCGTGCAGGTGCCAGGCGATCGGGTCAAAGACGGTCGGCAGGGAGAGCCGGCCCTGGATCATCCCGATCGACAGGGCCAGCGCCACCACGGCCCAGAGCCCGGCGGCCAGAAAGAAGGGGCGGAAGCCCTGAGTCAACAGGGCCGGGCCGGCAACGGCGCGGTACCTGGGAATTGGCGTATGGTCGAGCCGGGTCATGGCGTGGCGCCTTCGTTTGAGGAGAGGTACCGGCGGCGGGCACGCCACCTGTCCAACGCCACATTTGGCCGCGGCCGTCCGCCTTCCGCCTTGACCAAGCTCAAGCAGGACGGTCTTCGAGACGAGCCAGAGCGCGATCCATGCAGGCTGCCAGCCCGAGAAAGTCTTAAGGAAAGTTTATTGTAACAATATCAAATATTTATAAACAATCATCGAAGTCTTAATTTAACGTTCTTCAAGCAACCAGGCGCACGGTGCTGACAAGTCCCGCAGCTGCCGAGGCGGCGCAACACAGCGAGGAGCCCGCCTCTACATCAAAATGTCATAATATTAACGCGCCGCGGTCACAGGCCGTGCCGTACCCTTCGCACCGATCGACAGACCAACCGCGGGACCACACCGGCGGACCCCGCGGACGCATCAAAACCGGATGGGGAGCACCATTGCCTTCGACAGATCGTCAACCATCATCCTCGCGCATCATCACTCGACCCGTCGCCACGGCCGACGGCTATCCCCTCGCGGAGGCAATTATCACCTTGACATAGTACAGCATCGTCGCCATATTCAGTGCTAGGAGGCGTTGCCATGTCGGATTTCTCAAATCCCATCTTCCACGACGAAGCCAAAGCCCGCAAATGGCTTGAGGCCCGCCTGTGGCCTGATGGCCCGATCTGCCCGCATTGCGGCACGGTCGATGAGGCCACGTTAATGAAGGGCAAGAGCACTCGCCCCGGCCTCTACCAGTGCAACGCCTGCCGCAAGCCCTTCACGGTCACGGTAGGCACGTTGTACGAGCGCAGCAAGATACCGCTCCACAAGTGGCTCGCCGCGACACACCTGATGATGGCCAGCAAGAAAGGCATGTCAGCCCTCCAGGTCGGTCGCATGTTGGGCGTCAGCAAGAAAACCGCTTGGTTCCTCTGCCACCGCATCCGCGAGTCCCTGCGCGATGCTGGCCCTTCGTCATTAGGCGGCGAAGGCAAGACGGTCGAGGCCGACGAGACCTACATCGGCGGCAAAGAGAAGAACAAGCATCGTCGCCGCCGCCATAGCGGTGTCGGCGGCGTCGGCAAACAGCCGGTGTTCGCCTTGGTCGAGCGCGGCGGCTCCGTCCGTTCCTCGCATATCCCCAAGATCGACGGTCGTAACATCGGCCCGATCATGCGCACCCTGGCCAGCCGCAAGTCAGCCCTGATGACCGACGAGGGCGGGCAGTACCGCAGCATCGGCAAAGAGTACGCGCGGCACGGCAAGGTCAACCACGGCATCGAGGAGTACGTTCGCGGCGATGCCCATGTGAACACCGCAGAGAACTTTTTCAGCATCCTCAAGCGCGGGATCGTCGGCGTCTACCACCACGTCAGCCCGCAGCATCTTCACCTGTACTTGGCCGAGTACGACTACAGGTACAGCAACCGCGAAGCCTTGGGCATCGACGACGCCGCCCGCATGGCCAAATCAGTTAAGGGCATCGTCGGCAAGCGCCTCACCTATCGGCGGGCTGACGAAGCCCCGAATGCCTAAGCAACACGCCAAGGCATTCATCCGCTGGCGTCAAAAACGTTATTAGCGAAGTTCGGAACGCTTGAACACAGTAGGCCGATCAAAGTCGGTGGTGGAACTTACTTCATGACTGGAGTCTATGTTTTGCTCCGGTTGTTCCCCTGGGTAAGCGTCCTCGAAAAGGCATGAGGTCGCCGGTGCCGTCGGCACATTACCCACCGATGCTGCGGATATATCCTTGATTTTCAGTAGGTGGCCACTCATGTATCATCTCCCCTGATTTCAAGAATCCGTCACAGAGTGACGTATCCCCAATTCGTTAAGAGCGCCCAAAATCGTCTCTACATGAACACCCAACCCCGCTTCCAATTTGCCGTCAAACGTCTTGCAAAAGTAGATCACGGGTGCGGTGAAGTGTACTGCTTTGGCGTAAGCTTCCCGAAACATGCCTCGCCACTCCAGCTAGAGCCTCCACTAGACTAGAGAGAACCTTGGCACATTCAACGGCTAGGCGCAATGCGGGTTAGGGTTGCCTCGCCCGAGGAGCCTTCTTCCTGGATTTGGCCAAAGTCTTGCCGCGATGCTTCGGCCCGCTCCTGACCGCCGCATCAACCGCGCGTTCGAATCGATCCCACGCGCCAGGATCGGTTTCGATATCCTCGGGCTTCGGCTTCTTTGGAGTCTTCGCCATGTCCACCATTATGCCAGCTTTCGACACGTTCCCCAAAGAAGGCTCAATCGTCGGCCGCTTGCTCGCTGGGTATGGCGAGCTTGAACTTGGGCTTTGTTTCTGCGTCGCGGCCGTGAGAGACGATTTCGATATGGTCTTCAAAGCGATGTTCCGGCCTAGGGGCGAAAGCCAACGGATCGCCATTGGCGACGCGATGGGCCGCGAGCCTTTTCAGCGGCTGAAGCTTGGAAGACGCTTTGAAGAAGCCGTGGCCTCAACCCGATACTGCCTCAAAATCAGAAACCAATACGCACATTGTTACTGGACTGACGACTTCGGCAGGCAACTAGGTTTCGTCGAATTGGAAGATACTGCCAAAAGCAACCAGCCCGTCAATAATGTCTTTCAAATCAAGGCCCACGACCTTACCCTCGCGCTTCTTCAGAAACAGGAAGCGTATTTCGTCTACACTCGCCGCTATCTGACATCGCTTGAACATTGCGCGCGAGCCGGGGCGGCACCAACCCCCAGCCATCCCTTAACATTTCCGCAAAAAGTAAAGCGACCGATTCTCTGTAGTCCATAATCCCGACATTGCTGTCGAGACCTAAGGACAAATAGTGCGCGGTTCGATGCACCGTCCCTTCCGGAAGCATGTTGGCGAGCTGTTCGCCAGCGCTGGCCTGTCCCTTTGCCATATGACCCTCGATTCGTGCTACGTCAAGGTGATAATTGCCCTCGCGGACAACATCCCGATTGACACGCAGCCGGTCTCGACCAGGGGCCGTCAGGTCGGCGCCGGCTTGTGCCTGTTGATGCTTTTGTTCGTGGTCTTCTTCACCATCTCTCACGGCGCCGCCGATCCGCAACGCCGCGCGAACGCCGCCGTCGAATTCGACATCCCATCGGCGTTGGCCGCGTGCAACCGCGACGCCGGCGACACGCACCGCCTCGCGGGCCGATTTGTCTTGCCCACACCACTTCCTTGACCCGCCGGGCAGGGCCCGGCCGGCCTGCGTTCTACTGAAACCCGCAATCCTCTGCGCTGGCCGCCAAGCTTGCCCATCTACTGCCCTGCCTGAAGCAGCCGTTTGTCCAGTTGCCAGCGTAGACGTCGCCGTCAGTTGCCGTGAACGTGCCGTAACCGTGCGGTTTGTTGCCGGCCCACTCACCCTCGTAGCGGACGCCATTGGCCCCCACGTAGCTGCCGATGCCGTGCGGCTGGCCGGCTCGCCAGTCGCCCTCGTAGCGATCGCCATCAGCCGACACGTAGCTGCCGCGCCCGTGCGCCTTGCCGGCTAGACGGTCACCGACGTATCGATCCTCCTGCCATCTGCCGTCAAGGTAGTACCGCCAGATCAAGGTGCCGTTGCCCTCGGCCTTGCCATTCACGCAACGGCCTGTCCAGGTGACCGTTACTTGTGGCTGCGGCGCTTCATTCCAGACCTGACAACTCGGATTGTTGGCCAGCACCTGCCAGCGCGCCGGCTCCTCCGCCCAGGCGGCCACGCCTGCCAAAACCACGGTCATCCCGATGGCCGCCTTCGTTACGATCAGTTGTTGTTGCATCACGCATCCCCCCTAAACGGGAGTCGAACGAGCAACAGGACAACAAACCAAATACAATCAAGCGAGAATGCTATACGGCAGACGCTTCCGCCACTAAAGAGTTCGCGTTGGTGGGCGCCAGCGATTTCCGTAACGGCTCGGCGTAGCAAGGCCCCGCCGGCCGGAGGCCGGCGGGGCCGGATCACGCGGTGCCGGCCAGGACCGTGAGGTCAGGCGCTGGGCTATGTGGCGCCAGAGGCTCCCTCCGCAGCCCGCCCATCTCATCCGGGTGGCTTCCGGGTGCCAGGTTAGCGCCCCCGTGGTGGCGGCCGTCCCGCTGGTCCAAATAGGAAAAATTTACGATTTCAACGCATCTCATTGTGTTACTATCGACGAATCATGGACACCATCTGGGTTCGCTTGGCCAGGAATGAGGACGGCGCAACGGCCATCGAGTATGGCTTGATTGTCGCCGGCATCGCGATCGCAATTTTGGCAACGGTTTTCGCATTGGGCAACGAACTCAATAACGTATTCAATGTCATATTTACTGAGGTTGAGCCATTAGCCCGATGTGTCGAGGTCGGCTCGAACTGCAAGAAATAGGCTAACTGCCCGCCGGAGTATAACTCGACCTAGCGCGGTGCCATCCGCCGATGAGCAACCGCCATGCGATCAGCTTCCAACCTCAAGTTCGGCTGATTGAAGTGCCAGTTCTAGCGGATGACCCCGTCCTGATTGATGTGCAATTCGTTGAACTGCGCATAGCTGTCGGTGAAGTGAAGCGGAATGGGGTCTTGAGTAGTCGAACTCCCACTCCCCATTTCCGCAACGGTATACTCAAATCCGTTTGGAAGGACGATCTGCGCTCTATGCTCGGCGCCCGTGATGGGATTCAAGATCGGTCTTGCAATTGATTCGAAGAGGCCGGGCGCACTGCCCTTGGCGGCCCGCTTCTCGATGTCGGCATCGAATTCGATCTTGGCGATGATCGGCTCCAGCGACGAGGTGCACATGGCATTGTAGACCGCCCAATGAAACTTAATTTCATAGGGCTCTTCGTTATAGACAATGGCTCGGATCGCCGCGCGCTGGGCGTCATTGGCACCCTGGTCGATGACTAGCTGCTGGGTTCCATTGCCTTCATGTACAGCTCCCGGGAACTTGCCGAACATCGCGAAAATGACACCGTCGAGCGGGGTGTCGCCGTAGCGACCGGAGTCAACCCGGCCAAATAGCAAATATTGGCAATTGCCGTAAGTCGGCAATGCGTTGAACTGACAGGGGCAGCCGTAGGCACAGTTGCAATTGCCGTATTCCATGCCGTGGATTTCAAACGGAGTCCTCACCTTTGTCCTCCCCTTTTTTAACGTTCTGACGGTGCGGGTGCTCGGATGTGAACAACAGATAGCTGTCGCAGTTTCGGGCGATGCTTAATTCCGGTCGATTATCGAGTCTAGTCCTTCAGGGTTACTGGCCGCAACCATCAAGCTTGGCAGTCATGGCGCGCAGGTGTCGGGCACACGGCACCGATCGCATCGGCCTCGGCACAGATCGCCGGCCGCCATCTCGCCGGTCCCTACGCTAAGCGCCGCCGGGCGGCGCGTATTTGCCGCTCAGCTGCGGAGTCGGCCCTTCGGCACCGCGGTTCTGGCGCTCGAGACGGGTCTCGCGCGACCAGGTCCGCTTTAGATCGTCACGGACGTTGATGCGCAGCCGGCCCAGCCCCTCGGTCTCCAACTCGACCCGGTCGCCGTCCTGAAAGGCGCTCAAGCCCCGGTGGTTGGTGCCGGTGGCCAGCAGATCGCCGGGCTCCAGGGTATGGATCGCGCTCGCCCATTCGATGCAGCGCGGGATCCGGTGCGCCATGTCGCTGGTGTTGAAGTCCTGCTTCAGTTCGCCGTTGACCCAGAGACGGACCTGCAGGCGATGCGGGTCCGCGATCTCGTCGGCGGTGACGATGTAGGGCCCGATCGGGGCGAAGGTGTCGCGCGACTTCATCTGGAAGAAGACGTTGCCGGGCGGCGGCAGGCCGCGGGCCGAGCCGTCGATGAAGTTGACGTAGCCGAAAACGTAATCCATGGCCTCGGCGGCGGCGACCTTGCTGGCGCGCTTGCCGATGACCGCGGCCAGCTCCGCCTCGCCTTCGAAGATCGTCGCCGGCGCGTCGGGCAGCGCCATGGTGTCGCCGTCGCCGATCACCGCGCCCGCCGACTTGTGGAAGGCGTTGAGCGGCGCCGGCTCGGCCCGGGTGCCGTCCTCCATGTAGTTGACGGCCATGCAGTCGATGGTGCCGGGCCGGGGCAGCGGCGGGCGGATCCTGACCTCGGCCAGGGAGATCCTTTCACCGCTTTCCGCCGCCGCCTGCAGCCGGCCGCGATAGTCGGCGAAGCGCGCGATCAGGCCGTTGATCAGATCGGGTGGGCCGAGGCGGGGTATCTCCGCCACCACCGGGGTCACGTCGACGACCGCCTCGCCCGTCACCACGCCCAACCTGAAGTCGTCGAAATAGAGCAGCTTCATCGCTCTCCCCCGGTTCCCGTTTTGCCCAAGCTTGCACCAGAACGCCGCCGCGGGCGAGACGACGGGGCCGAAACCAGATGGGCCGATCACCCCCACCGTCGTATGCTGGGCCGGGATCAACGGCACACATCTCGGAGTCGCTCATGAAATTCGCCCTGCATTTCGGCAACTTCGCCTGTCCCGACGCCGCCGACGCCGGGCGCCTGGCCCAGGCCGCGGAGGCCGCCGGCTTTGAATCGGTGCTGGCGATCGAGCATGTGGTCTGGCCGACCGAGTACCGCTCGACCTATCCCTACTCGGCGACCGGGCGGCTGCCCGGCGGCCCCGAGAGCAAGCTGCCGGATCCGCTGGTCTGGCTGACCTGGGTCGCGGCGCTGACCCGTCGGCTGCGGCTGATGACCGGGGTCCTGATCCTGCCGCAGCGCAATCCCCTGGTCCTGGCCAAGGAGGTGGCGACGCTCGACCACCTTTCCGGCGGCAGGCTCAGCCTCGGTATCGGGGTCGGCTGGCTGCGCGAGGAGTTCGAGGCGCTGGGCGTGCCGTTCGAGGCGCGCGGCCGGCGCGCCGACGAGTACATCGCGGCGATGCGCGCGCTCTGGGCCGAGGACGATGCCAGCTACGACGGCGAGTTCGTGCGCTTCCGCGGCATGAGCTGCAACCCGAAGCCGGTCGCCGGAAAGGTGCCGATCATCGTCGGCGGACATTCGCGCCTGGCGGTGCGGCGGGCCGCCCGGCTGGGCGACGGCTTCTTCCCCGCCACCGGCGCGCAGGTCGACGTCGCGCCGCTGATCGCCGAGGTGCGCGAGCTGGCCGTTGAGGCCGGCCGCGATCCCACGGCGATCGAGATCACCACCGGCTGCCCCGGCGCGCTGCCGGGCGCCGACGGCGATGCGCTGGCCGCGGTGGCCGAGCGGGCGGCCGCCGGGGTCGATCGGGTCGCCCTGCCGATCGCCGCCTTCCTGCCCGACCTGGAAGCGAACCTGGCCCGTTTCGGCGAGGACGTGATCGCCAGATCCGGCGGCCGCTGAGCACGCGCCGCGCCGGCGCGGCCGCTTGACGGCGCGCGGACGGTCTCCCAAGCTCGACGCCCGAGACCGCCATCAGTTGCGGCCGGGACAACCTGAACAGAAAGGGCCCGCGATGGAGCTCTATGACGTCATGCGGACGACCTTCGCCGCCCGCGACTATACCGGCGAGGATGTGCCCGATGCGGTGCTGTACGAAATTCTCGAGAACGCCCGCTTCGCGCCGAGCGGCGGCAACCGGCAGGGCAACCGCGTCATCATCGTCCGCGATCCGGCCACGCGCGACCGGCTGGCCCGCCTGGCCGAGCCCGCGGCCAAGCGTTACGTCGCCCAGATCAAGGCCGGCGAGAGCCCGTGGAACGCGGTCTTGCCCAGCAAGGTGACGGCACAAGACCTCGAACGGACGACGCCGCCTGCGGCCCTGACCGAGCCGTGCCGGCAGGCCCCGGTGGTGCTGGTCTTCGTCGTCGACCTGAAGCTGGTCGCCTCGATGGACCAGGACCTCGAGCGGGTCGGCGTGATCAGCGGCGCCTCGATCTACCCCTTCGTCTGGAACGTGCTGCTGGCGGCCCGCCAGGCCGGCTTCGGCGGCACCATCACCACCCTGGCGGTGGCCCAGGAGCCGAAGCTGAAGGCCCTGCTCAAGATTCCTTCCGACCACGCCGTCTGCGCCGTGGTGCCGCTGGGCCGTCCGGTGAAGCAGCTGACCAAGCTCAGGCGCCGTTCGGTGGCGGAGATCGCCACCCGCGAGCGTTTCGACGGCGAGCCGTTCACCGTCGGTTGATCATCGCCGCTCGCCTCGGACCGCACGCGCATGTCCCTGCTCGCCGGGCTTCGCGTCCTCGAGATCGGACCGGGTCTCGGCGCGGCGGTCGCGGGACGCCTCTTCGCCGACGCCGGCGCCGAAGTCGCCTGCCTGGGTGCCGACACCTCGACGCCACTCGCCGCCTACCTTGCGCATGGCAAGGGCAGCGCCGGGTCCTTGACCTCCGGCCTGCGCGAGACCCGGATCGTGTTGCTGGAGGGAACGCCGGCAGGGCTTGAGGCGCGCGGTCTTGCCGTGGCCTCGCTGCGCGCGCTCAGCGACCGCCCGGTGCTGGTCCTGATCAGCCCGTTCGGCCAGACGGGGCCGGATGCCGAACGGCCGGCGAGCGACCTGACGCTGTGCGCGGCCAGCGGCATCGCCCGCCTGCTGACCGGCCAGGTCGACGACCTGTCCGAGCCGCCGGTACGTCCGGCCGGCGAACAGTCGGCCTTCATTGCCGGGCTCGCCGCCGCCTGCGCCGGCATGCACGCCGCGCTGCTGCCCGGGCCGGGCGCGGCGATCGACGTCTCCACCCAGGAGGCGCTGGCCACCCTGGCGATCAGCGAGCTCGCCCGGGCCGGCCTGATGCGACGGACCTGGTCGCGGCGGCGCCTGGCCGACGGCAACGGGGCCACGGTCTGCATCCTGCCGGCCCGCGACGGCTATGCCGCGATCTCGCCCCGCGAGGACCATCAGTGGGCGGCCTGGCTGGAGGTCATGGGCGCGCCGGCCTGGGGCCAAGAGCTCCGTTTCAGGACCAAGGCCGACCGGGGGCGCAACTGGGATGCGCTGCACGCGCTGATGTCGGAATGGAGCCGGCGGCAACCGAAACAGGCGATCGTCGAGGCGGCGCAGGGCGCGCGCGTGCCGAGCCTGCCGCTGGCCGAGCTCGCCGAACAGCTGCGCTCGCCGCAGCTGGCGCACCGCGGCTTCTTTCGCGCGTTGCAGTTCAAGGGCCGCACCATCCAGGTACCGAGCGCGCCGTTCGGCCACCTCGAGGACGCCGCCATGACGGTGCCGGAGAGAGTCGAAGGCCGTGGGCTGCCGCTCACCGGCATCCGCGTGCTCGACTTCAGCTGGGTGATCGCCGGGCCGACGACGACGCGCCATCTCGCCGCCATGGGCGCCGAGGTGATCAAGGTCGAGGCTCCGGGCCGGGGCGATCCCGGCCGCGGCTCCGAACTGCACACCGTGCTGGGCCAGGGCAAGCGCGCCATCGTGCTCGACCTCAAGCAGCCCCGGGCCCGGTCGGTCGCCAGGGCGCTGGCCGCCCGTGCCGACATCGTGATCGAGAACTTCGCCACCGGCGTGATGGAGCGCCTCGGCCTTGGCGCCGAGGCGCTGCGGGCGGAGAATTCCGGCTTGATCTACATCTCCGCCTCCGGCTTCGGCCGCAGCGGGCCGGAATCCGGCCGCGCCGCTTACGGAACCTTGCTGCAGTGCTACGCCGGCTTCGCCGGCCTCAACGGCCACGAGGGCGTGGCGCCGCGGATCGGGATGGCCTGGCTCGACCCGATGTGCGGGCTGATGCTCGCCTTCGCCGCGGCGGCCGGCATCTGGCGGCGGCGCAGCGGCGGCGGCGGCAGCCGTATCGACTTCTCCATGTTCGAGGCGATGCTCTGGACCCTGGCCGGACCACTGATCGCCGCACAGACCGGCACCCCGCCGAGGCGGTGCGGCAACGCCTCAAAGCAGCATACGCCGCATGGCGTTTTCGCCGCCAAAGGCGAGGACGCCTGGCTCGCCCTCGCCGTCACCACGCAGGACCAGTGGCGCGCCCTGTCGGAGATCGTGCCTGGCCTCGCCCCGCTCGCCACGCTGGGCGCGGCCGAGCGTCGCGCCCGCACGGTCGAGATCGACGCGGCACTCGGCGGCTGGATCGCGGATCAGAGTGCCGAGGCGGCCGAATCACGCCTGCGGGCGGCGGCGGTCCCCGCGGCCGCGATCACCGGCGCGCTCGATCTCGCCGATAGCCCCCACCTCAAGGCCCGCGATTTCTGGGAGGCGGACGAGGCCGGGCTGCTGCCGGGGTTGCCCTGGAAGGCCAGCTTCGGGCGCGCCGGCGGCCCGGCTCCGGGGCTCGGCGCCGACACCGAAGCAGTGCTCGCCGAGGTGCTGGGCCTCAGTGCAACCGAGATCGAGTCGCTGGGTCGGGTCGGCGCGCTGGGTCAGTACTCGCCGCTGCGGTAGGCCTCCTCGCGCCGCTGCGCTTCCTCGGGCGAAGCCTCGGGAAAGGCCTCGCCGCGCTGGCGCAGGGCGCCGCTGAACTGCGGCGGCCTTTTCTCGTTGAAGGCCCGCCGGCCCTCCTCGCCGTCAGTGGTGACCTGGATCAGCAGCGCGTTCATCAGGTTCTGCACGTGCCAAGCCTGGTCCGTCGGCAGCTCGCCGAAGCGGACCACGAACTCCTTCATCATGCGCACCGCCAGCGGCGGCAGCTCGACGATGTGCCGGGCGATCGCCTCGGCCCGCTGCAGCAGCTCCGCGTGCGGCACCACCTCGTTGATCAAGCCGATGCGCAACGCCTCCGCGGCATCGAACGGCTCGTCGGTCAGCAATATCTTCATGGCGTCGATGTAGCGCAGCTGCTTGGCCAGCAGACTGGCGCCGGGACCGTGACCGAGCCAGCCCTGGCTCAACAGTGCGAACTTGAAGCGGGCGTGCTCGGCGCTGGCGATGCGAATGTCGGTGGAAGCCAGCAGGAGGTAGAGCCCGGCGCCCGCGGCCCAGCCGTTGACCGCCGCGATCACCGGCTTCCAGACCCTGGGATAGTGATCGCCCATGCGCCCGTCGACGCCGGTCCTGGTGCCGTGGACCGTGCCGGCGAGCGGCCAGAAAATCCGCAAGGTGCGCAGATACTCGCGGTCCTCCTCGGTCAAATCAGGCCGTGGCGCCAAATTATGGCCGCCGCAGAAGTGCCGCTCGCCCTTGCTGGTGACAATAGCGCAGCGGATCTCGCGGTCCTCCCAAAGGTCGATCCAGGCTTCCGAAATGGCGTCCGAGGTCGGCTTGTCCAGGATGTTCGCCTTCTCCGGATTGTTCAGGGTGATGTAGGCGACGCCGTCGCGCTTCTCGTAGTCGATGGCCATGGATTCGAATCCTTCCGGAATAACAGAACCGCTTCGGGCCGGGCCCGCGCGGCAAGCATTGACGCGACCGCCAGTATAGGCCGAACTGGTCCCGTGGCAGCGGGGAGACCAAGCGATGTCGTTCACGGCGAGCAAGCTGCTCTGGTACGTCGCAGCGCCGACCAACTTGATCGTCCTGCTGCTGCTCGCCGGGCTGGTGTTGCAGGTAACGCGGTGGCGGCGCTTCGGCCGCCGGCTGGTGCTGACGCTCGCGGTCGTGCTGGTGGCGGTCGCGGTGCTTCCGGTGGGCCAGTGGCTGTTGCGGCCGCTGGAAAACCGGTTTCCAGCACCCACGGAGCTGCCGGCGCAGGTCGACGGCGTCATTCTGCTGGGCGGCGCCACCAATCTCGCACTGAGCGAGACGCGGGCGCAGCCCAGTTTCAACGATGCGGCCGAACGAATCTTCGCCTTCGTCGAGCTGGCGCAGCGCTATCCCGAGGCCAGCCTCGTGGTCAGCGGCGGCAGCGGCCGCCTGTTCCCCGGCCGGCTGCGCGAGAGCGACGTCACCCGCGATGCGTTGCGGCAAATCGGCTTTGATGTCTCGCGCGTCATCTTCGAAGAGCAATCACGCAACACCTTCGAAAACGCCCTCTACACGCACGAGGCCATAAAGCCGAAAACCGGCGAGGTCTGGGTCCTGGTGACGTCGGCCGCCCACATGCCGCGCGCCGTCGGCAGCTTCCGCCGGACCGGCTGGGCGGTGCTGGCCTATCCGGTCGACTACCTGACCCCGGGGCGAGACGGCCTGGGCTTGCGCATCGGCCTCGGAGCGGGACTGGCCGAGCTTCATATGGCCAGCCACGAGTGGGCCGGCTTGCTCGTCTATTGGCTGCTCGGCCGCTCCGAGGCGCCGTTTCCTGGTCCCGGCGCTCCCGGCGCTGGTCCGGCCTAACCCGACTTAAGCGGTTCGCGGGTCGATTTTAGCTTAACGCGTTGATTTGATTCACGCCGACCTGCAAAGGTCGGCACTACAGGGCGGCGGCTGGGCGGCCCGTGTTGGCAGCTGGCGAGGTGATCCG
>Ga0326597_10000188_pt1 | contig 113877 bp, 109 predicted proteins | sample RVTome_12_FD_203789 | JGI IMG/M metagenome (GOLD analysis project Ga0326597, IMG submission 203789) | Soil microbial communities from uranium-contaminated site in the Upper Colorado River Basin, Wyoming, United States - RVT100D185 | ecosystem: Environmental > Terrestrial > Soil > Contaminated...
TAAACAGTCGAGTTTCTAGAAGTTCCCATGGTCGGACCATCCCCACACGCGTGGGGAGAACTCTGCCATCTTGTGGCAGGTTAGATCAATCGGCACCACCTATTGTGCATTCAGTATCGTTTGATTGCAGCGGTTCGGACCCCTGCCACTTTTCGGCGACCATCCACAGGCCGGCCACTTCGATGCCTTTGCGGTCGGTCGGGCCGGTGGTCTCGATTTTGTAGCCCTGACAGTTTGGAAAACTACTGATGATTAGCAGCCCGATATCAGCGGCGTTGCGTTTGATGTACTCGACGGTTTTCTCGTGAGTCCGCCGGTTGAGCGTGCCGACGAAGACGTTGGGCCGCGGTTCGATGAACCAACGTTTGAGCATCCCGCGAATAGCATCGGGCGTGTCGTGAGCAACGATGACTGTCATTTGATTAGATCCTCCAAATCTTTGGGCATGCGCTGTAGAAGTCTCTCCTGCTCGATCCGTTGTTTGAGCAATGTGCGGGTCAATTCGCCTTTGTCGTCCGGCTCCTGCTGGATCGCTTGAAATGCCGCCGGCATGGAAGTGATCTCCTTGTAGAGATCGGCCACGTCGTAAATGAACGGCAACGTCCCGCCGTCGTGGATAAATCCCAGCGACGGCACGTAGCCGAGCGAGCAGCAGACAGCGGCGCACACGGCGTAGAGACTCGCATTGGCGGCGGACAGGGCGCGGTTTATGTTATCAGCGAGATTCCAGTTTGATTTGTCATAATCACGGCCTTTCCAGGTGACACCGTACTGCTGGCCGAGTTCAGCGTACTTGGCGCGCACGCGCAGGCCTTCCATGCCACGCAACTCGTTAACGGACTGCGCCTGCACGTCCACGCCCTGGAACCGGAGCGCGAACATGCGTCGGGCGATCTCGGCCCGTTTCTTCTTGTCGGCCCATAACGCGGCATGATGGCGGGGCTTCGTGTTGTCGTGGTTCGGCGTGATACCGAACGAATAGAACCGCATCCCGTCCTCGCCGATCCAACACACCGGGGTATTGGAATCCGCGCAGGCCTTCATCGCGGCATGCGTAACACTCGTGCCCGGCCCAAGCAAGATCGCCGACAGAGTCGCGACGGGCAGCCGATACACCAACCCATCCGCCCCGATCCATTTAATGCTGGAATCATCCACTTCCAACCGGCCATGTTCCAAGTATATCGGCGTCCAGCGGTCCTTGGCGGGTGTCAGCGTCTCCAGCGGTGGTTTCTCGAAGATTGGCATGAGCCGATTTTAGGTTTACGATTGCCGATTTCCACTTGTGGCCGGCGTGACTTTGATGCGGCGAACAGCAAACTGACGACTATCCGGGCCGCTACTGGTGGCGGCGCCGAAGCTGACCGGCTGATCGCTCAGTGAATCTGTCCCGTCTTCGAACCGTTCCACGTCGGTGACGGTGGTGAACTCCTCGATTGACCTGTCACCAATCAATGCTCGCTGGGCTTCCCGTTCTCCGTCGAACAAACCGCGAAAAATCGGCTCGGCCGGAATACAGTTCTTACGTCCGAACCACACGCCCCAGACTGGGTCCTGCAGCGCGGCAGTTACCTGTTCCAGCAACGGCCGGTCACCGACTAGAATGACGCCGAAGCAGGCGTCGAGCAGGTATTGCCGGCGGGTAACGACTGGATCATCGTTTAACTTTCCGCTGGCCCGACGAGTGTTGAGGACAGTTTGGAAGTCCTCCAAGCGGCGAAGGTCATGTCCCGGCATCGCGATGCTGATCATTTGTAGCGCGACCAGTTTCGGCAGCGTTTCACGTTCGGCATCAGTGCCTTTGCCTATCCCCATCACAGCACAGATCAAACCGATGACACCGCTCTTGGTCGGATGCAGCCCGGTAGTGCGGCGTTGGAACCGGCTCGCGAACCCCCACGATTGCAGCGGGGCGTCCAGTAGTAGCGCGAGGTAGGCGGTGTCAGCTGACATGAGCGACGATCTCCTTGCAGAACGTGTCGAGGTCCGTGTCCGGGATAGCTTTGTCGACGATCGGTTTGATGTCCCAGGTTTTTTTCAACTGTTCGTGGTGTTCTTTGAGCGCTGTGATCGACGCATCAGCGATCCCGTTTTTCGAGGCAACCGGCTTCTCGAAAGCATTCACCAGTTGCAGCGGCTGCCCTGCATTCTTTACCAAACCGAGTACGTAACAGGGCAGGGTGTGGGCGTTCATCGAATTCTTCCGTGCGCCTGGAACGGCAAGAACGGCGGCGCGCACAAAGGTTTTCACGACTTCCTTTCGGTCCACCGCGGTGAGCGCACCCAAGTGAGCCGTATCGGCGAGCAGACCGACGTTCAGCCCCACATAACGGTAATAGGTAGCGGAAGTGAACTCCAAGGTGCCAGTCATGCCGGCGCCAGACTCCTCTAACGGCTGCAAGTCATCTACGGCGGAAAAGAAATCAATATCGTTGTCCGCACGATGCGTCGACAACGCATGGCTGAACAGCCCAGCGCCTTCGAGTGTCAGGGAGTGATCGCTGGCTACCATGCGCCCGAAAATGGCGATGTCAGCGGCATCCTTGAGCGCCGCCGATTTACAAGCTTTGGCTACCGCTTTTTCAAGGTCTTTGGCTTTGGGGTCTTTTTTAACGATGGCGGCCAACTCCTTCGCCAGTGCCTCGACTTCGGCGGGCGAGAGAAACATCAGAGTCTTCACTTTCAGTTCGCCTTTCTTGGCTGCGGCTTCGTCGGTAGTGGCGAGATAATCGCCCACTTGTTTGGCAATTTCCGTAGCCTTCGCGTCAGCGACGCCATGCTTCTTTAATGCGTCTGCCAGTGGGACGATGATCAGCCTGCTGCGGTTGCCGGCAAACAGCGTCGGCGAGATTTCTTGTGCCAACTCACGGATCGCTCGTTTCAAGCACTGGCTGGAGATGCGGGCGCGGTTCACGCCGCCGAACGTGGCGGTTTTAGGCGCGCCCACGTCGTCGCGGTTCAGACATGAGACTGGAAATGATTGTAGAATATGGAGTTCGATCAGTTTCATTGTTATCTCCTTATCTGTTCGTAGATTTTGTCTATGAGGTTGGCGCGATAACCAGAAGGCCAAAGCCGAATGCCTTAGCCGGTCCGATGCCGTGCGTAAAACTTTCGTGAAAGTTCGCTGTGTTGGTGACATGGAGCACGCCCTGAAACTCCACGGCGCTGTGCAGTCCGCGCATGCCTTGTTTCTCAAAGTACTCGCGGCCACGTGAGAACGTCCGAAGCGATTCAGGCTCCACAGCGAAGCCGCCTTGATCTCCTTTGCGACTGATCCAGGCGACGAATTCCCCACGAGTCCGAAGCGGAACGCGCTGGCCATTCTTGGTGGGTTGGCCATCCGAGCCCAGCTTGGTGACCTTCTTCGTGGGATTGGCGCAAAGTTGAAACGTATACCGGCGACGCGAAAAGTATGTCTCGGGAATCGCTTTCGACTGCCAGCATTCGGGCGGACACCACTCTGGTCGGGTCGGTTCACCCGGCGAGACAATCAACAACCGAAAACGGTCGGGTCTCTGGTCGAGGCGGGTGAGGAAGTCGCGGCGCTCGCCGTCGCGACCGGGAAACGCCTTCCAGACCGCCCGATGCCAATCGTAACAATCGCGCAACCGGAGCCGGGCAGTCGTCGCGAAGTCCAGTTTAACTTGCGTGAGGTGAGTCATGGCGTCGTCTCCTCCATTTCCGCTGGTGCGCCCCAGTAGTCACGCGCCCACCGAGCTTTCACATTGTCGCCCCAATATACAAGATCAGCGAAAAGCTCCTCGTAATTGACCGGTATCCCTTTGGCTTTTGCGGCGAAAATAACCGGGCGGAGTCGCTCGACAACCTCGTCGCGCTCGCAAGATAATAGCCGCCGGAACCGGCCATCGAAGCTGTTGTGCTCCCCGGCGAGGCGGCGACAGGTTGTACCGACGTTGCCGGTATGCGTTTCGTCGGGATGATAGGCAAACAGCCCTGCTACATTCTCGTGGATGGGCCGGCCAATACCGCCGACAAGGGCAAGCAGCGGCCAAGCACGGGCGCGCCTGGCCGGGTTCAAGACGCACCGCAAATCGGCCATTGCGCCTCGGTCATTGCGGAGTCGGCGCAGGAACGCCATTACCTCGGCGGCAGTCTCTTTTGGATCAGGTTGGTTGGTGCTCATGATTCCGCCTCCTTTCCATTTTTCGGCCTGGAATGCAGGGTGTTCAGTCCCAGCGCATACGCTCGCATCTGGCGTGGCGTGTTGTGCGGGCAGGCATGTTCGTACGCGGCGCACATGGCGGTCCACACTGCTTTGCCCCAGTCGGTCTTGTGCCACTCGTTCTTCACACCGAGTTGTTCGGAGTTGGCGGCAATGTCGACCAACTGCGGAACGGCTTGCTCAATGTCCGTCCAGAACTGCGCGGTGGCTTTCTTTTGAATCTGTTGCCGGCGGTCCCGGAGTTCGGCGCGGTCGAGGTTGTCGCCCAACTCGCGGTGATAGGTGCAGACGGCCCGGCCGAGCCGAAAGGCCGAATTCTCAGCCCAGCGCACACCTGCTTCGTACACGCGTTGGCTCGGTTCACCGAGCATCGCAGCCGGGACGTGAAAGACGGACTCCGTGGTATCCACGAGTTTTGCCTTATTCGCTGCCAGCCCTCCGACCCATAAATCGAACGCCCCACCGTCCGCGACATTTTGCAGCGCCGCGGGGCCGCCGTTACTGTTCTTGTCCGCTGCCATCACGGTCAGCGCATGCACTTCGCGCCAGGCGCCTTTCTCTACCGATGCCGGCAGGACGACGCGAGTGGGTTGGTTCTTGATCTGGCGTGTGACAATCGTGGCGGTCGGTTCGCGCCATTCGGGATACTGTGCGTACTCCAACCCGTTTGCCAGGATGAGAGACCGGTAGTCATCCGTCAGCCGAATACTGCGGCTCAAAGGAACTAGTCTTCCCAGATAGGTCCGCGTGGCGTTCTGGATGGCAGCCTTTTCCGAGAGCTTTGCCGGAATGTGTTCCCAGACAGGCTTGCCCCAAGTGTTCTGGCCGAAGAATTTGGCGACCTGCTCTTTGGTCATCAGATTGCGATGGAGCGTATCGAGCAGATTGTCTCCGCGGACCACTGCGTGGACCATACTGCCTGCAATGCACGGCGCATGGTCGCTTGATCCCTTGCCGGGCGTTGGGGTCTTGTGCCATTCCGCAACGCCAATGCGACCGCCCGGAGAGAAACACTGAAACGTCAGTGCGTTCAGCGCAAGCCGGCCCTCGCTGAAGTCCCGATCCGACCCGCCGCCGTTGTCGAAGAGGGTGGAGTTATTGCCGGTGGCCAGGGCGAGATCGAGTTTGCTCGTGGAGTTGCCTTCGTCGTCATCGTCCTTGCCGGTCGCTTTCTTCAACCCGTCCACCTGCAAGAACCGCTGGCCGTTGCCGAGCAATTCGAAGGCCCTGTGCCAACGTTTCAAATAGTCGAGTGCGGAGGATGCGATCTTGGAGCGACACGTTTCCCAATCGTCGTGGTCAGTCGGCCCGTCGAGGGCGGCTTGGGCGGCGCAGATGAGCAGGCGCATGACCGCGATGCGTTCGTGCGGGCGGACGGCAAGGTCGCGGATGTCTTCGCCACGCGCGAACACCTCGCACAAGCTGACGGTGCCGGGTTGGCCCTTGGCCCAGACGATTGGAATCCAAGGGTCAGTCGTAAGATTCATCAAACTCCTCCTGCATGGCGCGCGGAACGCGCTCTCGGTGAATGATAATACCCTGATCCGGGTGATATGTAAGACCCATATAAGCATCGGTGTTCATAGCGCGAATCCCTCCATCGGCTTGGAGCAGACCCAAAGCGGTGGGTTGATGGACGTGATTCGCCAGCCAACCGGGGGGATTCGGCAGAAACGCCGAGAGAGCCCAGCGCGGGACGCGGGTTAGATTGCGGTGGATGGCTTTGGCAGCGTCGAAGTTCCAGTCGCGGTCGCTGGTCGTCACCGTCTCGCCGTTGAGCAGGTCGAGGCGGACGGTGTGAACGTCTTGCCGGGTGATCTGGCGCGCCAAAAGCAAATGCGCCATCGGATAGGTGCCGTAACGGGTCTGGATGCCCTCTTCATCAGGCAAGGCCGGGTTGTACCAAATGGTGGTGGCGTTGACGGCTTGCCCGGCCATCTTCTCTTTCTGTTTTTCCAATTGTTCTCGCAGTTCCTGCCACGCCGGCGGCTCGGTGACGCTGGGGTCATCGTAAGTCGCTTCGAGAATCGGACGGATCTCGGCCGGCAGCGTGATGCTTACTCTCTTGCACCATTGCTGGAGCGAACGCAGCAGGACGTATGGTGCATAAACGCGGGCACTTTTGCCGAGGGCTTGGCGGAGGTCCTTCTCCGTGGCCGTGCTCAGTTCGCCTTCGTCCAAAGTCGGCATCTGGATCCACACTTCCGGTTGCGGACATGGACGGCTCCCGCGCTCGTGCCGCCAGAGCCTGCCGATCCGTTGCAGCAGCATGTCGGTCGGGGCGAGATCAGTGATAAGCAGGTCGGCATCAATATCCACGCTTTGTTCGGCTACCTGAGTGGACACCAGAACGCAGCCCGCTGGCCGATTGGTGGAATCTTTGCCCAGTCGTTTCATCCAATCGGCTTCGAGTTCCTCACGGCGGAAGAATGGGAATCGGGAATGAAGCAGCGCAACGGGTGGTCCCCCTTGGTAATTGGCGCTCTGAAGTGCCCGGTAGGTCTCCTGCGCCTCGTCCACCGTGTTGCGAATCCATAGCACACACACACCGCGTTGCGCTTGGGCCATCACGTCCTCTACTGGCGGAGTGCTAGTGACCGCGTGAACTACGATGGACTTCGGCGGCGGCGGCGTACAGGCCTGCTCGATCAATGACCTCTCGACGCCGGAGACAAGCGGATACGCCGCACTGACCGGGTGATCTTCGGTCAATCCGAGCAACTCGCGGCGTCGCTTTTCAGCGAGCGTGGCCGACAGGATGACGACGGTGCATTGCAACTCGCGCAGCCGTTTCACCAGAGCGTCAATCAGTGTGCTGGTGTAGAGATCGTAGGTGTGAACTTCGTCGAGGATCACGACCTTGCCCGCCAAGCCGAACTGTCGGACAAAGAAGTGCTTCGCAGCCACGATCCCCAACAGAGCTTGGTCAATGGTGCCAACGCCGAACGGTGCAAGCAGCGCTCGTTTTGGTGATGCGAACCAAGATCGCCCGACCTGTACGTGTTCGGCAGCATCGCTGTCCGGGCTGGCGGCGCGCAACCGCAACGGCGGAACAGTGTCCACCAACCACGAGGCGCTGTGCGCCAGTCGCACCGGCTCCCCGTCGTTGCACATTCGGTCCACGAAGGGCTCCACCCGCTCATGGATGCGGTTGCTGGTGACCTGTGTCGGCAATCCGAAATAAAGACCCCGAGCCATGCCCTTCGCCATTACCTGGTAGGCCGCTGCCAACGCTGCTTCCGTCTTGCCATAGCCCATCGGCCCTTCGATTACATAGACTCCAGGCTGGCTTACGATTTTACATGTCGCATCTTGGAGATTGTTCGCCGTGAAACCAGGGAATAACTCTGGGAACGAAAGCGATTCCCTGACACGTAGGCGCTTCCATCGGTTCTTTCGTAACGCCGTGGCGGCGCACCGCCGTCGTTCCTTGATGTCCCACTTCGCCTCTTGGAGGAAATGGAATTCGTCCGAGCCAATCCAGTCAGCCACGCTTATCAACCCAGCAGTTAACCAAAGAACGGCTTCCTCGGCAGGCCGGTCGGGCAGTGCCCCAAAGTGTGCGATCAACTCTTTGGCCAACCTGCGCCGTTCTTCCTCCCATGGCTCCTGCGATAGCCGCCCCTTGAGCCTGCCGTGATGCGCACCGACGATGGCTGCCCACTGATGCAGCCGTGGGAGCCCCAACATCTCACGAACCGTAAACTGGCTGATCTTGGCATGGTCTTCTTCGTGGATTCCATGTGGCAGCGGGTAGTGTAGCAGCCAATCCGGGCACTTTTTCTGGAAGCCCGGCGAGACTTTACCGATGTCGTGTAGCGCGGCAAGAGTTGCCGCGCCAGGTGGCAAAAGATTTTGAAATTGTTTGGGCAGCAACTTCAGCAGCGCTTCAGCGACACAGCCGACATTCAAGCAGTGATCCCGAACGTTGATTCCTGGCCGATTATCTTTCGTTGTTTTTGCCCAGCAGTCTTCATGGCGAGGCATTGGTAACTTGATGTCCTCACGCTTGGTTGTATTTCTTGGTGCTGGCATAAGTACGCCCGTGTTAGTTTTAGCTCCGACAAAACTCAAAGAGCGATCTGGCATCGACCGAGCCCAATCGTGAAGCAGCCTTTATGACGATATTTGCCGCAGCTTTTGCGTCAGATTCAGCCTCGTGGTGCTGGAGATCGATCTCAAGTTGTTTACAGATGTAATCTAGTTTCAGGTGGCTGAAACCAAACGCTTCTTTGGAGAGCTGCATGCTGCAAAGAAATGGATTCAAGCGATACCGAATGCCATAATACAGCAGACACTCGGAGAGGACCGCCTTATCGAAGGCCGCGTTGTGGGCTACTAGGATTTCCGACCTCAGTTGATCTCGGAGATCATCCCACAAGTCGGAGAAAGTCGGAGCATCGCGCACGTCGTCCCAGGTAAGGCCATGGACACAGGTAAAAACAAACCGGTGCGACGGCGGCCTGATTAGATATGAGGTTGACGCGGTGAGACGGCCATCGCGCACAAATGCTAGTCCAATGGCACAGGCGCTCGAAGGGTCGTGATTGGCAGTCTCGAAATCCACAGCCACAAAGTCGAGTCCCATAAGATGGCCTCCTTCGCTTCGGCGGAACTGCTGCCGTACTGCATCCTTCAACGAGAAAGAATGTACCTCAGTTTTCTCGAGGTGCCGATTTTTCCGGTCCCACAGGGCAAAGCCGACGCTCCTATCAGAACATAAGGTACCCGCGCGGCCTAAAGCAACCCGCCGCTCGCCGCAAGCTTCCCGTCCGGTTACTACCCTAAGCAGATCCAGCGCCAGGGTCACGACCTGGGGCTCCGAGCCGAGTGTTGCGATTAGAACCCCTTCACTCCCCCCTCGTCAACCTTTTCAGGATGATTTTCTCGCCGGCACCCACATTTCCCGGTCCCCCCCCGGACTTTCGGAATTCCGAAAGTCCGAAAGTCAATGCGAGTCGTATATTTTTCCGTTGCCTGCCACCGCTAGCCATTTCACCCTATTCCGATACACCCCATCGGTGACATCCCGGGTCGCAATTGAAAAGTTTTTGACGACCCCGGACCTGCCTCCCTAACCTCATCCTTCAAAGGGAAAGTATGTATCCCAGCCTTCCCGACACTCCGATTCTCCCGGCCCAGCGTTGCAGATATGGTTTGTCCAGAGCTTTACCAGAGCGCTCCAAAACCGATATGGCATCCTCGAAGTCTCTTGGTCTTCCCACCTTAAGCTTTTGAAGAATAAAGTCTTCCGGGGACACGACCCGGTAATAGCGACCATCAAAATGCCCAGGCGCCGATCAACACATAGGGAACTCGCTTGCTTTGGAAGCAAGCGACGATGCGGGGCAAAAGCACTTGAAAATTACTCTCCAAAATACCGGCTAAGCTCCTTGTTCCATTTGGCTATCCGGCGCGCTTCGCCCACGCACAAACGCGCCAGCAGCAACCGTCGCTGTCTCTCTATGCCTTCCTCGTCGGCTTCGGGATCGGCATGTCGAATGGATTGTCGGTGCCATCGCTCCGCCGTCGCGGATAGCTCCGCGCACTGTCGGAATCCTTCTTGAGCCGTGCGCGGGAATCGGACGGATTTCATTTCCGCTTTCACGGTTCCCAGGCGCCGGAGCCAAACGGGAACTTTCCTGGAACGCTTCATCGTGTCTCCTCATGGCCATCTCAATAACTATAGCGTCTAACTTTATCAGGACTTGCGACGCCCGCGCGCGCTGAAAACACGTCCGCCAAATGCCTCAAGGCTCCCGCCGGGTCGTCGCCCGGAGCAGATCCAGCGCCAGGGTCACGACCTGGGGCTCCGAGCCGAGCGTTGCGGTTAGAACCCCTTCACTCACCCCTCGTCAACCTTTTCAGGATGAATTCCTCGCCGGCACCCACATTTCCCGGTCCCCCCCGGACTTTCGGAATTCCGAAAGTCCGAAAGTCAATGCGAGTCGTATACTTTTCCGCCCCCTGCTACCGCAACCGATTGTACCTCATCGGCGATATCCGGAGTCACGCCATTTTCCGAATTTTTTTGTTCGCTCCCTTAACCCTGAATTTCCGTTTTCCTTCGCTTTCGGCCGCTATCCGCAACGCTGCAAGGATTTTTCTGCGCTCTTTGGGCTCAAACTCGTGACCGTAGAAACGCAGGAACAACGCCTGCTTCACCGAAACCGCGTCCTTTGCGCCGGTCGATGCAACCACCAGGACCCGCGCGGCCGCGTGCATGGAGCAACCCATCTTCAGGCGCTCCTCGCCGGAGCGGGCCAGCAACATGTCACGAAACTTCTCATCCATTTTATCGGACGTGTCTTTCATGGCAGGACCTCGCGGTAGAGGGATTCGACACTCAACTGCTTCGCCCAGCGCGACAGATAACGCCGGTTCAGCCCTTTGACCGACTTGAGGAGATTTCGGACATCCGTCAGTTGAAGTTCCGACCTGGTATCCTTCGCCCACACAAGCTTGGACAGGATCAAATCTTCCGGCGCCACGACGTATAAGGCTTGACCGTCCACGGCGATCTTTTGTTTCCGGCGGAATTCCACGCGCCGGTAAGCGCTGTCTTTGCGGACAACGAAATCCAACTTGATCACATGGTCGTTCTGAATCAGGTTGAACATCCCCTTGTTCTTAACCTCCGCCCGCACCGTTGCGGGCTCCAGATAGTGGTCCTTCTCGAAGAGCGCAATGAACCGGTTGATGTCTTGTTCCGAGAGCTCCACTACGATATCGATATTGCGGGTCATCCGGGGCACCGTGTAAAAGTTGGCCGCAATGGAGCCCGTCACCATATAGGGAATCTTGGCCCGGGCAAGACGCCGGGCCGCTTCTTTGAGAACCGCCAATTCTTCGCTTTCCACGATTGACAGGCTCGCTTCAAGCCGTTTACTCTGCCTACCCTGTGCTCGAAGAGGCTCTCCTCCTTTCGACTTCGCTCATGGGGAGAGCGCCTGTTGCGCCCGACCGCGACAAGATCGACGACGTCAATCTCACGATTTTCATTTCCGCGCCGAACTTCCCCATACCACGGCGGTTAGAAAGCGCTGCGCCCGAATTGCCTCCCGGGGATCCTCCCGAACCGCCAGTTCCGTCATCACCAGGGACACCGAGCTCCAGCGCAACACCGGCACAGGCAGAAGTGACACGGTATCGCCCGGTCTCGCATGCATCACCCGCTCATTCCCCGGTTGCCGGCCCTCGGAAAGGACATGCCACACGCGATCGCCATCATCGAAAAGAAGTTGGGCCACGACCATTCCGTACACCGACATAGTCTTGCGTCCTCCCGCGATGCTGAGATGCGCCAATCCCCCGGCCCGCACTTTTTCCCGGAGCAGATCCAGCGCCAGGGTCACGACCTGTGGCTCCGAGCCGAGTGTTGCGATTAGAACCCCTTCACTCACCGCTCGTCAACCTTTTCAGGATGAATTCCTCGCCGGCACTCACATTTCCCGGTCCCCCCCCCGGACTTTCGGAATTCCGAAAGTCCGAAAGTCCGAAAGTCAACCGGCAGGGCCTGCGGCCGCCACCAGGTCGGCCAAAGCCTTGAGCAACCCGTATGTCTCGGCTCCGTGCTTCAGCCGGTACCTGGTATGACCTCCGGCGGTCTCATACCGTACGACATCGGCCAGTCGCAGCGCTCCAAGCAACGCGCTGACTCGCCCGAGGCTCCGCCCGACAACCTGGACTATCTCCGTGGGGGTCATTTCTTCCCGCTCATGCAAAGCGGCGACTATGGAATAGACCACGGGATTGCCGAGCAAGCGACAGATTCGCGACTGGCGGTAAAGTTTTTCTTCCATAAGCCCGTCTTTTACCCGACTTTTGGAATTCCGAAACTGCGAAACTCCTCACAAGCGTGGCGCGCTGCTCTTTCGTTGACCAAAAAGCCGATTTTCAGTTCTTAGGTTTCGATGGCGACCCGGGCCGCTTTCCCGGGTCACGCGTGGTTTTCGCGCGTCATAAGCCAATGGAAATTACCGGCGCGCGCCGTGCCTTTCTCCCCGCTGATTCGCCGCGCCGTATGTAGCGCCATTTTGCCCAAAACAAGCTTTCTTTATATCACCGACATTTGTCATATTGCGTCGTGCGTTTTTCACTTTCTTCGCGTAGTCGAGCGTCCGGCTCGAATTCCCCAATTGCCGAGCTCTCTTCGACCCGAGCCGTCATCCAACGAATCGCCGGTAATATCAATAGCTTCTAAGGGCCTTTGCCAGGTCTCCTTTAATTTCCGCCACCAGGGCGGCGGGCTCCAGGACCCGGGCCCGGGAGCCGAAGCCGAGGACCCAGTTCTTGATCTCTCTGGTCCCGGCCACCTCAAAGGACAGATCCAGGGACCCGTCTTTGAGCTTTTTGTTCGTCTGGCTGGGGTGCCAGCGGCGCTCTAAAAGGTATCGCGTCAAGGACTTGTCGAAGCGCACTTTCACGCGGACCAAATCCTCCCGCATCATCCCAAAGCTATGGCGCAGGTATTTTTCCAGGCTGAAATCGAGCGGCATGACAAAGGAGCCCCCGGCGAGCTTGATACTCTGCATGCGGTCGACGACGAAGGACCTGATGTCTTTTCGCAAGTGGCAATAACCGATGAGGTACAACGTGCCGTTGTGAAGGTGTACGGCGTAGGGGTCGACGCTCCGCTCGGCAGGCGTCTTACCCAGGGGCCGATACCGCAGGAGCAAAGCCTTTCGGCCTTCGACGGCCTCCTGGATCAGCTTGATGAACTCGCGATAGACCCGATAATCTTTCCGGGCCGGAATTTCGGAGTGGAAGCTCTTGCGCAGGTTCACCATCCGGCGGAACAGAGGCTTGGGAAGATGCGCCATGACCTTCCCAAAGAGAGAGTCCAGAGAGTCATGGAAGATGGTTCCTTCCAGCGGGCGAACGGAGTTTTGCGAAAGATAAAAGGAGAGCAGTTCCGTCAGGGTAAAGGGGATGGTAAGCTTGTTCCGATATTCCGGGTCGATCTTCCAGAAACTCTCTTTTCCGTCCCTGTCGGTGTAAAGCGGTATCCGCAGAGCTTCCAGGACCTGGATATCCCGGTAAACGGCCCGCGAATTGGCGCTCAGCTGATCGGCCAGGTCCTTTACCCGTATTCCATTGGGATTCCTTTCGATCAGCGAAAGTAGCTTTAGGGCCCGCAGTACGGGTTTTTCACGCGACATGGGCTTTCCCCTGAGGATATGCCCGACGTCAGCCGCCACCGTCCCGGCAAGTGTTCATGATTCTCCGCCGGCAAACCGCCGTCGCTCGTTTATAGGTACGGCAGTGTCGTATGTTTCGTATTTCGGGACCCTATATCACCTCCTCGTTCGAGTCAAATCACTGGAAATACGTATAGATACGTAGTGGCTGCGGGCTTCGAAAGCGCCGGCCTGGAGTGGCCGGGCGGAGGGTTCTCCCGGCGGTAAGGGAAAATCGTAGATCGCGGAACCGACCTGCTCAACGCCGCTAAGACACCTGAGATTCGTTTTTTAGCGACTCGTTCATTGCGCCCCGGCGGTATCCTTCCAGGTCCACCGAAACGTAGGAGAACCCGGACTCTCGAAACCTTTGGGTGACCTCCCGGCGCACTTCCGGGAGCAACAGACGCGGCATCTCCTGCGCTGAAACCTCGATGCGGGCAACGCTGCCGTGGTATCGCACCCGGTAGACGCGAAACCCCATGCCCCGAAGGACCCGCTCGCACCGTGCGACCTGGGTCAGACGCGCGGGGGTAATCCGGGTCCCGTAGGGGAACCGGCTCGACAGGCAGGCCAGCGCGGGCTTGTCCCAGACGGGCAGGTCGATTCTTCGCGCCGCCTCGCGGATATCCGCCTTGGAAAATTCAAGCTCATCCAGAGGGGAACGCACCCCGTGTTCCAACGCCGCCTTGCGCCCCGGACGGTGATCGCCCCGGTCGTCCCTGTTGAATCCGTCGAGCACCCAGGGGAATCCCAACCGCAGAGCGCTTTCAACGGCGGTTGTATAGAGTACCGTCTTGCAAAAATAACAGCGGTTTACCGGATTGGCAGCGTAGCGCGGGTCGTCGACCTCGCTGGTCTCCACCAGGATATGGCGCGCGCCGAGGCGCTGGGCCAGCTCTTTGGCCTCCGCCCCCTCCTCCGGCGCAAGACTCGGCGACACAGCCGTGAGGGCCACGGCGTTCTCGCCCAAGGCAGCCACCGATTCCGCGAGCAGAAGGCTGGAATCCACGCCTGCGGAGAAGCAGACGATGACCCGGCCCATGTTTTGAAGGAGGTCTCTCAGCCGGGAAATTTTGGTTTCCAGATTGGGCATTGAACGAATCGGCATCTGCGCGGCAGCAACCCGCATTCAGCCTTCGTGGAATCGTTTTTGGAGAGTTAAACCAAACAAGCGCAGTTCAAGCTCCGCGCATTCCCATCGGCCTTCCAGGAGGGCCCCGGAGCGTTTCGCACCGCCAAACCCTGCCGTCCCTCTACTTTTCATCCTCAAGAAACTCCTGCAGTTGCCTGCGAAATTCCGGAGTATCTCTGTGGTCATGAGCCGTGATGGCATGCCAAAGCGCGACCTCCATGACTTCTTCCTCTGTGCCGGAAATCGTCAGGCTACAATTCTTCTCACTGGGGAAACGCCTGCAGTCGGCGACTTTCCTAATCGAGGTCATATCAGTCTTCCTCCCGCTAATTTATTGTGCCACTCGCCATTCCCGGAACCTTTTCAGGAACTGAACTTGTCCTTCAACCGTTTTATAAAATACCCAATCCCATTCCTTGTCAAGGTTAGCCGCCGGTCGGCCAGTAGCGCCCGCGCCTTTTGGTAATGGTCAGCGACGCTCGATAGAGTTTTTGCAACAGGCCTTGTTTGAGTATCGACGCGGTTGCTCCGGCCTGTAGCACGCTCCCGCTCTTGAGAATGAGAGTTTTCTTGAACATGGGCAGGATTTCCTCGATATGGTGGGTAACATAAATAAGGGCGGGAACGGTCCGCTGTTTTCCCAGCTTCTTTAGCGTTGCAAGAAAATTCTCTCTCGCGCCCGGATCCATCCCGGCACACGGTTCATCGAGGAAGATCAGGTAGGGCTCGGTCATGAGGGCCCGCGCGATGAGCGCCTTCTGCTGTTCCCCCTGGGATAATGTCCCGAATTCCTGATCGGCCAGGTAGGAGCAAGCCAACTGATCCAGAAAGGCTTCGGCAAGCGAATAATCCCTTCGGGTGGGTGTACCCCAGGGACCTTCAAGCAACCCGATCTGGGCGAACTTACCCGAGACGACCGTTCTCAAAACCTTTTCTCGAACCGGAATCAGGGTCGTGAGCGTGGAAGTGACCCACCCCATGCTCTTTCTCAGGTCGCGAAGATTGATCAGCCGGCGGCCGTTACGGAGAATCTCGCCCCCCGCATTGGGCCATAAATAACCGCAGGCCATTCTGAGAAGCGTGGTTTTTCCCGAGCCGTTGGGTCCCAAAACGGCCCAGTGCTCCCCGTGCTGGACGGTCCAGTTGATCGAGACCAGGATTTTTTTCCCGTTAACCCAATAGGAGGCGTTTCGTATATCGAGGGCCGGATTTTTTTTCATCGTGGGGCTTGCCACAGCAGCGCGTCATTGCGCGGGCCCAATGTCAAGGGCATGTGCTGCGGCGTGTTGGGCAGCCCGGAGGGCTATTTTCGCGCGTGCCTGAGGGCCTTTCCCAAGGCTAACAGGAACATGACGCTCTTGCCAGCCGCGCTGGGTGAGAAGAAATCCGTGACTTCGTCATCGAAAAAGGTCAGCCCCGAGGCTCCCAGACCCTGCGCATAGGCGGCGAGGTACATCTTTCCCGCCGCGGTTGCAGCCTCGAGCTGGGCCGCGCGATAGCCCCGATTGCCAAACCGTTCCAGGATTTCACGCAGGTCCGTGAGAAAATAGACATTCACACTGGCGTCGGCGGGTATTTCCTGACCGAGCCCCAAATGTCCCGCCTCGGCGCGAAACTCCCCCTCCTTGAGTAATTCGAGGACCCGCCGCTCCGGATGAAACGCATACGCACCCGCGGGAATTCCATCCACAGCGTTGACGATTAGGTAGAGTTGGTTGAGCCGGCCGCCATCGAGGAAGTCCGCCGGTATACCGCGGGTGGACTGGATTAAAATAGTTGAGAGTGCGTGGAATCCAATGGCCTCACGGGCGAATGTCCGGGTCGAGCCGCGTCGCCGGATCACGTCCTCTATGGAATCGGCGGGCCATTCCCCGGCAACCAGCGGGTGCAGCGGAAAAGATCGCCCCTGGGGCGCGCCGGGCTCCGCGGCTTTCAGCGGTCGTCCCCGCCAGCCGGCGACCTCCTCCGCCGTTTCCAGGGATGAAGCCGCGTGCATGGCGCGAATCATAGGATAATCGACCTCGCTCATGGAAAGCGGCAGGGTGGCATAACGCAAGGGGTCAGGCTGAGCGGCAGGGACCGGTTCCTGGCCGGCCCACCGGCCCAGCGGTACGAGAACGAGGGCGGCCTCACGCTCTTCTTCGAGACCCAGAAGCCCATTAACCGCTCGATCCACGAAACCTGCCAGCACACGGCAGGGCCATTCTCGGGCGGCGGATACCGCCAGAAGGTTGGCGAGCATGGTCCCACTGTCCCAGAAGCAGTGCCGGTAGGTCCGGGACTGGTATTTCCAGGTATTTCGCCAGTAGGTGGTGGCAAAGACGACGACCGCCTGGGCGTCGGCCACAGCCGCTTCATCCGCCGCCGCATAGTTGACAAAAGAGCGGTAATCTCCCGCACGCAGCATTCTCAGGGCAAAGTCGTCCGGAGCGAAGTGATAGACCCCGGCTTCCAGGTCCGCAAGACCCCCGCAGACCACGTAGAGGTCGATGTGATATAGGGCACCGGTACAGGCGGCGGCGCGGAAGAGGATTTCTCCCCCCGGGAATTGCCTCCGTCTCGTGATCCCTGCCGTCAGGAAAAGAATTTCGGCAAGGGTCTTCTTATTCATCTGGTCCCCGCGTCCAGTTGAAAGCGGGCTTGCCGATTGCGGACCCAGCGCCGCTATGGCGGAGAGCGCCGCTACGCCGGAAGAGGAACCTGGCTCGGGAAGGTAAATCGGGTCCAGGTCAACGTAGGATTTGAAGGGGCGCGGCTGGTTGTCCCAATCCAGATAGTGCCGGCTGGTAAGGGTGCTGTGATACGAGTGCTTGGTCCCATTGTGGTACGCCCAGGCTTCCTTGAGGTCTCTGTTAGTCATGAGCCAACGACCCGGTGAGGGCCGCCGCCTTCCGAAAAGCGTTCAGACAACGGATCCCCCCGCCGCCGCGGCCCTAAAAGGGGGCCTCCAGGGCACCACGCCTTCAGCTTTGCCGCGCAACCTGTTCATCGGGGATCCTCCGCTCTCAAACCGAACCAGTTCTTCCATAAGCAGTTGGCGGTAAAGGACGATGCCCGAATCGGATATCCCCGGGCGCTCCCCCTCGCGCGGGGCGATGTCACCCTGCGTGACCACCGCCATATGATCCTGGCCGTTGGCGGTGTCCAGCCGGAATCGTCCGCTGTCGTCGACTCCGGGCACGTCACAGAAAGGCGGGGCGCCCTGGCCAGGAAACGCGTCCCCCATTCGCGCTGCCATATAGACGACCAGCCACGTGTGGGTATCGTCCAGCGGGACCACGTAATAAATCACTCGACTGCTCTCAACTGTCCCCACCAGTGTTGTCGTTGGGAAGAAGGTCGGCGCTCCCTCCTTCCAGCTGGCCTCTTCCTCGCTCGTATACATGTGTCGCTCAAGGATGCCGTTTTCAAAGAGGTCAAACGCGGTTCTCTTCATGGGTCTCGGAGCATAATGCCCCAGGAACTCTTCCACCTGGTTCCCTCCCTTCAGGCGAAGCACGTACTCGAAATAACGTCCGTGGAGGGACTCCACGTGATAGGGATCGAGCAGGTTCTCCATAACCTGCAGCCAATTGCAGGCGATGACGGTGCCGTTGATTTCGCGCAGCGCGTCGTCCCAGACAAGATTCCCGTACCGCGGCAGCTCCGGCGCCGGCTGAGGGCCCAGGTAGGCGAAGATCAACCCGCCGAGCTCCCGCGCGGAGTACGCCGTCGTCCTGATCTGGTCCTTGAAGACACTGTCAAGGGGTTCCAACGGCTGTTCGACGCATTGGCCCCTGGCATCGTACAGCCAACCGTGGTAAGGGCAGCGCAATCCCTCCTCCTCGAGGATGCCATACGCCAGCGACGCTCCGCGGTGGGGGCAGGCTTCGGCGAGCAACCCGATTTCACCCCGTTTATCACGGTAAAGGACCAGGTTCTCGCCGAGGAGCTTGACGGCTTTTACCTGTTCGTCGTTCAACTGGGCGGTGGCGGCAATGGGGAACCAGTAGTGGCACAAGAGATTGCCCATGCGTGTTCCCGGGCCGATCCTGGTCAGGGTGTGGTTCTGTTCGGGAGTAAGCACGTCAATGGGCCGAGGATTGGAAAACGCTTGAGCTCGTTCTATTTTTCCTGCACCGCTTCAAGCAGCGAGGCAAGCTCGCCCTTCTCGTGCAATTCGTTTACGATATCGCAACCGCCGATAAACTTACCCTTGATGAAGACCTGGGGTATGGTCGGCCAGTTGGAGTACCGTTTGATTCCTTCACGCACGACGGGATCCTCCAGCACGTCCACCGTATCGAAGGGCACCCCGTAGGACTGCAGAATTCCCACGGTGTGGGCGGAAAACCCGCATTGAGGGAACTGGGGGTTCCCCTTCATGAAAACCAGCACGTTGCTCTTCTTCACCTTCTCGTCAATCGTCGCCTGTACGTCCTCTGCCATGTCGGTCCTCCTAGGGTAACTTGAATCTGAATGTCATGTTCGGGCCTGATGTCCAGTCCGAATATAGACCTAAGGGATCTATTATTCAAGCCCTTCCATTTATTTTCCCAAACTAAAAACGCCAGGATTTTTCCCGCCTGGTAAAACCCCTGTTTTTCGGCTAAGGCTTTACTGTGCGTATCTGCTCCTTGTTACCCAGCGCAACGGAAATTATTTATGCCCTGGGCTTGGGCGATAGCATGGTGGGCGTTACCCACGAATGCGATTACCCGCCCGAGGCCAAAGAGGTGCCCGTCGTGGTGCACAGCCGCATCGACCACCTGCGGGCAGCCAGCAGCGCCATTGATCAAAGCGTCCGCGATCATGTCAAGGCCCATCAAAGCATTTACAGCGTTGATCTCCCGCGCCTTCGTAATGCCAAACCCGATCTTATCCTCACCCAACAACTCTGCGACGTTTGCGCTATCGGCTACGATGACGTTGTCGCGGCCGCCGCGTCGCTGCCCGGTCGCCCCCGGGTCCTCTCTCTGACTCCCAACACTCTCACCGATGTCCTCGATGATATCGCCCGTATCGGGAACATCGCGGGCAAGGCAAAAGAGGCGGACTCTCTCATCGGCCGGTTGAGAAGGGAAATCGAATCCATTCATACACGAACTGCCGCAAGCCGGATACGGCCCCGGGTCGCCTGTTTGGAATGGCTCGATCCTATTTACAGCGCCGGCCACTGGCTGCCCGAGATGGTGTCGCTGGCCGGCGGGACGGACGAGCTGGCCACTGCGGGGAGCCCCTCCCGGAGGATACCCTGGACCAGGGTCAGAGAATTCGAGCCCGAGGTTATGGTCTTGATGCCCTGCGGCTTTGACGTTCAACGCACCATGGAGGAGCTGGACCTGGTGCGGAGGCTCCCTGGATGGCACGAGCTGCCGGCCGTCAGAGAAGGACGTCTCTTTGCCGTGAACGGCCATGCCTACTTCAACCGCCCGGGTCCTCGTCTTGTGCAAGGCCTGCAAATCCTGGCTCAGATCATTCATCCGGAGATCTTTCCCTGGACATCTGATCCCGGCAGGGCCCGGATGCTCAACTCCTGAGAACCGCAGATATGATCGCCAAACTCTTTCTGCTTTTTACCCTGGTTCCCCTCGTCGAGCTCTACATCCTGCTGAGGATCGGTTCCTACCTGGGGGCGTTGAATACCATCCTCCTCATCGTGATCACGGGTGTTCTGGGAGCCCTGTTGGCCCGGTTGGAAGGGATCAGGACCATGCAGCAGATCGCGCAGAATCTATCCCAGGGGCTGACCCCGGCGGAAGAGCTGATAGACGCGGTGCTCATCTTCATCGCCGGCCTCCTTTTGTTGACCCCCGGCGTTCTGACGGATGTCGCGGGATTGCTGCTGCTCTTCCCCCCTTCCCGCACGTTATTCAAACGCTGGCTCAGGAAAAAATTCGACCGCATGGCCGCCTCCGGCAACTTTCAGGTCCACTACCGTAGCGGCGACGGCGGACCCTGGACGTGAGTGCAACCCGACCGCACGTGAAATTAAGCGTCTGCCCCGGAGTCCTAAAACGACGTAATCGGAGGTCTCCCCTTCTTGGAGCCGCGCCCCCTTGAACCTGTCGGATAGCACCGCCGTGGATGGTGATGAGATTTTAGCGAACAATGGAGCAGTAGATCAGTGGAACGCATCGTCGCAGTTTCTCCCGTCCATTTCTTCAATCTCCAATGCTCCAAGGCGCAAGGCGCCTTACCCCTTTCCCTGGCGGTTGCAATCGTGGTATGGGATTAAAAACCAGACCCAGGCATTGGAAGTAAACCTACCTTAGGAGGGACCGACTATGGCCAAGACCAGCCCGACACCGACCCAGGCCGACGCCAACGCAGCCTTTCCTTTTGACGACTTGCGCAGTTTCCTTGAGGTCGCCAAGGAAATCGACGAGTACCGGGAGATTGACGGGGCCGATTGGAACCGGGAGATCGGCGCTCTGACCGAAGCCGCCGCGGAGCTCATCACCGACCCTCCCATGTTGATCTTCGACAACATTAAAGGGTACCCGAAGGGCTTTCGCCTCGTCAGTCTCTCCGTCGCGTCGGTCAAACGGGCAGCCCTGGCATGGGGGCTTCCCATCGACAAGCACAAGCTGGAGCTGATCCGACTGGGAACGAGAAAGCTTTCGGCGGCGAGAGCCAAACTCATCCCGCCCAAGATTGTAAAAACGGGACCCTTGATGGAAAACGTTATGACGGGGAACCAGATCGACATGTGGAAGTTCCCGAGCCCACAGTTCCATCTTCAGGACGGGGGACGATACATCGGCACGGGGGACATTATTACGACGCGGGATCCGGATTCCGGCTTTATTAACACGGGTACCTACCGCATGCAGGTCCACGAAAAGGACCTTCTGGGCTTGTGGATTAGCCCGGGCAAGCACGGCAGACTGATCCTGCAGCGCTACTGGGAGCAGGGTAAGGCCGCTCCCATCACCGCGTCCTTCGGCCATGATCCCCTCACCTTCCTGGCCTCCACCGCCTTTCTGCCCTGGGGCAAGTCGGAGCTGGACCTCCTTGGCGCGGTCAGGGGAAAACCCATCGAGGTCATCGAAGGCCCCGTCACGGGTCTTCCTATCCCCGCCCACTCCGAGATCGCCATTGAGGGCGAGGTCCCGCCTCCTTCGGAGCAGGCGCGCGATGAAGGTCCCTTCGGCGAGTGGCCGGGATACTATTCGGGGGGCACCATCGGCACCGGCGAGCCCCAACCCGTGGTTCGGGTCAAGGCCGTTTACCACCGCAATAACCCCATCATCCTGGACTCAACGCCTCTTTGGCCGGGCGCAAGCAAGTACGCAATCCCCTTCATGGCCGGGGTCTTCTGGGATCAACTGGAAAGCGCGGGTATTCAGGACATCCAGGGCGTCTGGCAGCACACATCCTATTGGATCGTTGTCTCGATTCGCCAGCGGTTCGCAGGCCATGCCAAGCAGGCAGGACACGCGGCCCTCGGGTGCCGCCAGGGCGCCTACAACGGCCGGTACATCGTTATCGTGGACGAGGACATTGACCCCAGCGACATGAAGGAAGTGCAATGGGCCATGATGACCCGGGTGGATCCAGCTACGGATATCGAGCTGATCGACGGGACGTGGAGCACTCCATTGGATCCGCGCATGACGCCGAACCAGCGGGAGACCGGCGATCACACCAACAGCCGGGCCATCATCTATGCAGTGCGCCCGTGGACCTGGAGGGACAAGTTCCCCAAGGCAAGCCGCACGGAGAAAGACCTCCGCGCCGAGATCGTGGCCAAGTACAAGTCCATTTTGCCGTTCCCCAATTTGTAGGAAAGCGGCCGGCCCGCAAGACGGCCAGGTACCAGAATCCTTAAGCGGGCGATTGCTCGACTAAAGAACTTAGCGGCGAGGTCGCGCGTTCAGGAGGCGGCTTCCTGAACGCGCTCGTCGGATTGCGTGCCCGAAAGCTCGGCCCCGGCTTTCCCGTTAGCCCGCCTGGCGGCCTTTGATGCGAAGCGGCGCCAGATGTTCACCCCGACATCCGTGGAGCAAAGGATCTCCGGATCGCGGTAGTTCTGGACCTCCATGAGGCGCTTGTCCTGATGGGTAAAAAAGTACCGGTGGATAAACTTGTAGTACGTCTTCCACCACATCCGGTAAAAGAGCGCGTGAAACGGCGACTTGGGAAAGGTGATGCTGACTTCGAGGATTCGCGTTTTATTGGGTTCCACGTAAATGGGCCACTGCATGGTGGAATAAATAAAACCGAACATGGTCTCGCGCCTTTTCGGCAGAATGATAAAGCCGGGCATCCTGACTTCAGCCCCGACGCCGCCTGTGGTCCTGCGTTTCATGACCCGGTACCAGTTGGTGCGGGGATATTTGCCCAGCCCCGGATACTCCGCCTGCATGGCTCTCCCGGGTCCCTGAACAAAGAGCCCTTTCCCATCCTCCAGAGGCTTGACCTGCATGACCCCCCAGGCGGGTATCTGCTGCAACAAGGCCTCGGGCGAGTTCCTGTGCACCAGGATAGCGTGCAGCATATCGGGATAGTTTTCCGTAACGTTTCGCCAATCGCACGGCCAGTACTCGAATACGTACTGCACGAGAATATTGGGTTCCAAAAGCCCCGGCGGCAGGTCTTCGTCCAGGGGCGGCGCCTCGCCTTCTCCCATAAAGGCCCACAGGATCCCCAGGCGCTCTTCCGTGGGATAAACGTTGACGCAAATGTTGCCCGGTATGCGCGATTCCGGCCCCTCCACGATGGCCGCAACGCATTCGCCCTTTTCATTGAACGTCCAGCCGTGATAACCGCAGCTCAACGTGCCCGGAAACAGGATTCTTCCCCGGGAAAGCATGGTTCCCCGGTGCGGGCACCGGTCCTGCAAGGCTATGATCTTACCGTCTTTGCCCCGAAAAAGGACGAGGTCGTCGCCGAGAAGACTGATGGGTACGGGCTTCTTTTTTACACGCCGGGTTTCGATGATGGGGTACCAGTAGTTGCGGTGTCCCAGGGCGGGTAAATCGGGGGCGGCGGACGAGTCCAGTGCTGTTAATTCACTCTCGCTGCCCTGAACCTTGCTGCGCGTCGCCGCCATTAAGACATCCTTCCTAAGAGCTTGGTAACGTGAGTCTTTTCTAGGAGTCCAATGTTATTTAATGCACCCCGTCCGCCTCACTGTCAAGACCCATGCCAGGACGGTTAATCTCGCCAGCCTAACGGCTGGGTTCTTTGGCCGGATACACTCATGTGGTGGATATGCGATTTGCGGCGCAAAGTACCCCTACCACAATCTTCAAATGACCCCGTCACGCCCTTCCCCGCCACGCCATCGTGGAGGGCGCCGGGGATACGCTTCAGACCTTGACAGTATATCAAAATTTCAATATCAATATCCTGCCCAGACGGAGTATTTGAGCATTTAGGAGGATGAATATGAACATAAGAAACCTTTGGTTGACGGTGGGCGCGACCCTGATCCTGGCTCTACCAGGGCTCCCCTCGGGGGCGCTTGCCGCTTCACCCTGGGGTCCCATGGAGCAGATCGAAGCCGCAGCGCGCAAAGAAGGGGCGCTGGTCATCTATGCCGCCCCCGGTCATTTCAATCGCGAGTCCCAGCGCGAAATCGGCAATATTTTCAAAGACAGGTACGGCGTAACCATCGAATGGACGGGCCTGAGCGCCAGCGACATATCGCCACGTGTCTTTGCCGAGCAGCGCACCAAACAATACACCGCCGACATCACCATGTCCGGGGTGGCCGGTCACTACGGCTCCCTGAAGCCAAAGGGCTACGTGTCGCCCATCGTCGCTCCCTCCTCACTTGAAAAAGGCGTCTGGCGCCTCGACCCTGCGGTGGCGACTCCCAGCGATCGCGACTGGCTCTTTATCAATATGCCCTTGCGGCCGAGTATTTTAATCAACACCAAGATGATTCCCGCCGGTCAGGAGCCCAGGAGCTATCAGGACCTCCTCGACCCGAAGTGGAAAGGTAAAATCGCCTTTCAATCACCCGCGGGGGGCGGCACCGGCTCCGGCTGGTTTCGGGCGACTTACAGAACCCTGGGTCTGGACTACATGAGGAAGCTGGCCAAGCAGGTAGTGCTTGTGGCCAAGGTCAACGATCCTCCCCAGGCCCTCGCCCAGGGCAGGTTCCCCGTCGCCCTCGCGGCCACCACGACCCGCACCCGCCAGCTTATCGAACAGGGCGCCTCCCTCAGGTTCATACAGCCGAAGGAAGGGAACCATATGGCCAGCCAGGGGACCTGCTTCATCGCCAATGCTCCCCATGCCAACGCCGCCATGCTGTTTTACCAATGGTTCTTCAGCAAAGAGGGACAGCTCGTTTACGCCACCCACACCCGGGCCATCTCGGTGCGAAAGGATGTACCCCAGGGCTTCATCCCGGAGGATGAGCGATACGTCGAGGGCGAGCCGTTCCTCATGGCGGCGACCGAGGACCAACAGGGCAAACGCCCGCAAGAGCTGCTGAAGCTAGGGAAAGAGATCTTCGTAGAAGGCAAATAGGAACCGGGGGGGTCTGGGACCGCCGTCTCTCAGTTAGGTATCGCTGTGGAATTTGCAGGTCGTCTCTGGACTGCGACTCAGGAGAGAAGCCGCCTCCTCTGGTCGGAAACGCTTCTCGGCTTACCCAAATGGCTGCTGCTCGGGTTTGTCGCGGTTCTTGTTCTCTATCCCATGGGGATGATCGTGTTCGGGGCCTTCTGGAGCTCCATGCCCGGGGAACCCGGACACCTCACCCTTGCGGGTTACCATGAAGCCTTTACCGAACCCGGCCTCTGGAAGGCTTTGTGGACCACCTACTGGTTGACCATAACCACCAAGATCATATCCGTGGTTCTGGCCATCTTTTTTGCCTGGATCATCGCCCGGACGGACACCCCCGGAGTCAAGTGGCTGGAGGTGGGCTTCTGGCTCTATTTCTTTATGCCCTTCATGCCCCTGGCCATGGCCTGGGTACTGCTGCTGGCTCCCGACTACGGCCTCATCAATCAGGCCCTGATGAAGCTGCCGTTCATCGAGAGACCGGTCTTTAACGTCCACTCCTATGGCGGCATCATCTGGGCCAGTACCCTGACCAGCACCTCTTTCATGGTGCTCCTGATCACGCCGGCATTCCGCAGAATGGAGGCCAGCCTGGAAGAGGCATCCAGATTGGCCGGCGCATCCATGGTGACCACCATCCGCCGAGTTCTCATTCCCCTGATGGCGCCGACGATCCTGGGAATCGTATTCCTCACCTTTATCCGGGGCATCGAGGCCTTTGAGACGCCGCTCATATTGGGTTACTCCGCCGGGATCCACGTCTACGGCACCAAGCTCTACGACCTGCTGCACCAGGAACCCCCCGCCTTTCCCTCGGCCATGGCCTTGACGAATATTTTTCTCGTGACTCTTTTTGGGCTTATCTACATCCAGAACAGCTTTATCAAGGGAAAGACATACACGACCATTGGAGGCAGGGGTTTCTCGGTAAAACCCATCGCTCTCGGCCGTTGGAAATATGTGACTTTCGCCGTCTGCGTGATCTGGCTCGCCATCGGCACCGTGCTGCCGGTTTTTACCCTTCTCCTGGGTTCCTACATGAAAATCTTCGGGGTCTTTTTACCCGGGGGCTCCTTCACCTCCAATCACTGGAGCTACCTCCTGACGGACCCGAGTTTCTGGTTCAGCTTGAAGAACACTTTGTTGCTGGGAGCCGCCGCGGCCACTGCCGGGCTCCTGTTACACTCAACGATCAGCTACATCATCGTCAAGACGTCCTTCCGGGGGAGAAAAGCCCTCGAGTTTATAAGCCTGATGCCATGGGCCGTTCCGGGAATCGTTCTGGGACTGGGTATATTCTGGGCCTACGTCGGGGGGATTCGTCTGCCCTTTGCCCTGTACGGCACTCTGTGGATCCTTGTGATGGCCATGGTCATCAAAGAGATGCCCATAGGGATACGCGCCATGAGCGCCGGGCTGATGCAGCTGGGTAAGGAACTCGAGGAGTCCTCGCGGGTTCACGGAGCTTCCTTCCCGCGAACCTTTCGCTCCATCGTCCTCCCCTTGCTTGCCCCGACTTTCATCGCTACCTGGATAATTATTTTCCTCACCGCGGTGAGGGACCTGAGCACGGTGATCCTTCTCTACTCGGCGAAATCCAAGGTCCTATCGGTTCTCAACTACGAGCTTTGGGCCTCAGGGCGGATGGAATCCGCCTTCGCCATTGGGCTCGTAACGACCCTCATCGTCATTATCGCCGCAGTGGCAGCCCGCATCATCGGGGCCAAACAGGAACTCCACTAGACAGGAAAACGCCGGGCCGAGGGCCCTGCGGCTACGGACGGAAGGAATCCTGCGCCGCCTTCAGGGGATCAAGGCGCAGAACGCTCTCAAGCTGGAATTTGGAAGGGACCTGCCCGTCCCGCTGGCATTCTTTGAGTATCTCCGTGAGGCCGGCCATGGGGAGCGTAAAGGCGGGATCAATTCGGAAATAAAGCGAGTCCAGGAGCTCATCGAAGCGGTGCCTGTCCTCGGGCTCTTCCGTCGCGAACCCGCAGGCCTGAACCAGGCGACGTATGGGCTCCCGTTCGCCCGGGTCCAGAACGACCCTGGCGGCCCGCATCATTCCACGGAAGCACGAAACCACGGCATCAAACCGTTCGCGCAACGCGGCGTCGGAAACGGCGGTGACCCGGTCCTGCCTCGGGGGAAAAAACTGCCCTCCGTCCACCAGCATCGGGTAGCCGGCCTTTTCCATGTGGCGAGCGAAGGACACGCTCACCATCACCGCCTCCCCTTCGCCTTGCTCGAGCAATTTAAAAGTCTGGGGCATGTCATGCATGTTGCCGTGGTACACGAAATGAATATCCTTATCGGGTTCCATCTCGAAGCGGCGAAATATCTCGCGGGCCTGAATGTCCGTCGCCCCGTCGGGAGCGCCGATGATGATCCGCTTCCCCTTGAGATCGTCCATCTGCTTTAAGCCCTTGGCGCCAAAAAGATGAAAGGTGTGCCCCTTGCGCCGGGCGCCCCCGATAAAGACGCCCTTGCCCTCCGCGTTGGCCGCCAGGACCATGGAGGTCAGCGGGTCCACGGCGAGATCGATCCAGCCCCCGGCCATGCCCTCTACCTGGTCCGCCTCGTCTCCCGTGGCCATGAGCTCCACGTGCCGCAGGCCCTCCTGAGCGAAAAAACCCCTCTCCATGGCTACCAGGGGGATGGCCAAGTGGTTCCATTCGTCGTGGGCCGCCGAAATGCGAAAGGCCTTGTCATCGGCCCTTCCCTCCACTGCGAGCCAAGACCGGTAGGGCCCTCTCATGGAATTAGATGAATTGGCCATCCCCTGAGACTCCCTTACAGGAGGCGATCCTCGTAGGGCATATCCGCCATCTTGGCGGCGCCCTTGTCTGTGATTAGCACCTGGTCTTCGAGCTTAACCGCAACATCGTCTCCTTCCTCGCCGAAATAGCAGTCCACGGAGAGGATCTGATCCTTCTTGAGGGTGTCCGGCACGTCTTTTTGATGCTTCATGATGCTCGGATACTCCCCGGGGGTCAGGCCGTTAGAGTGAGCAATGTGGAAAGAGTACAGCAGCTTTCGAAATCTCTCGGGAACGGGAGGCAGGCTCGCTTTAAACTCGGCGATGGGTAGTCCCGGCCTGAGCAGGCTGATGACCGCGTTGACGTATTCGTAGGCACGGCGATAGAGGTCGCGTTGCTTATCCGACGCCTTGTCGCCGCAGAGGTACGTCCGGGAGGAATCGAAGATATAGCCGCCGGGGCCGTAAACGTGGAGATCCAGGCCAACCAGGTCGCCGTCCTGAAACCGGCGCTCCGTGGGCCAGCGGCGCCAGGGATTCATGTTCTCTCCGGAGCAGACGTTGATCTGCAGCAAGCCCTCCGCGCCTAGCTCGACCACGCGAGCCGAGATCAGACTGATCATCTCCTCTTCGCTCATGCCCGGTGCCATCTCATCCCGAAAGGCGCGCATAATGCTGCCGTAGAGCTTGGCGAGTTCCTTATATATCAGAATTTCGTCCTGAGTCTTGACGGTTTTGGACGGCTCGATCACTTTCAAAGCGCTCATGAGGGGAATTTCCCGGCGGCCCAGGGCCATAAAGGCCACGGGATCCATGTTGTCGATGCCTAGCACCTGGCCGGCCACCCCGAACTCCTGCATCAGTCCATTGAGTTCTCCCGCCCACTTCAACGCTTTTTCGTCCGCCTCGGAGTCGGAGGGGTCGACGCGGTAGGTGATGCGGCGGACGTCCGAATGGGCCAGGCCGACGTATCCCTCGTCCATGGACCGGACAAACACGACGGGCTCGCCTTGCGCCGGGACGAAGGCCGTGCCCCCGGGAATGCGAAGATTGAGCACGTAGCGGACGTTGATGCGGTCGGTGAGGTAGAGAGCCCCGACGTGGGCCTCTCTCATGGAGGCCTGCAGGTTGCGAATACGGTCCCGTTTCAAACGCTCATCGTCCCAGGTCTTTTCAATAAGGAACATGCCCATTTTCATTTCCTCCCATCGCGCTCCGTGGACTGCCGTACCGGGGATTCACCGCACCGAAGAACGCTCCTCATTCCCATAACACAACCCGGGCAGGCCATCAATGGGCGCCCTCTGCCTTGAACTTTCAGATTAAAAAGACTATGGTTCGCACGTGCCGATTCCCGTGAAAACACTGAAAACACCCGTGGAGGCTGCCCATGAAGATCCTTCGTTTCAACGATGACCGCATCGGAATACTCAAAGACGGTTCCTCCGTCGTGGACGTGAGCGATACCATCAGCCACCGTGCCGAAAAGGGACCCAACCGTGCCATGGAAGAATTTATCGAGCGGTTCGACTCGATAAGAAAGGAAATCGAGCAAATCGCCGCCCGGTCCAACCCTGTTCCACTTAGCAGTGTCAAGCTCCTGTCGCCCATACCCCGCCCCAGCAAGGTTCTGGCGGCCTTCGTAAATTACCTCGACCGCCCCGGCGCGGAACCCGGAAACGTTCCCATCGAGTTGTTCTACAAGTGCCCGGAGCTGCTGGGGCCCGAAGGCACCATTACCATTCCCGACATTCCCCCCGTCAAGGTTTTTCAACCGGAGGCCGAGCTTGCCTTTGTGATTGGCAAGAGGGGCAAGGACATCGCGGAGTCCGCCGCCATGGACTATGTGCTGGGCTATATGCCTTTTGTGGACGTCTCGTCGCGGGGCATGGTCCGGCGCACGCAATTCCTGGGCAAAGGACTGGACACCTGGGGGCCCTGCGGGCCATGGGTGACGACCCAGGACGAGGTGGGCGATCCGCACGCCCTGCAGGTGAAGTCCTGGGTCAACGGCAAGCCACGCCAGGACTACAACACCAAAGACATGGCGCAGAAAATCCCCCAGCTCATCGCCTGGACGACCCGGTTCGTAACGCTCCATCCAGGGGACGTCATCACCACGGGAACCTACCACGAAGGGCTCGGCCCTTTGAACGACGGCGACGTTTTGGAAATCGAGATAGAAAAGCTCGGCCGGGCGAAATTCTTTACCAAGAGTTACGGTCCGAGAAAAGAAGAGACCTGGGCGCCGCCTATTCCGCAACCGGGCCAGAAAACGGGCCCGGGCATGAGTCGGGTCTAGGACTCAGCCCCAAACCCGTACCATCCCGTCGGCTGCTCCCCTCAGTCGGACAAGCTCGTGTTTTGCCGCTCCCTGAGGATGCGCTTTAGAACCCCACACCGCCTCTCACCTCCTCGATGGCCTTCAGGCATGGGAGCCGGTTGGTGTTCCCGGCACATTTTCACTGGGCAGCTCGTTCTTCTCGCGGCTATGCGTGAGGGGCAGAAGGCAGGGATGCCCGTCAAATATTAAGGACCTGTCCCATTTGGACCGGCGTGCCCCGCTTGGCGCATTCGTCAAGAAAGATCTGTTTGACCTCCGCCATCACTTCCGACGGGATATCCTCGTAGTTCATCTGGTTGCCGCCCTTCTTGGTGCTCCTCATGGTATAGAACGTGCTCCGGTCCACCTTGTTTCGCTTGCTGCTGAGCTTAAGGGCGAGGTGCTCAGCGGTGTCCTTGCTGATCACGCAGTGCTGGTGCCACCACCAGTTGGGCGGGACAATCATGGTCCCCGGACCCCAGTATTCTTTTGTCTTGCTCTTTTCCCCGCCGTCGGGCCACATCAGGGAATAGCCCTCCCCTTTGAGCCAGATCACGTGAGCGCCGGGTCCGTGGCGGTGGAGCTTGCTGAAAGTGCCGCCGGGAAGTTCTACCAGATGGGCCCCGAGAACTCCGTTGGCCATCTCGAAGGAATAGCCCCGCGAATTCACGCCGCGATTGGATTCACGCAGCTCCACGCTGTAAACGTCGGCAAAGAAATTACTGAAACTGATTTCCGTGGGAATATCCCAAATGTCGAACTTCTCGTTTTTCACCTTGCCGGCAAAATAATTTTCTTCACCATTGTACCTTTCCGGGAATACGGCGTCGTTATTGAATATGAAGTCGTCGTTGCGCAGCAGATTCATCATGATAGGCGCGGTGGTCACCGCCAGGTACCGAGCCGGTTCCAGGCCCGATCCGTTGAAATGCTGATAGTGGCAGTTAATGGGAATGGCAAACAGGCTCCCCGCCTGCCACTCGAAAGAATTTTTCTTTTTCGGGTCCGTCCACACGCTGGTGCTCCCGCGCCCGCTCAGAACGAAGATCATCTCTTCGTAAAGATGACGTTGCGGCTTCAACTCGCCGCCCACGGGGATTTCACAGATGTAAGCCGAATTCATCTCGCCCGTGCCGTCGAGCTGGATCTGCACGGCTTTGCCGCCCGTGCGCTCCCAGGGCTTGAGGGGCTCGGTATAGACGTTGTCGATCTTCGCTCCCCGTATCAAATCCAGACCTTCACGCTGGACCCACTCGTCAAAATACAAACAATTCCACTTCACCTCTGCCATACGGTCACCTCCCATGCCTAGCGAATCAGATCTTCTTTCTCGCTTCTTGCGTCCATCGGGATGAACGCCGGATTACATGAGGCGCCGGCGTTGGATAGCCCGTATCGGGCGCCCCCCTGTCCCCCTGCGGTGTCCCGCCTGCCCCGCGCCTACATGTTGACTACGGCGTTCATATTCACGGGCGTGCCGCGCCGCGCGCATTCCTCCGCGAAGATTCGTTTGAGTTCAGCCATCGTCTCGGCGGGGATATCCTCGTAGTCCATCTGGTTGCCCCCCTTCCGTGTGGTTCTCAGGGTATAGAAAGTGCTCCGGTCCACTTTGTTGGTCCGGCTGCTTAGTTTCAGGGCCAGATGCTCGGCGCGGTCGTTGCCCACGACGCAATGCTGGTGCCACCACCAGTTGGGGGGGACAATCATCGTGCCCCGGCCCCAGTACTCCTTGGTCTTATTATGCTCCGACCCGTCAGGCCACATGAGGGTGTAGCCGTCGCCCTTCAACCAGAGAACGTGAGCGCCGGGCCCATGGCGGTGCAGCTTGCTGAAGGTGCCGCCCGGGATCTCGAGGATGTGAGCTCCCTGGACGCCATTGGCCATCTCAAAAGAGTATCCCTTGGTATCCACCCCGCGGTTGGACTCCTCCAGTGGAAGGCTGTAGATGTCCGCGAATAGATTACTGAAGCTGATGTCCATGGGAATATCCCACAGGTCGAATTTTTCCTTTTTAATTTTACCCGAGAAATAATTGGCTTCCCCGTCGTACCGTTCGGGGAATTGGGCATCGTTGTTGAAGATAAATTCGTCATTCCGAATGAGATTCATCATGATGGGCGCCGTGGTCACGGCCAGGTACCGGGCCGGTTCCGTCCCCGATCCATTGAAGTGTTGGTAGTGGCAGTTCAGGGGAACGGCGAAGAGGCTTCCCGCCTGCCACTCGAAGGAATTTTTCTTTTTCGGATTGGTCCACACGCTGGTGCTCCCGCGGCCGCTCAGCACGAAAATCATCTCCTCGTACAGGTGGCGCTGGGGCTTCAACTCCCCGCCCGCGGGAATCTCGCAGATATAAGCGGAGTTCATCTCCCCTGTCCCGTCAAGCTGAATATGCACGGCTTTGCCGCCCGTGCGGTCCCAGGGCTTGAGGGCCTGGGTATAAACGTTGTCGATCTTGGCGCCACGGATCAGGTCCAGGCCCTCCCGTTTCACCCACTCGTCGAAATACAGGCAGTTCCACTTTACCTCGGCCATCGAAACGCCTCCTTGTGTCGTAACTTCGGACCGCCCACATTAGTAGCAAACCTTGACAATCTAAGCAATGTGTCCATAGAATCGCCCTTGCTTGATCCAGGCCGGGATTGAGCGCGGCGAAACTTGGCCTTGGAACCGGGCGGAGGGCCTTTGGAACATGGATCCCCTGACACAACCGTCAAAGTTTTCATGCGCCGTGGATCTCAAGATCAACGGCGTGTCCCATCATCTGGACGTCCCTTACAACTGGACCCTCAACGATGTCTTGCGTAACCGTCTGGAACTGACCGGGACCAAAAGGGCGTGCGACTATGGAGGGTGCGGTTCCTGCACCGTTCTCGTGGACGGGATGGACGTTTACTCCTGCTCCATCCTCGCCGTCCAATCCCAGGGGAAAAAGATCCTGACCATCGAGGGCCTGGCCAAAGGCGCCGAACTGCATCCTCTGCAGCGGACCTTCGCCGCTTCCTATGCGGCACAGTGCGGGTGGTGCACCCCCGGGATGATCCTGTCCGCCAAGTCCCTGCTGGACCGCAATCCCGACCCTACCGAGGGAGAGGTGAGAACGGCCCTTTCCGGCGTCCTCTGCCGCTGTACCGGGTACTCTTCCATCGTCAAGGCCGTTCTGGATGCGGCGCGAACGCTGCGGGAGGAGCCATGAAAGAGCCGACCGCCGTCGTCGGCCAGCGTGTCATGCCGGCATACGGGATAGCGAAGGCGACGGGGACGGCCAAGTTCGCGCCCGACGTCAATCCGCCCAACGTCCTGTGGATGAAAATCCTCCGCAGCCCCCATCCCCACGCGCGGATTCTCCAAGTAGACACCGCTCCGGCACAGGCCATGCCAGGAGTGGCCGCCGTCCTGACATACGGAGACGTACCCCGGGTGCTCTTCGGCCCCTATGAAAACGAGCTTTACCCTTTGGACCAGGAGGTGCGCTTCGTCGGCGACGCCGTGGCCGCCGTGGCGGCCGAGGATTGGAACATCGCGGAGGAAGCGGCACGAGCCATTCGCATTCAATACGAGCCGTTGCCGGCCATTTTCGATACCGAGGCAGCCGCCCAACCCGGGGCCACCATCGCCGTCTTGGACCTTCCGGATCCCGACTCCACGTCCCCGTGGTGGCAGGACCACGCCAAGCCCACCTTTCGCAATCAGACCACCAACGTCTACAGCGAAGCGCCGGGTGCGCCAACGGTTATGAACCGGCGGGGGAACGTGGAAAGGGGCTTTCAGGAAAGCGACTACGTGGTCGAACGGGTGTTTCGCCAACCCCACATGAACGGCGTAGCCCACGAGCCGCGGGCCTGTGTGGCCGTTTGGGAAAACGATCGCTGCACGCTGTGGTGCTCGGTCCAGGAGCCCTACAAGCTCGCCAACGCCGTGGCCCGTGTGCTGGACATTCCCGAGACCTCCGTGCGCGTCGTTGCCACGATCCTGGGCGGGGGCTTCGGGGTCAAAGTAGCCGGGCGATTTGCCATACTCTGCGCCCTCATGGCTCGGAAAACCGGCAGGCCGGTCAAGATCTGGTTTACGCGGGAAGAAGAAAGCATGGACTCCCATAACCGGCCCGCGCTGGTCCACTACGTAAAGGCCGGGGCCAAAACGGACGGTACGCTCACGGCCTTTAAGATTCGGACCTACCTGAACAACGGTTACTGGCTCGGCAAGAGCACGTCGAGGCTTGCTCACGGTATGGTCAATCACATCATGGACCTCTACCATGTTTGCCCCAACGTGCTTTGGGAGACCTTTGTCACAAGGACCAACTTGCCCTCGGCCGGGCCGTTTCGCGGCCGATCAGACGCGGAGAGCCATTTCGCCGTCGATACCGTGGTGGATGAGCTCGCCCACGCGGTCGATATGGACCCCCTGGAATTCCGCCTGAAAAATAGGATCCGGGAGGGTGACGATCTATGCTCGTCGCCGGGGAGAGTCATCTCATCGGTTGGCGTCGAGGAGGCCGTACGCCAGGGGGCCCAAGCCATTGGCTGGGCCGGGAGGCAAAGAGTTCCGGGTTCCGCCCCCGGTCCCAGGAAAAAGGGTATTGGCATGGCCATGGTCATCCACAGCGCCGGCGGGCAGCCCTTCCGTGGCGCGGCGGCCCGTATCGAGATAGATGACCGGGGCGGCATTGGACTTTTCTCGGGAACCAGCGATCAGGGCTCGGAGCAACAGACCACTCTCAGGCAAATGGCCGCCGAAGTCCTCGGCATCTCGCAGGAAGACATCGGCGGGACCAACGCTGACACGGCGATCTGCCCCCGCGACACCGGTCCCATCTCGAGCCGCACCGTCTACTCGACGGGAATCGCCACCGTAAGGGCCGCCGGCGACACCAGGCGACAGCTCCTGGAGCAGGCGTCGAAATCGCTAGAGGTGGCTGTCGAGGACCTGGAACTCGGCCATCAACGTGTCTGGGTCAAGGGCAGCCCGGCCAGGGCCGTTTCGTGGGCCGAACTGGCCGGGGCCTCCGGAGGCCTCATCGTCGCCCAGGGCCGCTTCAACGCCAACGAAGGACACAGCATCCCCTTTGGGTTCGCGGCGACCTTTGCCGAAGTGGAAGTCGACGTTGAAAGCGGCGAGGTAAAGATCCTGAGATTGGTCTCTTCCCACGACGTCGGCCGCGCGATCAACCCGACCATCGTGGAAGGACAGATCCAGGGAGGCGCGGCACAGGGACTCGGTTATGCCCTGACCGAAGGCTTTCATTTCGATGCTCGCACGGGCACGGCACTCAACCAGTGGTTTCTCGATCTCAGGACTCCGTCCATCCTCGATACCCCCGACATCGAGCCCATCATGGTCGAGCTCCCCGAGCCGACCCATCCCTTCGGCGCCAAGGGCTGCTCGGAGATCTCCACCGTGGGCGTTGCGCCGGCCGTGGCCAACGCCGTCTTCAACGCCACGGGCCTGAGGTTGCGAGAGCTGCCCATGACCCCGGAGCGCGTTCTGGCCGCATGGCAACATGCCCGCGGAGCAAGCCGTTGAAGAGCTTCACTCACATCAGCGCCACCTCGGTGGATGAGGCCGTCGCGGCACTGCAAACGCACGGCCAGGGGGCCCATGTCATGGCCGGGGGTCAGGATCTCCTGTTCCGCATCAAGAAATACATCGTCCAGCCGACATGCATCGTCGATCTGAAAACCATCGGCGGGATGAATTCCATCGCAGTTGGTAGCGACGGCGGGCTCAAGATCGGCGCCCTGGCAACCCTAACCGAAATCGCCACATCCCCGGAAATCAAAACGCATTACGCCGTCCTCGCCGAGGCAGCCGCGTCAGTGGCCTCGCCGCAGATCCGCAATCTGGGCACCCTGGGCGGCAACATCTGCCAGGACGTCTGGTGCTGGTATCTTCAGGACGGCTTTTCCTGTTGGAAGTCCGGGGGCAAGTTTTGCGACCTGGCGGCCGGGGACAGCCGGTACTATGGGAGCGTCATGGGGGGACACCTCTGTCTGTCCAATCATCCCTCCGACGTGGCGCCGGCCCTGGCTGCTCTCGATGCGCGGGTGCTCACGGCCTCTCCCAGGGGGCAACGTAGCGTTCCCATCCTGGAATTTCTGAGCGGACACCAGTGGGCGGGCACGAGATTGCAAAGCCACTCACTGGAGCCCGACGAAATCGTTACTGCCATCGAGGCCCCCTTTAGGCCTACCCGAAGTCATTACCTCAAGTTCGCCCTTCGAAAGTCGTGGGATTTTGCCATTGCCAGCGCCGCCGTAGCGGTGGACATGGAAGACGGTATCTGCAAGGAGGCAAGGGTCGTGCTGGGCGGAGTTGCAACCTACCCGTTCAGAAGCACCGAAGCCGAGTCGCTGCTCTGCGGGAAAGAAATCGACGACCCCCTGGCCGAAGAAGCGGGTCGGATTGCCCTTCAGGGGGCCCGGCCCCTCAGGATGAACGGCTATAAGGTTGATCTCGGGAGGCTGCTTGTGCGCCGCGCCTTGTTGGCCGTGGCCCATTAGACGACGGCGCGCCGGGACTGCCCCGTTCCCGTCCGACACCCGCGCCCGGCCATTGTTTCCTCACACGTCCAGGGGACCATCCATATTGACCGGCGTGCCGCGCTTCGCGCATTCCTCGCTGAAAAGCCGTGCCAGCTCGGCCATCAACTCGGCGGGCGTGTCCTCGTAGTTCATCTGGTTGCCGCCCTTTTTGGTGCTTTTGAGAGTGTTCATGCTGTTGCGATTCACCTTGTTGGTCTTACTGCTGAGCTTGAGGGCCAGGTGCTCCGCCGGCTCCTTACTCACGATACAGTGCTGGTGCCACCACCAGTCCGGGGGCACCAGCATCATGCCGCGCTTCCAGTTCTCCTTGATCTTCTCGCCGCCGTCCGGCCACATGACGGTGTAGCCCTCGCCCTTTAACCAGACCACGTGGGCTCCCGGCCCGTGGCGGTGGACCTTGCTGAAGGTCCCGCCCGGGATCTCAAGCACATGGGCCCCCTGAACGCCGTTGGCAATTTCGAAGTTGTAGCCCCGGGTGTGAACACCGCGGCTGGACTCCTCCAACGGCACGTCGTAAACGCTGGCAAAAAAATTACTGAAGTTGACGCTTAGCGGAATGTCCCATCCGGTAAAGATCTCGGTGTTGATCTTACCCGAATAATACTGGTCCTCCCCCCGATAGCGTTCGGGGAAAACCGCGTCGTTGTTGAAGATAAAATCGTCATTGCGGATCAGGTTCATCATGATGGGGGCCGTGGTCACCGCCAGGTAACGGGCGGGCTCGCTTCCGGAACCATTGAAATGCTGGTGGCGAGCGTTCAGGGGTACGGCAAAGAGGCTGCCCGCCTGCCACTCGAAACCGTTCCTGTGCCTCTCGTCATACCACACGGTGGTGCTGCCGCTGCCGCTCAGGATGAAAACCATCTCTTCGTACATGTGTTTCTGCGGCGACAGTTGCTTTTTGGGCGGGATCTCGCAGATGTAGGCCGCGTTCATTTCTCCCGTGCCCTGCAATTGAATTTGCACCGCATTGCCGCCCGTTCGGGCCCACGGCTTGAGGGTTTGGGTAAAAACGTCATCGACCTTATAGCCGCGAATGAGATCCAGGCCTTCACCTTTCACCCATTCGTCGAAATAAAGGCAGTTCCACTTTACCTCGGCCATTTTCTAATCTCCTTCAGGTCGCTCCTCGCCGCCCTCCGGGCGGCCCCGGGGCCGCCCGGACAAATTCTTCCCGAAGTTTAGGCAGTGGTGTTCAGGCAGATTTCTTGAACGCCGGCATGTCCGAGGCGATGCCCTTCTTGGCCAGCGCGGCTTCGAAGCGGAGGCGAACCTCCGGATCCTCGTCCTCGTACTCGAGCAGGGTACCCCCCTTTTTGATGGAGGTCAGGGTCCCGTCGTCGAAGCGCTTTCCCGCCAGGGCAAACCCCATGGGATAGACGCGCCCGCCGTAGCGGACGGCCAGATGCCGCGCCGGCCCCGCGCCCGTGTTGAAGTGCTGGTGGAACCAATTGGCCGGCGGGCAATAGACGCTCCCGGCTTTCCACTCCACCTCGATGACCCTGTCCCCATGGCCGCTGCTGTAGGGATGGGTGCCCAGCTCATTGGGCCAGAGGAGCACGTAGCCTTCGGATTGCAGCCCCAGCAGGATGGCCCCCGAACCATGATAGTGGGCCTTGTGGTAACGACCCATGGGCCAGTGGGAAATATGACCGATCAGCGAGTTCCCGCCGATCTGGAACTGGGTGATTCTCACGTCAGCCCCCTTCTCCTCCTCCGATTCCAGTTTCGCCGTGCCGACGTCGGGGATAAAGTTGGTCTCCCACACGTGGGTGAGACCCGTTTCGAAGATCTTGTTGGTCACGTTGAAGTAGCCTTCCTCGCCGGCAAAACGGTCGTCGAAGACAAAGGGACAATTGAAGATAAAGTCCGTGCGCCGGTAGAGATCCATGACGAGAGGCGCGTTGGTGACCGCGAGGAATCGCACCGGGTCGCGGCCCCCGTTGACCAACCGGTGTGTGGTATTCAATGGGTTGGCAAATACGCTCAACGGACCCCACTCGAACAGGTGTTTTTTGCCCCCGTCCTGCCAGACCTCCGTGGCCCCGTGGCCGTCCAATATGCAGATGACCTCCTCGTACACATGCTTCTCGGGCTCCAAGGCCCCGCCCGGCGGGATCTCCGCCACATACATACCCGTGATTCCTTCCTGCCCATAGAGGTGAATGAAGCTTCCCCTGCCGCCCATGCGCTTCCACGGCTCGAGCTTCATATCCCGGACATCGGACAGGGCGTACCCTTCGACCATGGGGATGCCTTCACTTTTAGCCCATTTGAAATAGGCCGTCTTTTGCATCGACACCATCAACTTATCGAAAATTCCCATCGTTACCTCCTAAGCGTATTCTTTTCACCGAACATTGTGGCCCAGCGGAGCGAAATAATCAACTTTCGTTGCCTCCCCACCCGGCTCAGCGCCCCGTTTCTCCCGCCTTGAGCCACGGCGCGTTCCAGCGGTCAAAAAGAGGCGGCATGACCTCGTCGATGCGGACCGGATCTCTGAATGCGGGCGCCTTGCCCGGTATCCTGTCGGCATAGCGAAGAAACTCCTCTTTTCATGGCTTGGCTTGCTTTCTAAAAAATCTCCATAGCCCATCGCGAAGCCTTAAACCTGGGGTACGTGATCCCTTACCGCAGGGCAGGGGCGCGTGTTACCCCGTCCTTACCTGCGGTGCGCCGGCGAACCCGAACGTGTCAGCCAAAGATCGTTCCAGAAATCGGCGACCTTCTGTCGCATCTCCAGCTCATCGACCCTGTAGCTCACGCTCTTTCCCACCACTTCCTCCCCCAGGGGGATGAATTCCTTGCGCATGAGGTCTTTATGGACCGGCACGCTATCGGTGGCGAAATACTGCGCGATCTGTCCCTCCTTGCTCAGGACCCAGTTCATGAAGAGCTTGGCGGCGTTCGCGTTCTCGGCTCCCTTGATAACTACCGTGTCGACCACGGTGCCGGGGACGGGGTCGGGGCAATGGAAGCCCACCGGGGCGCCCGCCCCGGCTGTTTGGAGCACGTGGCTCTGGGTCTGGGGAAGGACGGCGTGGAACTCCCCGGCCGCCAAAAGCTCGGTGAGCGCGTTCATTCCCTCTTTACGGAGCTGGGGTTGGGCCTCGGAAAACAGCCTGGTCAGAAAATTTTTCGCCCATTCCTCTCCCAGAGCGGTCCACAGGGGAAGGGCCCAGAGCTCGGGCCGATTCCCGAGAGCCAGGTTTCCGCCCCCCCAGATGGGGTTGGTGACTAAATCGTCCCACCGCGGGAGATCCTTCTCGTTGACGAGATTCTTGTTGTAGGCCATACACCAGAAATTGGTCTCGATGCCGGCCCACAGACCGGCCGGGTCTTTCGCTCCATCCGGCAGATTTTTAAAGGTCGGGAGGTCGCTCAGCCTCTCCAGGGCGTTGGCCTTCTTGAAATCGTACATCAGGCCGCCCATGGCGGTCTGTACATCCGTGATGATCCTGCCGCTGCGAAAGGCGATGAGGGTTTTAACGCGCTCCGTGCGGGTCGTGCGCACGGTCTTGATGTCTCTGATAAAAGGATAGCGCTCCCTGAACGGAGCGAACATTTTGTCGGCTTCCGCCCGGCCTAGGGTGCTGGTGAACCGGAGGGCCCCTTCTTTTTTTGCGCTCTCGATTAACTCCCCGGGCATCCGCAGCTCGTCGTCAAGGCCGGAGAGGATCGACGAATTCAAATTGAGTTTCTTCAGTATTTCCTGGGTCGCCCTTGGTAACGGCTCGGCCAAGCCGGCTTTGCACCAGGCGACAAAACAAACGACCCCGACTGCCCACATCGTAATCTTCACGATCCCTCTTGGGTGCATAGCGTTTCTCCCTTCGAGGCCGGCGGTGTTTTAACCGGCACGGCTGGCCGATTAGGTCCCCTAGCGTTAGTATAAGCCCCGCGTATTGTCAAGTTGCCGGCCATCCCCGGTGGGGCGAAACTACCTGAAAACATTTTACATTCGGGCGTTGACAGATACGGCCTCGATCGGATATCTATGCATCTAGGATCCGGTACCTGGGCAGCTGCCGCATCGGTGCTGAGGAAAAGGGGATTCCATGTTGAGCAGAGAACAGAACGAGATTCTTTGCAGGACGGGGCGGGGAACCCCGGGCGGGGAGATGCTCCGGCGCTACTGGCAGCCCGTGGGAGTATCCAGCGAGATTTCGGCCGGCGGAAAGCCCCGGCAGGTCCAGGTCATGGGAGAGGACCTGGTGTTGTTCCGCGACGACACGGGCCGTCCCGGCCTTTTGGGCTTGCACTGCTCCCACCGCTTGACCTCCCTCGCCTACGGCCGGGTCGAGGACGGCGGCATTCGCTGTCCGTTCCACGGCTGGCTCTACAACGTGGAGGGGAAATGCCTGGAGCAACCCGCCGAGCCCGACGCCTCCGTCGGGGACAATCTGCGCCATCCCTCCTACCCCTGCCGGGACTTTGGAGGCCTGCTCTTCGCCTACATGGGGCCGGCGGACACGATGCCCCTGTTGCCGCGCTATGAGGTGCTGGTCCGGGAGGACGGCAGCCGCAAGGTCGACTACTACAAAATCAACAGCAACTACCTCCAGAACGTGGAAGGCGCCGTGGACACCTCCCACGCTTCCTTCCTGCACATTGACAATTGGTCAACGATGAAACACAAGCTGGCCGCGATGCCCAAGCGGCAGATCCAATTTAAAGAGACCGATTTCGGCATCTGGCAGACCGCCATGTCCCACATCCAGGCCGCAACACGGGGGGAATTGATCCCGGTCTATGCCCACTTCTTCATGCCCGCGGGCTTCTTTAGAATTCAGGAGAGCCGCTTTGAAAAGGGACTCGTGCAGAAATTCCAGTCCTGGTACGTTCCCATGGACGACACCCACACGATGCGATTCCAGGTCTCCTTTTCACCCCCGATGAAAAACGGGAGCTTTTTTCCCTGGCCCTCCAAGGAGGAATTCGCCCAACCCGGGCCCGAGAACGACTACTTCAGGAACTACGACGAAGTGGACACCCTATCGGGGATCCCCTTGAAGACCGCCGCCTCCGCGGTGAAGGGTTTTCTGGTGCAGGACAGCATGGTCAATGAAACCCAGGGGCCCATCGTGGATCGTACCCGGGAGCACCTGGGAGCGCTGGACAAGGTATTGATGGCGATGCGCGTGATGCTCCTGTTGGCCGTGGAAGATGTCCGGAAGGGCCGGGACCCCAAGCATATCCTCCGGGATGCCCATGAAAACGAGATCGTCTATATCCGGGGGGACGACGCGCAGGAACTCGTCTGAACCCGTGACCCGTCCCCGGGCCGTGGTCGGGGAAAGGAAAGCAACAACCCCTATGAGCCAAGCGAACGGTCTCATCTCGCTGGAAGCCGGAGGCGTCTTGTTTGAGATCCGTTACCGCCGCAGCCGCGGAGACGAAGGATTGACCTTCGATGTGTTCGCCGAAGATGGAGCGCAAAGGGAAAGGCTGCTGCGCTTCGACTGCTTCAGGGACCAGCCCCACTTTCACCTTGGAAGGATCAAGGTCGAGAACATCGACCCATCCGAGATCCCCGACGCGTCACGCTGGGTCCTGGAGGAACTGAAATCAGGGCTCGCGTCCTTTATCGAGCGGGCCGGATATCCTGCCATCGCCGCGCGCCTCGATCAACGTTCCGTCGCCGAGGCCCTTTCGCGAGTGGAGAATGAAATCTCCCTGTTAAAGGAGAAGAGTCCATGATCAAGGCATCCGAACTATCTTGGGACGATGTGGTGCGTGTGGGTCCCGAAACCCCGGGCGGCCGGTACCTTCGCTCTTTCTGGTGGCCCGTGGCCTTGGCCGAAGAGGTGAGGGACATCCCGGTTCCCGTAAAGATCCTGGGAGAAGAGCTCGTTCTCTTTCGCGACCTTTCCGGACAACTCGCTCTCCTCGATGCCCACTGCCCCCACCGCAGGGCGTCCCTTGAATACGGCAGGATCGAGCAGCGGGGCATCCGGTGCGCGTACCATGGTTGGTACATGGACTGCCAGGGAAGGATCCTTGACCGGCCCGCGGAGCCCATCAAGGCTACCGATCAGATCCGCCAGCCCTGGTACCCCGTTACGGAGCTGGGAGGTTTTGTCTTCGGATACCTGGGCCCGCAAAAGGCAAGCCCTCCTCCCCTGCCTAGGTACGATATCCTGGTCCAGGAGGGTTTCAGGGTCGCCGAGCGCGGAGACTCCGAGTTCGGCAAGGCCTATAACTGCAATTGGCTTCAGGGCGTGGAAAACACCACGGACACGACCCATCTTACCTACCTGCACGGCTTCTCCGAGCAGTGCCCTATCTTCAAGTCCGTGGAAAGCGACTATGGGGTCAAGATCTACATCCTGGCAAAAGGGAAAAAACCCGGCATGGTCAAATTGCGCAAGAGGTGCACGGTTCTCCCCACCATCAACCGGAAATCGAGGGAGGAGACCGGCGAGCGGGTTCCCGGCAGGGCCAGGGGGACCATCCAGCAGGCCATTTGGGTCATTCCCACCGACGACACCCATTGCGAAGAAATGCGCTTGACGGTCTATCCGCGGGAGCCTGAGGACAAGAGATATCACGGGGCGGACCAGGACCAGGCCCGAACCCGTGGACGAAAACCTTACGACCGCCGCTTCTACGGAGATATCACGGGCAACGTGCCCCTCGAGGACAAGGCCATGGTGGAGAGCCAGGGCCCCATCGTGGACCGCAACCTGGAGCATCCCGGCTACGGTGACAGGGTCATCTTGATGCTCCGAAAAATGATCCGGGAAGGCATCGCCGACGTGGCCAACGGAAAAAGGCCATCGGGAGTGCTGGACAAAGGCCTCGAGATGATCAACCTGGACATCGGGTTCGAGGAATTCGAGTCCGACGCCTGCCCCGAGTACATCAGGGACCTGGCTTCCCAGTTAGCGGAACCGGGCTTCAAGCAGGCCGGCTAGGAACGAGACACGGTATGCGCGAGGTTAAGCCGTCGGGCGCATCCCGGTGTGGCATTTCTACTTTCTTCTGATACCCTTGAGCACCTCATCCATATGGCTCGGGGCCCCGACCTTGGCAAGCTCGGCCTCAAAGATCTGACGAATATTCGGATCTTCATCCTCGTATTCGATCTGGCTGCCCCCCGCTTTGACGTCCTCGGAAGTCCCAAACTGTTTCTTGAGGCCCGGGTATTTCCGGCTGGTGAAAGGCTTGAGGGCCAGATAGCGCGCCGATTCCCTGCCCTTGTTGAAGTGCTGGTGGTACCACATCTCCGGAGGAACGAACAGGCTCATCTCGTGCCAGTCGTATCTCTTGAAGCCCTGTCCCTCGGGCCACATCATGGAATAGCCCTCGCCCTTGAGCACGATAACGTGGGCACCGGCGCCATGGCGGTGGGCCTTCTTATAGGTCCCCACGGGAAACTCCGAGATGTGGGAGGACATCACGTTATTGGCGATCTCGAGCATGATGCCCGTTCCCCCGGCACCGCGGGCACTCTGGTCCTTTAACTGGAAAGCGCGAACGTCCTGAATGAAATTGCTCTCCCAGAATCTCTCGGCGAGGAACTTCCCCTTGCCGCTGAAAAAATCGTCTTCCCCGCTGTAGCGGTCCTTGAAGACGAAGTCGCAATGGAAAACAAACTCCTGGTTGTGGAACAGGTTCATCACGGTGGGGGCATCGGTCATGCCCAGGAGCCGCACCGGCTGGCCTCCCTGGCCGTTGAAGTGCTGGTACCAGGCGTTCAGTGGCGGTGAGAAAACGCTGCCTTCTTGCCATTCGAAGGTCTGTTTCTTTCCGCCGTCGACCCACACCGTGGTCGCGCCATGGCCGTTGATGACGAAAATGAGCTCTTCAAACATGTGCTTTTGCGGCTTGATGGACTTGCCCCCCGGAATCTCCAGGATGTAGCTGTCGTTGACGCCTTCGCTCCCCTCCAGATTCAGATAGCTGCCCAGGGCTCCCATCCGCTGCCAGGGAACCACTTCGACTTTTCGGACGTCTTCGATGAAAAACCCCCCAACCACCGGTATGTTTTCCTCCTCCAAAAACTCGTCGTAAGCGCTGATGCAACCCAGCTCGTTGCCTTTGATCTTTTCAGCCGCTGCAGTAGCCATAGAAAACCTCCTGATTGTTACCTAGATGAACGACATCGGTTTTGAATTGTTACATTTTTCCGTCACAAAGACAAAGACCGCAGCCCCGACCCTTCCCTACCGGATGCCTTCCCCCATATCCAGCCCGGCCGGGTTTGAATACCCGCTTGAGTCCCCTAGGCGGCGCTCTTACCCAATGGGGGCATCTGGGAGGCAACCCCGGCCTGGCGGAGTGACGCCTCGAAATCGAGTCGAATCTGGGGGTCTTCGTCCTCGTACTGGATCAAGGTCCCGCCCTTCTTGATGGGGACGATGGACTCCCACTTCTTGCGAAACCCGAGGTTGTACTTGGCCCCGCCCGTGCGAAAGGCGATATGCCGTGCAGGCCCGGGCCCTGTATTGAAATGCTGGTGGAACCAGCAATCCCCGGGGCTATATACGGACCCTTCTTTCCAGTTCACCTTGATCACCTTGTCTCCATGACCGTCCTTGAACGGGGTCGTCCCCAGCTCCCGGGGCCACAACAGAACGTAGCCACTGGAATGGAGGCCCAGCAAAACGGCGCCGGGCCCGTGGAAGTGGGCCTTGTGATACATACCCACGGGCCATTCGGAAACATGCCCCGTCAAGATGTTTTCCGACATCTCGAATCCCATGATCCCCACCCCTTGGGCGCCTTTGGGGTTCTCCCGAGCGTCCACAAAAGCCGATCGGAGATCGGGAATGAAATTCGTGTCCCAGACCATGTGGTCCGCGCCGCGGTCGATCCTCTCGCCCACTTTAAAATAGTCTTCCTCGTTGTCGTAGCGGCTCTTGAAAACATAGGAATCGCCGAAGACGAAATCGAGATCGTGAAACAGGTCCATGACGATGGGGGCCGTGGTCACGGCAAGAAAGAGCACGGGCTCCTTGCTGGCGTTGTAGAGCCGGTGCCAGACATTGAGGGGCGGGGAGAAGAGGCTTCCCTCTCCCCATTCAAAGGTCCGTCTGGCCTGTCCATGCTGCCAGATCTCGGTGGCGCCCTGCCCTTTGAGAATGTATATCAGCTCCTCGTAGAGATGCTTCTCCGGTTCCAGGGCGGCGCCGGGAGGGATCTCCATCAGGTACATCCCGGCGAGGCCCCCCTCTTTCATCCCCCTCAGGTAGAGAAAGGCCCCCTTCCCTCCGGTGCGGGCCCAGGGCTTGCGCTCCACCTCTTTTACGTCCGCGATGCCGCCCGGGGCCTCGACGATGGGAATGCCTTCCCCCTGCATCCACAATTCATAAACCGTCGACGTCGGTTTATGGGTCGCCATGCTTACCGGACGTTTCATCTCTACCCCCCTCGCTGGACGTAAAATTCCCGGCCGTCCGAACTAGAGCGCTACGCCGGCGCCTGCCCCTGGATCAACAGATCCATGCGGCTCGCGGCGCCCCTCGCGGACAACGCCTCCTCGAACATTGTGCGGACGGCCGGGTCCTCGTCCTCGTACTCGATCTGCCCGCCGCCCGCCTTGACGCTTTCCGACGGCCCAAACTGCTTACTCAAGCCCGGATGCTTCCGGCTGCTGAAAGGCTTGAGCGCCAGATACCGCGCGGACTCGGCCCCGACGTTAAAATGCTGATGGAACCACATCTCCGGCGGCACGAACATGCTCCCCTCGCGCCAGCTGTATTTTTGCATGTCGGCCCCCTCGGGCCACATCAGGGAGTATCCTTCGCCCTTCAGAATAATGACATGGGCTCCGGCGCCATGACGATGGGCCTTCTTGTAACCTCCCGCCGGGAATTCCGCGATATGGGCCGACATGAGGTTGTTGGCGATTTCCAGCTGCATGACTCGCGACCCCGCGCCGCGATTGCGGCTTTTGGTCAACGCAATGTCCCTTACGTCCTGGACGAAGTTGCTGTCCCAGAACCGCTCCGCGATCATCTCTCCCCTGCCGCTGAAGAAACCTTCTTCTCCGTTATAGCGATCGGCAAAGACGAAATCGCAATGAAAAACGAAATCGAGGTTATGAAAGAGATTCATGACGGTGGGAGCGTTGGTCATGCCCAGCAGCCGAACCGGCTCGCCGCCCTGGCCGTTGAAATGCTGGTAGCGGGCGTTGAGCGGAGGCGAAAAAAGGCTCCCCTCCTGCCACTCGAAGGTTTGCGCCTTCCCCTGGGAATTCCACACCGTGGTCGCCCCGCGCCCCGCCAGTACGAAAATAAGCTCCTCAAACATATGCTGCTGGGGCTTTGTGGAATCGCCGGGCGCAATCTCGCACAGGTAGCTGTCGTTGACCCCTCCGGTCCCCGCCAGATTAATGTAGGCCCCCATGGCCCCCATCCGCTCCCACGGGGCAAGTTCCACGGCACGGGTGTCCTCGACAAAAAAGCCCCCGACAACCGGTATCCCCTCCCGCTCGAGGAACTGCTCATAGGCACTGGTGCAGCCGAGTTCATTGGGCGTGTTCTGAGAAATGGCGCTCGCCATGGTCAAATTCCCAACGCCGCGTCTTTACCTACCCTGCCCGCTGCGAAGCCACAGATCGCTCCAGTACTTTTGCACCGCGGGAAGGATCTCGGTCAAATCCTCCGTTCTTCGGTAGACCACCTTTTTCCCGAGGATCTGTTCCGCGTTGGCTATGAACTCGGGCCGCTGCATGAGATCTTTGTGAGCAGGCGTCCCCCTCTTCCCAGCGAATTGAGAGATCTGTCCCTCTTTGCTCAGCAGCCAGTTCAGATAGATTTTCGCGGCGTTGGCATTGGGAGAACCCTTTAAAATGACCACTTCTCTCACCGTACCGGGTATGGGCTCGGGGCAGGTGAACCCGACCGGGGCTCCCGCCATGGTGAGATCGTAGGTCGCGTCTTCACCGGCCGGGATAAAAAGGTCGAACTCACCCGCCGCCAACAGTTCATGCAGAGCGTTCATGCCCTCTTTGCGCAACTGGGGCTTATCCTGGAGAAAAAGTTTGGAGAGAAATTCCTTGGTCCAGGCTTCACCGTTGCTCTTCCACAGGTTCAAGGCCCATAGCTGAGGACGGTTGCCCAGTGCGATCACCCCGTTGCGCCATCGTGGATTGGTTACAAGGTCGTCCCAACTTTTTGGGATCTCCTCCTTTTTCACCTGCCGGCTGTTATAGCCGATACAACGGTACCCGAGCTCCGTACCCACCCAAAGCCCCTCGGGATCCTTCGCCACATCCGGAACGTTGTTGAAGCCTGGAAGGTTGCCGATATTTTCCAGGGCGTCGGCTTCTTTAAAGCTGTAAAAGATGCCTCCCATGGCGCTTTGTATGTCCGTGGTAACCTTTCCGCTTTTGAACGCCAAAAGGGTTCTGACTCGATCGTTACGAGTCGAAGCGGTGAATTTTACATCGATAAATGGGTAACGTTCCTTAAACGGAGCCAGTATTTTTCTCACCTCGGCCGGCTTTTCAGTTGAAATAACTTTGAGATGCCCCTCTATTTTTGCCTTTTCGATCCATTCGCCGGGGACATGGAGTTCTTCATCGAGGCCGGACAGGATGGAGGGGTTTAGTTTCAGGTCGGCGAGAATTTTTTGCGTCGCCTTCGGCAGCGAATCGGCCCGGGCAAACCCGCAAAGATTGAGCCCGGAAAAAAGGAAGCAGAGAAAAGCCGCAAGTGAGTTGAACTTTGTCATCTTGGCCTCCCGGTAAAAATTTTGCTTGCGTGCGGAAATGCCCGCCACTCCGCGAAGCAACTTTCCTACGACTGCCAGAGGCCCTTAGACCACGCTGCTAGAGGAACTGTCAAGAAGGGTTTGGCCGCCTCCCGCCTCAAGCATCGCGCCGCAATGCTAGTACGTTGGCAAGGACCGCCCGGCGTCCAGGGGCAGCAAAACGCCGGTGATGTTCTTCGCATCGTCCGAGGCGAAGAACAGAACCGCCGACCCCACGTCTTCGGGCGTATGGAGCCGTCCCAGCACGGCGTCCGCTTCCAGCTGCTTGAGCTGCTCCGGCCGCTGCCGGATCTGAGCGGTCAGGGTCGGCCCGACGAGAACGGCGTTGACGCGGATGTTTTTCTCGCCATTGTCCAGGGCCATGGCCACCGTGAGGGCGTTGACGGCGGCCTTGCTCGCGGAACGAAGCGCGCGGCCCTTCACGCCCGAGCCGGCGATGGAGGACAGGTTAACGATGGCACCGCCGCCGCCCTGGATCATGGCGGGGATGGCCGCCCGCGAGAGGGATATCAGGCCTTTCAGATCCACCCGCATTTCCTCATCGAAATCCTCATCCGTTACATCCATAACCGTCCCCACGATCCGGCGTGCGGCACCGTAATTCACCAGAACGTCCAGCCTACCGAGATTATCGACGGTTGCCTTCACGATGGACCCGGCGTCGGCTGATTTGCTCACGTCCCCCGCCACCACGATCCCCGCACCTCCCGCGGCTTCAACGGCACGCAGGGATTCCTGCCCCTTCTCCGATGAACCGCAGCACCCGGCGATCTTGGATCCTTCCCGGGCAAGCGCCACGGCGATGGCCCGCGCTGTCTCGGTATCAAATCCCGTAATCAGCGATACCTTGTTTTGCATTCGCATAGTCGGCCTTATCCTTTCTCAATGGTCTACGCCCCTCGAGGCTGGGTTGCCCGTTGCAGCTCACACAGTCCGTCCAGGACTTTTTCCGGCGTAACAGGTGCGTCCATGATCCTGACCCCCGTAGCGTTGTAAACGGCATTGGCGACAGCCGGGGCGATGACGCTGATGCCACACTCGGCGACGGCCTTGGTCCCGAAGGGCCCGGGCCCCTCCCGGGCTTTGACAAGGGAAGTCGTCAAGCCGGGGATATCGCGGATGTTGGGGAGCTTATAATCCCCGAGGTTGAGGGTCAGCATGCGGCCGTCGTCCACCACAAGTTGCTCCATCAACGTAAAACCCACCCCCTGCATGACGCCTCCGTCGATTTGTCCTTGATGGATCACGGGATTGATGACCCGGGTTACATCCAGGGCAAAATGGATCCGCGGGACCTTCACCTGCCCCGTCTCCCGATCCACTTCCACCTCGGCCACCGCCGCGTAGAAGCAGTACAGATCCGATGCGTTGTCCTTGCAATATCCGACGCCCTTCAAGGGCTCCTTCCCGGCAAGGCGGGCGAAGTCCTTCAGGTCGAGGTAGCGTTTCCTGTTGGAGGACATTCGGGCCCGGCCCTTTTCCCAAACCACGGCGTCCGCCGCCACCCCCCAGTGGGCGGCCGCCCGCTGTCGCAAAAGGCCAAGGAGCGAATCGGCGGCTCGCGCCACGGCCCGGCCCTCGATGTGCACTCCGCGCTGGGCCATCACGCCGCCGTCGTAGGCCCCGGCATCCGTGCCCCTCAAGTCAATTTCCACCGCCTCGGGCTCGACTCCAAGCATTTCCGCCGCCACCTGACGGTGCATCGTATAGGCTCCCACCCCCACGTCGCGCACGGAAGTTACCAGGCGAAGGCCTCCGTCGGGATCCAAAAACAACTCAGCCGTGGATTCCCCCGGCCCGATATGGTGGTTACCCAGCGCCAGGCCGCGTCCTGAAAGTACGCGGGTCCCGTTTTGGGTGCGACGCGGCCTGGATTTCTTCAGACCCGAAATGCCGGCAACCCGGTCCAGCACCTCCCGTCCGCACGGATCCCGGAGCGGCTTGGTGCTCGGTTGGCTGTCGCCCTCACGCAGAACGTTTTTCAAACGGAATGCCAGGGGGTCGATACCTAGTTTTTCCGCCATCATGTCCATGTGGCTTTCCACCGCGTAGAGGCACTGGACCTCCCCGGGAGCTCGGAAATAGCCGCAGGGAACCTGATTGGTGTATACGATCAGGCCCTCCATGCGCACGTTGGGGGTCCGGTAGGACCCGGCCAGCATTAAGGAGCCCGTCATGGCGTTCTGCGGGTTGCGCGATCCGTAGGCGCCGCCGTTATAGACGATCCTCCCGTCCCATGCCCAAAGCCTTCCGTCTTTTTTCACGCCCGTACGCACTGTGATGACCGCCGCATGGCGCGGTTCCCCGTCGAGGATCCCTTCGGCGTAGCGGTTCACCACCTTGACCGGTCTGCCAGCGGCCCGAGCCAGGTGATAGACGTAAAGGATGTCTTCGTAACCGAGCTTCCCCCCGAAGGAGCCTCCAGTGGAAACCGGATGCACCACGATGTTTTCCTCGGGAAGATCCGCGTGATTGGCAAACCACTCCCGTACGTGGAAAGGCGCCTGGTGGCAGTCCCAAACGGCAACGCGTCCCACCTGATCGATCTCCACGAGTCCCGCACGGGGTTCGATAAAGCCCTGATGCACCATCTGGGTGCGGAACGTGTTTTCGAAAATATGATCCGACTCCCTAAAGCCCTCTTCGACATCGCCCTTGTTCGAGCGGTGCGTCGAGCGGACGTTACGCAGCGAGGTTTCCTTGAACGCCCCCTCATAGGCGGGGTAATCCGGATGAATCAGAGGAGCGTTCTCCTGCATGGCTTCAAGAGGATCGAAAACCGCCGGCAGCTCCTCGTAGTCGGCGGCGATAAGCTCCAACGCCTCCTCAACGATGTCCCTGTCCACCGCCGCGACGCCGGCCACCTTTTCTCCAATGTAGCGCACGTGGTCCCGGGCAAAGATAGGCTGGTCCTTGAGTTTGAGGCCCTCGAGCCTGAACGGGACGTCCTTCCCGGTGATCACCGCTTTGACACCGGGGAGCCTTTGCGCCCGGGTAACGTCGATATTCAGGATGCGGGCATGGGGATAGGGACTGCGCAGGAAGCCCCCCCAGAGAGCGTCGGGGCGATAAACATCCGCGGCATAAACAGCCGCACCGGTGACTTTGCTGACCCCTTCCACCCGTGCGATGCTTTGGCCGAGAACCCGCTGTTTCATTATTTCCTCGCTTCGCCGCTGCGGATACTAGCAAACCCTTGCTCGCGCGGTCAACAATGCCAGGTGGCTTTTACTGGCCCTAGCGTCACAATCTATTGACACCCCGGGGGAACACCGTTATAGACAACTGCTTAGAAGCCTCCGTACCGTAAATGAAAGGGGACACCATGGGCTGGCATGATTTTCGTGCGCTGATGGCAGAGTTTGAAAAACGTAGAGACGTTCAGCTCATTGAGGGGGCGGATCCCCATCTCGAGATCGGCACATTGACGGAGCTCATGGCCGAGCGACACGGGCCCATGCTCCTCTTCGACCGAATCAAGGGATATCCCCAGGGATACCGCATTGCCGCCAAACCCTACGCAACACCGGCCCGAGGCGCCCTGGCCCTCGGACTTCCGGAAAATGCCTCTCCGTTCGAAATGTTCCTCGCCTGGCGCGAGAAGTTTAAAGCCTACCAACCCGTCAAGACCGTCGCGGTCTCTTCCGGACCGGTGATGGAAAACGCCATGGAAGGGAACGCCATTGACTTCCAGAAGTTTCCCGTTCCCAAGTGGCACGAGGCGGATGGCGGGCTCTACATCGGCACCGGGTGCGCCATCGTCACCAAGGATCCGGAAGAAGGGTGGGTCAATGTCGGTACCTACCGTGTGATGATCCACGACAACAAGACCCTGGGTTTTCAGATTGCCCCGTACCATCACGGGAACCTGATGATGCGGAAATACTGGGCCAAGGGGAAACCCTGCCCCATCGCCCTGGTCGTCACCCCCGATCCGGCCCTCTTCTGGGCGGGAACGAGCGGCGCCCCCTGGGCGACCTCCGAGTACGAGCTTGCAGGATTCATCAAGGGAGCGCCGGAAGAGATCATCGACGGTCCCAGGACCGGACTCCCCTTGCCGGCAAATGCCGAAATGATTGTCGAAGGCGAAGTTCCGCCCATGACTGAGGACCAGAGAATCGAAGGGCCTTTCGGGGAGTATACGGGCTACTACGCGGGCGGTGAAAGGATGCGCCCCGTGATCCGTGTGCACGCCGTCTACTATCGCAGCAATCCGGTGCTGCACGGGGAACCTCCGTTAAAGCCCCCCGTCGAGAACTGGGCCTGCCTTCCCTCGGGCAGCATCCTCGCGGTCTGGGAGGGGTTGGAGAAAGCCGGTATGCCGGGTGTCAAGGGGGTCTACTCCCTCAACGCGGGAGGGGGACTGGTCACGGTGGTTTCGGTCAAACAGCAATACGCCGGCCACGCAAGGCAAGTGGGCCGCGTGGCATCAGGACTCATGCACAGCATGTGCCGGGTTATGGTCGTCGTGGATGACGACATCGACCCCTCCAATGCGGGAGAGGTCGTGTGGGCCATTGCCACAAGGAGCGATCCGGAGACGACCTTCGAAATTCAGCGGAACTGTCCCTCCACATGGCTCGATCCGATGATGCCTCCGGAGAAAAAGAACCGGGGAGAACTGACGGCCAGCCGCTGTCTGATCGTGGCCTGCCGTCCCTGGGAATGGATGAAGGACTTCCCTATGGTAAGCCGGGCGAGCGACGAGCTCAGGAAACAGACCCTGGAAAAATGGCGTTCGTTGTTTGAGACGACGGCCAAGGGACCCGTCGGTTGGTAAGCTGGGCCCTGCCCGGAATTTTCGGTACTCGCTCCCGGTCCGAGATGGGGCTAGGTCCAGTAACCGAATCCCATGCCGCAACCCGTTCCCGCGGGGGAACGATAGGTAGGAACGTAATCGATCAGTTGCATCGGGCTCTCTTCCATGACACCGGCGAGGGCGACCCAATTTAGGATCTCCGAGGTCCCCCCTCGCAGCTTTTCCCGGGGAATGCGATAGAGCTTCTCCCTGTCTTGCCGTGTCAGCGCATCAATGGTTATCTGATCCAGCTCCTCGTCGATGACGGTATGGCTCAAGCCACCCGAGGCCATGACCGCCACGCGGCGATCGCCGTCCCAGGACTCGATGGCCCTGCGGACGGCCTTTCCCAGGGCGTAGCACCGCCTGGGGGTGGGCTGGTTCGGGGGATAATAGGTATTCACCATGATGGGAACCATGGGCATGGAGCTTCCCGGGCACACGCGCCGATAAAGAAAACTGAAGGCGTGGCCCACGCCGATTTCCTCGCGCAGCCGGTTGCAACGGGTGATGTCGAACTCGTTCGCCGCCAGGGACCGGATCAGGTGATCGGCCAGCTCGGAGCCGTTGGGATACTCCTTTGCGGTGTCGGCCCAACCGGCTTCCTCGACCGCCTTCCAGGCGGGAGCCTGGCGGCCCGTATGCCTGACCACCGGGATAGATGCACCGTGGTATATGGCGAAGGTCGGCATATTATCGTCATGGAACTGTTCTTGCTGGTCGTCACCGAAAATAACGACCACATCGGGTCGGGATTGTTCGAGCAGCTGGCCGACCCTGGCAATGGCCTTCTGGCACGCGTCGTCGCGCTCCTGCATCTTATCCTGTGTAAGCTCCTCGGCGATTCCCGCCTTCGCTCTCTTTAACAGACCCTGGTAGTCCATCCTCGGATCTCGCTCGTCTTTCTCCCGCATCAAGGACCATTGCTTGGCGCGGACACTGAGCTGCGGGCTATGGGACGTCCCCACCCCGAGAACTATTTTTGCCATAGTCGGGCCCCCTGCGATTTAAGAGTCTGCATGACGAATATCCTTGATCTTCACGGCACAATCAGGTTTAATCTTGTCCAAGTATGCCTTCCTTGTCAATAGAGTGAAGGCCACCTGAGCCGAGGGACCGGCCCGCCTCAATTCCCGGGGTTCAACCTCCCATGGTCCGGCTGCCTGCCAAGGAGGTAGTTCAGGGCCACGTAATCATACAGGGCATGGGCGACTATGGCGACCAATAGGTTGTCGTAGCTCATGACCAGAAATCCGAGATAGCAACCCAGCATGCCGGCCAGAAGCGCGTAGGTTGGCGTGATCAGATGGCCCAGCCCGAACAAAACACCGCTGATTCCCAGGGCCAACCAGGGATTCATGAATTTACCCAACCATCCCAGCAGGACTCCCCGGAAAAGGGCCTCTTCGCCGATTCCAGCCACAAGGGAGAGAACAATCAACTGGAATGTAGACGCCCCCCGAAACAAGGGGACAACGTGCAGTTCAATTTCCTCCATCAGCCGGCGCAACGCGCCCCAGGGCAGGCGTGTGCATACCAGCATGGCGAAAAGCGCCGGCACAGTGGCCAGGGAGCCCCAACCCACCGCCTCCCATCGCAGGTGAACCTGATCCAGGGGCGGAATCCCCAGCAACCATCCCAGAAACCAGGCCAAGGCGACCAGGGATGCCTCAAAGAGAATACCGAGCCTGATGGTTTTAGGCTGCATCACTCAATAGTTAACTCACCTTTGGGAAAATTCAAACTTGGAAGAAAATAACCGGAGTCATTGACCCCGGCTGGAGCATTTACTAAGAGTCACGGATCATTCGAGCAAAATTCCGGAGGGGGTTGTCTCCGCCATCCAATGGCGGCAGGTTATCGAGCGGTTTTGGACACGGAATGCCTTGGCAATCTGACCCAAATCCAACAAGTTACATGGACAGTCTTGAGCTAGGTTCTGGTTTCCGTACCCACGCCGCGCATAGCCCTGGCGCTATATTGCCGGCCAGAATGGCACAGGCGTCGTGTAAGTTTTTCTTGTGTTTAGCGGCATTTCTCTCGATTGCCGTTCCGTCCCATCAATGGGATTACTGGAATACTCTTCACTCCCTGTGGCAGGCAAGAGACGTCCGCCACACGCACTCACGGGCTTTCCCATACGAGACCTATCTCCCCTCTTTGGCGGAAGATGACCTCCCGTCCATGGACGCCCCGACCCTTAACGCTTTGACGGCTTCTTTGGAATCGGGACGCCGGTTTGAGGGTATCATCCGAGCCGCCGCAAGCAGGTATGAAGTGGACCCCTACCTCGTCCTGAGCATCGTTACGGCAGAATCCAATTTCAACGCCCGCGCCCTCTCGCACAAGGGAGCCGTCGGTTTGATGCAACTGATGCCGGCCACCGCCCGCATGTATAATGTTTCCAATCTCTATGATCCTATTGAAAACATCCATGGAGGGGTCCGCCACCTGAGGTTTCTAATCGAACGCTTCCGGGGGAACCAACTGCTTGCCATCGCCGCGTACAATGCAGGCGCCGCGGCAGTGCAAAAATACAATAGGGTTCCCCCCTTCGCCGAAACAAGGGCCTACATCCGGCGGGTTCTGGCCTATTACAGATTCTATCGTGACAGTGAAATGGCTCTTTTCGACGAGCGGGGCTGACGAAGCCGCGCTAGCGGGTGCCGCACAATCCTGGCGGGTCTCGCGGGCATTTTTAAGACGTCCAGGGTGATGGACGGGTGGCGGCTTCGGCCCCCGACGGAGGCCCGGCACGGTTATACCTGGGAGCCCGAGGATATCTTTTTCTTCATGAGGACCATGGGGCTCTTGGTGGAGAGCCCGCCTGAGGGAGGCCTGGGCGGGGCAATGACGCGGGTCACCTCGTCCAGCGTTGTCAGCCCCATAAGAATCTTCTCGATACCGTCCTCAAAGATGGTTCTCATGCCCTCTTGCCGCGCGACGTTGAGGATTTCCCGGTCCGACCTTCCCTTTTGGACTAGATCTCGAATCGTGTCGTAAGGCACGAGGATCTCGGCAATGGGGAACCGCCCAAAATAACCTGTATCCCGGCAGTACTCGCATCCCTTGGCCGCAAATACGTCGGGAGGATTATCCCGGACTTCCGGGTCGAGCCACTGGGCGAGTTTCTCATCCACGGGAACGGACACTTTGCATTTGGGGCAGAGCTGGCGCACCAGTCTCTGGGCCAGGATTCCCAGGACCGAGGACGCGATGAGGTACGGATCAATGCCCATGGCCAACAGGCGGGTTACCGTGGAGGCCGCGTCGTTGGTGTGCAGGGTGGTCAGAACGAGGTGGCCCGTTTGAGCGGCGTGGAAGGCAATCTCCGCCGTCTCATGATCGCGCATCTCTCCCACCAGAACAACGTCCGGGTCCTGTCGTAAAATAGAACGCAACCCGTTGGCAAAGGTCATTCCCGCCTTGACGTTGATCTGAACCTGGTTGACCCCGGCGACCTGATACTCCACGGGATCCTCGACGGTGACGATATTGGTCGTGCCGTCGTTGAGGCGCGCCAGAACCGAATACAGGGTAGTGGTCTTGCCGCTTCCCGTGGGGCCTGTGACCAGGATCATGCCTTGAGGATGCTCCAGCAGGGTGTTCATGGCGTTGAAGATTTGCTCGGAGAACCCCACCTCGCCCACGTCCACGACTCCTTTTTTTTGCTCCAGGAGCCGCAGGACGATCTTTTCACCGTACATCGTCGGCAGGCTGGAGATTCTCATATCGACGAGCTTGTTACCCACCTTGATCTTGGAACGGCCGTCCTGGGGCCTGCGCTTGTCCGAGATATCCATACTGCCCATGACCTTGACCCGGGAAAGGAGGGGGCCCTGAATGTATTTGGGCACCTCCAGCATGTCGCACAGAACCCCGTCGATGCGATAGCGGACATGGACGTTGCTCTTGGCCGGTTCGATATGGATATCCGTGGCACGGGCCCGGACCGCGTCTTGAATAATACGATCGACCAGACGAATAACGGGAGCCTCCGAGCCCCAGCCCTCGGGGAGTTCCTCCTCTTCCTCCTCATCGGACTGCCCCTGTGCGAGGACCTCGATTTCACCGCTGCTGAGATTTTTAAGGACCTCGTCAAGATTGAGCTCCGGGGTGGTGCTCGTCGTACCGCCGCAGAGGGCGTCAATGATGCCCGGCAGCTCCGCCTCGGAGATCACAGCGACTCTGGCATTCAGTCCGGTTTTGAACTTGATGTCCTTCACAACCTCAACGTCGAAGGGGTTGACCATGCCCAAAGTTAAGAAGTTATCCACCCTTTCGATGGGGACGATGCCATGTTTCTGCACCCACCCGTCGGGGATGAGCAGCAGGAGCTCCGCATCGATATTTCGCCCCTGAAGCGTGATCTCCGGAATCTTCAAGCGGGCGGCCAGGGCCTGGCGGATTGCCTCCGCGTCGACCCCCAGTGATATGAGCACCTCGGTAAGGCGGCGCCCAGCTTTTTTCTGGTGCTCTTCCGCCTTTTCCAGCATCTCCTGGGAGATGAGGCCCGAGGCAACCAGAAGGCGACCTGTCTTTATTCCGCAATCGTCCATAGGCTCCTACTTATCCAGCCAGCCAAAAACCCTCGCCGGGCGCGGCAGTAACCCACCCCAATTGCTGTCCACCATGGAAAGGGCCTCGCTGCTATAGTAAATTCGACTGAAGTCTTCGATCGTGAACTTTACGTGGTCTTGTTCCGGACCCGTACCATCGTAAGGACCCAGAAAGAGCCCGCCGTAGATGCGGGCGGTATCCTCGATGGCGAGATAGTGATCCGCCTCAGACCTCTTGTGAATGACCAACCCCTTGAACTTGAAGTTTTCACCCAGTGTCACCCGCCCTTCGAGGACCAGGACTCCATAACCGACAAAATGTCCCTTCAGGCTCGAGGCAGAGCCGCTGACGTCCTTGATGTAGGTAATCTGCGGGGCGGCTTGGGTCCCGAAGCTACAATCGCCGGGACTCGCGCAAACCTGGCAGGGAGTCGGCGCGGCCGGGCAATAACTGGAACCGGTCACAGTGGCGAGTCCGGCGCCGTCGTATTTCACGGCGGAAGGATTGTCGATGAATTTTTGGGCCACCGCGTTTATATCGATGGTTTCGACGGTGGTTTCTATGCTCGGATTAACCCCGCCGCTCTGAATGTAATGCGCAGGACTTCCTCCGTAGCCGTTAAACTCGTCCAGCAAGGCGCTGGTCACAACGGCGCTGGTCGTTGTCAGGGCCGCAATGGATGGCGCCGTACCCGCCGAATCGTCCGCGCTCGATAGGAGATTGTTCGCGTTGGTATCGTCGCCAATGATCAGTATGCCGTCGTCATCGTCAAAGAAATGATTGTCGTAGGAAGTAGCCGCCGAAGCGTTGATGTAAACGGGCGACGGGGGATAGAACTGGCCCACGGAACGCCGCACGTAGGCCTTCACCGACTTGGAGGTCTTGGCGGGCCCGTCCGCCGTCGATACCAGGAGAATAATATTATTTTGATCATCGTTCGGATAGCTGACTGCTTCCACCGGATCATTTTCCGCGGTCACCGTGTAGCTAAAACTGGACCCCACGGGGAACGATGGATTGGAAACCAACGGGCACTTCGGATTTCCACAGTTCAGCTCCTGATCGAAGTCGTAGCCCGAGGCGATCATGGCCAGGGCGTGGTTCAATCCCGCGTCCGCCACCTCCAGAGCCTGGGTCGCGAGCTTGAAGTTGGAAGTCACCTTGCTGTCGATGCGGGTAAGGAAGAGACTCGCGCTCACGAAAAACAGAAACACCGCCATGGCCGCAATGGCCATAAACAGGGCGATTCCCTTCTTGTCCTTGAGGATTTTCATGATCAATTTGCCGGCTTGCCCCAAAGGGATTTTGAACGACTGTGGCACGCGATCGATCGATTTCCTGTCCACCTATGGCTCCTAGAATTTACCACTACGCCCCTCGAAGAGGCCACGAACATCAGGGTCGATCAAGAGATAACTTGGAGCATTTTTTCCCCCTGACGTCTTCTTCCAAGACCGCTAGCGGCGATCCTTTTTATCTTTATCCTTCGTATCCTTGCCCTTGTCTTTATGCTGCTTATGGTCATCTCCCTGCTTGTCATGGTAGTGATCATTTTTATGATCCCAGGTTCTTATCTTCACCTCGTCGCTGATCACCTCAGACGACACGCAGAGTGTGCCGTTATCGACCACTGAAAAGATCTGGACGCCGAATTCATTTTCCACTTCCACGTTGCGCCACTCGAACCTCAGGTGACGATGGTCTGTTGCGTTCCTTCGCGTTTCGATCTCCTTGAACCGGTAGCAGGTCAGGCTCCGCCTCGGGTCGGCAAGTGGCTTCCCCTCGTCGGCAATGGGCGTGCACAGGCTCACCGGGTTAAGAACCCGAACCTTTTTTGATTCCCACTCTCCCTGCAGGGATTTGACCCGCAGGGTATATGCGTCGGAGCTCTTTTTGTACCGGCCCCGCGCGATCACCTTGCACTCGTACTGGTCAAGCCCGGCCAGCGGCGGTGGCTGGGCGTCGGTAATAACCGGGACAAACGCCAGGGCAGCAAGCCCCTTGACGGTTTCTCCAATCAGGCTGACCTCCCTCGACTCCGTGTTGACCGTTGCAAGGTAGTTGGGGCCCCCGCCGCTAAATCCCGCGTTGACGCCCGCGAACCCGACCCCGGTATCGGGGTTGACGTCCATGGTATTGATTCGTGCGTTGCCGCCCTGAAGAGTTAGAAATACCAGCGCCGTCGTTTCACCGCTCCCTTCGTTGACTGCTTCTCCGGTCGCCACATTCAGAACATCGAGATTGAGCCCTGCTTTAAAAAGGACATCGTCCTCGAAAAACGCGATGGCGGCGCCGCCTTCGCTAACGACCGTAGGGCCAAGAACGGAGGCTGTTCCCGTCAGCGGGTTGATCATGCCCAGATATTCGACCCGATCTTTGACCGGGAACACCTCAGGCTGGACGAAGTTGCCGTAGAGAGTACCGCCGGAGCTGAATGAGATGTCCGTGATGGTTCGCAGTGTGACCCCCGGAATTACGATGGACTCGATACCCAAATGTCCGACTTCCCTGGCGACGCCGGTTTCAGGGTCAACGACCAGCAGGACGTACTTCCCTTCCCCGTTTACACCGGTCGCGTACAATCTCCCCGAAGGGTCGGCGTCCATCCCGGTTACCTGGCGCGCCTGGAAGGCTCCGTCGCCCTCTCCGATCATGATGGGCCCGACGAACTCCGCCGCGCCGGTCAGCGGGTCAATCCTATAGAGGGCGCTGGGGCCGCCCTGCCCCGAATGCGCGGCCCCGTACAGCACCCCTTCAGCCGAAGCGTTTGCCACGGCCAAAATGATGGCCAGCGTAACGGCTCCGGCAACGTTGAATTTCTTAACCACTCGATTCCACATGGACTGGGGGCCCTCCGGACCCCGCTGAATAAGACGCCGCCCGGCCCTTCGAGGCCGGGAGCCATGGGTTCAAATTCTGGAATCCTCGCCGTACCAAGCTGGATCCGTCTGAGGAACCCTCCCGTTTAAACGGTGCTTGGCCAGAATCAGTCGAACCGCTTCTTCACTGACCTTCAGGCGCAGCCGGTCCCGAATCTGCCGCGCCGATCGCTGAGGCCGCTCGAGCTTGAAGGCGATGATGGCCGCCTCTTCCTCGTGACTAATCTTTCTGTGATGCCCTGTTCGACGGTCTTCAAGCCCTTGCGGGCCGTGCTCGAGAAAGCGCCGGCAGTAGTTCTGGATGGTCCTGGGGGTTACTCTTAGCTGCAATGCCGCCTGTTCGTTGCGTAGTTTCCCCGTGATGACGTTCCTAACGATCTCGCACCTGAATGACTGTTTTTCTTGTGACATGGACATTGATGTGACTTCCAAATTGAGTTTTCCGGAATCGCAATGTCTGTGCCACTGGACAATACTGTAAACGTGCGTTTAACTCGTCGATTGGCAAAGGAATCCACTTTGCCGAGAACCTCGGAATTCCTGCAAATTGAGTCAAATTTTGATAAGTCGGCGGGTAAATGCCGTAATGCGGCATGAGCTGACCGGCTGAAGGGAACCTCATGGTCGAGCAGGTGAATTTGGACTATCTTTTTGTCTACGGGACCTTGCGTCTCCATGGGCTAAGAGAGGTCCCCCGTGTCCTAACCCGCCTTGGGACACCCGTGGCAACAGGGCATTTGAAGGGCGTGCTGTTCGATCTGGGTCCATACCCCGGCGCGGTGTCGAGTTCCGTGGACGAGTCGCTGGTAAGAGGCGATGTTTATCGTATCCGCAATGGAAAGAAGCTCCTCGCTGCGCTCGATGCCTACGAGGGCTGCGGGCCTGAGGACCCCTTTCCCACGGAGTTCAGGCGGGAGATCATGGATGTCATGCTGGACAATGGAGTCTCTATCAAGGCCTGGGGCTACCTTTACAACCGTTCCACTGACGGCCTCAAACGCATTGCATCTGGAGACTACGTGGAATATCTCAGGCGAAGGGAACAATGATCCGGCAACCCCGGGGCGGCATGCCATTTCACAGTCTAACGGTTAGACGGCGGGTCAGGGTAATGGCACGGGGCGTAACTCGGGCGCCATAGGGCAGGAGTTCAACCCCCTCCTTGACCGCCCTGCGCAGCCATTTGCCGTATTCTCCGTCGATTTCGTCCGCGGGCCTCATGACTGCGCAATCTCCCCTTTGAATCACGAAAAGCAGGACCGCTCTCTGCCCCCGTCGCCGACACCGGATCAGTTCCTTGAGGTGTTTGGTGCCGCGCGCAGTCACCGAATCGGGAAAGGCGGCTACACCACGGAAAGCCAGGGTGACGCTCTTGACCTCCACAAAGCAATGTTGACCCGCGTTTTCCAAACAGAAGTCCAGCCGGCTGCTCTGACTCACCCACACCTCGCGACGGAGCCGTTCGTATCCACGAAGTTCCTTGATGGCTCCCGATTCTACGGCCTCAAAAACCAACCGGTTGGGATGAAGGGTGTTGATTCCCACCCATGTATCCCCGACTCGAACCATCTCCCAGGTGTAAGCAAGTCGCCTATGCCTCCCGGGCTGGCGCGAAACGTACACATCGCTTCCAGGGTCCTGACACCCCAGCATGCTTCCTGAATTGGCGCAGTGAACGGTTACGATTCTGCCATTGCGTAAGCGAACATCAGCCAGGAAGCGTTTATAACGCCGCAGCAGCGTTGCCCCTAGAAGCCGCGTTGGGAAAAACATGGTAATCCTTCCCGGGATGCCCCTTAAACTAATTTCCCGGGGGACTTGACATAAACCGACGGGTTATGTGAAAAAGACAGGCCTGGAGGGTTTTTTGGATGGAGCAGATCAATCATCTCAGAAAAATTCGTCAGTCGAGGCTCCTGGGCAAAACGGAACTGGCCAGGATGGCCGGCCTATCGCTCCTGACCATCGACAGAATCGAGAAGGGAAAGAGCTGCAGGCTATCCACCCAGAGAAAAATCCTACTGGCCCTGGGCCTAAAAATGAGCCAAAGGAACCGCGTTTTCAAATCGTTGCGGAATCGCAAAGGTTAAGGATAACAACCTCTTTCCAAGTCCACCGCCGAAGAATAGGGTTAGCATCGAATCATGGAGAGTTCCCCAATTGCCGCCTGGCTTCTTCCTCGGTCGTGCCGAAGAGGAAACCAAACCCCTCGCCGCTTTCATCCTTTCCGCTCCCGAAGCCTTGTCCCCAGCCCGTAACCGTATAACGGGCTTCAATGGTCCTGCCGTCCTGACATTCAAGCACCACGCGGCCCGTTTTCCCGGGGGGAGCGTAGGGGACATGGGTTACCCCGCGGCAACGGGTCTTGCCCCCGGGCCCTTCCAGTTCCAGAGACCCGAGTCCGCCAATGGTACGCGCCTGAAGCCTGCCCATGAGGAGTTCGTCGGATCCCTCAAATTTTCCGAAGGCGGGATACGAAACCGTACAGGCCGAAAGGGCACCCAATGCCAGGCCCGTGAGAAGAAAAATAAGTTGCGCCTTCGCCCTGGGACTCATCCCTGTGGATGGAATTCATGGAGCCAACCCGCGCCGGCCATTGAACTCCTCCCGCCAACGCTCGATTCCGGTTTGTTACGCGCTCTGTAATAGGAAGCGGATTCTCGAAATGCGTCTGAGGAGCGACCCGGCGCGCGGACGCGCTGGGGGCAGGTTCCGCCGGGAGCCGGATTCCCCCGTATGCAAACCGGCGAACTCGGACGGCGGAACAATCCCGGCTTTTAACCGGGTTCCATCCCCTTTCCCAGGATCCACCCGTTTCCCTTATATTAATATTATGGTCGGTGTGGCTCTACCGGATTTAAAGGCTCCATTCCATCCCCTCCGCAGGGACGGCTTCCACGTGTTTGTTTTCCACCGAGTTTCCCGGAAGAGAAGCGCCATCGGATCCAATCCTGGAGATCTCGGGCTTCTCCCTTAAGGCACCAAAGCGGAGAAAATAGAGGGGCTTTCCCCCTGTGTTAAGGAACCGGTAATACCAACCCTCGGGAAGCAATATCCCCTGCCCCTTTTTGACCACCGTGGTATTGTTCTCTTTATCGTAGAAGGTAGCTTCGCCTTCTAGGATAAGAAAGGCGTGATCCTCCCCCGGATGGGTATGGAGGGTGTTTTCCCCTCCCTCGCTATAGCACTTGAGTGCGATATTCATCAGGTCGGTCCGGAACAGAACCTTATGGCTCCTTCCCTTCTTCAGGACAGGAGTCTTCAGCTCAAAAACCTGTGCTTCCATATCTCTCCCCTCCTTCGCCATTGGACGGGCTTTACCCATTCCCGAAATGGCATCTATTCAACTTGCCTGTTTGACTCTCCTAAGAAAATATCCCATGGTTCCGGATAACAGAACGGGATTGTTCCGTCAACTCTCAAGGGCCCCTTCCGGGGAAGCAAAGGAAAAAGATCATGCCCACAGCGAAACAGCGACGTTTGCAATTGCGTGAGCTGATGAAACTTCCGGGTCTGACGGTTGCCCCGAGCTGTTTCAACGCCTTGAGCGGGTGCTTGATCGAGCAGACCGGTTATAAAGCCATCCACGTATCGGGAAGCTCCGTCGCCCGTTCCCATGCCTAAGCGGACCTTGGGTTGCTCGGCATGGCGGAGATGGTTGCCATTCACGAGCGCATAGTGGAGGCCACCGGGCTCCCCGTTGTCGGCGATGCCGAATGCGCCTTTGGCGCGCCGATTCACGCCGCACGTACCGTAAGATCATACGAGCGGGCGGGCCTGGCGGCCATTCATATCGAGGATGAGATATTCCCCAAAGGCCAGGGGGACTCGGCCCACCAGGTTCTCCCCAAAAACACAATGGTGGGCAAGCTCAAGGCCGCCCTCGATGCTCGATCCGACGAGACCTTCGTCGTCATCGCCCGCTGCAACGCTCGGGAATCTGAGACCTTCAACCAAGTCATGGATCGTTTGGCTGCCTACGCGGAAACCGGCGTCGACGCCATCTGGCCCGGTGTACGCCTGCCGGAGGAACTTGGCCGGCTCAGAGGCCTCGTTTCGCTTCCCATGGTCGGGGTACCGCCGCGGCAGCAGATGTCTCTCTCCGCCTACGGCGAGTTCGGCTTTAAGATCGGGTGCGTCCCGGGAATCCTGGGCCAGGCAGCAACGGCGGCGATGGCGGAACTACTGCAAATCTTCAAAGAAACCGGATCCGACGAGGACTACTGGAAACCTCGGCCCGGTGCTGACCGCTGGCGCCAGTGGTTTAGTAACCTCGGTAAGGAGGAGCAGGAAGCCATGGCCCGGTTGATCCCAGGGCGCAGTTCAAAATCCTAACGCCCGGGTTTTGAGGTCCCCCTCACCCAGGGGTAAGAGCAGAGGCGGAAGAATACCCGACACATAGCTTTTAAAAAGACAATTAACTATATGATAATTATATATAAAATAATTTCAATTTTGCGGGGTCGAATTACACCCTTGACGGGAAGGCGACGTACGGTTTATAAGGGGAGACTATGTTTCGCGGTTATGACAGCTCGGAGGTCTTTTGCGAGGATACCCTCCTGCGAATCAAAAACCTTTACCACCAGATTGTGACTATGCAGAAGTCCCTGGTAGGGCGCAACGAAGCCCTGAAACAAGCAAACCTTGCCGCCCCAAAGCCAAACCCACCGGTAGAAACCGAACCGGGTACCGGTCATCCCACAAAAAAGCGCGGTAACAATAACGACCCCGAGTAATGAAAGGGCGAAGCTTCCTACACAGGAGCTATTGTCATGTTTCGAGGCCTATTCAGCAAACTCTCGACCTCTACATTTGCACTGGCACTTGTGCTGCTCTGCCTTGTGCGTAACGCCCAGGCGGGCCAGCCCCTGCGGTGGAACTCTCCGGTGAATGACATCCATGGCCAGCCCGTCACCATCGACACCTTCATCGATAGGGTCACGGTGGTCTCTTTCTCCACGCAAAAGAGCAAGGAAAGCGACATGCGGTTGGGACAGGAGATCGGCGAAAGGTTCGGCCAGCAGCGAGTTTACCAGAGCCTGGCTATTCCCAACACCGCGGATGTACCCCTCTGGGCAAAGTTTTTGGCGGTCATGAAAGTGGTGGGAGCCGAGAAAGACGCCGTGAAGGAAGCGATTCTGAGACAGAAGGCCACGGGAAATGGGAAGATCACGGAGGAGGAAGTCCGCCGCAAGATCATCTTTATTCACGACAAGGACGGAAGTGTGTGGGAACGGATGGGGCTGGATGTAAACTCCACCCGTAGCTTCATCGGGGTCATCGACAGAACGGGGACCCTCATTCACCTTGAAAGAATGCCCATCAACAAGCAAGCGTTTTTCGCCCTTCTGGAAAGGGAGTTTCGCAAGCAGGCTGCGCCGCAGTGGCCCCAGTAGAATCCAGGTGTCCTATTACCACAGTTTTAGCTGGTAATACTATATATTTACACACTATAACTTTAAGCGATACATTCATAAAATCCCCTTTGGGCCGCAGTTGCTAAACGGCTCTCGCCAAGGTCAATACGTAGATTTCCACTGCTCCAGCCCTGCGCAGGACTCGACTGCATTCATTCACCGTCGCTCCCGAGGTGTACACATCATCCACCAGCAGGAGCCTCTTGTTCCGCACCGACTCGCCCTTCTCCACCCTGAAGACCCCGCTTACGTTCTTTCGTCTCTCATCCCCCTTGAGCCCGGTTTGGGGCACGGTTTCCCGTGACCTGAAAAGGATGAATGGATCCATGGGCATGTGCCATGAGCGACCGATCTCCCGTGCCAGGATCGCCGCCTGGTTAAACCCGCGCCAGCGTAGCCGCCTGGGGTGAAGGGGAACCGGCACAACGAGGTCCAGGGAAACATCCCTGAAGAAAGCCAGGGCCGATGACGAGAGGAGCTTCCCCAGGGGTGGCCCCAGAGATACCTTCTTGCCGTACTTGAATCGCTGCAGGACGGTGCGCAGCGGGTCCTCTTGGCCCTCATCCCTTGGATAGCACGCCCAGGCGCGGGCCCGGGTGAACGTGGGCGGCCGGGAAAGGCATGCCCCGCAGGAATGGTCCTCGCCTGCGGCGTCGATGAAAGGCTGGCCGCATATATCGCATAGAGGATGGGCAATCAAGCGAATGGAGCGGGTACACTCGGGGCAAAAGCATCGCGCATCGGGTCCGCGAATGGGCTCCCCACAGGAGCGGCACCGTGGCGGATAGAGCAGATCAAGGAAGTAACTACACAGCCAGCCGTAATCCACAATTGAAAAAAGCACGTATGATTAGGATAGTAGCAAATGGGAACTAGTAGCAACCCATCGTCCTAGGTAGCCTAGCTGCCCCCCGATACGGCACGCAAGCAAATACGACCCGTTACAACAAACTAGAGTCCGTTTTTACCTATTAGGGTCCGTTACCGGATTACGGTCCGTTATGGATTAGGCTGTGGCCCGTCATTTCGGCAGGTTGTGAGACGCCGAAGAGTTTGAGCAAAGTGGGAGCGATGTCGATGGCGCTGCCGGGGTTGAGCCGTTCCTTTTTGAACATTTCATCGACCATAATCAACGGCACGCGATTACTCGTGTGAGCCGTATGGATGGCTCCCGTGTCGTAATCCAGCATCTGCTCGGCGTTACCGTGGTCAGCCGTAATGACGATGCGTCCGCCCGCCGCGAGCATTTCCTTGACCGCTTTACCCACGCAGTCGTCAACCACCTCGCAAGCCCGTTTTGTGGCCTCGAAGTTCCCCGTATGCCCCACCATATCGGGGTTGGCGTAGTTCAGAATGATAAGAGCGTACTGGTCCGAGGCGATCTCCTTGAGCAGCGCCCCGGTAATGTCGTACGCGCTCATCTCGGGCTTCAGGTCATAGGTGGCTACCTGCCGGTTGGAGGGGATGAGGATTCGTTTTTCCTTGGCAAATTCATTTTCCTCGCCGCCGTTGAAAAAATAGGTCACGTGGGCGTACTTCTCGGTTTCCGCGATGCGGAGCTGGGGCAGGCCCTCGCCGCTGATGATCTCCCCGATGGTGTGAACCAGGCGCCGGGATGGGAAGGCAGCGGGTAGCTTGAAGCTCGCATGGTACTCGGTCATGGTGACGAAAGATGAGAATACGACGACCCGTTCGCGGGGGAACTCCTTGAATTCCTTTTCCGTAAGGGCCCGGGTCAGCTGGCGGACGCGGTCGGCCCTGAAGTTGAAGAAGATGACGGCGTCATTGTCCCTGATCCGGCCCTGGGCACCGCACCCCGCCATGATCGAGGGAGCGAGAAACTCATCGGTTTTTCCGTCCCGGTAGCTCTTTTGAATCGCCTCCATGGCCGACGATACGGTCTCTCCCAACCCTTCGGTGTAAAGTCGGTAGGCCTTTTCCGTTCGCTCCCACCTCTTGTCCCGGTCCATGGCGTAGTAACGGCCGCACAGGGTTGCAATTCTTACTTCAGGATAGGCTTTGAGCTTTTCATCGAGGGCCCGCGCGAATCCCTCGCCACTGGTGGGAGAGGTGTCCCTCCCGTCCAGAAAGAGGTGGAGGAAAGTCTGGGGCACCTTGCGCCGGCGCGCCAGTTCGATCAGCGCCTCCAGGTGGCGCTGGTGACTATGGACGCCGCCGTCCCCAAGAAGCCCCAAGACGTGAAGCCGACCGCCGGCTCGCTGGACGGCTTCCATGCCCGCAATGAGGTTCTTGTTGGAAAAAAAGGTGCCATCGTCGATGGCACGGTGGATTAAGGTCAGGTCTTGAAACACCACCCGGCCTGAGCCCAGGTGCATGTGGCCCACTTCCGAGTTGCCCATCTGGCCCTCGGGGAGACCGACGTCGGGACCCGACACGCTGATGGTGCTGGACGGACAATTCGCGAGCAGGCGGTCCAGATTGGGAGTCGAAGCTTCGTAGATAGCGTTGCCTTCGTGACGGGAATTGACTCCCCAACCGTCAAGGATCATGAAGAGTAAGGGTCGTTGGTCTTTCACGAAACACCCCGCTCGATTTTCTGCGACTAGGGACGGCCCCAGAGGAGGGATCCGGAGATCAGGTCATGGAGCCTGCCTTTAGCTGAAATTGATTGACCAGACTCGAATAGGGCTCGGGCAATTCCACGCGGGAGGCATGGGACCACAGGCCTTCAAGGTCATAAAATTCACGGACCGGCTGGAAGAAGACATGGACAATCACATCGGAAAAGTCCATCAACACCCACTGCCCCCGGGTGAGGCCCTCAACGGATATAGGGGGTTCCCCGAGCTCTTTCAGGTTTTCTTCGATACCCTGGGCGATGCTTTGGACCTGGCGGTCTGAACGGCCGGAGCAGATGATGAAATATTCCGCAATGGAAGTGACGGGCCCGACTTCCAGCAAGACCAAATCGTAAGCCTTTCGATCCAACGCAAAGCGGCTGATCTGGACGGCCTTATCCCAGGAGTCCATCGAGCTTGTGGCTATGACCGTCCCTCCAGTGGTCGTCCGTAGAGTCCCCTCTTTTCTATGTAGGCTTCAACACCGCCGGGCACCAGATATCGAATGGATTTTCCTCGGCTGAGACGCGCTCTAATTTCTGAGGCCGAAATGCCAATATCCGTGATGCGCGTAAAAAACAGGCGTGTGCCGCTATAGTGCTGGAACGATTGCGTGGCTCGATCATAACAAAATCCCCCCCGCACCGCAACGGGAATGGACTCAAGGGTAAAGGAGTCACCGGAGCCCGGCCTTGAAGTTGCAATGAAATTGCAGAGGCCGAAGAGAGACTGCACGTCCTTCCAGGAGCCAATGTCACGAAAAGCGTCCAAACCCACGATGAAATAAAGGGAATCACCGCGATGTCTGCGCGCGTAGTAACGGACCGTATCGATGGAGTAGGATTTGCCGCTGCGTTTGAACTCCACGTCGGACAGGGTAAAACCGGGGTTTCGCGAGATTGCGAGGCGCGCCATTTTGAGGCGATCCTCGGCCGGAGCGGCGGGCCGCCTCTTTTTGAGGGGGGGCCGAGCAGCGGGAATGAAAACAACCCTGTCCAGGGAGAAGGTCTCGCGGACTTCCTCGGCGCTCCTAAGGTGTCCCAAGTGAATTGGATCAAAGGTGCCGCCGAAAAGGCCGATCCTCATTCCCGTATCTGCCCATCCCCGAAGACGATGAATTTGGTCGTGGTCAACTCCTCCAGCCCCATGGGTCCGAAGGCGTGGATCTTGCTCGTGCTGATGCCGATCTCCGCACCCAGGCCCAACTCACCGCCGTCGTTAAACCGCGTGGAGGCATTGACCAGCACCGCGGAGGAGTTCACGCGGTTGACGAATTCCCGCGCCCGGCGGTAGTCGGAGGTGACAATGGTTTCCGTGTGCCTGGAGCCGAACCGTTCAATGTGGTCAATGGCTTCGTTCATGTCTTTGACGACCCGCACCGACAGGATCAGGTCCAGGTATTCCGTGGACCAATCCTCCTCGGCTGCGCCCTTCAATCCCGGCACCAGCGAGCAGGTCCGTTCGCAGCCGCGGATTTCCACTCCCGCTTCCCTCATCCTGGCAACCAGGGCCGGGAGAAAGACGGCGGCCGCCGTCTCGTGGACAAGCAGGGTTTCCATGGCATTGCACACGGAGGGACGCTGGACCTTTGCGTTCAGTGCGATGCGTTGGGCCATCTCAAGCGACGCGCCGCTGTCCACATAGACGTGGCACACTCCCTTGTAGTGCTTGATCACGGGAACCCGCGAGTTAGCAGCCACCGCCCGTATAAGCTCTTCTCCGCCGCGGGGAATAACCAGATCTATGTAGTCCTCCAACTGCAGCAACTCGTTAACGATGCCGCGGTCCTTTGCTTTGACCACCTGCACCGCCTCCGGTGAAACCCCTCCCTCTTCCAGGGCTTCGCTGAGAACCTTTCCCACCGCCTGATTGGAGTGATAGGCCTCGCTCCCGCCCCGCAGGATCACCGCGTTCCCCGATTTGAGGCAAAGACCCGCTGCGTCGGCGGTCACATTGGGACGAGCCTCATAGATCATGGCGATCACCCCGAGAGGGATGCGCATGCGCCCAACCTCCAGGCCGTTGGGGCGCCGCCACATCTTGACCACTTCGCCCACGGGGTCCGGCAGGGCCACAACATCCCGGAGCCCCTTGGCCATGGCCGCTACCCGCCCCGGATTCAGCGCCAGGCGGTCTACCAGCGCCTCGGAAAGGCCCGATCGGCGCGCCTTCGCCATGTCTCTCTCGTTTTCCGCGAGGACGAACTTTTGTTCTTTCTCCAGGCGCTTTGCCATACAAAGCAGGGCGCCATTCCTCACACCGGAGGAAGACCCGGCAAGCTGAGAAGCAGCCTTGATGGCCTTCTGACCCAACAGGAGGGCTTCTTCTTTCAACGACATCTTCTTTCCTTCAATTCCGGCCATGGTTCTCAGTGATCACCCGTCCACTCACCCCTGATAGCCGACCTCCGACCTCTGGCTCAAAGCAGCACCAGGTCGTTTCGATGGATAATTTCGTCATAGGCCTTGTAGCCGAGAACTTTCTCGATGCCGTCGGTGCGCAGCCCCTTGATCCGTTCGAGCTCCTGGGCGCTGTAGTTGACCAGTCCCCGGGCAAATTCCTTTCCCTCAGGGTCCAGGCAACGGACGCATTCGCCAACCCCGAAGTTACCGCGCACCTCCTTGAGGCCGGAGGGGAGCAGGCTCCTCCCCTTTTTAACCAGGGCTTCATAGGCCCCGGGGTCCACCACGATCTCACCCGCCGGCTTAAGGTTGTAGGCGATCCAGTGCTTGCGGGTTGCCAGGCGATTCCCCTCCGGAAGGATCCAGGTGCCGATCTCGATTGCGGCATCAAAAACCTTGGGAATCGTCGCCGTCGCAATTCCGCTGGCGATAACCGTAGGGATGCCCGCCGCGGCGGCCTTCTCCGCCGCTTCCATTTTCGAGGCCATACCCCCCGTCCCGTAAAGCCCCCGGGTGGCGCCTCCCACCATTGTTTTGTACTGCTTGACATCCAAGATCAGAGGGATCAAGACGGCGTCCGGAAAAAGACGCGGGTCCCGGTCATACACTCCCTCCACGTCGCTTAACATCAAAAGCAGGTCCGCCTCCATGAGGGTTGCCACCAGGGACGACAACTGATCGTTGTCGCCAAATTTCATCTCCTCCACCGCCACGGTATCGTTCTCGTTGACGATGGGGATGATGGAGGCATCGAAAAGGGTCTGCAGCGTATGCTTGGCGTTCAAGTAACGGCGTCGATTGGACAGGTCCTCGTGAGTCAACAGGATCTGCGCCACCCTCTTGTTGAAGCCAGAGAAGGACTTTTCGTAGAGCGCCATCAGCTTGATCTGGCCCACCGCCGCCAGAGCCTGCTTTTGAGGTATGGTTTTCGGCCTTTCCTTTTGTCCTAACCGGGTCATGCCCGCAGCCACCGCTCCGGAGGAAACCACCACGACCTCCTTGCCCTGATCGTGGAGATGGGCCAGGTCTTGCGCAAGGGTGTGGATCCTGCCCTCCTCGATACCGCTGGCCGAGGAAAGGATCTGGCTGCCGATCTTGACAACCACCCGGCGCGCCTTCGGCAAGAGGTCCTTCTTAAAATCTCGCTGTGACACTGCCTCTCTCCTCCCCCCCACCCTCCGCCTCCAATCTGCTCACGATGACTCGTTTCAGCTGCTCCAGCCCTTCGCGCGTAACCGCCGAGATGGCGCAGACGGGTATCAACTCTTGCAGGCGATCGATTTTAGCTCTCCCCTCGGGCAGGTCGATCTTGTTTGCCACCACGATCTGCGGAATTCGGGCCAGGCCCAGGGTGGAGAGGGAGAGTTCATGGTTGATGGTCCTGTAGTCGGCCAGGGGGTCGTCCTCCCTGATGTTTGCAGCGTCCAGCATATGGATCAAAAGGTTCGTGCGGCTCACGTGCTTCAAGAACCTGTCACCGAGCCCTTCGCCCCGGTGGGCCCCCTCGATGAGACCCGGGATATCGGCCATGACAAAGCTCTTCCCGTCATCATAACCCACTACCCCCAGATTCGGAACCAAGGTGGTAAACGGGTAGTCGGCAATCTTTGGACGCGCCGCGGAAAGGGCCGCGATGAGCGTGGACTTTCCCACGTTGGGAAGCCCCACGATGCCCACGTCGGCAAGCAGCCTGAGCTCCAGGTGAAGCTCCTTTTCTTCCCCGGGAAACCCCGGCTGGGCGCGGCGCGGGCTCTGGTTGGTGGAAGAAACGTAGGTAGCGTTCCCCCGGCCTCCCCTGCCACCAGCGGCGACCACCACGCGCTCCCCGGCAATGCTCAGGTCCGCCAGTTCCTCCCCCGTCCCCAGGTCACGGATGAGGGTTCCCGTGGGCACAGGGATCACCTTGTCTTCTCCGCTCTTGCCGTGCTGGTCGCTGCCCCGGCCGTGCTCCCCGCTCTGGGCCCGGTATAGCTTCTGGTAGCGGAGGTCCAGCAAGGTGGAAAGTTGCGGGTCGCTCACCACGACGACGTCCCCTCCGTCTCCTCCATTCCCGCCATCGGGTCCGCCTCGGGGACGGTATTTCTCTCTGAGGAAGCTCACGCAACCGCGGCCCCCGTCCCCCGCCTTGACCTTGATTTTGACCTCGTCGACGAATTTCATGAGTCAACACCCACCGCCCTCCCGGCCCTGGCGGTCTCACTATTCCAATCATTGCCTTTTCGAGGGCAAAAAAAAAGCCCCTAGCGGGGCTTTTCAAGTCGCAGGGCCCGCGGTTAAGCGGGCAAAACCGCAACCCTCCTCCGGTCGCGGTCCATTCTCTCGTACCGGACCAGCCCGTCGATCTTGGCAAACAGGGTGAAGTCCCGGCCCATGCCGACGTTCTTTCCCGGGTGAATGCGCGTCCCGAGCTGGCGCACGATAATGTTTCCGGCGCGCACCGTTTCGCCGCCGTATACTTTTACGCCCCGCCGCTGCCCTTTGCTGTCCCGACCGTTGCGCGAGCTTCCGCCCGCCTTTTTGTGCGCCATGGCCTTTCCGTCCTATCCCTGAATCTCTACGATCTTGAGCTTGGTCAGCTGTTGGCGGTGCCCCTGCTTTCGGCTGTAGCTCTTCCGCCGCTTTTTCTTGAAAACGATGATTTTGCTCCCCTGTTTCTGCTCGACGATTTCCGCCGTAACGGCCGCGTCGGCCAAAGTGGGCGTCCCGATCTTGGCCTCACCCTCCCCGCCAAGGAGCAGCACGGCGTCGAATTTGACCTGATCTCCCACCTCCCCCTGGAGTCTTTCCACCTCCACGGTGTCTCCCCGGGCGACCCGGTACTGCTTCCCTCCTGTTTTTACGACGGCGTACATGAGTGGGTTCCTTTAACGGGTAGATGGGAATTTTTAAACCAAGTGGAGCCTAAAGTCAAACCGTTATGAGGTTATCTACAACCTGCGGGCTGGATCAGGGGCCCGTCGAAGGCGGGGCGTCATGGCGGCTGCCCACCATGCCCAACAGGACCATCCCCGCAAGGTAAGAAGCCCCGGCAAGGTAAAAGGCCGGAGTGAAACCGAACCGGTCCATGACGAACCCGGTCACCAGAGTCCACAGGGGGCCCGAGATAAACCCGATAAAATAATAGAGGGAAAAGGCGGCGTCTTGGTTTTCCTCGGTGGCAAAATCTCCGATCATAGCCTGGGTGATGGACCCTCTGGCCTGTACGAAGCTGCCGTAGAGGATCAGGTTGATGAACAGCATAACCCCAATGGTCGTTTGATGAGCAAGCCAGACGGTAAGCACGGCGGAGAAGAGGAGCGTGCTCTGCATGACAAAGGCGCGCCGCCCCGCACGGTCGGACACCCAACCCACCCCCAACGGGCCCACCACCCCCGCCGCGTGCATGGCCATGAGCAAAAATCCCGCCTGGGACGCGGTAATGGCAAACCGTTCCATAAAGTACGGCACCAGGTAAGTCACGTTAAATCCTGTTCCCCTGCCTGCCGCACCGACCATCAGTATCAGCGAAGTGAAAACGATATTGCGGTCCTTGAGGCAGCGACGGTATGCATCTAGACTCGCGCGAGCCGCCTTGCGTTTTGCGCTTGCTGAGCTGCTCGGCACCCGATCGCGCAGGGTGAAATAACAGACGCCCATCAGGATGCTCGGCACGCCGAGGACAAGGAAAACCTGGCGCCATCCCATGACGAGGAGAAGCGAAGCGGCGATGGCGGGGGCCAGGAACGAACCGATGTTCCCCGCCGTATTGTGAAGCGTCAGGGCCGAGCCCCGGGACTTGGGGAAATAACCTGACAGGATGCTTGCGCCCATGGGATTTTGCGCGCTGGCGCCGACGCTGGAGAAAACGCGGGCCCCCAGCAACTGCCCGTAACTGCCCAGGAAGGCGTGGATCAGGACGGAGATGCCGAGAATAACGTTTCCCGTGCCGAGAATAACCGCCCGCTTGAAAAAGGCCGCCAGGAAGCCGTAGACGACCTGTAGCCCCTGGGCCGCAAAATGGTGGGCCGCCGAGAGGACCCCGAGCTGAAGGAAGCCGAATCCCAGGTCCTTCATCATGGCGGGAAACAGAACCGAAGTGACACCGGACTGAATGTGGTTAAGCGTATGAGAGGAGCAGACCAGGGACAGGATGAACGATTTCTGCGCGCGGCTCGGTTCTTCTTCCGCCGCCACCGCCGTAACGGAGGCAGCCACGGTTTCGGGACGACCCCTTGCCAATTCGCTCTGGGACATGGGAGCCTCCAACGGCCGGGACTTCTTCTCTCCTCGAGCCTTCTATTATCCTATTCCGGGGCCGCTGGACAACAGGTTAAAGCGGAGAGTTGAGTCGCCATGCCGGGAGGGGCAAATGGCGTCGAACCCGTTCACGGTGGACATGCCGAATTCCCGCGTAACGAATCAGCCAAACCGGTTCTTCGTACGAAAGAGAATATCGACGACGTTACGGACCAACTGCTCGTCGGCAAGACCCACCATGGCGTCCTGGGGAAATTTGACCATGGAAAGAAAATGGGCGGCCAAATCGCTAAAGATCCCCGCCCTCGACTGGACATCGAGCCGGTCCCGCCTCAAAAGCGCCTGCAAGGCTAACCCGGCCTCTTCCGGCGATGCGCATTGTCGCAGGCGGGCCACCAGATGGGGGTATTCCCGCAAGGAGTTATATTTCCCCGCCATGAGCTGGTCCAGATCCGGTTCCGATAGCACGGGATGGCGTACCACAATGGTGTTGGCCGCCAGGTCTCCGAGGCGCTGTCCCCGGCGGTTGAGAAGGCAGGCGGCGCCGCCCACCAGATAGCAGGCCGGCAGGACATCGACAAAGCGAAGCAGATTGCGGATCACAACCTGGCTGAACCGCAAGCGCAACGCCTGGGCGTCCAGCACGCGCAGGCGAAGGATTCGCTTCCCCAGGGTTTGCCCGCGCCAGGCCCACTCGGCAACAATGCCGTACCCGATGGAGATTAGAAAATAGCAAAGGACCATCACCGCCCGGCCCACGTCCACGCTGACCAGCTGCAACAGCGACAGAGCCAAACCCACCAGGGTGGAGGCCAACGAAATGCATGCCAGGTCGATGGCCCAGGCAAGGCATCGAGTCACGGGCCCCGCAAGCTGCAATGAAAAGACAACGCCCTCGGGGGTTTGGATAAGGAGCGCGCCGGATTTGTCAGGGGTCATGGGTCGATACCGCCTTCGGCTCTCCTGAAGAGCCTGACCAGGCAAGAAAACCGGAGAGCAGGATCAGCTCAAGTACGCCGAAGCAGATTTTAAAGGAATAGGGCAGCACGGGCTCATGATACTGGGATAGAAAAGCCTCGATCAATCCCGCCCAGCCGAGCAAGATCCCGGCGCCGAAGATCAGGGTAACGAGGTCTCCGCCAACCTCTCTCAGCCGCGCCCGGAGAGTCAACTGGCTGTCGCGCCCAACGAGGGCATGGCCCAACACCAGCCCCGCCTGGCCGGCTACTAAAATCGCGGGGATCTCGATGACGCCGTGGGGGAGAAGCCACCCCAGGAGAAATTCGGTTTCCCCCGCCACAATGTAGTCAAAGGCCACCGCTCCGAGGATAACGCCGTTGTAGAAAAGCAGAATCACCGTGCCCACCCCCCAGCTCATCCCCAGAGCCAGGGCGAAGATCGATACCCGGGTATTGTGCGATATCAGGTTGGTGGAAAACGTAGCCCGCTCTCCTTCCAACCGGTCATCCTTTGCGCGTTCTTCGTAAGCCACCCGCTGCGAGGGGCTCCCCTGGAGGTGGGAAAACGGCATGAGAACTTCTTTTGCGCCCGGGTCGAAACCCAGGGCCAGGGCCCCGAAGGCCGCCCCTGCGACGCTGACGGCCAAGGAGAGCCAGAAGGCGCGCCAATGGCGCCGGAAGGTTTGCGGGAAAACGTTAAAGAACCACCGCAGGGGCTTCAACCGGTGAGGTTTTTCCCTCGTCTCATGGATCTCGCCGTAGGCGCGGGATAAAAGAGACTCCAGATAATGCCGGATCTCCCCCTCGGAGGTAAAGGACACGATCCTTCCCAGGTCGGCGGCGGCCTGCTGGTAGAGATAGTAGAAACGCCTGGAAGTTTCCAGATCGAGGCGGTATTCTGCGTCGTTTTCCAACCGGTTTAACAGGGACTCCAACTGGCTCCAGTGATTGCGCCCGTCGGCGATGAACCTCTGCAAGTCGATAATCATAAGAGTTGCCGCCGTTTTACGTCGTTGTACTGGGCCACCAACTGCGCGCTCATCTTTTCGTTCTCCAGGAGACAAAAACGCGCCCCAAGTCGATGGAGCACGCCACCTAGTTCCTTTAGATTCTCCGCAATGAAATGGCCTCCAAGACGCCGGTAAAGGTCGTCCACGGACGCTACATCGCCGGCGGCAAAAAGCGGGCGAGCGCCTGGGGGTTGGAGCATACCAACGACTGCCAGGTGACGGCGGCACAGCACGCCCACGTTGCGCACAAAGCCCTCGGCCAGCGCCGGGTCGTCCAGGCTGGTCAGGAATACCAACATGGCGCGCCGCCGCAATTTAAGCCCGATGAACGAACAGAGATCGTCAAAATTCGGGCTGATCACCCGGGGCTGCAACGTATACAGCATATCCCGGCAGGCGCCGTAGTGCCCCTTGCCGTTCCTGGCGCGCAAGAAACCGTGCACCCTATCGCTAAACGTCATCAAGCCGAACAGGTCCCCCTGCTGTTCTGCGGCCAGGCCGAGAACCAGCGCCGCCGTCACGAAGCGCTCGAGGGTCGTCTCCGCGCCCGGACCCGGACCCTGGTTCAAGCCTTCAGACCTTCGCGTATCCCCGTTTTCCATGGGTGGACGATCCGGCGAGGGCGACGTGAGGGTGCTCAATCTCGAGGCGTCCACGATGACGTAGACTTCCTGGGTTCGTTCCATCTGAAACACCTTGGTAATGGGGAAACGGCGCTTGGCCGTGGCCTTCCAGTGGATTTCGTCGTAGCTGTCGCCCGGGCTGTAGTGACGGAGTTTCTCGAAATCCCGGCCCCGGCCAAGCTGTCGCTGGGCATGGGCGCCTGCAGGACCATGCTGCAAAAAGAGCGGTGCCAATAATTTCCGTTCCGGGAAAAGATTTGGATAGACGCGGATCTCAGTGTCCGCAGCGGCCTGGGAACGTACGGCCCAGAACCCCATGGGCGAAGTCCCTTCCAGGTGGCAGCGCCCAAGGCGATAGCGCCCGCGGCGCGCCGCCGTGCAGACCCATGACAGACGGCTGCATTCGCTCCCCGGGAGCAACACGGCAAGCCGGCTCTCTTCGGGGGAACGGATCTCCTGGGGCAGCGGGAGCCCGAGCCGGATTTGCCGGGGCTTTTGGGACTCGTTTTTCATCCGGACACTGATCACCCCCTGGCGATCCTTTAACATTCGCACGACACCGGGCAATTCAATGCCTACCCCACGCAGACCGCCGATCCCCAGGATCCCGTCCACCAGCACCAGCACAGCGGCCGCAACCACCAGCACGCCTGATAAGAGGACGATTTCGGGCGCCGTGGCTCCCAGTCCGGCAAAAGGGGCGATCATCAAAGCAGCGAGCCAGATCAATCTGGAACGGGGGACCATCACCGCGGCACCGCCACATCTTGAAGCACGTTTTGAATCACCTCGGTTATTCCCAGTCCTTCGATCTCGTATTCCGGGCGCAGGATCAGCCGGTGTTCGAGAACCGGCAAAGCCATGGACTTGATATCGTCGGGAGTAACGAAGTTCCGTCCAGAAAGCGCCGCGTAGGTGCGGGCGGCAAGCAGCAGGGACTGCGTTGCCCGGGGGCCGGCCCCCACCAGAACGCTGTCCATGGTTCGCGTTCGGCGCACGATGTCGACTAGATACCGCAGCAGCTCATCGCGCACCAGGATTTCCTCCAGGCAGCGTCGAAGGTCGCAGAGGTCATTCGCCGTGATCACCTGCTTCACCGCTCCGTTCTCCAGCGCGGACTCCGGCGAATCCCGGCCCAGCATGCGCCGCGCCAATGCCAGTTCTTCCTCGCCCTCGGGATAGCCCATGGAGATCTTGAGCATGAAGCGGTCCTTCTGGGCCTCGGGCAGGGGATAGGTTCCTTCGTATTCCACAGGGTTTTGCGTTGCGAACACGGTAAAGTTGGGTGAAAGTCGATGGGTCTCACAGTCGATGGTCACGCATCTCTCCTGCATGGCTTGCAAAAGAGCGGACTGGGTCTTGGCCGGCGCGCGGTTGATTTCGTCGGCCAGGAGAAAGGTAGTAAAAATCGGACCCCGCACAAGGTTGAATTCATTCTGGTGCAAGTTGAATACGTTGGTCCCCGTGATATCCGCCGGCATGAGATCCGGCGTAAACTGGATCCGGGAGAAATCAGAACCCAAGACCCGGGCCAGAGTTCTCACCAGGAGGGTCTTGGCGATGCCCGGGACGCCTTCCACCAGAACATGCTGCCCCGTAAAGATGGCGATGAGGGACTCCTCCACGACCCGGTCTTGACCGATGATCACCTTGGAGACCTCCTCTTTTGACTGCGCCAGAACTTCCTTCAGCCTGTCGATGTTTGCGTTCACGTTATCTTTTCCCTTCCGTCCAGATGTGGACCATGCAGCGAAAATCCCGCACGGGGTCCCGCCGCTTTGCCGCCTGCCGGCGATGGTTTTCAACGATCCCTTCCATCCGATGGAGTTTTTCACCGGCCCGGCCGTGGGTCACGGGAAGAGACTTTTTCCATTCTTGAAAACAAACGGCCAGGATGTCCCTCGAATCGACGGCCCGCCTGAGGAGGTTCACGAACCCCCCGGCGGCCCCCTTGCCCTCGACCCGGAGCCCTTCTCCACCCTCCGCGGAGCCGTTCCCGGCGTCCCTGAGCGGAAGAAAGACCGCCGAGTTCTTCCAACCGTACAGGGCGGCGAGTACCACAAGCCCCGCGAACAGCCCGTGAAGCCGGTAACTTCGCGCCAGGGCCACCACTCCGGGGGTCTCGTTGACTCCGAAGTGCGTCTCATCGAAGACCACCGGGCCGCCCCCCTCCAACAGCCATGCCAGAAGCCCTGGGTACCGGTGGCGCAGCAAGGCTTCATTGCTGAGGAAATAGGAGTCGGTGGAAAGCACCATGGTTCCCTTGCCCCACTGGCGTTCCACCACAACGGGCGCACCGTCGCGGAGGTAGACCGGGTGCCACGCTTTGTCGAGGACTGTGAAAACGAGGCCGGTAAGCCACCGGACGGTGTCCGGAAGGAAGCGCGCAGTGCCCGGGGAGACACGGACGGCAAAACGGCGCTCGGAATCCTTGCTGAGGGCCAGGCTTCCAAGTCCGAAGCCCCAGCGCTCAGTCATGGCAACCAGGGCCCTGGGCGGCCACGCCGCATCTTCGTCCAACTGGCGCTTCACGTTCCTGGTACCCGGTTTCGATTTCCCCTCCCCCTTTGCCTGTTTCAAACCTTTTTCCTCCGCTCCCGGGTCCACGGCTTCTTCGGGTTCCGATTCCTCGGGAGCAAAGGAAACGATCACCCGCCCTCCTGCCGCCGCCAGGGTCTCCAGATCCTCAAGGACCTTGCGCTCTATGGAGTCCACCGATCGGCTTCGAAGGCCGAGATAAAACATCACGCTTCCGGCGGCCACCCCCACCAGGCCCTCCCTGCGGTAATTTCGTCGCACTTCCATCTGAGGCAGAGAGTACAAGCTGTCGTAGAGCACCTTCGTTCCCAGGGGATCGGTCCGCAGCGAAGAATAGGGCGGGTAGACGTCCCCGCGTTCGAACCGCTGGACAAACAGGCGCGCGAGTCCTCCCGCGAAGAGGACCACAACGAGCAACAGAGCTATGGAAAGCGCACGCTCGCCCTTAGGCACGGAACTTCATCCTTTCGAAATTGGCGGCGAAGGCTTGAAGGTCCCTCCGGGTGAGTTTCCAGCTCCCGTACCACGCTTTCTCAAATAGAGCGAGGTTTTTGGCGAAGGCCTCCAGCAGGTCCGGTTTCACGTGAATCCGTCGCCTTAGATCCCGTTCGTATTCGTGGTCCGACTTGTACCGGGCGATAACAATCAGGTCCCGTTCCGCCAGGAATGCCAGACCGGCCAGATAGAACGCTCTCAAGGCGAGCCTGAATTCCCCCTGGTCCATCAGGCTTTGCGCCATGACCGCCCACCCTGACGATGGGAGCCTGTCCGCGGCGACCCTTTCATCGGCGAGATCCGGAGCGACCATGACGGCGGTGGTCTTCTCCACACCGGTTCGACGAGCTCGACGCCTGCGCAGCCCTCGCAGGTAAAATCCCACCGTCAGAGTCGCACCGGCCAGTAGCAGCAAAGCAAGCATTCGGGCGTTTTTCATCCAACCGCCCCGGTAGCGTCCCCCGCTACTGTTTTTTACCGGGCCAACGGGCAAAAGTTTTTTCAGCCACTCCAGCACCCGCCGCAGCACCCTCCCCACGGCTTTAAAGACATTTCGGACCCAACGAAACACCCGTTGGATGAGGGAGGGGAACCGACCGGCCTGCCCTTCAACGGACCCCCGCGGTAAACGCCAGCGGTACTCCCGCCGGCTTAGGACCTCCGCGATGGAACGGTCCAGTTCCGCCGGCCGCATAAAGCTCTGCCTTGTTGGCTGCGGCGATACCCAATCGGCGTTGTCCCTCGCCCCGCCCCCGCCTTCCGCTGCTTGGAGTCCGGCGGCCCCCATGAGCAAGATAACGATCAGGCCGGCTCCCAGCCGGGCCGGCCGCATCCAGGACTTGAGATGGACCTTAAGGTCCTCCCCGGTGGCCAGGGACTCCCCGTAGAAGCAGCGCAGGACGTAAACCGTCTTGATCACCGGATCGATGCACAGGTAGGTCAGGCCGCACGCCGTCGTGAGAAAAGTCGTATTGACGATATGAATCCCGGTGCGGGTGAAGACGGTATCGAGACCGATAAGCATTTTGACCAGATACGGTGCGAAGGCCATGGCAACGGACAGATTGATGAAGACAAAGCACCCGAGGAGAAAGACAACGGCCAGGATCACGTGGTTCTGCGCCGGCCAGAGAAAAGCCTGTTGCAAAGATTTCCTGTACACCTGAGCGACGTTGCCCTGTTCGCCGCCCACCACCAGGGCGTTCTGAAAAAAGGCATACCCCCAACCAAAAGGGATGGTGGCCAGCAAAGCGACGGGCAGACAAAAGAGTCCCAGGGGTTGAATCGAGGCCTGGAATTTAATCAGCCGGACCACGCGCAGTGCGCTCCAACCGCATTCTCCGTCCCCGTGCATGCGCTGCTTGAGACCATGGACAAACACTGCCTGCCAGACCTTCATCCAGAGAAACAGCGCGGCCAGTCCGAGGGCGGCCTCGGCGCAGTGCCACCGGGCGAAGGCGCTCCGGCTCATATCCGCCCAGAAATAGAGGAGTCCCAGGACAAAGGGGAGGCTCCCTATATAGTAGCTCGCCAGCTGCCCGAGGCCGGCGCGGCGGAGCAGATGAACGGCCTCCTCGATGAGGTCCAGGGCCGGACGGCCCGTTTCGAGTTCCCCCTGTTTCATTTTCGTTCCACCTTCGCCACGGACCAGTGGGGCCCTTCGTGGAACGTCGTGGGCAGGGAGAGAAGCACCCGTCCGAAGAGATAAAAAAACCCCCACGCCAGGAGAAACCCCGCAATGCATTGGGCCAGGCCGGTCATGGCCGCACCGGACCGCCGCTCTGTCAACCCGGGGTGAAGCATTGCCTTCAAGCAAGCGGAGCAGAGCACCCGTTCCTCGTGCTCCGTTACGCACTCCCGGCAGAAATACCTCCGGCACCGCGGGCAGCGGGCTGCCGCCTCGCGGGTCCCATGGTTAAAGCACCTTTCGTTGATCACGTTAGCCCCGTTTGCCCACGCCTCTTGCCGGGTGCCCGCATCAGTAGCACCAGTCCGGGCAGGCCCAGGAAGAGAGCGCCTGAAATGAACGGGATCTTCAGGGCCGCCAGCCACGGTGCGTCGGCCGGGGGCAATGCTGCGTAGATTTTCATCAATTCCCACTGGCTGCCGGCGGAGCGGGAATAGGCGATGGTGACGAACATATAATGCACAATGCCGGCGAAATAGAACACCGTGAGGAAGCCCAGCGTCGTCCACGTAAGCCATCGCACCCCCGCCCGCACCTCCTCCTGGCATTGCCTCACGACAGCCACCAAAACGGCGATGAACATGCCCAGGGCCAGGCCGATGTTCAGGATTGTGATGGCGATATGGCGGTTACTCAAGAAAACAGAATTGACCCCTCCGGCAAGGAGCAGCAGGACAAAGAGGATCCGGTGGGCGCCGCCGCCGTAGTTCCCCTCCCCGCCGGTGGAACCGGCCCTCAAAGCCCCTTGGGGCTCACCGGCGTTGATCTTGAGCGCTCTGTCCTGCGCCATCTCTCCAAGGCCATCTTCGACGAGTTCGCCTTGAACCCTGCGGATGCGCAGCGCCAAAAGGTCCATAGCTTTTCGAAAGGTCTTCAGGTGCCCCACGGACGGAAGTTCCTCCGTGTGCACCGCCGTGTAAAGGTGGCATATGCAGCTCGGCCCTCGCAGCAGGTTCACCAGGAGGCCCGCGCAAAAAGCCCCTTCCAAAGCCCAGAGAAAAACGGGACCTCCCAGAAGCGCCATGCTCCCCGCCGCCACCCCCGCAAGAACGATCCATGCGGCGTTCCATGCCTCCCAACGGCGGGTTCTGCGAACCGTAATGGCCTGGATGTCCTTGTAATAGAAACGCCTGTAGTCTTCGCCGAACCGATCGTTGTCGACGCACAGCAGGTGATCCTCGGCCAACCAAAGACTGGAGGTTGTGGCGGCGGGGGAAAAAAACCGCTCCCTGCGGATGCCCCGTCCCGGGAGACGGAGGTACTCTTGCTCCGGCGGCGTCGCCATCAGCCCGTCCCCATCCGGTGGTAAAGGAAATAGAACAAAACACCCCAGCCCATGATCTGGGGAACGGCAAGGGCGATGGCGAGCACGTAACGGATCCGGGTCCGGGGAAGAATACTGAGGGGGGCGTTCCAGTAGCGAAAGGCCATGAAAATCGCCATGGGGGCCGTAACGATGGACGGCCACAAGAGGAGGGCCGGGAGAACGGCAAGTCCCAGCGCGACGTTGTCGTAGAGCATCCGATGGTTCTCCAAACTTTTCAGCGCGCCTTTTCTCTTTCCCGCGGCGAGGCACGAGGGGCACAGGTGCTGGCCGCTTAAGTCAAAATCGCAAAGGGCGCAAAGAAACCGGCCGCAGCCGTCGCAGGGGAGAAGGGCCCTTTTTTTATCATGATAAAAGCAGGTCGCCTCGTTCTCCCCGGGCAAGGGACCGGGGACCTGCGCGGCGGGGGGTGTTGCAAAAAGCGCCGGAAATACGGCAACGCGAATTGGAACGTTGCAGCCGGGGCAGCCTACAAGGTCCGGAGCATTGAAGACCTCCTTGGGCAACCAGGCGCCGCAATGGGTGCATTGACCGAACCGGACATTCATCGGGGTAAGGCCTAGGCTTTGATCACCCGGGTGTTGCACATACGGTCGTGGAGCGCGCGCTTTTCAGCGTCGAAGGCGGACATGAGGTAACCGATCATGAAGGTCAAGACACTGAGGTATTCGGAAAAATGACGGCCCAGAGCCTTCCCATAACTGACCTTACCGCCGTCTGCGGTAACGATCTTGAGCTTGCAGGCCATCTTCCCCGGGGTCGCGCCGAATTTACCCACGAACCATGTCGCGTAGGTTGCCGCCACGAGATACTGGAATAAGGTCATAATCATGTGAATGACGAGCATTCCGTGGTCGTCGGAGGAGCCCATGGCTCGAATCAGGAAAATCCCGCCGATCATGGTAATGGCAAAACTCACCACCCCGATGATCAACCCATCGATAGTTTTGGCTCCAAATCGGGCCCAGAAGCCCGCGTACTCCACGATCCCCGGCAGGCTCATGCCCTGCCTGAGCTTCTGAACGAACACGGGTTTGCACCCCGCACACACCCAGGTGGGCCCGTACTGAATCATTTCGTCCGCGGGAAACGGCTTGCCACACTCGCAGCACACCGTTGCGGCGCCGGCCCTCGTTTCCTGTCTTACAGCATCGGGGTCCACGGCGGGGGTTGCCTCCGCGCCGGCGGGTGTTTCGTGTCGGACCCTGGGCGGTCGCAGCGGATCCAATGGATTGCCCAGAGGTCTGCCACAGGACTTGCAGGTCTCTTTGGCCATCTGGATCAACCCGCACTTTTCGCATTTCACTCCGATCAGATTCAAGGCGTTACCTCCAAAAACCTCGGGCCAGATCACCGCTTTGGGACCACAACCCCAAGCCCGGCAGGCAGGTAAGATTTTAGCAATCCCTATGCCACCGCAAGGATGAGGGGGATACATAACAACCCATTGAAAAATAAGATGATTTGTTAAGTTGCAGGTGCAAAAAATGGCACCCCCGGACTGCCAGGAACAATTATCCCGGTGAGGAGCAGTCTCCGGCCACATATTTGTCCAGCAAAGTCTCAGATTGGTCTCCCGCCCCCGTGTGGGATTCGGAGACCCCAACAGGCGGGTCCGCTTGGAGGGGTCAAAGGCCTGCGGTAGAGGCCCTGGTTTGGAGCCCACGGCCGTCAGGCGGTGCTACGGTGGGGGGGGCAGGCCGGGACCACGGATTGTCTCCGTCCCGGCTGGGTCGGGCTAAACCGCTATACACGCAAACGGATGCGGTAGGGGGCGAGCCGAATGGCTTTTTTCACTCATCCGTGCTCACGGCGCCAAGACCGCGCAGGATTTTTTCGGGAGAAAAAGGTATGGACCTCAAACGCACGCCTATGGCGTCGCAAATCGCATTCCCGATGGCCGGGGCCACGCATGGGATGGAAACCTGCGCGATGGCCTTCGAACCGAAAGGTCCCGGCCCGTCGCCGTTTTCCAGGATAATGGAGCGAAGCGACTGCGGAAAATCCGTCATCAAAGGCAACCGGTACTGGAACGCGTCGGCGTTTTGCAATTGTCCTTCCTGATAGAGGAGTTCCTCGTACAGACACTGTCCCAGTCCCATCACCGCGCCGCCGTCAATTTGTCCCCTGGCGGAAGGGTAGTGCAGGACCTTTCCCGCATCGGCAACGGTGGTGAATTGCAGCAGGCGAATCTCTCCCGTTTCCCGGTCCACCTCCACCTCCGCCGCCGCCACACCGGGCGCCCAATGGTCATGTCCGCCGAAACTCGAGTGCCCGGATCGGCTGGGCTGGTAATTGCCCCGCCCCTGGAGGGGAGTTTTTGCATCCATGGCGCGATGCACCTGCTCAAATGTCAGGGCGACGTCTCCGCGGGCGATCCGTCCCTCCGCGATACGCCACTCTTCGGCGGACCCACCCTTGACGTGGGCCGCCACCGCTGCGATTTTCTGCAGGAGATCCTTGCAGGCGGCGTGCACGGCGCCGCCCATCTGCAGGGTCGTGCGCTGGGAGCTGGTGCCGGAGAACTTGAGTTCGTTGGTCGTGTCGGGTACTCCGACGTGTACCTGGCTCTGCGGTAGGCCCAGGGTTTCCGCGGCCACAACGCTGATCATAGTATAGGCGCCCTCCCCCACGTCCGGCGCGTTGTGCGAAATCATGACTGTTCCATCGGGTTCCAGGGTCGCCATGGCCTCCGCCGTCCCCACGTGGGAGCCCCGGCGCATGGAAACCGCCAGGCCCCGTCCCCTGGCCACACTTCCCGTGGCAGGCGCTTTTCCCCGCGCCCCCTGATCCCGTTCCCAGCCGATGGCCTTCATGGCCCGCTCAATGAGCTGGTCCAGGTGGGTATCCACGGGCGGCGTCACGGCTTTGGCTTCTTCTCCTCCCCGCCGCCATGTTTCAGGGGCAATGTACTCGCCCCAGCAGAGCAGGTTCTTCAGGCGGAACTCCACCGGATCCATGCCCATCCTGCGGGCCACGTTGTCCATGGCGCAGTCTACCGCGAAGCTGGTCTGGTTTTTACCTGTATTGCGAAAGGGGCCGCATGGGACTTTGTTCGTAAACACGGTCTTGGCCCTGACCCGGAAGTGGGGGACCCGATAGCCCCCCATCGAGGACGTCATGATATTGTTCATGATGATCGTCGCGCCGGTATAGTATCCTCCGGTATCGATGACGACTTCCACATCGAGAGCCACCAGGGTTCCGTCCGCCTGCACTCCTACCCGGGCCTTGTAGACCGTCGCGTCCCGAGCGGAGGCTCGAAAGCTTTCCCCGTCGGTCACGACGTATTTGATGGGCCGTTGGATCCTGCGGGAAAGCTCCGCAGCAAGCAGCGCCTCCTCGGACTGATCCTTGGCTCCGAAGTTACCACCCACGAAGGGGACCCGCACGCGCACCTGGTCGCGCCGTAAACCGAAGAAATGGACGGCGGCGTCGGCGACGCGGTGGGGGCTGTTGCTGGGCACCCACAGGTCCAACCTCTCGCCGGTGAAATCCACTACCGCCGAGGACGCGGCCTCCATGGGGTGATGAAACACGTTGGGGGTGCTGTAGGTCTCCTCGAACACATGGGCGGCGCTCTGGAGCGCCTCCTCCACGTTGCCCCACTCCAGTACGTCCTGGCGGGCCAGGTTACTGCCGTGGTTCTCATGGATCAGGGGGGCCCCGGGCGCCAGGGCTTCTTCGGCGGTAAAAACCGGGGGCAACAGCTCGTACTGTACGTCCACCTGGGACGCCGCGTGGCGCGCCGTGCGAAGGTCCACCGCGGCCACCATGCCCACGAAGTCGCCGTCGAATCTCACCTTGTCCATCTGCACCTCGAGCTGGTCGCTGGCCGCTCGCGTGAGATTGATATGAGTGGCTCCGAACTCCCGGGCCATGATAACCCCGTAAACACCGGCGATCCGCTCCGCCGCCGACGAATCAATGGATAGGATCCTGGCGTGGGAGTACGGGCTGCGAAAAGCGGCCGCAAAGGCCATACCCGGCGAGTGGGGAAGATCTTCGACGTATTCGGCCTGGCCCGTTACCTTTTCCAGCGCGTCGACGCGCACGAGCTCAGGTTGCCGTTTAGCGGAGGTTTCCATAGGCTCGATTTATATGCCGCGCTCCCGGCACTGTCAAATGCCTTTTCGTTTTGCGCATCCGCCTGGGAAGGCGCACCCCCAAAGGGTACTTTACCGCTCATCCGGGCGAAACCGGCGGTGCCGCCTTTTCCGAAAGACGGGCGTCAACGACCCTGAGCTCGGCCGAGGAGGCGCCGTTCCACTGGTTTTCACTCAAACGGTAGACGAGATCCAAGGTGGCCCCCTGCCGCGCAGGGAATTCCTCACCGATCCCGAAACAGACCCCGTCCAGAGAGCGTCCGCCCTGACGGAATTTGAACCGGGCTCCGCCCTTGAAGTCCCTGCGGCCGGTGACTTCCACTTCGCCGCTCATCAGCAGGGGCTCCGGATTCCCCACTCCGAAGGGTTGCAAGCGCTGGAGCTCGCGCGCCATGGGAAGGCCGATCTCCGAGAAATCCACCCGTGCGTCTACCTCCAGCTGGGGAATCAGGTCTTCCGGCGTCAGGCGCGATTGCGCCACTTCCTCGAAGCGCTCCGCAAAGGCTGCCAGCTTTTCTTCCTTTATGGTCAATCCCCCCGCGTACTCGTGCCCTCCGAACTTTTCCAGGAGGTCCCCGCAACGGGAAAGGGCCTCTACCATATGGAGTCCCCGGATGCTGCGGGCCGATCCCTTGCCCTCCCCCCGGGAGAGCCCGATCACAACCGTGGGCCGGTGAAATCGTTCGACGATGCGTGAGGCGACGATGCCCAACACCCCGGGGTGCCACCCTTCAGCGCCGACCACGATGGAATTTTGACGTCGCGCCATTCCGCTTCCCTCGATCCGATCCAGGGCCTCGGTGAGCACCCTCCCCTCCATCTCACGCCTTTCCCGGTTGTTTCGATCCAGCTCCCCCGCTATGCGGCGCGCCTCTTCCACGGAATCGGTGGTCAGCATGGCGACCACCTTGAGCCCCGCGTCCATCCTCCCGGCGGCGTTGATACGCGGCCCGAGATGAAAGCCCACCTGGCCTGCGCCTACGGCGCCCGGCCCGATCCCCGCCACCTCTTTCAAAGCCTGAATCCCCGGCCGGGTGGATACCCCGAGCTCTGTCAGCCCCCGCCGGGCGAGCACACGGTTGACGCCCCTGAGCGGCACCATATCGGCGATGGTGCCAAGGGTGACCACATCCAGATAACGACGTACGTCAGGACCACCCCTCGGGCCGAACTTCCCAAGCTCCCTCAACTTCGCCCGCAGGCCGACAATGAGGTAGAAAGCCAACCCCGCCCCGGAAAGGCCCTTGTCAGGGAAGGGACAGTCCGCCCTATGCGGGTTCAGGATAGCCACCGCCGGCGGTAGCTCGGGCGGCGGCTGGTGATGGTCGACGACGATGACACCCAGACCCAGGCCGCGTGCCCATTTCACTTCCTCGGCATTGGAGATTCCGCAGTCCACCGAGACCACCAACCCCACCCCCTGGTCCCGCAAGCGTTCCAGGCCGTCCCTGTTCAACCCGTAACCCTCGTCGATGCGATGGGGAACGTAATAGACGGCGTTGCCCCCGATCTCTTTCAAAAACGACACCAAGGCCGACGCTCCTGTGGTGCCATCCACGTCGTAATCGCCCCACACGCAGACGAGCTCGCCGGTCTCGAGGGAGCGGCTCAAGCGCTCCACCGCCTGGTCCATCCCGGCCATGAGGAAGGGCGACGGCAGGTCGTCGCGGAGAGTAGAAGAGAGAAAAGGTCCGGCGGTTTCGGGGTCGGCGAAGCCCCGGTTCACGAGAATGCGGGCAATCAGCGCCGGCACGCCGAGACTCGCGCATAGCCTGGCGACGCTATCCTCCGCCGCCTCGCGAAGGATCCAGCGCCTTATCATGGTCTCACTTTCCGGTCTTTCTCTTATCGAAGAAAAGGACCACCGGCGATGCGATAAAAATAGTGGAATAGACGCCCGAGAAAAATCCCACCAGCAGGGCAAAGGCAAAGGGACGGATGACCGCGCCGCCAAGAAACAGAAGGGCAGCAAGCACCAGTATCGTGGTCAGGGTTGTAAGAATCGTTCGTCCCAGGGTCTCGTTGATGCTGGTATTGATGATTTTTTCCATGCCCTCTCGGCGCAGCTTGCGCATGTTCTCGCGAATCCGGTCACACACGATCACGGTGTCGTTGACGGAATACCCGGCTACGGTCATGAGGGCCGCCACGATGGGCAGATCGAACTCATAATTTGCCAGGATCAGCGCCCCGATGGTGACCAGCACGTCGTGCGCCAGGGCGATGACCGCCCCCAGGCCGAAGCGAAGCTCGAAACGGAACCAGATATAGAGGCCCATCATCACGGTGGCGGCGATGACGGACCAGGTGCCCCGCTGGCGCAGGTCCTTGCCGACCTTGGGACCCACCGATTCTACGCGGCGGATCTCCACCGCTTCGGGCCCGAATTTCTCGGACAGGACGCTGCGGACTTTCCCTCCGGCGGCCCCCGGCGCGGTTTCGCTCTCCTCCAACCGGATGAGAAATTCTCCCGACCCGCGCGCGCCGAAATCCTGCACAACCGCATGACCCAGGTCCGAGCCGCCAAGCGCCTGGCGAAGTTCAGAGATGGTCACGTCTTTGTGGAACTGGAGTTGCACCATGGTCCCGCCCGCGAAGTCGACGCCGAGGTTCGGTCCCCGGGTAAAGAGGAGCGCCAGGATCACAAGATTCACAACTGTGGAAACAACGACGGCAATGTGCCGGTAGCGCGTGAAGGGGATCTGAGTGCCCGGTCTGATGATTTCCATGATGTCGCCTTTCAGACACTGAACTGCGTTAACGACCTTCTGGCTATCCTATAATCGTAGTAGATCCGCGTTGCGAAGACGGCCGCCAGAACCGTGGTGAAGATACCGATGCAGAGGGTCACGGCAAAGCCTTTGACGGGTCCCGTGCCAAATTGAAAGAGGATGATCCCGGCAAGAAAGGTGGTGATGTTCGAGTCGAGAATGGCGGGCAGCGCCCGCTCGTAGCCCGCCTCCACGGCCGCCCTTGGCGATTTCCCGAGCCGCAATTCCTCCCGTATGCGCTCGTTGATCAGAACGTTGGCATCCACGGCCATTCCCATGGTCAGGATGATCCCGCCGATGCCGGGAAGCGTCAAGACGGCCTCGAAGCCCGCCAGAATAGCCAGCATCACCAGGATGTTCAGTACCAGCGCGACATCGGCGAGCAGGCCCGCTCCCTTGTAATAGGCAATCATAAAGAGCACGACCAGGGCGCCGCCCACGATAAAGGAGATGACGCCCTGGCGTATGGAATCCCTTCCCAGGGACGGCCCCACGGTGCGCTCTTCGAGGATCTCCACCGGCGCGGGGAGGGCCCCTGCCCTGAGCACGATGGCCAGATCGCGCGCCTCCTGAAAATCAAAATTTCCAGTGATCGAAGCGACCCCTCCCCCGATACGCTCCTGAATGACCGGGGCCGAGTAAACGCGGTTATCGAGTATGATGGCAAGCCGTCGCCGGACGTTTTCTCCGGTTATCCGTTCAAAGACCCTTGCTCCGGCCGAATCGAGCTTCAGCTCCACGTAGGGCCCTTCAAGTTGGCCCCCCGGCCGGACCCGCGCATCCGCAATGACGTCCCCGGTCATCAGAATTCGCGACTCCAACAGATACGGCTCCCTGCCTCCTCCCAGTCCACCGTCCGTCCGTCCGGGTGTACCGTACAGGATCTCCCGACCCGGCGGCGGGCCGTTGCTCTCTGCGGCCCGCGCGTCGCCCGTTTCATCCACCAGCTTGAACTCCAGGACCGCCGTCTTGCCGATCAAGTCCTTCGCCCGCTCCGGATTCTCTTCGCCGGGAAGCTGCACGAGGATGTCGTAGTCGCCCCGGCGCTGGATGGTGGGCTCCCGGACGCCGAACTGATCGATACGGTTGCGTATGGTCTCCAGGGACTGGTCCACGGCCTCGTTCCTAATGGTGCGCGCTTCGCGCTCCTCGATCCCGAGAACGATTTCGGCGCCCTCCGATCCGGAACGCGAGTCCATCACCGCCAGGTTCGGGGCCTCGCTGCGAAGCAGATCCCGCGCCTGCTGCACGCCGGCCGCGGGGACCTTGAGAAGGAGCCGCGTCGAGTCGGTCCGTTCCAGGGACGTGACGGTTACTTTCTTCTCCTTGAAAAGAGCGGTGAGCTCTTCACGCAACCGCTCCAGTGTGTTTTCCACCGCCTTGTCCACTTTGACCTCCAGGATCAGGTGGATGCCTCCCTGGAGGTCCAGGCCGCGACGGATGGCCTCGGTCGGTAAAAAGCTCTTCCACCAGCCGGGGAGGTCCGGGACGAAGGTAGGCACCAGGTAAATGCCCGATGCTGAAACCGAGAGGACGAGAATGATAATACGAACGAGTAGACCCTGTGGCATTTTACTGCGCCTTGACCTCCTTCGCTGGAGCCTTTTCTACCTTCACTATGGCCGAAACCTGCGGCCGGCTCACGCGTATCCTGACATTCTGGGCCACCTCCAGGGTGATAACCGAATCGGTGAGGGCCACCACCTTCCCGTAGATGCCGCCGGAGGTTATGACCTCGTCGTTCTTTTTGAGGCCCGCCAGCATCTCACGGTGTTCCTTGGATTTCTTCTGCTGCGGCCGGATAAGAAGAAAATAAAAAACCACAAATATAAGCACCAGGGGAAACATCTGCCCCAGGAAGGGGATACCCCCCGGCGCCTGACCCGTCTGGGCAAAAGCAACGTCCAACATAGTCACTCCTGTTCTGTTTCTTCTTCCATAACAGATTTCGGCGCCAAGGGCCAAGTTTCCGTTTTCCCCTCGTTTATGGCCCGCCGCATTTCTTCCATCAGACGGTGATAGAAAAAGAGATTATGCAGGGTATGAAGCGTAGCCGCAAGTATTTCCCCCGCGTGATAGAGATGGCGCAGATAAGCGCGGGAAAAGTTACGGCAGCAGTAACAGCCGCAGGTCTCGTCCACGGGCCTGGGGTCGCGGCTATACTCGGCCCGTTTAATGTTGATTTTGCCATGGAAGGTGAAAAGGGTTCCGTTGCGCGCGTTTCGCGTGGGGATGACGCAGTCGAACAGATCGTAGCCCTGCCGCACCGCGAAAATCAGGTCCTCGGGTCTCCCCACTCCCATGAGATAGCGGGGACGGTCATCGGGCAAGAGGGGCGCCGTAAACCCCGCAATTTGACCGAACTGGGCCTCCCCTTCTCCCACTCCCAAACCACCCACGGCAAAGCCGTCGAAGGGGAGTCCGACCAGTTCCGCGGCGCACCGCTCGCGCAGATCCTTATATACGCCGCCCTGGACAATAGCCAGAAGGGCCTGTTCCTTATCGGCCCTCGCCTTCAGGGACCGCTCGGCCCACCGCACCGTGCGCTCGGTGGAGGCCCGTGCGTAGTCGCGGCTTGCGGGAAAGGGAATACACTCGTCGAGGACCATGGAAAGGTCGCTTCCCAAAGCCTGCTGGATCTGGACAACCGTTTCCGGCGTGAGGAGGTGAGCCGAGCCGTCGAGATGGGATTGAAATCTGACTCCCTCTTCGTCGATCTGCCGGAAGGCTCCCAGGCTCAGGACCTGGTAACCGCCGCTATCGGTGAGAATGAGCCCGTCCCATGCCATAAACCGGTGCAGCCCCCCCAACTCCTGGATTACGTCTACGCCGGGACGAAGGTAGAGGTGGTACGTATTGGAAAGGAGGATCCCGCAGCCGACCTCCTTCAGTTCCCTCGGCGAGACCGCCTTGACCGCCCCCTGGGTTCCCACGGGCATGAAGGCGGGGGTCTCGACAACTCCATGGGCGGTTGTCAGGCGGCCCAACCGGGCGGCGCTCCCCGCGTCCTTCTTGAGGACTTCAAATTCTAGAGCCATGATTTTCGGCCAATCGTCCTCAAGCGTCAATTTACCGTTATGCCGACTAGGTTCGATGCCGAGAGCGAACGGCCAAGCGCTATCAAACTGTTGAACAACTCTGCTTGTCGGCTGCTCAAAAAGATCTCAGAGGCGAGGCGCGCGAAAAATCGCCGAGCGGAGGCGTACTCTGGTGGTACGTTGGAGCGAGGCGATTGAGCGCAACGAAGCATATGAGTCTTTTTCAGCAGCCGGCTAAAGAATCAGCATCGCGTCCCCATAGCTGTAGAACCGGTAGCGCATCCGCACCGCCTCCCGGTAAGCTTCGCGCACAAGATCCAACCCTGCAAAGGCCGCCACCAGAAGCAAGGGGGTCGAGGCCGGCAAATGGAAGTTCGTAATCAAACCATCCAGCACGCGGAATGAATAGCCCGGACGGATGAAAAGCCGCGTCACCCCGTGGTCCGCTGCCACCTTCCCGTCGCGCTGGGCGATGCCCTCCAGGGTGCGCGTGGAAGTGGAACCCACGGCGATTACCCGGCGTCGCTTTTTTTTGGTTTCCTCAATCTTCGCTGCCGTGGCCGCGCTCAAGGTATAGCGTTCTCCTTCCATATGGTGCGCATCCACGACCTCGGACCGTACCGGCTCGAATGTCCCGGGACCCACGTGCAGGGTCAAAAAGGTCCGGGCCACCCCTTTTTCCTCCAATGTTGCAAAAAGTTCCTCCGTGAAGTGCAACCCGGCCGTGGGGGCCGCCACGGACCCCGGAGCCGAGGCATAGACCGTTTGATACCGCTCCCAGTCGCTGGCCTCCGGCCTCCGGGTGCGCTGGATATAAGGCGGCAGAGGTGGCTCCCCAACCCGGGCAAGCGCTTCCATGAAATCCCCCCGGCAACGGAACCTGAGTCCGAAGCGGCCCCGGCCCATGATTCCCACCACCCGCGCGGAGAGTCCCCCGCTGAACTGTAAACGGCTCCCCAGGCGGGGTTTTTTCGCAGCGTCCACAAGGGCGATCCACAGACGCGCGTCCCCCGGGAAGGATTCGATGAGAAGGACTCCCGCATCGCCCCCCGTCTCCTTTTTCCCCAGGAGCCTTGCCGGAAACACCCGGGAGTCGTTGAGCACCAGCAGGTCGCCGGAAGAAAGGTACTCGCCGACGGCATGGAACTCTCCATGGGAGATCCTCCCGCTCTTTCGCTCCACCACCATGAGACGGGAGCGGGTCCGCTCCTTGGCGGGATAGGAAGCGATCAACGAGCGGGGGAGCTCGTACATCAGCTCATTTAGCTCCATGGTCCATGGTTCCGCTGCCGCGAAGGGGTACGGCGCCGGGGCATCCGCGCGGAGATCCTCGCATCCTCCGGAAGAGTCTAACTCAACGGCGCAATCACCGGCGCCTTGGAAACTTTGCGCTTCCTAGGTCTGGGAGGCCGGCGGCGTTCCCGAAGGCTCGTCCTTTTTAAGGAACGGAGTCAAAAGGTCGATGGGCACCGGAAAGATCGTCGTGGAATTTTTTTCCGAGGCCACCTCCACGAGGCTTTGCAGGAATCGAAGTTGAAGAGCTATGGGATGGTGCGAGATGACTTCGGCGGCGTCGGCGAGCTTCTGGGAGGCCTGGAATTCACCCTCGGCGTGGATGACCTTGGCGCGCCTTTCCCGTTCCGCCTCCGCCTGTTTGGCCATGGCGCGCTGCATCTCCTGGGGCAGATCGATATGTTTCAACTCCACCAGAACCACCTTGATACCCCAGGGGTCCGTTTGCGTATCCAGGATTTCCTGAATGCGGCTGTTGATCCGTTCCCTCTCCGCCAGGAGCTCGTCCAATTCCGCCTGACCGCATACGCTCCTCAGCGTGACCTGCGCGAGTTGGGAAGTCGCGAACAGGAAGCTCTCCACCTCGCGGATGGCCTTGTTGGGCTCCAGCACCCTGAAATAGAGCACCGCATTCACTTTCACCGAAACGTTGTCCCGGGTGATGACATCCTGCGGCGGTATGTCCATGGTCACGGTGCGCAGGTCGACCCGCAGCATGCGCTCGACGACGGGAATGACGTAAATAATGCCCGGGCCCCGCGGGTCTACCATGCGGCCCAGCCTGAAGATGACTCCCCGTTCGTACTCTCTCATTATTTTGATGCCGCTGACGAGCAGGATGCCGACGATGATTAGAAAAGTGTAAAACGGACCAAACCCAAAGATCATGGCACCTCCTATTTTTTAACCGCTTCGCGACCCTTGCAACATTTTTGTCACCCTGAGACTCATACCCTCCACAGCCGACACCCGGACCTTTTCACCCACTTCAATCTCCCCTTCCCCCTGCGCGTTCCAGTACTCGCCGTGGACAAAGACCTTGCCCGCTGGACTCAGCCGGACCTTCACCTCGCCGATTTCTCCGATCAGGCCTTCCGTACCCAGGGTCGGCTTCCTCCGGTGGGCCTGCACCACCAGGTAACCCACCACCAGAATAAACGCGCTCAAGGTTCCGACCACCGTAAAAACAATTTTCTTGTCCAGGACCAGGTCGGAGCTACGGGTGTCGAACAAAAGCAGCGAGCCCAGGGTAAGGGCGATAATCCCTCCGATACCGAGCACTCCAAAGCTCGGCAGGAACGCCTCCCCCACAAGCAGGGCGGTTCCCAGCACGATGAGCGCGAGCCCGGCATAATTGATGGGCAGGATTTGAAAAGACGTCAGGGCCAGCAGGAGAGCGATGCCCCCCGCGACGCCGGGGAAAATCACCCCCGGGTTGGAGAATTCCATGTAGAGGCCCAAAATCCCGGCCATCAGCAAGAGATAGGCGATGTTGGGATCCGACAGGATATCGATGATTTTCTGCCTGAGGGCCATTTCGGAGCGCTCCACCCGCGCTCCCTTGAGGGAGAGGGTCTGCTTGACGCCGTTGATATCCACGGTGCGTCCGTCCGCTTGCTCCAGAAGGTCCGGCACATCCCGGGCGACGATATCCACGACGTTTTTCGCCAGGGCCTCCTTGTCGGTGATGGACACGCTGCGGCGAACGGCCTGGATGGCAAACTCGGTGTTGCGCCCGCGCCGCTGGGCGATGGTTTCGCTGAATGACGCGGTGAAATTCTCGATCTTTTCGCCCATCACTCCCTTGACCTCCTGGCCGCCCCCGGCCACCGGATGGGCCGCACCGATGTTGGTGCCCGGGGCCATGGCGGCAATATGGCCCGCCAGGGTAATGAAAACGCCCGCCGAGCCGGCGCCCGCGCCGCTGGGCGACACGTAGACGATGACGGGGACGGGGGCGCCCAAAATTTCTTTGACGATGGAACGGGTCGAGGTCAGGAGGCCGCCCGGGGTATCGAGCTGGATCACCAGCGCCTTGGCGCCGTCGGCGTAAGCTTGCCGGATGCTTTCCCGGATGAAGTCGTCCACGGCGGGGTTGATGCCGCCGTCCACGACGATCAGGTTGACACGGGGAGGAGCCGCATCCCGCGGTTGCGCGAAAACGGAGGATCCTGTCCAGGCAAGGGTCGCCAGGAACAGCAGCGCTCCCCTAGCGAGTAGGGGAGCCAAGCTCTTGCAGGACTTTCTTGATGTCTTGCCAAACAAGTTTTTTGTCTCCTGGATTACGCAGCAAGTACGCCGGATGAAGCGTCGGCATGAACCGGATCCCATGATAATCGTGCCAGGTCCCCCGCAATCTCATGATGGGAACCTTGGTCTTAAGCAGAGTCTGCACTGCGAACTTGCCCAATCCGATGAGCACCCGCGGCTTGATCAGCTCTATCTGCCGCACGAGAAAGGGCTCGCAGGACTGGATTTCGTCGGGCTCCGGGTTGCGGTTTTCCGGAGGGCGGCATTTGATCACGTTGGCGATGTAGACATCCTCCCTCTTCATCTCCATTCCCTTGGTGATGATGTCCGTGAGGAGCTGCCCGGCGCGGCCTACAAAGGGCTCCCCCTTGAGGTCTTCGTCTCTACCGGGCCCTTCGCCCACGAACATGATCTCGGCCCCGGGGTTTCCCACTCCAAAGACGAGATGGGTGCGCCCGGAACAGAGCTTGCAGCGTTGGCAGTCGCCGATGGCCTCCCGCAACTCACCGAGGGAGGCGCTCCGATACGCCGAGGTATAGTCGGAAAAAAGATTGCCTTCAAGGCCCTGCCCCGGCGGCTGTGAGGCCATGTCAGCTACCCCTCCCCCAACGTTGCCGGTACTTTCAAACCTCTGCGCCCCGGTGACGGGAAGACCGTCCAGACCGATCTGCGCCCGCCATTCAAAATACATTCGCAGGGAGGCCACGATCCCGCCCAACTCATTACCATCCCCAGGCTCGTTCATTGGTCACGCATCCCAGCGCGAGATCTTAGCACCATTTCGGAGCGCGTATCAATGACCGGTTATCGCTTCTTGCTTTAACTGCCTGAGGTATATGTCTCGCACCTCGGCAAAAAAGGCCAGCGCTTGCGGCCAGCGATAATCGGGATAGGTGTAGGGGTACTCCCGATAGGCGCCGTCCCGATACGCGAGGGTCGCTTCGCCGTAGATGCCTGAGGCCAGATAGACCCGGTGAGCGGCGTTTTTGGTGGTGGCCAGCACGACCTTGCTGGCTTCGATGTAGCCGGGATCGATGTTGACGCGCCGGCCCTCGCGTTCCTCTCCCTTGCGCCGGTGACGGTCCTCCAGTTCCTGCGCGATGCCCTTGATCTCGGCCAGCCGCCCGGGCCCGGTCAGGGTCGTATGGGACACGAAGCGGCGCAGCAAGCCGGAACCCATCTCCTTCTCGTAAAACGCCGTCACCTTCCAGGGCAAAATTGGGGTGGCGCAGTCGACGGGACCGATGCGGGCCGCCAGCTCCTCTTGGACCAGCGGGAACAGGGATGGGTCATTGCAAAGGAGGCCTGCAAAAATTTTCACCGGGGCGGGCTCTCGGGGGGTTCCCATGATTATGCAGGGGGCCCGGCACGGGAAAGAGCCGGGGGAAAACGGGTCGGCTCTAACGGCTGTGCAGCCTTGGCACTTTCGCGGGATGGCCTTTCTGCTTGAGCGAGAGGTACCGGTCGTAGATCCTATGAGCAAGGTCCTCCTTGGACATCAGGGGCAGGGGGTGAGTCGTGCCGTCCCTCTCCAGAACGGTAGCCGCATTGGTATCGGCGTCAAAACCGCTGCCTTCCTCCAATACGTTGTTGGCCACGATCATATCCAGGTTCTTTCCATGGAGTTTCTTTTGGGCATTGACCAGCAGCGACTCGGTCTCCGCGGCAAAGCCGATGAGCGTCTGTCCCTGTTTGAGCGTGCCGAGCTCCTTGAGGATGTCTTGATTGGGCTCCAACCGGAGATCCACTGCTCCTTCCCCCCGCTTGAGCTTTCGCGAGCTTACCTTCTGCGGGCGGTAGTCGCACACCGCCGCAGCCATGAGAACCGCCGACGCGCGGGGGTACTCCTTGAGTACCGCCTGCCTCATTTCTGCCGCGGAGGTCACCGCAATGAAGCGTGCGCCAGTGGGAGGCGTGAGCGCCGAGGGACCGCTCACGAGAGTCACCTGGGCCCCGCGCCTGAGGGCCACTCGCGCCAGGGCATAGCCCATTTTTCCGGAGGAACGGTTCGAGAGGTAACGTACGGGATCGAGCTCCTCCCGGGTGGGTCCCGCGGTGATCAGGAGCGTTTCCCCCGCCAGGTCCTTTTTTCCGAGCAGCCCTTGAATCTCCTTCAGAATCTCCCGGGGCTCCGGCAAACGCCCTTTTCCCTCGTAACCGCAGGCCAGATACCCCGCCCCCGGCTCCATCACTTCGTGGCCGAGGGCGCGCAGCTTGCGGAGATGCTCCTGGAGGATGGGGTTTTCAAACATGTGTACGTTCATGGAGGGTGCGATCAACAACTGTGCCTTTGTCGCCAGGACCACCGCGGTCAGCAGGTCGTCGGCGATGCCCATGGCCATTTTTGCAATCACGTTGGCCGTGGCCGGCGCAATGACCAGGAGATCCGCCGCGTCGGCGAGGTTGATGTGCCCGATCTGGGATTCCTGGGTAAGATCGAAAAGATCCGTCGCCACCGGGTGGCCGGAAAGGGTTTGAAACGTCAGGGCCGTCACGAATTTTTCAGCGCCCCGAGTCAGGATCACGCGAACGGAAAAACCGTCCTGGACGAGAAGTCGCACCAACTCCACCGCCTTATAACAGGCGATGCCGCCGGATACGCCGATAACGACGTTTTTGCGCTCTGATTTTTGGTCCTGTGCCACCTTACTAAAAATATCCAATCCCCCGCGCCAATGCAATGTCAGGACTCCGGAGAGGAGGCCCCGGGATATAAAAAAGGGCTTGACGGATATGGACACTTCATGGAAGATATTAGAATATGGTCGCAAAGAGTAAAACCCGTCGTGCGGTAATGGTAGTGGCGTTGCTATTCACCTCCTATATGTGGGGTCCGGGGATTCCGGCGGTCAACGCTCAGTCCGGCAACGCCGTCCGTTCCGGTTCCGAGTCCAGCGCCCCTGCCGCACCCCTGAAGGTCGGGCCGGGAGAAATCGAAGAACTGGGGTACGTGCCTCCGGAAGAGGATCCTTGGGAATCTTTTAATGAGACGATGTTCAATTTCAACCGGAAGGTCGACCGTTACTTTCTCAAGCCCGTGGCCACCGGTTACGACAAGGTGCTCCCCGATCCCCTGCAGGTGGGCATCAGAAACGCCATCAGCAACATTGACGTCATCCGCCGCCTGGTCAACAATCTCCTGCAGTTAAAATTGCTCGGGGCCGGACGGGAACTGGCGCGTTTTACCATCAATTCCACGGTGGGAGTGGCGGGGCTCGTGGACGTGGCAAAGCTGGGACTGCACATCGAGCCTAGCAATGAAGATACAGGCCAGACCTTCGGCGCCTGGGGTCTCGGGCCCGGTCCGTACCTGGTCCTGCCCTTCCTGTCGGTCATGACCGTGCGTGACGGCGTCGGGTCCATCTTCGATCGAGCGCTCAATCCTCTGACTTACGTTTCCATTTTCGTCGACGGGGCGGAATTTGTCTCCACCGGCACCTTTACCTTGAACGCCATCAACGAGCGATCCTTGAACCTCGATACCTTCGAACAGATCGAAGAGACAGTCATCGACCTCTACAGCGCCGTGCGCAACGGTTATCTCCAAAGCCGCGCAGCCGCCATCAAAGAATAACCACCCGTCCCCCCAAGACTCGCCGCCGCACCTGATAGCCAAGGGCGGCGGCGGGTCGTTAAGTTTCTTTTCAGCCACAATCGACATTTGATTTCCGCGGTGCTTTGATCTATATGAGGGAATCATCCTCCATCAACGGCTTCCAGCCGGTGAGATTCACGCAGTCGCCATGGCAAGCAAAAGTCAATTTCTATCGGGGAAGAGGATCGACCCTAAACCCATCTCCCCATCGACTTCTATTACGGAACTCGTAGACCAGAATCTGGTTTCGTACAACGGTGGCCGGCTGCGCGAGGCCTGCCAGCTCTTCTCGGAAAAGATCCTCGACAAGCAGGTTACCGTGGGGCTCAGCCTGAGCGGGGCCCTGACCCCGGCGGGGCTTGGCATCTCCGCCCTCGTTCCGCTCATCGAAAGCGGCTTCATCGACTGGATGGTGAGCACGGGAGCCAACCTCTACCACGATTCCCATTTCGCCATGGACCTGCCCATGCACCGCGGCCGCTTCGACGCCGACGATGTATCCCTGAGGGAAGAGGGTGTGGTCAGGATCTACGATATCTTTTTTGATTACGACATCCTTATCTCCACCGACGAGTTTTTTCGTACCATCGTCGCGGCCCCGGAGTTTCAAAAGGAGATGAGCACCTCCGAGTTTCATTTTCTGGTGGGCAAGTACCTGGCGGAGCGCGAAGAGATTCTGGGAACCGAAAAGAAATCCCTTCTAGCCACCGCCTACCGGTGCGCCGTTCCCATCTACACTTCTTCGCCTGGGGACAGCTCCATCGGCATGAACGTCGCCGCCCTGGCCCTGAAGGGGAACAAGATGAAATTCGACGTTTCCAGGGACGTTAACGAATCCGCGGCCATTGTCCTCGATGCCAAGCGAAAAGGGGGCCGGAGCGCAGCGGTCATCCTGGGGGGCGGGTCGCCGAAAAACTTTCTGCTTCAAACCGAGCCCCATATCCAGGAGGTCCTCGGCCTGGAAGAGAAGGGCTTCGACTACTTCATTCAGCTCACCGACGCGCGAGTGGACACCGGCGGCCTGTCGGGAGCCACACCCGGAGAGGCTGTCAGCTGGGGCAAGGTGGACCCCGAGCAGCTACCCGATTCGGTGGTCTGCTACGTCGACTCCACCATCGGGCTTCCCCTGCTCGCCGCCTACGCCATGGCCAACCACAAGCCGCGCAAGCCCAAGAGGCTTTTCGATAAACGGGACGCCATGGTCCAGAGCATTGAGAAAGAATTCAGGGACAAGTTCGGCAAGATCCCCCTGAAATAAAAGCCTGCCCCATCTTCATTTATTTCCCTTGTTCTTTTTCTCTGCCATTTTCAGTATCCGCTTGTAATCCTCAGGCGTATTGATATTGGCAAACTCACGCGCGGGAGAGAATTCGTCCGGTACCTCAACAAACCGGGTAGCGGCTTGCTCCAGCAATAGGTGAAGGGCAAAGCGATCCGTCTCCACCGCCGCCTCCATTCTGGGAACAATGCTCTGCGCATAGATTCCCAGGAGGGGTTCGATCCCACCCCCGTGCCTTGGAACGACGGCCTCAGCCCCGGGATCGTACTGGCCCAGGAGCCACCGGAGAAAACCCCGGGAAACCAGAGGCATATCGCAGGCGGCAACCAGGACGCCCCCCGATAGACAATGGAGGGCCGTCAGAATCCCCCCCATGGGACCCATCCCCTCCCGCTCGTCCTCCAGGGCTTCGACCCCCTCGGGCGCCGCCGCGCCTTTCCCGGGAGCCCGCACCCAGACCAGCCGTCGGAACGGGAAAGCGCGGAGCGTTTCTACCAGGCCGGCAAGGACGCTTTTCCCTTCGAGCTCCAGTGTCGATTTGTCCCGGCCAAAGCGGGAGCTTTTACCGCCGGCCAGGATCACCGCGCTCAACCGGCGGGCCGTTTCGTCGATAGAGGGCTTTTCACGTTTCCTCTTCATTGCGGCGGTGCCCGTGTACGCTTAAGCCGCCGGTGCCGGCGGTGCAACCGTCTCCACCTGCCACACGCTAACCACAGAGGCCGCGAAGCAGCCAATGGCGATCAAGAAGGCGGCGGCATAGCTCGCGGTGAGATCGAAGACCAGCCCGCCAAGCCAGGCGCCTATCCCGCCGCCGATGCCGATGCTCAGGGTGAAATAGCCGTAAATCGCTCCGAAGCTCCGGCCCAAAAAGAGCCTGGCCGATATGGCCGAGAGAACCAGGGCCCGGGATCCCTGGCCGATCCCGTAGAGGAGGGCAAACACATAAAGCAGAACGGGCAGCGATGTATCGCGTACGGAGAGCAGAGCGAGAATCCCCAGGCACGAGACGGCCTGGACCAGAGTAAAAACGGTTTCCCCTCGCAGACGATCCGAGAGATGGCCGAACAGCACCCTGCCGAAAATGCTCACTACCCCCATGAGCCCGAAGATGGCGGCGGAAAAAAGCTTGGAATAGCCGGCGTCCACGGTATGGGCGATCTGATGGATGAGGATAATCTGGTTCCCCATGCTGGCAAAAACCCGCGACAGGAAGAGGAACCAAAAAAGACGGCTCCCCAGGGCCTCCCCTACCGTCCAATCCCCTCCCTGGCTGGCGTCCCGGGCTCCCGGAGACTCCGGGGCCACCCCCGGTGGAAGGAACAAGAAAGCCGGTACGATCACGGCAAGAACCGTAACCGCGCAAAGACCCACATAGGCCGCAGGCCATCCCCAGGCGCCGATCATGAGCTGTGAAAGCGGCACCACAAGCATGATTCCAAGCCCGCCCCCCGTGTAGGCCAGGCCCAGCATGAGGCCCCGGTTGTGTGTGAATTCCCGGGAAAGGTTCGCCACATGGGGGACCATCCCGATAAGCGCGATGCCCAGGGCCGTCACCAGACCGAGCCACAGGTAGAGCTCCAAGATCGAGGCGATGGTGGCGCTCATGCCCAAGCCGAGGGCCAGAACAGAACCTCCCAGGAGTAGCGTCTTGCGGGACCCGAGACGGTCGGTGAGAGAACCCACCATGGGCAGGGTCAGCGCCTCAAAGGCAACGGACAACGACATGGCTCCCGCCGCGGCGGCTCGCGACCACCCGAAGGTATCCAGCAGCGCCACGTAGAAGACCCCGAAGACGGTGCGCACCCCCCGGGATACACTCAGATGGAGGAAAGCAACCGCCACCAGGGTAAGACGCCGGAACCGATCGGCAAAGGCCTGCTGTTCTTTCACTGAACGTCGACTTCTTTCAAGGGGCGGAATGCACGGGTCTCGCCGCCAGCTCCAAAAGTTTATCCATGAACCGTTTCCCTTCCAGCGCGAGGCCGCCCCGGGCCGGAGAATCTCCAACCATACTGCGCCGGGGGGGCTTTTTCCAAATCCTTATACAGAACCCGGGCATCGATTCTTTGCCCCAAGGGTCCATAAGGGCCAAGAAATGATACAGTCGCTCCTTCAAGACCTGATCCCCGGCAGGGATTGCCCCTATTTTCAACCCCTCTCCTCCGGCATAAAAGTTGCATTAATTTACTTAAAGCACAGCGTGCCGGCGAAGCCAGACGCCCGGCGGGAAGGAGTAGAGATGGATATGACGACGATGTTATTATCTTCAACCCTTTTTGGCTCCATAGGCGTCGGTTATTTTATCTACGGCAAGAAACAGGCGCAGTTTGTCCCGCTGCTGTCCGGCATTTTTCTTTGCGTTTATCCCTATTTCGTGTCCAATATATATCTCAATTTTGCTCTTGGAACGGTCCTCGTCTTTATCCCCTGGGTGATCAAACTGTAAATGATTTCCCGCAGGCGTGAACGGGGCCGAAAAAACCGCACACGCCCGTGTGCAATTCCATGCCTACGAATTTCCGCGCGGGGTTCTGGCGGCTGGCCGACCCCAAGATCTCTCTCGCCTCTATGGCGTCGATTTTCCTCGGCGCCTCCGCAGCGTCCGTAGGCGCGTGGCTGGGAGGCATCGCACTGGTGCCCGCCGCCTTGGCTGCCTACCGACTCTGGCTCGACCCGCAAGACACCCGGCACATCATTCCCGCCCAGGGCCAGACCCTGCTGGCGTTTCTCCTTTACTCCCTGGGCGCCGGCCTAGGACTGCTCGTCGCCTAGAAGGGAGACCCGGAGGTGTTTCTCGACGAGCGCGGCGCGCCCATCCCTGGCAACTGGCCCGGCTCTCCCAAGCCCACCGAGCACGACGTTCTGACGGGCTCCACGGCGCAGGGCATAGTCGCGGCGGGACTCACTTGCAACGACTGGTCCTCGGACTCCCCCGACCTGCGCGCCCGCATCGGCCACGCGGATGGCATAGGGCGGGGCGGCAACACATCGGGGAGTTCCGCGGTATGGAACTCTTCCCACGACAACGGGAGCTGCGCCGAACCTCGCCGCGCGGTGGGGCGGGGCGAATTTACTGCTTCGCCGCCGATTGAGCCCCGCTTCCCCCATACAGAAGGCTAGACACCTATGCGTGCGATCTTGTTTTCGGTCATCCTATTGAGCATCAGCAATATTTTCATGACCTTTGCCTGGTAAGGGCATTTGAAAAACCTTTCCAGCAAGCCCTGGCTGATTGCCGCACTCATCAGCTGGGGAATCGCCCTCTTTGAATACCTGATTCAGGTCCCGGCCAATCGGATCGGCAATCAGGTGATGAACGTCGGGCAGCTGAAGATTCTCCAGGAGGTCATTACCCTACTGGTCTTCGTCCCCTTTTCCGTCTTCTTTCTGAAGGAAGACATCCGCACGGACTACATCTGGGCGGGCGTTTGCATCCCGGGAGCCGTCTTTTTCATCTCCCGGCAAAAGCTTGTCGGCGCCTAGAAAATGTCGAGAGACCGTTCCGCTAGCCCCACAGATCTACCTCGGTCCTCTTCCGCCTGCGCTTCTCCTTCTTGACGAGGCGGGCAGGCATGCGCTAGAAGCGAAGGCGCGCGAACCATTCGGTCGTGTTGCAAAATACCATCGGAGAACCGGAGGACGAGCCATGAATGGAACCATGAAGGCGGGCCGATTCCACGGCAGCGGGCAGCCCATCCACATCGATGAGATTCCCGTTCCGGACATCCGGCGGAACGAGGTGCTCGTCCGCGTGCGGCGCGCCGGGACCAACGGCGGCGACGTCCACCTGCGCAGGGGCCTCTACGATAAGTATGTGCCCCGGCCGCCCTTCACCATGGGGCACGAGGGGCTCGGCGAGGTTGTGGAAGTCGGGCCTGAGGCCAAAGGAGTCAGGGTCGGCGACCGGGTCATCGTGCGCCCGAACCTGACCTGCGGCACCTGCAAGTTTTGCCGCTCGGAGCGCGAGCACCGTTGCATCCGGCGCCAGGTGATCGGCTGGCTCTGCCGCCCCGAGCTTCTCAATCCACGATGCGTGGACGGCATGTGGGCCGAGTATTGCCGCATTCCCGACACCAACGTGCACCGCCTGGAACCCGGCGACGACATCGACCGTTACTCTCTGGTCTCCGTCATCGCCGTCGGCTACCGCGCCCTGAAACGCGCCCGCATGAGCCCCGGCGACGCCGTGATCATCAACGGCGCCACGGGCGTGACCGGCGTCCCCACGGTGCTCGCGGCCATGGCGCTGGGCGCCGCCCACGTCATTGCCGTGGCCCGCAACGAGTCGCGCCTGAGCAAGCTCAAAGAGCTGGACCCGGGCAGGATCTCCACCGTTTCAACGAAGAACGGTCCCGTCACCGAGAGCATCATGGAGCTTACCCGGGGCCAGGGAGCAAGCGTGGTGGTGGACCTGGTCCCCGACACCAATGCGAGCTTGATGGAGTGCATCCGCGCGCTGGAGCCCTGCGGGAGGGTTGCTCTCCTGGCGGCGAAGAACGAGCCCGTGCAGCTCACCTACCATGACTTTCTCATGAACAGCGTGGAAATCACCAGCTCCAACGGCCGCAATTACCAGGACATCGCCGAGCTAGTGGAGCTGACCCGCCACGGCGCCATCGACCCAACGGTGATCACCGCCCGGTTCTTCGCCCTGGAGCAGGCCGACGAGGCCATCGATGCCGTGGACCGCCGCATCACGCCCGAGCCCTGCTGGCCCATGATGAGAATCGACTGACGGGCGCATCCGCCGAGGGATTGAATCTCTTGACGGTAAGCGATAGGATGGCGCCTTTACACAACGGCGCTCAGCCCGCTGATGAAGCTCAATGATAGAAAAGGGGGATTCATGCTACGAAGACTTTTTCCTCCAGCCATAGTTTGGTTCGGTGTCTTGGCGCTCCTCGCTCCCCGGCTCCTCGCCGGGCCGCTGCCCAAATCCACACAGGAGATGTTCAAGAAAGAAAAACTCGATCCATCTCTCCTGGGAGATATCGACGCGGAGCTGAAACTTCCGGAGGGTTGGCTTGAAAAGGCGGAAAAGGAAGGGACGGTGAGAGTCACCTCCACTTACAAAGACTCCGAAGCCGAGGTGCTTTTCGCGCCTTTCAAAGAGCGCTATCCCAACATCCGCCTGGACTACTACTACCGGTCGACCCAGGCCAGCCGGTCTACCAAGACCCTCATAGCCTTCAGGAGCGGGCGCGTCCTCACCGACATCGTCACCGGCATCGGCTCCAATTACCACAAGTTCAAAGAGCTGGGCGCGCTGGAGAACCTTCACGGCATCCCGAACCTGAAAAATCTCCCGGCGGTCGCCCTGGACCCCGGCTACCTCATGGCCGGCAAGGAGGCCAGCTATTGGTGCATGACGTACAACACCAACCTGGTTAAAAGGGAAAACCTGCCCCGGGCATGGGACGACCTGCTGACCAACCCCCGGTGGCGTAACGGCAACCTGGGCCTGGCCAACCGGTCGAACCAGTGGGCGCTACAGCTGTGGAAAACCAAAGGAGAAAAGTGGGCCCGCGAGTTTCTGAGTAAGCTTTTCACCGAGGTCAAGCCGCAGCTTCGCAAAGAAGGACTCAGCGCCATGCCCCAGCTGGTCGCCGCCGGAGAGTTCCACGCCGCCATCCCCTCCTCCCAGTCCCATGCTGCCCAGATCCAGGCGGTGGGAGCCCCCGTGGGTTACCACTGCCCCGACGTGATCCCGGGCACGGTGGGCGATACCGTGATTCTCAAGGGCACCCCCAATCTCCACGCTGCAAGGGTGTTCGTCAACTGGATCCTCAGTAAAGAAGGGCAAATCACGCAATTCGTCGCGGATGATAGCGCGCCCATCCACAGAGGACTCAAGCGGCCTGAATTCATTCCCATGTTTGAAGAGATCAGGGACAAGCCGGTTATTTTCAGGGATAGTGCCTCGGAGCTCGAGCTGGGCCCGCCGCTGGTCGACTTGTGGAACAGCTATTGGTTCCGCCGCCGCTAGCGCGCGCGACCGGGCCTATTTGATCAGTTTTTTCCCCACGACCTGGTAATCTCCCTTCACAATCAGGTCGGCGTTCTCCTCGTCCTCTTCCGTCCAGCAGCCCAGGCTGTATCCGTACCACGGTTTCCTGAGGGTGAGCGGACCCAGATTGAGCTCTCCCCAGAGCTCCAGGGCACGGTCCATGTATTCCTTCTTGGGCAGCGCCGTCGGCGGGTAGGGCCAGTTGAGCGTTGCGTCGATGAGGAGCGACGAGGCACCGAGGGTATCCGGGAAACGCCTCTCCTCAAGGGGCGCCCCCGGAGGATACGACGAGTAGTCCAGGCCGCCGGACCGGCCCCTCAGGACGTGAAGGTCGCGGTGCGGCTGCATTCTGAACACGATGGCCCAGTTGACGGACTCGGGGTCTCTCGGGTCAATGTCCTCGTCCACGGCAACGATGATTTTTGCCCGGCCCGCGGAGAAGCCATTGGCGGCCGTGAGCGCCTGCCAGACGTCGCTCGGGTTTCGCTTCTTCATACGGATGATGCACATCATCCGTCCTCCCGAATACTCCGGGAAAACGACCTCCAGAATCCCCGAGAGGTTGCAATCGTAACGCAGGTGCTTGTAGTACGCGGCCTCCATGCCGATCTGCACCACCTTGCTGCTCTCGCTGGGAGGCATCTGGCTGAGAAAAACGCTGTACATGGGCCGGCGCCGGTGGGTAATGCAGGTCACTTTAAAGTGGTAATCCCGGGAGCCGGAGCCGCTGCACATGTAGCCGGTAAATTCCCCGAAGGACGCGGCGCCGACTCTCCGTTCGATGGAAACCTCCCCTTCGATGACGATCTCGGCGTGGGCGGGGACCTCGAGGTCCACCGTCTTGGCGCGCACCATTTCCAGCGGCTCGCCGGCCAATCCCCCCGCCACGGAGAACTCGTCCGTCCCGTAGGGAAGGTCCGTTACGGAAGTATAGGCCACGTTGGGCGGCGCCCCTACCACGATGGCCGCGTGCATGGGGATGCCCCTTTCCCTGCACTTCATCCAGTGAATGGAGCCGTGGTGGACGGGAGCCACCGCCAGCCCGATAATGCTGTTGGCAAGAAATTTTCCCCCGTAGCAGCCGCAGTTCTGAATACCGGTCTCAATGTCCTTGGTGATGACGTGGGAAGCCGTGGTCCGAATGGTACCGCTGAACCCCGGGGTGTTCACGGGAACGGGCAGGGCGTCCAGCCCCACCTCCTCCAGCTCTGCCCCCATGTGCACCTCCTCCTGGCACGGCGCGCTGCTTACCGTGACGGGAGGGATCGGATGGAGCTGGGCCTCGGCCCATCGCTCGTTGATCTGCTCCACCTCGCATTGAAGTCCCAGCGCATAGATCTGTCGGGAACCCGCCAGGGCGCCCACGGCCACGGTGGCATCGTACTTTCGTCCCTTCACGCCGACCACATTTTCAAAGAGAAACCCCTTTCGCTCCTTCTCGGGAAGCCCCCTGAACTGGAGACGCGCCAGGGGCATCAGCTCGGTCTCCTTGACGATGGGCGCCTTGACCCGCACGAGCTTGCCCTTTTGGTCGAGCGCCTCCACCAGATCCCTCAGCCCTTTGTAATATGCCACTGTTGATTCCTCCCTGGGTTGCCGTCGTTGCGGTTCGTGCCCTCTGATAGCATTTGGCAGGACGAATTGACAACAACCCGATTCCGGATCCGGGTTGCGGACACTCGGGCAGGGGAAGCAGGGAAGCAGATCAAAGCGGGCGGCCGCGGGGCGCATCAATGGGGGCAGGGAAAAGAACGGAATTTGCGATTTCCTCCCCACAAGCATGTCTGTGGGGGGAAAGGCATAGGGAGTACCAACAACACCGGGGTCGTCGTCAAGGCACGGGAATTTCCCGCCGTGGGCGAACTATCCTGAAAAAATTGACCTGTCTCGTTTTCGCTTATTGCGCAGGAACCGTTTTGAGAAACGCGAGCATTTTTTTTCGGCCCGCCATGGCTTCCTCGGTATAGCCATCGATGTAACCGGGCCTCGGTTTGCGCCAGGAAGGCGCATCGTCGGGGGGCATATCCACCCTGAGGCTCGGCACGTTGGTGGCCCTGGCGTACTCGATCTGCCCTTCCCGGGAGAGGATCCAGTTGATATAGACCCGCGCCGCGTTGGGATGCGGCGCCCTGTTCAGCAGCATCAGCGTGGCGGGCCCCGGGCTCAGATAGCTCCCCTCGCGCATCTGTGGCGGCGGAACGAGGCCAATGGGGACACCCCGGCTGAGTCTATCCATGGTATTGGTTTCCGGGGGGCCGATCATGATGTACATCTTTCCCTGGCCCAGCCAGCTGAGGGCCTGGTCGTCCGACCCTGACATCGTTATTTTCTGATTGAACAGAGCACGAATATACTCGGGGCCTAAATCCTTATGGAGGTATAAAAAGAGGAATTGGGCCTGGCTGGCGCCCGCGATTTTGGGGTCCCGGCCGACGACCATCTTCCCAGTCCATTTGGGATCGAGAAGGTCCTGGTAAGACTTGAACTGGTCGGTTTTAACCAGATTGGAATTGACGGCCAGCCCCGGTCTCGTGGCCAATCCCATGAGAAGATTTACCCTGTCCTTTTCCGAGAACCAGAGCTTGCCTTCCAGCCAATGCTTGGGATCCTTAACCTCGGGAAGTATAAGCGCCGGTTCGACGGGATCGAGCACCCCCATGGGCTTGAAACTCGTAATGGCGGTGGTCGTACCCTGAACCACCACGTCCCAGAGATACTTTCCGGCGGCCCTCTCCAGCCGGACACGGCTCACGAGTTTGTTGGGCGAGCCTCCCGAATGCTGGACCTTGATGCCGAATTTTTTCTCAAAGGGTTGGGTCAACACGTCGCGAACGACCGTGCCGGGACTGGAAGATACGACTACCTTGCCCTCCTCTTTTGCCGCTTTCACCGTTTGTTCCCAATCTTGCTCCCAGCCGCCGTAGCCGGGGGCGGCGACTAGAAACAAGATCCCCGAAAATAGAATGGCAAGGGTTCGATGCATCAAACCATCTCCGGTAGTTTGTTCCCTCGAGGCCGCACACCCCGCTGTTATTCTCCGATCAGCGGGCGACGATATTCGAGTTTTATTGGCTTGTCAAGAGAATCACATAGAAGCGGTAAAAGTCGGCCCCGGACACTTAACCTGAGCGCAACGCTCCAGCCCCTGCGGGAACTAGGCGTCGTGGAGCTTATGGGACTCCAGCTCGAGTCTCAAGGCGGCCAGGGAGCGGTTGACGTCGGCAATGAACACGACCAACGAACCTATGAGGGCCGCCATGCTGGCGATGAAAAGGGCGCTCACCAGCCAGGCCCATTCGACCCTCATCAGGAAGGCAAGAAAAAGCAGGATCACGAGCAGGCCGGCCCCGAGGGCGCTCGTGGAGGCGAGCAAGATAGCCAGCCGCAGGAGGCGCGCCCGGACCCACAGGATCGAGAGCTGCGCCTGGACGCGGTGCACGTTTTCGGCCGGTTCTGCCGCGAGTCTCCTGGCCCGGTCGATGGCCCGCCCCAGCCGGTTGGTCATGGTAAGAAGAAGCAAACCGACGCCGGAGATAAGGATGACGGGTCCGATGGCCGTCTGAAGGATTGGAACGAACTCGATGATATTGGACATAGCGGAGTGCGGCCCCGGCGCAAAGCCGCCCCTGGGTCATTTCCTGGAATCGGATCGCATCACTCCTAGAAGGGAATCTTGAATTTCGGAGGGAGACAGTTTGTCGGAACTCAGGGTTTCGCGGAGCTTCTTGCCCCGGTCGCTTTTCTCCCCCGCGATGCGGATCAGGAGCTTCAGGTCGCACTCCTTTTCGGCCCATTCCCGCACATGATACAGGAAGTCCAGCAGGCGACTGCGGGTGTCGTAGGCCGCTTTAAAGGTCCCCGAGGCGGCGACGAATTTTTCCACGGTTGGGGGCAGTTGGCCTTTGACCGGCTCGCCGGCCATGATACGGTTCCTCAGCTCGCCGGCGGAGAGGTCCCGCATTTCTTCAGGAAACGGGAGATAATGAATCTTCTCCCGGTAGGCCCGGTTCTCGGCGCGATCGAGCAGGCGGTTCAGCTCCTCCTCGCCCCAGACGCCCCGGCCGGCGGCGTAGAGTTCGGACTCGGCAAAGAGGTCCCTCAGGGCCTTTTCCCTATCCTTATAATAGCCCGGGTCGAAGATCTGGATGACCTTGTCCATACCCACGACGAAATGGACCTTGGTCTGTTGGCCGAGGAGCTTGCGGAAGGCCGCGGCCTGTTCCAAATAGAGGCCCTTGTTGACCAGCGCAACGGAGGCCCACCGCATGGCCTCCGTCAGCTGGGTGAGAAGAAGGAGCCGGTCTTCCAGGATCAGCCCTTCGATGGTTTCCTTATCTACGGTGACCCGGCTGATGGCAAAGTAAATCCGCTCCAGGCGAAAGACCTCCCTGGCGCTGCGGGCAAGCTCCATATGGGCCAGGGTAGGAGGATTGAAGGAACCCGAAAGCACGCCCACCGGCCCATTCACCGGTTCCGGAGCGGCATCGAGAATAACGGCCCGGGGTTCGCCCTTGGGGTCGAGGGCTTCAAGGGTCTCCCGGAACATAAATAGGCTTCTGAGATCGTACAAGGCGGAGTTTTCCCATCGGGAGGGACAATGTATTTTTCCACCCTACCCCATCGTCTCAGTGGAGAAAAGAAAAAAATCGGGACCGGCCCCTTGGTTCAAAAATCCCATAGGCATGCTAATGCCTTGAACCCGGTTGTTCCCTGGGTTAAGAAATACTTAGCCTTGCTAACTTCAAGTCCCCTATTCAGAGCCCCGATCCTGTTCCTTGGCGCCCTGCTCCTTTTGGGCTCCTGCGACTCACGCCCTGAAAAGGCCCGGGAGACCGTATTTCGCGTGAACCTGGGCACGGAGCCGCCCAGCCTCGATTGGTCCCGTGCCACGGATCACGTTTCCTTTAACGTCATCGGCAATCTGATGGTTGGTCTCACGGAGTTCGATGAGGAGCTCAAGCCCGCTCCCGTGGTTGCCACCTCATGGGAGTTCCTGGATGGCGGAAAAACCCTTGTGCTTTACCTGAGGGACGACGTCCGCTGGAGCGACGGCGTCAAGGTGGACGCCGAAGACTTTGTATTCTCCTGGCGGAGGCTCCTCGATCCTAAAACCGCGTCCGAATACGCCTATATTCTTTTCGACATCGTCAATGCCGAGGCCTATAACCAGGGGACCGTGACGGACCCCGCCCAGGTCGGCGTGCGCGCCCTCAACGGCCAGACCCTGGAGGTGCGCCTCAACCACCCGGCACCTTACTTTCTCGCCATTACCACCTTCGAGGTGACTTTCCCCCAGCGCGAGGATGTGGTGGCCGCCCACGGCGAGAGTTGGACGGACCCGGCCCATATCGTAACCAACGGCCCCTTCCTGCTGCAGTCGTGGAAACACGAAAACGAGATCCGGCTCAGGGCCAATCCCGATTTTTTCCTGGGAAAGCCCGCAATCAACCGGGTACAGATGGCCATGATCAACGAAGCCACCACGGCCCTGGCCATGTACGAGCAGGACCAGCTTGATTTCATCGACAACAAGAGCGTGCCCATCTTCGATAAGAGCCGCGTTTCCCGAAGCCCCGGCTACCGGGTCGTGCCTCAACTGCGCGGATACTATTACGGCTTTGCCACCCATCTGAAACCCTTCGACGACCCGCGCGTGCGCCGCGCATTAGCCCTGGCCA